>ERZ1034669.32-NODE-32-length-104387-cov-33.109995_pt1 | contig 104387 bp, 72 predicted proteins | sample MGYA00520705_ERZ1034669 | MGnify/ENA primary metagenome ERZ1034669 (study PRJEB33766, sample SAMN09781766) | gut metagenome | biome: gut microbiome | host: Homo sapiens | place: Madagascar | study: EMG produced TPA metagenomics assembly of the PRJNA485056 data... | reverse complement strand
TTTTCGGACTGGACCGACACGCTGTTTTGGACTACTTCAATTTGACAAAACACACCGTTTCCAGTTTCCCGACGACGGACGCCTCCACGCCCAGTTCGGCGGCCGCCTCGCGTGATTTCAGCCGTCCGGACGCGACCGCGACCACCGCCTTCCGCTTCAGTTCCTCGGGAACCGGGCCGTTGCCCCGGTTTGCGTCGGCCGGGCGCCAGCTCGTCGATCCACGCGGTGAGCAGCTCATGGCTTTTCGGATAGCCGAGCGCGCGCATGGTGCGTTTCAGACGCCTGCCGTGTCCGAGGTAATGGTCCACCGCGGCCCGTTTCTGCTCGTCCGTGTACCGCCGGTACCGTTTCCCGCGAGTGGACTGTCTTCCGGCGCGTTCCTCCTCGAGGCGTTCCCGGTACCACACCGGCAGCATCCCCCTGCTGGGATAGCCGAGCTCGTGTATCACGTCCGCGGCGCAGCGCTCGTATCTGACGTACAGGTCCACGGCCCTGTCACGCTGCTCCTTGCCGTACTTCGCCATAAGGGGGTTCTCCTCCCGGTCGGGAAGTCCAAGAAAACGTCACCACCTCGAAACACTAATTTCTTATTGAACACAAACACGATCGTGACCGCTCCCGGTCCCGTCGGCCTTCACGCCACGCCAGTCGCACGCGTCGAACATGGACGGCGGAAGCGGGAGCATGTGGTCGAGGTCCGTCTCGAACAGGTCACGGATCGGCACGCCCTCGCGGTAGTGGCAGCCGCGCGCGATCTCGTCGCAGCGTTCCAGCCACGCGTCGGCGGGCCGGTCCCGCCCCTCCGCGGACGGCGTCGGCACCATCAGGTTGCGGCGCAGGAAGCCGACCGCGTTCTCCGTGCTTCCCTTCTCCCAACCGGAATAGGGGTTGCAGAACCTCGTCTCGAAGCCGTAATGCGTGCAGAACAGCGAGAACAGCCTCGTCTGGGTGACGGTCCCGCCGGCCCTGCGGTGGCCGACCCCGGTGGCATTGTCGAACACCAGCACGCGGGGACCATGCCGGTATGGGAGAACACCCTGTTCAGTCCATGGCACACGCATTCCGCGGTCTCTCCCGTCAGCGCGGCCACGTACCGCATGTTCGAATACGGGAACGAGACCACCAGGAAATGCACGGTCCGTTCCACGCCCGCGACCACTGCCAGGGCCTGGCCGAAATCGACCTGCGCGCTGCCCAGCGCCCATTCCAGCTCGCCGAATCCCTCGGCCTCGCCCCGGTGGCGTTGCCGCCACCGCTTGACCCAACGCTGCACCGACGAGTAGCTGCCCACGAAACCGCTTTCATCCACGAGCCGCTCGTGCACGCGCCGGGCGGTGTGCCGTTGCTTGCGTGGCATACGCAGGTCGGCCTCGAGCCATTCGTCGGCCTTGCGCGCGTACTCGCCGACGACCAATGACCGGCTTCCCCCCTCCCCGCCGTGGGAGTCGGCGAATAGTCGCGGGTCGCGTATCTGACCACGGTCGTCCGAGAAACGCCCAGTTCCCTTGCTATCTGGGTATGCGTCAGGCCTTTCGTCTCGAGTTGCCTGATACTCTGTCGGACACGCACCGGTGTCGTCATTCCTTTCCTCCCGAGGACCATGTGCTGGTTGTTAGCACTCGGGAATCTATCAGGAACCGTACGGCATCGGCGCTTTTCTTCCGCCGATGCCGTTTCCGGCCGCCGTCCGTGTCCAATATGAACGCTCATGCCGTTCAGATTTGGTGGTGACGCCGTACACGTTTATTTGACCATAAACACTCAATGAAGTCCTAAGCATGAAGGCTTAGGAATTTTCCTTCGCGGCGGTATGACTCAATCCGAAGTCGCCCTCAATGAAGTCCTAAGCATGAAGGCTTAGGAATTCCACCAGATCATCCGTGACAGGTCCGCGAGCGCCGGCTTCCCCTCAATGAAGTCTAAGCATGAAGGCTTAGGAATCCGATCGCGCTTTCGTGTCTGGCGACATCGTCAACGTCCCTCAATGAAGTCCTAAGCATGAAGGCTTAGGAATATACGACACGCCGATAAGCGAAAACGTGTAGTGCGTCCCTCAATGAAGTCCTAAGCATGAAGGCTTAGGAATTAGCGCTCTCGCGGTGCCGGACATTGTGCGCGGTATCGCCCTCAATGAAGCCCTAAGCATGAAGGCTTAGGAATGGGCATATATACCACGGTTGATAGTGATTTTCAGGCTCCCCTCAATGAAGTCCTAAGCATGAAGGCTTAGGAATCTCACGTCGCGGTCGTTGTCGGACTTGTCGACGAGCTTCCCTCAATGAAGTCCTAAGCATGAAGGCTTAGGAATCCGGCGAACGCCGCTGATTTGGACGTGCCTGATTGCCCTCAATGAAGTCCTAAGCATGAAGGCTTAGGAATCCTGGAAGCGGTCATGGCCATCGTCTGCCTCGTCCCCTCAATGAAGTCCTAAGCATGAAGGCTTAGGAATCTCGTCAAAATCGTCGACCAGGCCGAGGCGCTGCACCTTCCCTCAATGAAGTCCTAAGCATGAAGGCTTAGGAATCTTCCCACGTGGTGGTTTCGTGCGTAGCTCATCCTCCCTCAATGAAGTCCTAAGCATGAAGGCTTAGGAATGAGAACGGACTTAGTCTTGCGCTTGCTCTCATCGACCCCTCAATGAAGTCCTAAGCATGAAGGCTTAGGAATCCCCCTTTTTCCAAATAGGATTTCCATATTCATCACCCTCAATGAAGTCCTAAGCATGAAGGCTTAGGAATCAGACCGCGCAAACGAGCACGACGGGGGAAAGGACCCCTCAATGAAGTCCTAAGCATGAAGGCTTAGGAATTCTTTTCGTATGCGTCGATTTGTCCCCTTACGACAGACCCTCAATGAAGTCCTAAGCATGAAGGCTTAGGAATATGATTAGCTAATACGACAAGGACATGTGTTGCCTCCCTCAATGAAGTCCTAAGCATGAAGGCTTAGGAATCCCTTGGAACGGCCGGAATGACGGATGCTCACGGTCCCTCAATGAAGTCCTAAGCATGAAGGCTTAGGAATTCCGTGCAGACCGATGCGAAGGACACCAGCAGTGACCCTCAATGAAGTCCTAAGCATGAAGGCTTAGGAATGTCGATGGTGATTCGTGACATTGTTCCCTTCGTATTACCCTCAATGAAGTCCTAAGCATGAAGGCTTAGGAATTCGGCCTTGGCCTGCGCCTTGTCGACGGCGGCCTTCTTCCCTCAATGAAGTCCTAAGCATGAAGGCTTAGGAATCCCATGGCATAATCGGAGATATGGGGTTCCGGCCCCCTCAATGAAGTCCTAAGCATGAAGGCTTAGGAATTTGTTTTATCCTTTCTTGTTGTTGGTAATTTAATACCCTCAATGAAGTCCTAAGCATGAAGGCTTAGGAATCCGCTCGCGTCCGGCCGCCCGTTGGGCGTGCTCGGCCTCCCTCAATGAAGTCCTAAGCATGAAGGCTTAGGAATCCGTCCTATTCGACCGGCTCCGGTTCGGGCTACTCCCCTCAATGAAGTCCTAAGCATGAAGGCTTAGGAATACCTTAGACCCTAACCATGTTGACGAAAAAACATGCCCTCAATGAAGTCCTAAGCATGAAGGCTTAGGAATGTGACCTTGATGACGGTCATCGGCATGGTCACGGTCCCTCAATGAAGTCCTAAGCATGAAGGCTTAGGAATCATGAAATCGGCTATCTGCGTGCCATGGAGGTCACCCCTCAATGAAGTCCTAAGCATGAAGGCTTAGGAATTGCCGCTCGTGAAGTCAGCCATACAGCTTTTGACTTCCCCTCAATGAAGTCCTAAGCATGAAGGCTTAGGAATGTGTACACGCGAAACGTCAAGGATTTGGATTTGTTCGAACCCTCAATGAAGTCCTAAGCATGAAGGCTTAGGAATCCAGTGTCCGGCTTCGCATAATCCACGTCCGCCAACCCTCAATGAAGTCCTAAGCATGAAGGCTTAGGAATGCTTTAGATGAAATAGACGATAAACACGCAATTCAACCCTCAATGAAGTCCTAAGCATGAAGGCTTAGGAATCCATCAGCAATGTTTTGCCGCTGCCGTTGACACCGACCCCTCAATGAAGTCCTAAGCATGAAGGCTTAGGAATCGCACGGCCGCTTGGCGGTTCCGTGCTAGAATCCATTCCCCCTCAATGAAGTCCTAAGCATGAAGGCTTAGGAATAGACTTCAAAATCAACAACGGCATCGCATACGCATACCCTCAATGAAGTCCTAAGCATGAAGGCTTAGGAATATACTACACGGAGGAACATGAAACTAAGACTCTGGACCCTCAATGAAGTCCTAAGCATGAAGGCTTAGGAATTCCGACGTGATCCCGTATGATCCGAGCCAGTTCAAGAACCCTCAATGAAGTCCTAAGCATGAAGGCTTAGGAATTAATGTCATCAATCTAGTGGCTGACCTTATCAAGGGCGCCCTCAATGAAGTCCTAAGCATGAAGGCTTAGGAATGATATACGTCTTGCCGCTCCCGACAGTCCCATACACCCTCAATGAAGTCCTAAGCATGAAGGCTTAGGAATCTCCACCAGTGGAATCATGCAGACGGTATGGACCACCATCCCTCAATGAAGTCCTAAGCATGAAGGCTTAGGAATTTCGGTTCGCCCGAATTCCAGACCCTGCTCGACGACGTCCCTCAATGAAGTCCTAAGCATGAAGGCTTAGGAATAGCATGGCGTAGCCGTTCTTGCTGAGGGTTTCGGCTCCCTCAATGAAGTCCTAAGCATGAAGGCTTAGGAATTGTCACGTCAGTCAGGTCAGACACCGGCGCGCTGCAACCCTCAATGAAGTCCTAAGCATGAAGGCTTAGGAATCTGGCACCAAAGCCGGAACACTCTCCCTCGAACACCCTCAATGAAGTCCTAAGCATGAAGGCTTAGGAATCAGGTAGCAAGGAATGGACATATTTCAGCCTGATTATCCCCTCAATGAAGTCCTAAGCATGAAGGCTTAGGAATTACGCAATGGTATTTCCAATGTTCTTGTGGATGATATTAACCCTCAATGAAGTCCTAAGCATGAAGGCTTAGGAATATGGTCGCGCGCACGGTTATATTCCGATAATCGCGGCCCCTCAATGAAGTCCTAAGCATGAAGGCTTAGGAATGAACAGAAATTCCGATGGATTGTATATGCGACAAACCCCTCAATGAAGTCCTAAGCATGAAGGCTTAGGAATGTTGTAAACGTTTCCTCCCGGTGCTGTGTTTTTGAAATTCCCTCAATGAAGTCCTAAGCATGAAGGCTTAGGAATTGCCAGACACGTTGAATCCAGCGCCAGTCACTGACCCTCAATGAAGTCCTAAGCATGAAAGCTTAGGAATAGTCATACTATAAAACACTGCAATGACACGTATCTCAGAGCTTTTTGCGAGAGGTCCTTCCCTCGTCCAGATCAGAGACACATCCCCAGAACACTCTCACGCATAAGACCTATTGTTCTTAGGTGCGAGCGCTCACCGCGTGTCACAGAAACGATTCAGCACTCGCACCTAAAAACAAACACTCTTCACTTATCAAGCGACATAGCTATGTTGAGCTAAGAATCAAATCACCGTTGGTATGTCTAAATCCGTATACCCACGATGTCCCAGGAAATCCAATCCCTCTTCCGTCTGTGCAATCGTCCCCAAAGAACAGAACACAACGGAATCAGTTGAACCATCAATTTCCTGTTCAACTTGCATGCGAACATCAAGCATCATCGAAGGTCTGACGCGCAATAGAAACACACTGTATTGCAGACGCTCCCCATAATGCTGAAGAATCTTCGCGATATGTGAACGACGATAATCGTCGCTCACATCGTATGCGACTAAATAGCCTCGTTGCTGATTCACCATGTCGCATCTCCTTAGCGAATTCTGATTCCACGATATCCGGACTGAGTTCCATCAAGATATCCCAAAATCATTCGTGCTTGAATTTCAATCGTCCTTCGCCAAGAAGCTTTGTATTTAAATACCGGATGGATTATTTCCGTGGCCATTCGCCGTTCGTAAGCCTTGATCACTGCCTTACGCGTTTCATCAGTCATTCGCACAGAGCCAAGCACATCTGTGAATCCGGTCGAACTGATTTCTCCATTGTTAATCGTTGTTTGTACTACGGAATCCGCGATTGGAGCTCTGAACTCTTCCATGAGGTCCAATGCCAATGCCGGTTTGTTCCGCTTGCTGCTGTGTAGAAAACCTGCATGAGGATCAAGGCCACAGGAAATCAATGCTCGGACGCAATCCGACAATAGCAAGGTATATGTAAAGTCAAGCAAGGCATTCAATGCATCCGGCGCAGGCCTTCTCATACGAGCAATCCAAGGCCATTCGGCTTGACGGTCCATTTTGATGAGATGCCTGAACTGTGAGAAATATAATGCCGCAGACTCCCCCTCGAGCCCAAGCACATCCTGCCAACGATTCGCATTGCCGACTTGTTTCTCAATACGACGCAGCTGAGGTAAAACCGGATTATCTGATTCTGAACGTCGCAAGAGAACGGATTGATTATGTATTTTCGCAATGATGAATTCACGGGCGAGTCCGAGTCGTCCTTCATGCGAAGCCACATGTTGATCGACACGTTGCTCTCCATTCGGCCCATATGATGGAACACACCATCCATACATGCGTCCCGCCCCGCTACACCAGACGATAGGAATGTCACGCCACATCAATTCACGAATCAGACCACTCGATAGGTCAGTATTCCCGTAAATTTGCAACCCTTGCATAGTGTCAATCGGAATTGACGCTAATTCCTCTCCGTTTTTCTGAACAATCATTCTGCCAGACCGAGTAAAAGCTTTTGCACCAGGAGTCGCGAGATGGGTCACCTGATTGTCTGGCGACGAAACCATGACTCTGTGTGTTACCGCGCATAGCTTGCGCTCTTCCGGCAAACAAATTCCCACATGCGAGCAACGCATGCATCGACCACTATCTTCCAATGGCTCAGGAGCTCGCTCAGAATTGATAAGAGTCCGTGTTGCTTCTACAGCTTTATGCGCGTTTATAAAATCGTCTTCATCAAGTTCAACATCGACCCGCCGATGATGGGTTGTAAAGAAAATCTCCGTTCCCGCCACACGAAAACCCATATCCTCGAGACAAGCGGCCTGCAAGGCGAGTTGCGTGCGCATCGCTTCGGTAACAATCATCGCCCGTTTCACAGGTGTTGCCTTGTATTCACGAATGACAATGCCATCATCCGTCATCTTCGCAGCATCAAGCTTGCCACTAACGCCCCATTCCTCATGCCTGATATTCACGGCCTGAAATGAATCAGCATCAGGAGCGCCGCCAGTGCGATCAACCTTGCGATGATCATATGTTCCTCGCATGATTTGATCCGAATCGACTTTTTCTCCTACCGCTTCCAGCCATGCTCTACGCGGGCAGAACATGTAGTTTGCAACCAGACTAATCGGAATGGGGTCGTCGTCCATGATTTTCCTCCGTATTCGTTATTCCATTTGCCTCACCGGAATGATTTCACCAGGTTCCAGCCACCGTTCCGGAGCACTCGGATTATTCGACATAAACTGGTTAAAAAGGCAACATGCCAGAACACCTTTTTCGTCAAGCCAGTCAGTTGACGCACTTGCCAATCGTGATTGCGCATCGGCAGGTCGAGCATTTTGTATGCCAAACTCCGCAAGCGCACTGCTACGAACAACGGAGCGATATTTCGCAGTTGTCCAGTATTGGTCGAACAACGGTAGAACCGCAAAACGGATTTGCCCTTTAAGCTGGAACAATGCCGCACTGCTATCTCGGAAAACATTAGCCCCAGCAGAAGTGCCAGATCCAGCAGTTGAAACACGAGTAGGAAAAGCCGAAACACCAATCAGTGCACACCATGCGCGCGCATTATCCGTCTTCGACGGAGCATGCAAGCCTGTTGCCGTACGACTTGTCGGCTTATTCTTACCTGCTTCATCTTCAACTTTCACACCGAGCAATCCATCGCAAATCTCATTAACAGATCTTGTCGTAACTATTCGCGACAATGGAAGCAAGCGATCTCGGACAAATTCTTTTCCTTGATTACGCGTCACCATTTCCCAACGAGAAGCACCATAATCGGATTGCAATTCGTCCTTGTTCTTTTTCCCCGACCAGTACGAGGGCTGACCAAGCGCACCGAAATAACGATAGTCGCCAGCAGTCTGCATGGCATCAACCGCGGCTTCTCTGCCCTTCTGCAGTTTTTCCCATCCGAGGGGAATACCCAAATTGCTTAGCCTTGGAGACATGGTGGCATGAAGCGTCTTACTCGGTTTAGCGTTTTCATCAGCAACCGTATAGTCGTCCTCAGAAGTTAGTGGCAATGACTGCGACCATCGCTTCGCGTGGGCGTGAACGACTTCGGCTATCTGACCGATATCCAAGTCGTCATTGGTCTTCATCTCAAACGCCTGTAGCGTGTCCTTCCAGCGGAAAGCACATACCCTTTCAGCATCGGCATCCTCAAGAATCGAAGCAAGGCCAACCATAAACAGGTGCGAAAACGCATCAGCCGCATCTGCGGGAATAATGACACTCATCACAATCCCTCCTTTGAACATGTAATATCAGCTGCACGCAACAGCGCTTCCAAGTAGGAAATACCCCAAAAGCCGTACCGCTGATTGGTTTGATCAATAAGAGTCTCCCACTCTCCAGAATCAAATAGACGTTCCGAGATTTCTTTCAATTCCGGACTTACATTGAGGAAGTCAAACTTTTCCTGGGGAAGCAAATATGCCGTTCCATGCCTAAATGTCGCACGGCCATGACCATGTGACGTACCAATAAGACGTTCAATAAGCTGCTTATCAGCTTCACCTATGGTCTTCAATTGCTCATGGTTCTCACAGGCACGCTGGAATTCCGCAACAGAACGCTGCTCATGACGCCAACCGTGAAGCTCATATGTATTCCGGAGCTCTTGCTCCCGAGAACGAGACCTCCGGAATTGGCTTTTAGCTTGAAGCTCGTTGTTCTCTGTCTTCTGATCGCTACAAAGCAGCTTCTGGAAACGCTCGTCTTTCTTGCCTTCATCATGGTATTCACCGGCAATACGCAGGTCTTCCACCATCGTGGGCTCCAGTCCAACAAGAGCGCCAAGCGCTTGTGCACGGCAGGCAACGTGATCCTGGTGTCCTTCCTCACGACGAGACCCATCAGAATTGTTTAGCTTACCTCCCAAAGACAGAGTTCTCCCTAGCGTCAAGATTTCCTGATCGGATTCGGAATCCTGTGTATTTTCGGGAGCACTGCTCACAATCCACTGAACATCACGATGAATCACATTGCCTTTGACATCGACGTAATAGGTCTTGGGATCTTCGTGGATTGATAAAATTAATGAGTATTCCTCATCCGTCCCGTATTCCGGTGGATTACCAGTCGTTGCCGCACGAAGCAGACAAAGCTCTTCTTGCATATCCTCTTCGGCGGACTCGGAAACTTCCTCTCCCGTTCCGACCAAATCTTCTTCTTCGATTTCCTGAATATGCTGGAATGCTTTGTCGATCTCCACTCCATCGCACTTGCGCGAAACGGTGGAATCCGTAATCAAGGTGGAAGAACCACATTGATTGAACACATCAACTGACGTCTCAGAGCCCTTTACATCGAAGATGGCAGCTTCCTCGGAGAACTTGGAGAAAACTTTCTCATAATCGTCAAAGATAAGCACATCACCCGATTGCGCGGTTCCTTGCTCGGCATTATGCAAACAGATAACACGATGCCCTTCGGGATCCGAAGCGCGGTATCGGAACACCCTATGGTCGAATTCGACGGTATGGGTAATGCTATTATCAGAATCCGTTTCTTCATCAAGAACGACTTCGGCTTTAGCGCTTTTATCAGTTAGTTCCTTAAAGAGTCTCTCAATCCCATGCCATCTTCTGACGGGGAACAACTCGTCGTTTTCCGGCTGCGTCACTTCCAGCAGCTTGCAAGCCAAGGCTTCATCCCAGGGCAGATGACGAACCACAACGCTAATTTCGCAATCTTCAGAGCCGAGATCGTCGCGCAACCAGAGATTCAAATCCGAATGTCCCTGTTGAAGACCATTCACAGTAATATCGGCACACAAATCTTCGTCAGTAACCGATAAATTTTCAACATCCCATGGTTCCAGACGTTGAAGCAACAACCTGCCCGGTTTTTCTCCTGGAACAGGCGAATGACTCATGTTCAAGGACCAGGCGCTGATATCAGCGCTACCAGCTTCTTCCACGTTCAGAGAATTCAACCACTTCTGCGTCGCATCTATGTCCTCCGGCCTGTACGGAACAACTTCCTGTGCTTGTTTTTTCTCGCTAAGCTGTTGCAGGTCAAGGCCAAATACATACACAGATCCTTCGGGCCTTATGCCACGGCGGTTTACACGTCCTGCGCGCTGGACCAATGCAGAACCTGGAGCGATTTCAGTCACCATATTCGCAAAGTCGACATCGATGCCGACCTCCAAGGTCTGCGTGCCGATAATGCAGCAAGGCGCATTCTTCGGATTCATTGAGGACAGGCTCCGGAGCTTTTCGGCTACCTTGCCCTTATCATAGGCGCGCATTGGACCAACATATACGTCGATGGGACGCTGGATTCCCTCTTTCTTACACCGCTTGGCAAGTGCTTTAGCGACTGCCTTGCCCTTGTCCAGAGTATTGAGAACGCATCCAAGAACATGCGGATTGGAATCGCTTAGCTGATCGGCCTGTTCATTTTCATGAATTAGTTCAACACACTTCGATACAATCGCGTCTACTTCGTCCTTAGTTTTTTCAAAGCTAAGGTCGGGAAATAGCCACTTCGGGGTGCATAAACGTTTTTTCAAAGCAGAATCGGTATCAAAATCCGACTCTTCAACGGAAACCATGCTATGCGTATCATCAGATGCAGGAGTCGCAGTGGTCTCGACGACTTGCAAAGGAGCAATTTGCTTGGCAAGAGAATTCTCAGCCATGTTTTCAATACGAGCTACTTGACGGGCCGTCTTCAGCAATTGCCTGCTTAAATGGGCCTCATCGGCAACCAATACCGTGTCATAGGCAAGCAGTCCCGCTTCCATGGAGCGCATAGTACGGCTAGTGCCATAGCCGCGGAACAGCAAACGGCTGCCGAACATATCCGGCGTTGCGCAGATTATCGCACACGTCTGCGGATAATAGCGCCATTCACGATCCGGGCTAATACCACCACGAAGCTCAACCGCAATCATTCGTGGGCTTGGAGATCCCTGCTCAATCCCATCATTGACGGCAGAACGCAGATCCAGCCCCTTGCGATATACAGCAAGCCCATCGCCCTCATTAGATTCGTCCTGCATTCGCTTCTGCAATTCGTTTGCTTCATCGAACTGATCATCAACCAATGAACGGCGATTCACTGTCAGCACCAAGCGACGCGGAACTCGCTGTAAAGGCAAACCAGCAAGCGCCCTGGAGCCAAAGTCCCCTTCGGCAGCAGCAAGACCCGCCATAGCGTTAAGAAAAACATGAATGTCAATCACGCAAGTTTTGCCTGATGCGGTTGGAGCTCCAATGCCTTGTGGCCAATACCCATGTCCAGCAACATACAGCATCAACCTGGTCTGCCATTGGTAAGGCTTACGTGCCGGTTGACCATCTCCGGCTGGATGAACCGCAGCAATAAATTCTCCGAATCTTGCAACGAGATACTGCTGCTGTTCCAAACTCATTTCAGCCATGTAGGAACCCCTTTTCCAAAATTCTCATCCGGCCGAAGCGCGCTCAGGCAAAGATCCACCGGTACCAGGAAGCCGCCACCCAGATGACGGCTTTGCCCAATCGCCATTGCTGCGCAATCCAACGAATCCGCACCATCTGAAATCGCAATCAATGCTTGCATACCATGTAAAACATTGGAGGAATCCGCATGATGTGCGTAATCGGTCATATTGACACGATGCACGGCACGACTGTTAAAAATACGGAAATTGGATGTTTTTGCCTTTACCGCATCCACAAGATTCCAATAACGCTCTTCTCGACTCATCTTAGACTGCTGTCCGCTACCGGTTTTGGGCGCATAATCATCGCGCCACACATGCCCCAAAGCCAAGCATAGAGCTTCATAAACGCCCCACTTACGTTTTCGTTTCGGATCGGGGATAGGACGCGTCTCTGCAATGGCCATAGGTCTGATCGTCCAGTACCGGCACATTCCCTCAGCCACAGGCTTCCATAGGTGTTCAGCATCGATTACCGTGGTATCTCCGAAACGCACAGCCGGTTTGTCCGACGAATAATACAAAGTCTTGCCTTTGATACGCGTACAAACATCACGCAATTTCTGGATATCGGCATTTGGCATATCACATGGCAGAAGGATCAAAAAGCCTGGTCCCTTTTCCGCGATCTCATCTCGAATCTGCCGGCCATATGCTTCCTTGAAATCGGAATCAAAGATCTGAATCGAAACGTTGTTAGCAGGTCTGTTCATTCCCGATGCGTATTTGCCGACCAAAGCAAGAGAGGGATCAGTCCCCCACTGCTTCACAAGAAAACGATGAAGTGCCACAGCCCAACCGACAAATTCCGACTCTTCCGGCCGCCATTCGATTTTGCCATTAATCACTTGGTTACCGCTACCTTTATTAACGACTTTATCGATTTCCAGGTAGAAAGCCGTTGCCCATGGAGCTTTAAGAGCATTCTCCTTCTGCGCAGAAGGCGGAAGATACCTAGCTTGCCCTTCTGTCTGCAACGGAAGGTACTCATTGAGGAAATTCTGTTCAGCTTCCTTATCGCTAATTGCAGGCACTTTCTTTTTACCTTTTGGAACGGGATTCGCCGCAGCAAACGCCTGTTTCAAATCTTCAAGACGGTCCTTCTTAGGAAAAGAAAAAGCCCGTCCTTTCTTAGTGATGCTGGTCAATGCCGAATATGGAGAAAGCGTCCATACGTAGCCTTGGCTATTAGCAGGAAAAACATAATCCTCATGGACATGCAATTCCACGATTGAACACGCTTCGCCCAAGTACGGAACTTCACTGCAAAGCAAACTCAGGCTATGAACTATTTCAGTTGAGGGACTCTCATGCCATACCCAAGTCAGCACCATTCCGGATTCAGGATACTGCTGGTATGCGGTGGCAATGTAAGCTGCCGACGGCGAAACCTTGTCTTTGGGTTTCTTTCTGTCCTGTACATTGCCTTTGTTCCGGTATGCGATAGCCTTGCTTCCCGCCTTGATAACGTGAGGAAACAGTATCTCTTGCGGAGGGTTCCCCTCAAGCCAATTCAAGGCAGCATGAATCTGTTCATCTGTTAAACCATAATCAGCATCGGCTTTTTCAAAACCAAATGACACATATGCCGCTGAAACCAGTGCAGAATAAAGTCTGCTTGGCGAAGGGCACTTTTCCGGCCTTTCACCGAAATCGCTACCCTGATAAAAACCAAGCAGGAAATAAGCCGATATTGCAAACGCCATATCAGTTTCCCATTTCGTCAGCATCTTCAGCAGATGAATTAGCTAGGACTGCAGGATTGCCCTGTACAAGGAACTCTTGGCCTTCCCAAGTAATTCCCGCCTTCTCATGCGCTTGGGCATAGGCCTCTTCCAACAACTTTTCAGCAGCATCAACAGTAAGAGGTTCCAACTCCTCTTTCTCCCCGTAGCGCTTGTTTAGTACAACGGTCGGCTTACCCGTTTCCGAAAGGAAACAATTTGCGCGGATAAAGGGATCAGCATCATAGCCAGCAATATCTCGCAACAACACCGCAATAATAAGGGCACGGACCGCAGCATCGCCTTCAGCGCCCTTCCCAAAGTGGAATGTACGCACGGCAGCAAAGCTCAAAACACGAGTCGAGATGACCTTGCGAACCGACACACCATCCAGTAAATCCTTTTTTGCGCTCGGAGGAATAGCCCCCAGCCCAATAACCGATCCTTTACCGGTTTTTTCGAAACTTGCCTTGGTCTTATCGCTCAAATCGACACTATCGCCAACAATCTTCACGCGATCATTTTTAGAGTCCACATTTATGCTGGCACCCACAGGGTCGACACGGCCTCCGGCACGATGAATTGCAGGATCCTCATTCTGTTCGGCCAAAACAGCATATGTCTCTCCGACCAAGATAGACGGAATTCTCAGCTGATTCTTACTACGCGTCGAATCCCAACCACCAAAGATGACGGTTTCCGGAGACAAATCAAACAACGGAAGCAGATTCTCCAAGGTAGAATTTCGCGCATTCGCATATGGCGCAGCCTTGGACGTGGACTCACCTTCGTAACTGCTAACACGGATATGGCCGTCAAAGCCACGATGTGGAAGCTGATTATCATAAAAAACCTTCTTGCCGGCTTCAACATCATATTCAACAGCAATATGAGGCATCTTGGAAAGAATCCCTTTACCATTCCGCATGGCTTCCGTGGTCGTCGCCTCGGCCCGGTTTGAGAAGGAAGTCTTGGAATCGATCAGAACCACTTTTGCGGGGTTATCCTCGCCTTCCATATAACGCTTCTCGATAATATATGTGGCATTGCCATTCGAATCGACATATTTTGCAGGGGCAATCACTCCATCAGGTCCACTAGCCGGTTCCAATTCCTGGCGCATGGTCAAACTGCTGGTTCCACCAATATGTGCAGCAGCGTTCAAATCTTCGATGGTAAGTGCACGCATTCTTGCGTCCTTTCTTTTTCATACGGACAACCGCGTCCATATTGTTAAGCACTAGTGTAAGGGTGTATTGGTGCGTATGGAGAAAACGCCACGCGCACCAATACAAAAATGAAGTCTTTTCTGCTGAGAGAAAAGAATCAATCGGATTTAAATCCGAAACACATAAATACAATTCCTCAATGAAAATGCTTATTCGCGGGTGAACGACGCATTCACGTCCTTCACCCGCACTATTGTTATATTTGTTCTATTTCGACACGAGAACAAGCACAACGATAGCGAGAATCAGCATTGTTGCATTACCCATAGGTTCCTCCTTTCGTTTTGCTATGTGGAAGTTCTGCTAATAACCGCTAGCCTTAGCAGAACTTCCACGTAGAGTTCATATTAACCCTCTTCAAAGACAGCTTCAAAACTCAGCATCACCTTAACAATCCAAAACAATAAAAACAATATAGTTTTTTGCAATAGAGCAATTCTAAAGAGCAACCCGCTATCAAAGAATTCATACAAAGACTGTTGAAAGCTGGTTACTCCAGTCACCCCCTTCGCAATCCGGCGGCATATTCATCAAGCACGTCAAGAATGCCACGATGCTCGTATACAACGCTGCGTTGCTTTCCCGTACGTGCCACCACAACGCCACGCTCACTCAAAGTTTTGATCGCACGCTCCGCTTGCGGTTTGGACAGTCCCACTGTTCGCTGCAGGTATCGCGTGTTAATAATCGGCTGAGCAATCAAATTCGGCAGCACACGCCAAACGGCGGCATCGGAACGCACACCGCGCAGATTCGAACGCGCTTCATCCAACTGTTCGCATAAATCATCGATGAGTTTCCTGCCGCTTGTCGCGGCGAACCGACAAGCCTGTGCGAATCGTCTGACAATCGGCGCGGCATCACCTTCACGGAAAAGGGTCAATGCTGCGAAATAGTCCTCGGTATCATGCAGCAAACCGGCGGAAACGGGAGGCGTGGTATTACGCGACAATCCCTTATTGCGAAGAATCGCATGCACCAGCGCACGCCCGCACCGACCATTGCCGTCAGCGAATGGGTGAATGGTCTCGAACTGCGCGTGAGCAATCGCACATTGCGCGACCACCGACAAATCATCACGCTTGATGAACTCAAGCAGATCCGCCATCGCGCCAGCGATCAGCTCAGGCTGCGGACCGACATGAGCAGCGCCACGTGGCGAATAACCATCGGTACCAACCCATACCAGATTGGTACGGTACGTACCCGCGTATTTTCCCCAACCTCGTTGAGCGGAGAGCAGGGCCTCATGCATGGCAAGAATATTGTTTTCCGTCATGCTATCGCCCAACTTCAGCGCAGCCTCCATGGCACGCACATTGCCAACCACGACCGCCGCATTGTCGCTCGTGCCCTCATCAATAGTTTCCAACGCAAGATTCTTCGCACCGACCGTCAGATTTTCTATCTGGGAAGACGACGAAGCTTCCGTGCGCAGCAGCACCGCGCTCATTGGACCAAGCACATGGCTACCCTCCCCCAGTTTCGCAGCAGCATAGGCGTCGAAAGACGCCAGCGCACATGATGCCTCCTCACAATCCGCAAGCAACTCGGAGGGAAAAACAAAACGCAAATCCGCAAGACTGATTGGAATAGTCGACTCATATTCGCCATTGCCACGAGAACGACGGGACCGTGAGACAGGAGCATCTTCCGGAATATGCCAGACATGGTGCTCTTTTCCGAGCGGAGGAATTACAAGACTTTCATCACTATCCATGTTTCCCTCTTCCAGTTAGCTACACTTATTGAATTAAGTGTAGCTTAATTCTGCGTTAGCTATAATTATTTGAATAAATGTAGCTAACTAACGGGCGGTGCGACGGATACATTAGATGCACTAGGTAATGCGGATGGACATGCACGTCTGCCCAGGCAAACGAGTCAGCGCAGCTCTGCGATAATTTCGCGTCGATGGCGACGTATCGGCGAATCGCATTTACATATAGAAAAAGCCGGACGGCGGATTTTCGGCGGCATACCCATATTGGGCATGCCCTTCAAATCCGGCCGTCCGGCAACGCGACTGCTTCTCAAGAATGTGTGCTTGACTCACATGGATGGTACTGAGAACCATTCGCTTAACGATCTGCTTCCGCATGCTTCGGCCACGTCAAACAACGCGGCCACGCGCACGGACACAAATCAAGTCTTGCGCGGTTCGAGCCGCGGTGGACAATGCCACGGCGGCTCGAAAGCCAAAGGATTACTCTAGCCGCAGCTTGGAATAATCGCAAGCCGATCGAAATCCGTGAAGTTCATGAAAACTTATGAAAGTCCACAAACTTCACGGAATACCAATTTAAACCTTGGCTTGGTTCAGGCCTTGGCGACTTCCACGGCCAGCTCGGAGCCTTCGGCGCCAGCTTCCACGCTCACGCTGTCGGCGGAGGTGTCGTGTGCCACCAGATCCTTGAACTGTTCGATCTTCGTCACGTCGCCGGCCGGAACGGTCAGCTTCAGCGTGATGCGGTCGGAGATCTCCAAACCGGCGGCCTTGCGGGCCTCCTGCACGGCGCGGATGGCGTCGCGGGCGTAGCCTTCGGCCAGCAGGTCGTCGTTCAGTTCGGTGTCGAGGATCACGAAGCCACCGGTCGGCAGTGCGGCGGATACGGAGTTCGCGGCTTCCTGCGCGTCCTTCTCCTCCACACGGTTGATCAGTTCGTATTCGCCTTCCTCAAGCGCGATATCGCCGTTCGGGGTCTCGCACACCGGCACGCCGGCGGCGTCCACATGCCAGGCACCGCTCTTGGAGGCCTTGATGGCGAACTGCACGTCCTTACGCAGGCGCTTACCCGCCACGCGTGCGTTCACGCGCAGCTCGTTCACGATCTTCAGACCCTGGGAGGGGGCGTCCTCCAGCGTGCAGAACTCGATGTCCTTCACGTTGAGCTCGCCCTTCAGCACGTCGCTGTATGCGGCGACCGCATCCGGGTTCTCGACCACCACGGTCAGCTTGGCGAGCGGCTGGCGCACGCGGATCTGCTTGGCCTTACGCATCGACAGCGTGCCGGACACGACCTCGCGCACCTTCTCCATCGCGTCCACCAGCTTGGCGTCGTCCTGCAGCACGGCACCCAGCTCAGTGGTCTCGCCGGTCTTCTCGTCGGCAAGGAACGGCCAGTCGGCCAGATGCACGGATTCACCGCCGGTCAGGCCGCGCCACACGGCTTCGGCCTCCATCGGAGCCAGCGGAGCCAACACGCGCATGAAGGTTTCCAGCACGGTGTACAGCGTGTTGAACGCGTTCTCATCACCGGCACCGAAACGCTCACGGTTGTTGCGGATGTACCAGTTGGTCAGCACGTCGATGAAGTCGTTCGCCGCATCGCACGCGTCGGAGATGTAGAAGTTGTCCAGCGCATGCTGGGTCTTCTCCACCAAGCGGCGCAGGCGGGCCAGCAGATAGCGGTCCATTTCCGGCAGCCCCGCCACTTCGTCGGCGCGAAGCTTGCGCGCGTCGTACCCGGCCGCGTTCGCGTACAGGGTGAAGAAGTAGTAGGAGCTCCACACCGGCAGCATCACCTGGCGCACGGTGTCACGGATGCCATCGGCGGTGACGATGAGGTTGCCGCCACGCAGTATCGGCGAGCTCATGAGGAACCAGCGCATGGCGTCGGAGCCGAAGTCGTTGAACACGCCGTTCACGTCCGGATAGTTGCGCAGATGCTTCGACATCTTCTGTCCGTCGGATCCGAGCACGATGCCATGGCAGATCACGTTCTTGAACGCCGGCCTGTCGAACAGGGCGGTGGCCATGACGTGCTGCACGTAGAACCAGCCACGGGTCTGGCCGATGTATTCCACGATGTAGTCGCACGGGAAATGCTGTTCGAAGGTTTCCTTGTTCTCGAACGGGTAGTGGTACTGGGCGAAGCTCATGGAGCCGGATTCGAACCAGCAGTCCATCACGTCGCTGATGCGGTGCATGTGGCTCTTGCCGGTCGGATCGTCCGGGTTGACGCGGGTCAGCTCGTCGATGTACGGGCGGTGCATGTTCACATTGCCCTCATGATCGCGCGGGTAGTCGCCGAAGTCGGCCTTCAGCTCGTCCAGCGAACCGTACACGTCCACGCGCGGGTACTTCGGGTCGTCGGAAACCCACACCGGAATCGGGGAGCCCCAGAAGCGGTTGCGGGAGATCGACCAGTCGCGTGCGTTCGCCAGCCACTTGCCGAACTGGCCGTCCTTCACATTGTTCGGAATCCAGTTGATCTGCTGGTTGAGTTCAAGCAGACGATCCTTGATCTTGGTCACGGAGACGAACCAGGAGCTCACCGGCTTGTAGATCAGCGGCGTGGCGCAACGCCAGCAGTGCGGGTAGGAGTGCACGTAGCTCTTCTCCTGGAAGAGGATGGCACGCTGCTCTTCGGGGATGCGGGCCAGCGGGCCATCGCCGGCGCGCAGGTTGCGCAGGATCGGCTTGTTCGCGTCGAACACGTACATGCCCTCGTAATCCGGGCACAGCGACGTGAACTTGCAGCCCGCGTCGAGCACGTCGATGCTCTTGATGCCCTTGGCGTTGAGCGTGTTCATATCGTCTTCGCCGTACGGTGCCTGGTGCACGAGGCCGGTACCTTCAACGGTGTCGACGTAGTCGGCGGTGAAGATCTGGTAGCCTTCCGGCCCCGGCACCTTGCCTTCGACGGCGTTCTCGTCGCCCGCGAAGTACGGGAAGACCGGATAGTAGCGCCAGCCTTCCATTTCGGCGCCCTTGAGCTCGCGCACGATCTCGTAGTTCTCGCCGAGTTCCTTCTCGTAGGAGCCGAGCAGCGGCTTGCCGAGGTAGAACTTCTTGCCGGCGAACTTGCCTTCGGTCGGACGCACTTCCACATAGTCGATGTCGGCACCGACCACGATGGCGAAGTTGGTGGGAACGGTCCACGGCGTGGTGGTCCAGAACACCGCATAGGCGTCTTCCTCGTCGCGCAGCTTCACGGCCACGGACACGGTGGTGTCCTGACGGTCCTGGTACACGTCGGCGTCCATGCGCAGCTCGTGCGCGGACAGCGGCGTCTGGTCCTTCGGGCAGTACGGCAGCACGCGGTAGCCCTGGTATGCCAGGCCCTTGTCGTACAGCTGCTTGAACGCCCACATCACGGACTCCATGTACGTGATGTTCAGGGTCTTGTAGCCGTGCTCGAAATCAACCCAGCGCGCCTGACGGTGCACGTAGTCCTTCCACTCATTCGTGTACTTGAGCACGGACGCGCGGCAGGCGTCGTTGAACTTGTCGATGCCCAGTTCCTTGATCTGGTCCACCGAGTCGATGCCCAGTTCCTTCTGCGCCTCGAGTTCGGCAGGCAGACCGTGCGTGTCCCAGCCGAACACGCGGTTGACGCGGTGGCCCTTCATGGTCTGGTAACGCGGGATGACGTCCTTCGCGTAACCGGTCAGCAGGTGGCCGTAGTGCGGCAGGCCGTTGGCGAACGGCGGGCCGTCGAAGAAGACGAATTCGTTCTGGCTGTGATCGCCGGACGGACGGCGGTCGATGGACTTCTGGAAGGTGTCGTCCTTATCCCAGTAGTCAAGCACGGACTCCTCAAGCTTGGGGAAGCTGGGGTTCGGCGCGACATTGGCGCTCTGCTCGCCGGCAGCAGCCTTCGGATACACATGATTGGTGGATTCGCTCACCGTATGCTCCTCGTTTGGCGGTTTCATTACTTACCATTACGAGGACGATGACTTTCGTGCGATTCGCGCACGTCCGGCACCGCGGTACCACCTCGCTTGCCGCACTTCCCTGTTGTTCTCACGCAGGTTGTCCGCCTGCGCAGGTTTCGTACGACCGCTTGACATTCGGCTGTTCGGGCCGACCCCGCCGGTTCTACTGAGCCTGCAATCGCACCGCGCGATTTACGCGCGACGACCGCCGCCGTTCTTCCGGAAGCTCCCCGCTGATGACGGATCGTTGCTTTGCTTTTCAGTCGACAGCGTAGCACGCACTACGAACGTAGGTAAACGAAAGAGCCGCATGGCATCCACCATGCGGCTCTTCCTGCGCGACGACCGCGGTTCAATCGCAAATCAATCGCGCCAATCGCTTTCCGAGAGCGAATCAGCCTTCGTTGAGCTGCTCTTCCAGCTGCTTGACGATGTCGGCGTGCATCTTCTCGGTGATCTTCACCTTGAGCAGGAATACAACGCCGCTCAGGATGATGACAGCCAGCGGCACATAGAATGCCCAGACCTTGAAGGTGTGGATGTTCGCGGCGGTCATGTCGGCGGCGGTGGCGGAGCCGATCATGCCAGCGGCGATGGCGACGGCACCGACGATGCCGTTGGAGCAGGCGCCTGCGATCTTGTCGAGCATCGGACGCACGGACAGGGTGACGGCCTCGTTGCGCTTGCCGTTCTTCAGCTGGCCGTATTCGATGGAGTCGGTCAGGGAGAGGATGGCGGTCATCTGGATGAAGGTCTGCGGCAGGTAGAAGAACACCAGGCCGACGGTGACGACGGCGAGGTTGTCGGTGCCGACGATGAACAGCAGGTAGCCGAGGACCATAAGCACCATGCCGCCGAGGTACAGGTAGCGGCGCGGAATGCGCTTGTTCAGAATCGGGTACAGCGGCGCCATGATGATGCCGGCGATGACCGAGACAACGCCGACGATGGAGTAGGCGGCGTAGTTGTTCAGGATGAACTTGAACATGTACATGAGCACGCCGGTGGTGGCCACGTTGGCGATGGCGTACAGCAGGTAGGACAGGGCCACCCACAGCAGCTGGTCGTTCTGTGCGAGAGCCTTGAACGCGGCGAGCGGGCCGCCGTTGTCCTCGGCCTTGGTGCGCAGGGTGCTGGAGCTTTCCTTGGTGCCGAACGCGACGGAGCACACGGTGAGGACGCCGAGAATAGCCACGATGATGGCGAAGCAGGTCCAGCCGCTCTGGCTCTCCTGATGCTTGCCGGTGAAGATGTAGCTGAAGTAAGTGACGATCGGAATGACCACGATGGTCAGGCCGTTGTAGCCGATGGAGCCGCCGAAGGAACCGAGGGCGGTGTAGGTGGAGCGCTCATGGGAGTCGGAGGACAGCGCCGGGATCATGCCCCAATAGGAGATGTCGCGCAGGGAGTAGAACACGTCGAGCACGATGAAGGTGATGACGAACAGCACGATGAACAGCGTGGTGTTGACGTTCACCAAGCCGAACAGACCGGTGTAGACCAGCACGAGCAGAACGGCGGAAACGGTGCCGCCGATGAGCTGCCATGGCTTGAAACGACCCCACTTGGTCTTGGTGTTATCGATGATGTTGCCCAGCAGCGGATCGATGAAGATCTCCGCGATGCGGATGACAACCACAAGGCCGGTGATGACGCCGATGAGCTTGGTGGCGAGCGCCTTGTCGACCCCGGAGAACAGCGAGCTGGTGACGTAGACGATGAAGTAGGTGCTCAGCGCGTTGTAGAAGGCGGATTGGCCGACGTTGCCGAATGAATAGGCCACGCGGGACAGCAGACTGCCTTTCCTGGTTGGCTTCGCAGACTGCTGCGTCTCCTTCGGTGCGGCTGCGACATTGGATTCTGCCATCGTACTTCTCCTTAGAAGTTGTGATTGAAGCTGTAATCGGAAATCATCATTTGATTTCGCATGAGTTAAGTATATCCCTTTACCCCTGTTTAGTAAAATTTAACATCTGCGTTGTGCACTGTTGGGCGTGTCGCATTTTGTGCGATTCTGCACATATACATGTCATATTGTGTGCGATTCGCGGTATTTCGCCGACAGTAGACAAACAAAAGGCGATTGATGACGTAGCATCATCAATCGCCTTTCATATTTTTCCGCACATACGTACGCTAAGCAGCCCGTTTCGACCGGGCAGATCGCTTCGATCGGGTCTGCAATTTTGGCCGCGATTCACGTTTCGGCTGCGCCGGCACGAAACTATCTCGCACTTCCAGCGTCGTCGACAGATACACGTGCTGACGGGACGTCCGCTTGCTGGCGATCGCATCAGCCAATGTGAAAATGGCGACACGCGCAAGCTCGTTCTGATCGATTGCGAAAGTGCTCAACGGCGGCGACGTCAGCTGGGCAATCGTCTGGTTGTTGATGCTGATGACGCTGATGTCGCGGGGCACGATCACACCAACCGCGTTGAACGCCTGCAGCACGCCGACCGCGATGATGTCCGCCGAAACAATAACTGCGTCAGGCAGTGCGCCGTTGTGGTCACGGATAAACTGCTCCCCCAGCTTGCGACCATTCTCCACGGTGAACAAGCCGTCAGAATACACCAGTCCACGCAGGTCGAGACCATAACGGCCCATTTCACGCCGAAAATATGTGGCACGCCCCTCTTCGTCCACCTCATAAAAATTCGTCAGCCTCCCCTTGCCGCCGATGAATCCGACACGCTTCATGCCAGCCTTCGCACATGCTTCGACCGCGTCATGCATGGTCTGCTGTAGGTCGGGCTGCACGGAATCGAACAGGTTCGGTGCGGGATTCACATCGATGAACACACCGTATGGCATGACCTCATGCAACTTCTCAAGGTCGCTTTCGGCTATGACATTGGCGCCGATAGCCATGAAACCATCGAATTTCCCCTTCTGATTCAACATCTCGTCAAGACTGTGGAAAACAGTGAGCTCCATACGCTGCTGTTTGGCGTTATGTTCCAGCGCCGAACGCAAATCGGCAAAATACGAATCACGCAGCGTTTCGTCGGACTCCTCGTTGTCCAACAAGGCTACTTCGTGCGGAATGACGATACGCTTGGCCTGGGCGCTGTACCCCAAATCCTCGCTGGCACGGATAATCGCACGGCGAGTCTCCTCACGCACCGACAGCGTCGGATCGCCATTCAACAGACGCGACACCGTGGCCTGCGAATATCCCGTGCGTTTCGCAATCTCCTTGATGGTCGCCATCGCTCCCTCGCCCTCCCATGGATGCCTCATCAGATTTTAGTAAAAGCATTACTAAATCCATCATATTACATTACCGAACGTATTCTTATAGCCATGACACAGCCAGAGCAATCACGGAAACCGCGAATCGCGCATCAGTCCACGGAACGGATGAACGAACTGCGTGCACAACAAAAATCCTTTGCCCTGCAGAACATGCGGAGCAAAGGACTCGGCAACGCCGGTCTGCCTTTCAAAGCGACCGGTCATAAAGGTGGCATCAGTCGGCAGGGTTCCAAACGCGGCTGAAACCGTGGAGAAACGCGGTCACCGTCAGCCCCACGGGCCTGCGGCTGGAAGCGCCCGCCCTTCTGCGTGGCCGACTTGCCATGTGAGCCACCCCTCGATGACGCCACGCTCCGCATCGGTTCTACCGGACGCGTATACATCAGGCCTCGCCCCGGTGATGCTGCGGATGGAACCATACACATATCCACATTTTTCACGGAGACGGTTGCGGGGCTGCCGGCTTTCCATATACCGTCAGCGCATGGAAAGCTTTGGACACAATACATTTTTCACATTGGAGCAGGCACGGGAGGAGGCGGCGAGACGGCATCTTGAATGCAGGCAGGTGTTGTCGCGGATAAGGTCACGCTCCTCGGTTCCACTCTATGTAAGCCACGGCACAGCGCTGGAGCTGCATGGCATGATTGCCACCATGAATTATTTACCCGGATATGGTTCGGAGCTCGTTCACGTTTCGGCGTGCCGGCAACGTGACCTGCGGAAAATCCAGGGGATGAAATTCCATTACGCAAGGCATGGCGTAGACGTGGTGCACGCCGACGAATTGGTGTCAAGCGTCTCCGCGATGCAGGCGGTCTGCCAGATTGCGCCCTATGTCGACGAACGGAGTCTGGTGATCGCCATGGATTGGCTCACTTGCGCCAATCCCGATTTACGCGTCTGCACTCACGATGAGCTCTCCGACTACATCCGGAGTGCGCCGCGATTCATTGGGAGCGCCAAATGCAGAAAGGCCTTGCGCCTGTCCAAACCAGGTACCGATTCCCCGCAGGAAACGGTGCTTCGTTTGGAGAGCGATGCCTACGGGCTGCCTGAGGCACATGTCAATTATGAGATCATTGACCACATACGCGGCTCGGGCACGATGAAGGTGGATATCGCCTACCCGGATGACCGCGTCTGCATAGAATACGACGGAAATTACCACTACACCCACGGCCGCTGGATGTATGACCTCGATAAGCGCAACCGGCTGAGGGATCTTGGATTCACGCCTTTTGTCGCCACCCGCGAGCATTTGGCATCCAAACAGAAGCTGAACGAACTGTTCGGCATGGTCGCCCGAGCGATAGCCAGTCACCGTTACGGCTTGGACTAGTTCCGTAGGTGGTTTTTCGCTTCCGTAGGCGGTTGGTCAGAGTATCGGGGTTGGAGAAAGGCTTTATTCTGGCCGTTTTCATGCCGGGTATTCAGACCCAACCACCTACGGAACACCCAAACCGCCTACGGAACCGCATGAGTAGTCCCCGCAATGGATTTTTCGCCATTGATTCGGGGAATCCATGAAAAGCCACAGCGGGCGCACCCTGCGTAAAAGGTCATGCCCGCCGATTCATGGGAGCCATATGCGCAAGGGCTGTGCGGAAGCCACATATGTGGCTTCCGCACAGCCCTTGCATTCGTTGAACACTACCGTTCAGCCTGTCCAATTCACCAAGAACGGGACAGGAACGAAGCAGAAGGAGCCTTACTCCAGTTCCACGGCGCCCGTGTACAGCTGGTAGTACTCGCCCTTCTGCGCGATGAGCTCGTCGTGCGAGCCGCGCTCGATGATGCGGCCATGGTCGAGCACCATGATCACGTCGGAGTTGCGCACGGTGGACAGGCGGTGCGCGATCACGAACACGGTGCGTCCCTTCATGAGGTTGTCCATGCCGGCCTGCACCACTTCCTCGGTGCGGGTGTCGATGGATGAGGTGGCCTCATCAAGGATCATGGCCGGCGGGTCTGCCACTGCGGCGCGTGCGATGGAGATCAGCTGGCGCTGGCCTTGGGACAGACCGGAGCCGTCGCCTTCGAGCACGGTCTGGTAGCCGTTGGGCAGCATGCGGATGAAGCTGTCCGCGTTGGTGAGCTTAGCGGCGGCGATGCACTCCTCGTCGGTGGCGTCGAGCTTGCCATAGCGGATGTTGTCCATCACGGTGCCGGTGAACAGGTTCACGTCCTGCAGCACGATGCCGAGCGACTTGCGCAGGTCGGGCTTGCGGATGCCCTTGACGGAGATGCCGTCATACAGGATCATGCCTTCCTGGATGTCGTAGAAGCGGTTGATCAGGTTGGTCACCGTGGTCTTGCCGGCACCGGTGGCGCCGACGAGCGCGACCTTCTGGCCGGGCTTGGCGAACCAGGTGATGTCGTGCAGCACGGGCTTGTCCGGGTTGTAGCCGAAGGTCACGTCGGTGAAACGCACGTCGCCCTGCAGCAGGGTCAGGCGCCCGTCCGACGAAGTGATCGCGTTCTCGCGCGCCTTCCTCGCCACTTCCGCGGCCTTCGGGCTCAGCGACTGCGCGGCCTTCAGGGAACGGGTGCCGTCGTCGCCTTCCTCACGCTTCCAGGCCCAATGGCCGGTTTCGTGGTCCACTTCGGTCATGGTGCGGCCGTCTTCGCCGAGCTCGACGTTGACGAGTGTGACGGAGCCGCCGTCGTCCTCGGGCTTCTCATCCATCAGCTGGAAGATGCGGGACGCGCCGGCGAGCGCCATCATCACCATGTTGAACTGCATGGAGACCTGGCCGAGCGGGTTGACGAAGGAGCGCGACAGGGTCAGCAGGGAGATGAGGGCGCCGAGGGTAAGCTTGTCCGCGCCGGCGAGACCGAAGTTGCCCATGCCGGAGAGCGCCATGAATCCGCCGACGATGGCGAGCAGAATGTAGAGGATGTACCCCATGTTGCCTACGACGGGCATGGTCACGTTGCCCCAGGTGTTCGCTTCGGCGGAGGCTTTGAACAGTTCCTCGTTCTTCTTGTCGAAGGTGTTCTGGGTGGCGTCCTCATGGTTGAAGACCTTGATGACCTTCTGACCGTTGACGGATTCCTCGACGAAGGCGTTCACGTCGCCGATCCACATCTGCTGCTTGACAAAGTAGCGGCCGGAGCGGGAGACGATGGCGCGCACGACCACGAACAGGATCGCGGCGAACACGAGCACGAAGATCGTGACCGGCACCGACAGCCACAGCATGGAGACCAGTGCGGCCAGTGCGGAGATCGCGGACGAGAACATCTGCGGGAAGGACTGGCTGATGGCTTGGCGCAGGGTGTCGGTGTCGTTGGTGTAGCGGCTCATGATGTCGCCGTGCTCATTGGTGTCGAAGTAGCGGATCGGCAGCGTCTGCTGGTGGGCGAACATGTCGTCGCGGATCTTCTTCAGGGTGCCTTGTTCGACGGTGACGATGAGCCACTGCCACAGCCAGCTGCAGAAAGTGCCGGCCGCGTAGAGGCAGGCCATCAGCGTCAGGGCGCGCAGCAGCGGGTTCCAGTCGGGGTTCTTCACACCGACCAGCGGCAGGATGTAGCTGTCGATCAGCGACTGCAGGAACAGCGCGGAGCCGGCTTGTGCGGCCGCGCCGATCAGGATGCACAGTACGATCGCCACGACATGCCACTTGTATTGGAAGATGTAGCCGAAGATGCGCTTGGTGGTTCCGGGGGCGGCCTTCTGCATCGGCGGCTTTGCGCCCGGCTTGTTACCCGGCTTGGTCTGCATGGTTTTTTCAGCGTTGTTCTTAGTCATTTCCGTTCCTCCTTTCACTTCAGTTCCTCAGGCTGGGCCTGGTTCTTGGTCTGCGACTCGTAGATGGAGCGGTATTCGTCGCAGGTCTTCAGCAGTTCCTCATGGGTACCGGATGCGGCGATGCGGCCTTCCTCCATGACGAGGATCATGTCGGATTCCTGCACGGACGCGATGCGCTGGGCGATGATGATCTTCGTGGTGTCGGGGATCTCGTCATGGAATGCGGTGCGGATCAGCTTGTCAGTCTTGGTGTCAACGGCCGAGGTGGAGTCGTCGAGAATCAGGATCTTCGGCTTCTTCAGGAGCGCGCGAGCGATGCACAGGCGCTGGCGCTGGCCACCGGAGACGTTGGTACCGCCCTGTTCGATGTACGTGTCGTATTTGTCGGGGAATTCCTGGATGAACCCGTCGGCTTGCGCGAGCTGGCAGGCGTGGCGGATCTCTTCATCAGTGGCGTTCGGATTGCCCCAACGCAGGTTTTCGGCGATGGTGCCGCTGAACAGCACGTTCTTCTGCAACACCATGGCGACCTGGTCGCGCAGGATTTCCATGTCGTAGTCGCGCACGTCGACGCCGCCGACCTTAAGCGAGCCGGAGGTCACGTCGTACAGGCGGGGCACGAGCTGCACCAGACTGGATTTCGCGGAACCGGTGCCGCCGACGATGCCGACGGTCATGCCGGAGCGGATCTTCAGGTTGATATTGTCGAGCACCGGCTTTTCGGAGTTGTCGGAGTACCGGAAGTCGACGTTGTCGAATTCGATGGACCCGTCGGCCACTTCCTTGATGGGGTTGGCCGGGTTGGTCACCGTGCTTTCCTCGTTGAGCACCTGGCAGATACGTTCCGCGGACGCCTGGGAAATGATGCACATGACGAAGACCATGGACAGCATCATCATGGCCATGAGGATCTGCATGGCGTAGGTGACCAGTGCGGTCAGGTCGCCGGCGGTCAGGCCAAGGGCGGCGTTGTTGCCGGATGCCACAATCTGCTTGGCGCCCATCCATGCGATGAGGATCATCGAGACGTACACGCAGACCATCATGAGCGGGTTGTTGAAGCTCATCACGCGTTCGGCCTTGGTGAAGTCCTTGAATATGCGCTGGGAGATGCGGTTGAACTTGCCGATCTCATGGGATTCGCGGGTGTAGGACTTGACCACGCGGATGCCCTGCAGGTTCTCGTCGACCACGTTGTTGAGCTTGTCGTAGGTGTGGAACACGCGTTCGAACACCGGGTGCACGTACACCGCCAGACCGCACAGGCCGATGGCGAGGATCGGGATGCAGGCGAGGAACACGAGGGAGATCGACGGGCTGATGCGGAACGAGAAGATCCAAGCCACGATCATCATGATCGGGGCGCGCACGCCCATGCGGATGATCATGGAGTAGGCGTTCTGCAGGTTGGTCACGTCGGTGGTGAGCCTGGTGATGATCGAGCCGGTGGAGAAGCGGTCGATGTTGGTGAAGCTGAAGCCCTGCACTTTCTCGAATTCGTCATGACGCAGGTTCTTGGCGAAACCGGCGCCGGCGATCGCGGCGAACTTTCCTGCGAGGAAGCCCGCGGTGAGCGAGCAGATCGAGCAGACCAGCAGGATGAGGCCGAATTTGATGATGGCCGGCATGCTGCCGCCGCTGATGCCCTCGTCGATGAGCGATGCCATCACTGTGGGGATGAGGATTTCCAGAACACCTTCGACCACCACAAATATCGGGGTGAGAATGCTGGGCTTCCTATATTCACGCAGCGATTTGCCAAGCGTGCGTACGAGATGCCGCTTTTGTTTTGGCTGCGATTGCACCGCAGCCGTTGTCACGTTTGTTCCGCTCACTTACTCTTCCTTTCCTGTTTCGTCTTCCTGCGATTCGTTTCGTGATGCGGTCTGAGGTTCATTCGTTTTCTCACGTAACGCCAGACTGGAATAGCGGCTTTCGTCGCCAAGCATTCCGGTTCGGACAAGATTCGTCTGCATTACGTCGAGCACGCGCATGAATCCACGGATATCGTTCTCGCTCAACCCTTGCAGAAGCAACCTCTCCATGTCGACCGCATTGCTGTGCAGCGCGTCGTTGATACTCCGTGCCTTGTCGGTGAGGATGATCTTCTTCAACCTCGCGTCTTTCGGCACCGGTTTGCGCACGATCAGCCCCTTGCGTTCCATCAGTCCCAGAACCCTGCACGATGTCGACCGCGTGATGCCGAAACGTCGTTCCACATCCTGCGGAAAAACGTCATGGTCCGAGTTGCGCACAAGATAGCAGATGATGTCAATATTGGCGCCACTCAGCTCTTCTGCCTCATATGGTCTGGTGACCGCGAGATACCGGTTGATGATGTTGTGCAGCGATCGGATGGCAACGCTTGGCGGTTTGCCTGTGCCTTGCTCCCAAGCTTGGACGAATGCGGGATCGATCGGATCCGTCCCAATATTTGATTCTTCTGTCACGGTACGTCAGTATAAACCGTTGCATATACAACAGTTGCATATACAACATTCCAGCGTGTCGCGCCCGCTGCTCCGTCACCCGCTCACACGGCGCCCCTGCGGGCAGCAGAAAAGCCAAGGGGCCCGATCCGCACCGGTTCAATCGCGGACCAGGCCCCTTGGCCGTATATCTCTGTCAGATTATCCCAGGCAGATAATCCCTTAATGCGCAACCATCATCGCTTCCACCTTGTCAGGCAACCTTTCTGATCAGCATGATGACAGCCGCACCCACCAACACGGATGCAATGGCTATCGGGAAGATCAGCGCATAACTGCCCGTGGCGACCACAACCGCACCGGTAGCGACCGGGGCAAGTACCTGACCGACGGTATTGGCAAGATTCAAAATGCCCAGATCCTTGCCCGCCTCGTCGGCGTTCGGCAAAACATCCACGTTCAACGCCTGGTCAACGGCGATATAGATGCCATACCCGACGCCGCCGATGCCCGCAAACAGCATCATGCCGGTCGCAGTGGGCATAACATACGGGATCGCCAACCCCACGGCGATAATCACCGATCCCACCGCCACGATGATCTTGCGCCTATGCAGCTTGTCGGAAATCGGACCGGACACGATCGAGCAGACGATGAGCACGATCATCGAGATCACCGACATGGTGGCCAGGGTCGAGGCCGCCGCTTCCTTGCCCAGGCCGCAGAACTTCTTGAGAATGTACAGCTGGTAGCCGGACACCATGGACCAACCGAAAATCAGCAGCAGACGGCCGACCAAAGCAAGGTAGAAATCACGGCAGTTCCTGGTGGGCGGAATGAACGATTTGGCGATGGCCGCCGGGCTGAGCCTGACGTTCTGCCTGGTATCGTCGAGCGCACTACCAACCTTGGACGAACGCTCCGCCGGCCAGACGATTACGGTCAGAATGCCGGTGATGCCGAACAGCACAGCGCCGATGACGAATCCCACGCCCATGGCATCGATGAACTTCGACCCAAGGAAGGTGCCGGCGGACTGACCGACGATCATCGCGCCACCGTAGAACGACGAGAACGTGCCGCGCACATTCTCGGGAATGCGGTCGGACAGCACCGCCACGGCCGGGGCGATCATCATATTGACGCCAATCTGCACAATCGACCAGCCGGCGACGATGCCCACCAACGTGGCGCTGGAGAAGGCCAGCACATAACCGGCCGCCGTGATCAGGCCACCGGCCACAATCCACGGCGTGCGCTTGCCGAAACGCGAACGGGTGATGTCGGACAGCGCGCCGAACACGATGTTGGCGATAAGCGCGAACACACAGCCCACCGAGTTCATGGCACCAAGAATCACCTCCGGCGTGCCTATATTGAGCTCGTCAAAACGTTGCGGTAGCAGAACTCCCGACCCTGAAGTGCCGGCCGTCATCCATAGCAGCGAGAACAACGCGAAGCCAAATCCGAAACGGATCTTCTCGCCGGTCGAGAGTCTCCTGCCCGTATCGGGTGCGAGATCCGATGGGGTACCTGCTGATTGCGTCATTGCAATTCCTTTCGATATGGTTCCTTGCCTATTGTTCGATGCACCAAGCGCCCCATCACAGCGCCATGGTGAGATGATGCGTTCCCGCGCCCAGTTCGACAGGTTCGTGGTCGGGCAGATCGACCACGGCCGAAGCGCCAACCGGAACGGTCACCTCAAGATCAAGCTTGCCCGCAGCGGTCATCCAGCTCACAGCTGCCTTCCCATACGGGGTGATATGCGAGGTGCCGGCATGGTCGAGTGCGGCATACACGCGCGGCGAGACGCGGAAACGCTTCCAGCCCGGTTCGATGGCCTCCAAACCACCGACGTGCGAATGCAGCCATTCCGCCACGGATCCAAGAGCATAGTGGTTGAACGAGGTCATGCCGCCCGGATTGAGCGAACCGTCCTCGCGCATGGAATCCCAACGTTCCCACGTGGTCGTGGCACCCATCTTGACCTGATAAAGCCAACTGGGACACTGCGTGGAAAGCAGCAAATCATAGGCCTCCTGGTCATGACCAGTGGCGGAAAGCGCCGGCAGCACGAACGGCGTACCCGCAAAACCGGTGCTGACCTTGCCACCGGATTCGCGCACCAGCTCGGCCAGGCGATTGCCTGCCTTGATACGACGTACCGGCTCGCCGTCCAGCAAGCCAAATGCGATGGACAATGCATACGCGCACTGGGTATCGGAGGTCATGGTGCCGTCGAGGTTGGTGAATCGCGCGATATAGCCAGCCGTCACATGATCACGGAGCGCAGCGAACCGTTCGGCATCGTCCGCATGCCCCAGAATCTGCGCGATACGGGCGGCTTGCGCGCACGAACGCGCGAAGAATGCGGTGGCGACAAGTTCCTTTTCGGTCATCGCCTGCGTCGGATCATCCGGCGGAGCCGTGGGATCAAGCCAATCGCCAAGCTGACCCAGAATGTAATCCGGCCTGCGATCCCACACACCGTCTTCGGAAAGGTAGCCCGACACCTCGTCGATCCATCCGCATACCAAATCGTACGAGTCGGCAAGCACCTGGGGGTCGCCGGAATCCATATACAGCACCCATGGCACGTTCACCGCGGAATCACCCCATGTGGAAATGGCCTTCGGATGCGCCCAACCGCCAAGCGGAACAAACGGCACATAGAACGGCACCGTCCCCCACTTGATCTGCTCATTGCGCACATCGCGCAGCCACGAGCCAAGGAATCCCTGCGTGTCATACAGATATGCCGCGGTCGGCGCAAACAGGCAGATGTCACCGGTCCAGCCCAATCGTTCATCACGCTGCGGGCAATCGGTGGGAATGGAGACGAAGTTGGAGCGCATCGACCACACCACGTTGCTATGCAGCTTATTCAGCAGCTCATTCGAGCAGAAGAACTCCCCCGCACGCTCCATAACCGAATGGTAGACGCGGCATTCCATATCGTCTGCAGTGAGTTCGTCAGGAAGCCCCTCGATGGTCGCATAACGGAATCCATGCATGGCGAAACGCGGCTCCCACCATGCATCAACGCCATTCGACACATACACGTCGCACTGCTGGCCTCGCCGCAACGTACGCGTGGCCAGCGAGCCGTCCGGCTCAAGTACTTCCGCATGATGCAACGTCACACGCTCGCCGGACCGCAGGCCTCGCATATGCAGACGGATGCGCTGCGAACAGTTCTGCCCGAAATCCACCAGCCAGACGGTTTTACCGTCGTCATTCACACCGTATTTCGTAATCGACTTGGGTGCATGCAGCTCATGGCCGCGTACAGGCGACGTCACAGGGTTCTCGATGCGGGCGGGATCATATGGCACTTCCGCGACCGGCTTCCAATCGGAATCGTCGAAGCCCGGCATCGACCAGCCTTCCATCTCCTCGCGGGCGTCGTAACGTTCACCCTCGCACATGTCCGAGCAGATAATCGGACCTGGGGCCACCTTCCATTTGCGATCCCACGCATTGGAGCAGACACGAGTCTCGTGGCCGTCTGCGTATTCGACCTCCAATTGGGCGAATACTCCGATCCGGTCCCCATAGAAGTTCGCATAGCCGCCGTCGAAGCCGAGACGACCGCGGTACCAGCCATCGCCGAGCCAGAATCCGAGCGCATTCGCACCGGCCTCCAAAGTTTCGGTGACGTCATAGGTCCAGCATTCGACGCGATTGTTGTAGTCGGTCCAACCGGGAATCAGCGCGTCATTGCCGACCTTCCTGCCGTTGACCTCGGCTTCGACCAGGCCCAAGGCACTGAGATACAGTCGCGCGCGCACCGGCTTGCCATCCAGTTCGACTTCGGTACGCACCAACGGGAGACGACGATGATCGGTTTCGCACTCCGGCCAGGACGGCCCCACAAAATCGGCGATGTGATCGAATTCCTCAAACAATCCGGCTTCGAAGTGCAGCACCTCGCTCACCGCGCTCAACGGGTGATGCGCGGCGGACACGATCCGCACGGTGGCGAACACCTCCTCACGCGATACCAACGGCTCGAACTGCCAAGGCACCAGCACATTGGAGTCGGCGGGCAGGTAGGTTTCCTGTGTGCGCGAGCGGCCACCAGGCACGCGGCGGGTAATGTTCACATGAATCTGGGAGCCGTCCGGAACAGGGCGGGAATAGGTCCAGTTCATGCGCGGCGTTGCGGTGGGGATGCCCAGTGCATCACCGGGGAAATGTTCGATGGTGAAACGAGTGATGCCCAGATCGCCTGTGGACATGGGCTTGATGACCTGAACCTGGGTATCCGTTGAAGCTACGGCAGACATTGGAGACTCCTTCGTCACTTGGAAACTGCTGAATTGATGCTGTTGGATGTTGATACGAGCACAACCTTCGGAAGGCCGTATATGAATCGGGGCCCGGGAAAAAGGGAAACCGGACCCCGTTCACAGACTTTGCACGGCCGTCAGGCTTCGGCACCGGCCTTGGCCTTGAGCTGACGCTCCTCATCGGTGCCGTACTTGCCCTGCATGCGGATCATCACGGTGCCGGCGATAAGCTCAAGCACGACCACACCAACGAATCCCCACATGGTGGTCTTGATGGTGGCAGGCACCACCAGCATCGGCGTGACCAGCGCGAACAGACCGCACAGCAGGCGAGAGAAACCGTTGATGAAGCCCTGCACGGAAGCACGAATCTCGATCGGGAAGGATTCCTGCGTCCACACCTTGTACATGGCCTCGCCGGCGAACGGAGAGCCGAAGTTCATCAGCGCGGTGGCGCCCACGATGACCCACAGGTTGGTGCCACCCATGGCCAGGCACACCATGGCCACGATGGTGATGGCCATGCCCACGAAGAACAGCTTGTTGCGGTATTTGCCGCCTGCGATGGAGGCGAAGGCGATGTTCAGCGCCAGGGTGATGAAGTTCAAGATGATGCCCAGGCCTGTGGCCAGGGACTGGGACGCATTGGCCTGCACGAACATGTAGGTCTGGAACTGGCCCCACGTGTTGGCCAGCAAGTTCCAGCCGCAGTAGAAGATGGTGATGGCCAGGAAGAATCCAAGCAGCATCTTGCTGTTTGCGGTGCCCGCGAACAGCATCTTGGTGACGGAGACCTTTTCGCCACAGGTCGATGCGACGCCTGCAGCGGCGTCACGGGCGTCGGCCTCCTCATGGAAGCGGCGGAATGTCGGGGACAGCACGCGCCACAGCCATGCGACGACGGCGAATACGGCCAGGATCGCGAACACCACGCGGCCACCGGTCGCCCCCTGCATGGTGGAGACAAGGAACGCGCAGATGAAGGAGATGAACACGCCGACCTGCCAGAATACCTGGGTGGTGGAGACGAGCTGCGCCGCGACTTTGTCGTTCGGAGCGTCGTGGGAGACGATCGTCATGGAAATCGGCAGATCGGCGCCGGAGGCCAGGCCCGCAATGACCAGGCCGATGAGCAGCATGGTGAAGTTCGGGGCGAACACGCAGATCGCGGCGCCGATCGCATACAGCAGGTTGATCCAGTTGAAAACCAGCACTCGACCGATCTTATCGGCCAACCGGCCGCCGAACAGGGAACCGAAGGCGATGGCAAAGGTCATCACGCCGGACAGAACGCCCACCTGACCCGCATCGAGGCCGAGCCCCTTCTGCCAGACGGTGATGGTGGCGGACAGACCGACGATGATGCCGGAGCCGAGCATGGAGCCGATGCCTGCGGCCACGGCGAGTGGCATGTACCCGCCAAGCTTTGTGTCTTTCACTGCAGTACTCATTTCTCTTCTTCCTTTGAAATATTCAATGAGCCTTGCGACCTCATTGTTGCAGTCATTTTCTTCATTGACAGTTGAAATCATACCGCTATGTTTTGAAATTTTCAATTCACTATGCCGTCAGCGTGTTGAATATTTCAAAACGTTTTATTTGAAAAAACGTATACTATCCATAGGTTTCAATGAAAACGGCGCTTCAAGGAGGATCAATGCCAGCCAACAAGAAAGTAGGCATCTCGGATATCGCCAAACATGCGGGAGTGTCCATCGGCACCGTGTCGAACTATCTCAACTATCCGGAACGGGTGTCGGACACCCTGAAGACCCGAATCAGCCGATCGATCGCCGAACTCGGCTATGTTCCCAAGCATGCCGGCACACAAATCCCCCGTTCCAGTACAACACCGGTTATCGGATTCATCATGACCGACATCGAACATTCGCTGTTCACCTCGATCTTCGAAGGGGCGCAGGAGGTCTGCGAAGACCATGGCATGCAGGTAATCGGATTGAACGCACTATCAGACAAACAGCGCCAAAGCGATATGATCCGTTTGCTGATCCAGATGAACGTGGCAGGCATTCTGCTCAGCACCGTGGAAGACTCCCCCGATGACGTGGCCGCGGCACGCGCCGCGAACATTCCAATCATTCTGATCGACCACACCAATCCACGCGACGCCGACCCCGTATGCAGTGTGATGACCGACAACGTGCTGGTCGGTCAGATCGCGGCAGAGGAACTTATTCGCACCGGCTGCCGCAAACTCGCCTTCCTGGCGCACTCCTTCGACTACGAGTCGGTGCAAGATAGGCAGCTTGGCGTGCAAAAAGCGGTGATGCTGGCAGGGGGCGGCGTCTCCGTCGAGATCATCGACTCAGGAGGCCTTTACATAGAGGACGGATACGAATCAGGATCTCGCATAGCCAAACGGCCGATCGACGAACGCCCGGATGGAATCATCAGCGCCACGGACACGCTCGGCATCGGATGCATCAACGCCATTCTCGCCGAAAGCGACATCCGCGTCCCCGACGACATCAGCGTAATCAGCTGCGAAAACGCCAAAACCGAGCCCGTAGGCATGCTGCCGCTGACCAGCGTGGAACCTTCGGCTGCGGATATCGGACGCAAGGCAATGACGCAGATGCTTGACCACATCGAAGACGAGGACGCGCACGTGCACGCCACCGCACTGATCAAACCCACTCTGGTACGCAGGCTTTCCACCAAGCACTAGCCGCCATATATCCATCCACGCGCAACCGTATCAGGCAAATGCAGTTAGGCCTGCGATCGCACGCCGGTTCATCGTGCAATCGCAGGCCTAACTAAACTCATCCAGACGTCCGCCCGCAGCAGCCCTTACTTGGCGAGCTTGGCGTATTCGTCAAGCATGAAGGCGGTGATTTTCTTGCCACCCTCGCTCATGAGCATAGGCATGGAGTTGATCGGCATGGATCTGAGGAACATGCGCATCATGTCGTTGTCCGGCAGCTTCGGCAGTTCGCCGCTCTCGCCGGCCGCATACACGGCGGCCACCACCTTGGACCCGACCGGATCGCAGGACCATTCGCCGAACGTGGACCATTCGGTCAGCGGTTCGGCCTTGCCGTCGCCATCAAGCGCAACCATGGCGGCGCCGGCGATGTCGCGGCTGGACGTGCCGACCTCGATGGCGTATTCACCGGCCTCCACATGCCAGTCATTGAACTTCTCGGACCAGTAGGCGAAGGCGCGCTCGTCCAGATCGAAAGAGACCTCAGCCGATTCGCCGGCCTTGAGGAACACCTTCTTGAAGCCCTTGAGCTCATGCTTCGGGCGGGCCACCGCGGCCTTGCCCGGCGCCACGTAGACCTGCACTGACTCGGCGGCGTCCACATCGGAGGTGTTGGTGACGGTCGCGGTGACGCGGGCGGTGTTGGCTCCGGTCTTCTCCGCCTTGATGTCGGTAAGTTCGAAGGTGGCGTAGCTCAGGCCGTAGCCGAACGGATAATCGACCGCCTTGTTGTAGGTGTCGTAGTAGCGGTAGCCCACGAACACGCCTTCGCCGTAATCAACGTGGCCTTCCTCGCCCGGCCAGTTGACCATGCTCGGATCGTCGTTGATGTCCATCGGAATGGTCTGTGCCAGCTTGCCGGAGGGGCTGACCTTGCCGAAGATCACGTCGGCGAGCGCCTGGCCCCCAGCCTGGCCGAGCAGCCAGGATTCAAGAATGCCCTTGGCATTGGCCGCCCATGGTGCCACGGAGACGACGGATCCGTTGGAAAGCACGACCACGATGTTCTTGTTCTCGGCCGCGACGGCTTCGAGCAGTTCGACCTGCTTGGCGGGAATATCGAGGGTTTCACGGTCGAAGCCTTCGGATTCGGCGGCTTCCGGAAGGCCAAGGAACATGAGTACCACGTCGGCGTTCTTGGCGGTTTCCACGGCTTCGGCTTCGAGCGTGCGATCGGCCGGTTCGAGGTCGAGGGTGAAGCCGGGGGCGAATGCGGCGTCGACGCCCCGCGCGGCGAGGGTGTCGAGGAAGCTGGTCATCTTGGTCGGGGTGATGTGGGACGAACCGCCGCCCTGGTAGCGCGGAGTGCGGGCGAATTCGCCGATGACTGCGATCTTGGCGTCTTTCGCAACCGGAAGGATCGCGTCATCGTTCTTGAGCAGCACCATGGATTCGACGGCGGCCTGGTGAGCCACTTCGTCGTGGGCGTCAACGTCGAAACGGTAGTTCTCGACGCTCATGGCGGCACGGGTCTTGTTCACCAGATCGATCATGCCCTGGGCCATGCGGTCGAGCTGTTCGGGCTGGATGCGCCCGTCTCGGGCGGCGTAGACGATCTGGTCGTCCGTATAGCTTGGCGGCATTTCAAGGTTGAGCCCTGCGTTGAGGGATGCCACGCGGTCGTGATCGGCGCCCCAATCGCTCATAACGATGCCCTCGAAGCCCCATTCGTCGCGCAGCACGTCGGTGAGCAACCAGTGGTTCTGCGCGGAGTGCACGCCGTTGATGCGGTTGTAGGAGCACATGATGGTCCAGGGCTGTGCGGTCTTGACGATGTGTTCGAAGGCCGGGAAGTAGATCTCGCGCAGCGCCCGCTGGGAGATGTTGGCGCTGATGCGCAGGCGGTCGGTCTCCTGATTGTTGGCGGCAAAGTGCTTGAGCGAGGTGCCCACGCCCTTGGACTGCACGCCGGCGACGATACCTACGGCCTCATGGCCGGCCAGATATGGGTCTTCGGACCAGTATTCGAAGCAGCGGCCGCCGAGCGGGTTGCGCTTGATGTTGACGCCGGGGCCGAGGATGACGGCCACCTTCTCCTGAATGCATTCCTCGCCCATGGCTTCGCCCACCCGGTGGATAAGCTCGGGGTTCCAGGAGCTGGATAGGCCGGCTGCCGGCGGGAAGCAAGTGGCCGGCACGGAATCGTTCAGATCGGTTTCGCCGGTGCTGGACGCCAGGGATTTGCGCAGTCCGTGCGGGCCATCGGTGATCATGTAGCCGGGGATGCCCTTGGATTCGACGCCTTGCAGATGCCAGGCGTCGCCACCGGACGTCAGGGATGCCCTCTCCTCAAGGGTCAGGTCGTTGACGGATGGGTAGGTGTTGCTGCTCATAATGCCTCTTTCGCGAGATTCGTTATGTTCGGCGGTGGACTCGTCGGCGAATCGTTACCAACCGATTGGTAGGTACTTTATCAAAACAGCTCTCGCAACACGCCAATCATCTTTGAAATTTCAATCAACCGACCGTAAGGTGATTACAGCTTTCCCATAACCAAGCAGCCAACGCAACCGGCACAACAACGAAGCACAACCAGCACAACGCAACGCATCAGGAGAAACCATGGTCAATGAGGACGTCGACCGCAGAACGGCAATACTCAACGCAGCAGTGGAATCATTCGGCACGCTCGGGTATTACGGCACCTCATTGCAGAAAATCGCCACCATGGTCGGTCTCACCAAAGCCGGCGTGCTGCATTACGTCGGCAGCAAGGAAGGCTTGCTGACCACCGTGCTCAACGAGATGTACGACCGCGAAACCGAAGACGTAACCGCCGACATGGTGCGCAAAGCCGAACCGCTGATCGCCAGCATGTGGCGCAGGGTCGTCGCCATCAACGCCAAGCGCCCCAAGCTGGTGCACATGTTCTCCACGCTGAGCGCCGAAGCCTTAAATCCCGATCACCCGGCGCACGAGTATTTCGCCACCCGCGAGGAACATGTAGTGGACGTAGCGCGCAACATTCGCTGGCGCGTGCCCGACGGAGTCGATGCCGAGCAGGTGCTGCGTGTGGGTTTCGCCATGATGGATGGCGTGCAGCTGCGCTGGCTGCGCAAGCCTGGCCAGGATCTCAACGCCATGTGGGCCGAATGCGAAGACGTGCTTTTCCCCCTGCCGCAGTGGGAAGGCTTCCGTTAGCGCCCCCAGTGGCTGGAGGAATCGGGACACTAGGAACCCCTCTGAGGGAAAAATCATCCAGCGACTGGAAGAATCCGGACTCCAAGCGGTCTCACAACGGAATAAACCCCAGTCACCGGAGAAATACGGACGCTAGGAAACCCCTCAGAGGGAAAAACATCCAGCCACTGGAGGAATCGGGACACAGAGAGGAGAGTGATATCACGCCGCGGCGCGCGACTTGTCCTGCAAATCGCCGAACACCGGCGTGGCCAGGCCGAAGCCGCCACACACCTCAAGAATCTGACCTGTGGTGAACTGCGATTCGTCGGAAGCGAAATACAGCACCGCGTTCGCAATCTCTTCCGGTGTGGCCATGCGGCGGATCGGCGTGTGATGCAGGAAGAACTCACGGAACTCGTCGTTCAACGCATTCTGTACGACATCAGTGGCGGTCATACCCGGCAGCACCGCATTGCAACGAATGTTCTTACGCGCCTCATGCACGGCGATAAGCTTGGTCAGATAGTTGATGGCAGCCTTGGGATCTGCGAAATATCCGGCACCGCACCGCCGATCGAAGAGATGTTGATAATACTGCCGGACTTGCGTTCCGCCATATATTTCAGCGCGGCCTGCAAGGTGATGAACACGGACTTGAGGTTAATATCCACCGTATCGATGAACTCCTGCGGATCGGTGTGCTCGATGTCGAGATCCTTGGCGGGATTGGACGTGCCGAAATTATTGACAAGCACATCGATGCACCCTTCGTTGGCCACGACCTGCTCCACAGCGGATACATAGGTCTCGTCCTTGGAGGCGTCGTTGTATACGAACTTCACGGTTCCCGCTAGCCCGGCTGCAGCAAGCTCATCGATCTTTCCCTGCGCACGTTCCGCATTGCGCGCCGCGAAATCACCTTGCCGCGAACCGCACCGCCGCATTACGGCTATACGATTGGACTGGTCGGCATATCGGCAGTGACTGGAAGGAACGCCATGAGATACCTGTTGGCACCGGATTCGTTCAAGGAGGCCGCATCGGCGCATGCCGTGGCGGAGGCGATGCGTCGTGGAGTGCTGGCAGGCGACCCGGATGCCGAATGCCGCATCATGCCGCTGTCCGATGGCGGTGAAGGGCTGACCGCCGCGCTGGTCGAAGCCACTGGGGGCGAACTGCGGTCGGCGCATGTGCACGATGCTCTGGGGCGGCCGATCACTGCACAATACGGGTTTCTGGGCGACGATGGCTCCGCAAGATCTTGCAATGACGGGCCAAACACGCGCACTGCGGTAATCGAGCTGGCTGCGGCGAGCGGGATCGAGCGCATCTCCCCCGCCGACCGCGACCCGTTGACGGCATCCACATTCGGCACCGGCGAGCTGATTCGTGCAGCCGTCAATGCCGGGGCGAATCGCATCGTACTCGGCTTGGGCGGCAGCGCCACCACGGATGGCGGCACCGGCCTGGCATGTGCGCTCGGCTGCCGCTTTCTTGACGACCATGATTGCGAACTGCCGTTCGGCGGCGGCGCACTGCACTGTCTCGCCCGTATCGACAGTACCGACGTCCACCGCGAAATGCGCGATATTCCCATTGTTCTGGCCTGCGATGTCACGAATCCGTTGACCGGGCCGAATGGCACGGCCGCGGTGTTCGCGCCGCAGAAAGGCGCGGACCCGCAACAGGTTGCATTGCTCGACGCAGGTCTGCGCAGACTCGCCGATGCCATCAAAACCCTGAACGGCCGTGGAATCGCGCAACAGCCCGGATCGGGCGCGGCAGGCGGTACCGGCGGCGGTATGTTCGGACTATTCAACGCGAGCATGCGACCCGGCATCGAACTGGTACTGGATCTTCTGCATGCGTGCGAGGCATGCGCATGGGCTGATATCGTCATCACCGGCGAAGGCGCGATCGACGCTCAGACCCCTTACGGCAAGGTGCCGAGCGGCATCGCAAAAATGGCGAAATCACAAGGCAAACCGGTTATCGCCATCGGCGGTACGGTAACGCGTAATCCGCGGACCATGGCCGATTTGCGCAAGACCGGCATCGTCGCGACTTTCGGCATCACGCCCGGACCGGCCACCCTGCCGCAACTGCTCGCCGACACGGAACGCAATATGGAAGGCACCTGCACCGCGATCGCCGGCCTGCTTCGCAATATGGCATAGAGCACGGCATTCACCGAAGTCATGACAATCGCGTCGTGATTCATCACATTACGATTCGACAAATCACGACGTGCTACAGACCATGCATGACGGCTCTCACTGAAGCCCGGCGTAGCCTTCCGTATCGAAATCGTCGAAGCCGCCGCCGAAGCCCGGCCCTTCCGGCCCGGGCCCGACCGGTCCTCCAATGAACTCGCGGGCCGTCATACCGTTCGCACTGCGAGAAGCATCCACGGCATCCTGCAGCACCTGGCGTACCTCGAAGCCGTGAACAATATTCTTCAGCACCACCACGCCGTTGCCGGACGATTGATCGCGCGTATCCAGAACCAGCGTGCTCATGCCGAACAGCCGCTGCAGGAACGTGCGCTCAACACTGATGTCGACAATGCGGAACAGTTTGACCAAATTGAATTTTTCGTTCAGCACGCCCGTCTTAACGCTCAATTCCTTATCAGTAAGCGTATACACAGTGAAGGTGAACGGCGTACGGCACCAATTGCGCTTACGCTGCTGCCACAGCACATTGCCACTTGCAACTTTCATGGGGCTCCTTTGTCTCGCGACCGATATCATCGCAACAACTACAGTTCATGCCATGCTACCGGTAGCACGCCCCCAACCGCCGCATTCGGCTACACTGTGCGCGCGGAGAAGCGGAACATGAGCAGGGCGAGGACTTCGCCGGCCACGGCCATGCCGAGGAACACCCACATGCTGATGGAGAATCCGGCCACATAAGCCTGGGCCTGGCTCATGCCGGAAGCGACATTCGCGCCGGCGAACTCGGCGATCAGCGTGGACGCGACCGCGGTACCGACCGCGCCGGCAAGTTGCTGGACGGTGTTCATCACCGCGGAGCCATCCGCATTCATCGCGGCAGGCAGCTGGTTCAACGCATGGGTCTGATCGGGCACGAGCACAAAACCGGAGGCAGCCATGAACAGCGCATAGGCGATGGCAACCGACCATTCATGCGAACCGCCGAGCATCATCGCAACATCCATAATCGCCACGCCCACAAAACCGCAGGCAATGAACTTCGGCGGGAAATGTGTCTTCAACGCGCCACCGATCAGCGGTGCGGAAACCGCGCCGACCACGGCGCCGGGCAGCAGGATCAGCGCCGCGATCATACTGGTATGCCCCATCCCGCGCTGCAGCAGAATCGGCAGCAGGAAGTTCACGCCAAGCACCCCGCCGGACGACATCAGCAGAATCACCATGCCGAGCGTAAAACCGGGGTGCACGAACGTACGTACCTCGACCAGCGGATGCGCCATCTTCAGCTGCACGGCGGCGAACACGGCCAGCACCACGATCGAACCAACCAGCACCACCCAGAATCGCCAATCGCCGTTCCACTGCGCGAAGAAGCTCACCGCCACGATGATGCCCGCCAAGCCGACGGCCACCAACACCAACGACGGCACCGACAGATAGCCCTTCTCGCCGTGGCGAATGTCGGGAACGGTGGCGCAGCCGAGTACGAACGAGACGGCAAGGAACGGAATCATGGCGTAGAAAATCCAATGCCAGTTAAGGAATTCCATGACCAGCCCGCCGAACACGGGACCGATGGCCGGAGCCGCGCACGTGACGAGACTGACCAGGCCGAGCATCATGCCGCGCTTATGGAACGGCGCCTTGTCAAGGATGATATTGGTGAGCAACGGCAACGAGACACCGGTTCCCAACGCCATGATGAGACGTGCGGCAAGCAGCATCGGAAAATTCACCGCGAGCGCACCGACCACCGTGCCGGCGGAGAACAATGCCACCGCGGTAACGAACAAGCTTTTCGTGGGGAATGTGCGCACCATGAACGGCGATGTCGGAATCGCCACGGAAAGCAACAGCAGGTAGCCGGTGGTGAGCCACTGCACCACGTCGGCGGAGATGGAGAATTCGCCCATCAACGCGGAATAGGCGATGTTGAGTGAGGTTTCCGACAGAATGCCGAGGAAGGTGAGTAGCGCGAGCGCCACCACCACGATGGTGAGTCTGCCCTCGCTCATGGTGCCGTCTGATTGGATCGCCTGCGATTCTTGGTTGCTTTGCCGTTTGCCTCGTATGCTCACAATGCTCCTTACCTGTCTTGTTTGCGCCATCCGCCAATGTATGGCTTTGGATTGTTTGCCCCGCATATATCTAAGGAAGAAAAGTTACGTGAAATTACACTCGCGTATCAGTTCATGCTTCCGACGCCACCCTTCGGTTTCAGCCGGTTTTTACGAGAGAGCCGTTTGTCTGAGCGAATGCCCACTGCTCGCCGCACCACAGTGTCGACACATGCGGTACGCAGTGAGATTCTGCTTTGGGAAGGCTTCTGACGTTGAATATATAGCCAAGCGGGCTTTCCGTAGGTGGTTTTGACATTCCGTAGGTGGCTGCTCATGGTATTGGCACTGAAGAATGGCCTGTTGTAAGCCGTTTGTTTTAACGGGTTCGAAGGCCAACCACCTACGGAAGCGAAGAACCCCCTACGGAAAGCCCTCATCGGAAAATTTGAGGCGGCGTTCGACGAAACAGCATGAACCAGTCACCGACCACACGACCACACGACCGGCACTGGCCTACGCGCAGCCATACGCAACCACGTGCAACCACCGCGCTCGGCTTGCGAAAATCTACGCCATACTCTAAACTACCAATTGGTAATTAAAGGACAGCGCTTCAACGAAGAAAGTGAGCAATCCATGACCAACACCACCACCGATCTGTCCTACAAGAACCCCGACCTGCCCACCCAGGAACGCATCGCCGATCTGCTCGGGCGCATGACCCTCGAAGAGAAGGTCGGCCAGATGATGCAGCTTGACGCGCGCAGCGGCGACTTGGACGACCTGATCGTCAACAAGCACGTCGGCTCGATCCTGCACACCTCCCCCGCGGACCTGCCCCGCGCGGTCGAAACCGTGAACACGAAGACCCGTCTCGGCATTCCGCTGATTATCGGCGACGACTGCATCCACGGCTATTCCTTCTGGCCCGGCTCCACCATCTTCCCCTCCCAGCTGGGCATGGCCGTGAGCTTCGACCCGGCCAAGGTCCAGGCCGCGGGCCGCGCCACCGCCGAGGAGGTCTCCACCACCGGCGTGCATTGGACGTTCTCCCCTGTGCTGTGCATCGCACGCGACACCCGCTGGGGCCGCGTGGACGAAACGTTCGGTGAGGATCCGTATCTCATCGGAGAGATGGCCTCCGCCATCGTCAAGGGCTATCAGGGCGGCGCCAAGGCCGGCGAGCCACTCGCCAAGGACGCGATCCTGGCCTGCGCCAAGCATTTCGCGGGCTATTCCGAAACCCAGGGCGGACGCGATGCTTCCGAAGCCGACCTGAGCCATCGCAAGCTGGAATCCTGGTTCCTGCCGCCGTTCGAACGCGTGGCCAAGGAGGGCTGCGGCACCTTTATGCTCGGCTACGAATCCATCGACGGCGTGCCGGTCACGTTCAACAAGTGGCTGCTGTCCGACAAGCTGCGCGGCGACTGGCACTACCAGGGCACGCTGATCACCGACTGGGACAACGTCGGCCGTGCCGTGTGGGAGCAGAAGGTCAAGGCCGATTATGTGCAGGCCGCTGCGGATGCGGTCAAGGCCGGCAACGACCTGATCATGACCACGCCGAAGTTCTACGAGGGTGCCATCGAGGCCGTGAAGACCGGCCTGCTGGATGAATCGCTGATCGATGAGGCCGTGTCCCGCATTCTCGCGCTGAAGTTCCGCCTGGGATTGTTCGAAGATCCGCGTCTGCCGGACGAGGAGCGCATCAAAACGGTCATCGGCTCCAAGACCCATCAGGAGCTCAACCTGCAGATCGCGCGCGAATCCGTGGCGTTGCTCAAGAACAATGGCGCACTGCCGTTCGCCGCAACCGCAGGCAAGCGCATCGCCGTCGTGGGCCCGCTGGCCGACGACGCCCAGGAACAGCTGGGCGATTGGGCCGGCAATTCCGGCCAGGTCAACTGGATGCCGGAAGGCCAGCCGCGCGGCATGATTACCACCATCCTTGACGGATTCAAGCAGCTTGCGCCCGAAGGATGCGAGGTCGTGTATTCGCGCGGCACGAACATCATCGACCTGGTGGACGATCCGGAAGGCGAGTTCTATCCGGACGGCCAGCCTCGCCCGAAGCTCGGCGTCTCAGCCAAATTCGACCAGCAGCTGCTGGATGAGGCGGTGGACAACGCGCGTCATTCCGATCTTGTCGTCGCCGTCGTGGGCGATGTGGTGCAGCTGGTCGGCGAGACCTGCTCCACTGCCACGCTGGAACTGCTCGGAGGGCAGAACGCTATGCTCGAGGCGCTTGCCAACGTGGCCCGCGAGACCGGCAAGCCGCTGGTCGTAGTGCTGATGAGCTCCAAGCCGCAGGTGATGCCGGCATGCGTGATCGGCACCAATGGCGTGATCGTGGACGAATCCGCGGCCGATGGCGTCAGCGCGTTCATGTGGGCACCGAATCCGGGCATGAAGGGCGGCCAAGCCATCGCGGAGATCATCCTCGGCAAGACCGAGCCGAGCGGCAGGCTTCCGATCACCTTCCCGCGCCATGCCGGACAGCTGCCTGTCTACTACAACCAGATCCGTGGCCAGCATGGCAACCGGTACGCCGATCTCACGCAGGATCCGGCATTCGCGTTCGGCGAGGGTCTGGGCTACACGACCTTCGCATATGGCGAGCCGACGATCACCAACGCCCCCACCTCCGGCACGTTCACCACCGACGACACCGTGCACGCCGAAATCACCCTCACCAACACCGGCGAGCGCAAGGGCACCGAAGTCGTGCAGGCCTACATCGGCGACATCGTGACCTCGTACAGCTGGACGGACCGCGAACTCAAGGCATTCCAGCGCGTGGAGCTCGAGCCGGGCGAGACCAAGACCGTCGGGTTCGATATTCCGGTCGCGGATTGCACCATCGTCGACCCGGACGCCAACCGCATCGTGGAGCCGGGCGAGTTCGAGGTGCTGATCGGCCATTCGAGCCGTCGCAAGGATCTCAAGCGGACCACGTTCACCGTGGCGTGAATGGTTCCAGCTTGGTAGTGGTCGGCGATCGTCATCGATGGTCGGCCTCTACCGGCGACTTTTTTTTGGGGGGTAGCCATCAGACTGCCCCCAAATTCATGTGCGAATCATCATATGCGGATCATCGGCGGGAATCAGCGATAGGAGTCCCACAATGGTGCGGGGAACAGCATGTTCTCCATTTCTGCCCACTCGCCGCACAAATCGACTTCCGGTTCGCGCAGCCACCACAGTTGGATGCCGTCCATGATCTCCATGGCTTTGCGCACCACTGGCCGCATGCTGTCGGCCCATGTGCCCAATTGCGGCGGAACCACCCATGGGTATTTCGAATAGTGCTCCCAAATACCGTCCATGCGTTCCATGAATTCGTCATGCAATGGATGGTCCGGATTCAGCGATTCCGCCGACAGCACGGTGAACAACTGCACCATCATGCGCCGGCGCGAATTGTGTTTCACCAGGTAGCGCAGGTACGCGGGGAAATGCGGCGCGGACGGGTCGCTGCCCGGCATGCCCGAAGAGAAGAAGTCCTCCGGCGTGCCGGTCTGTCCGTAGTATTCGTCGAATACCAACGCCAGCATCGTGTCTTTGTTGTCGACGTATCGCAGCACGCCTTGTTTGGAGATGCCGACCCGATCGGCCACGTCTTGGATCGAAATGCCGTTGTATCCGCGTTCGCTGATGAGCTGCACTGCCGCATCCAGTACTTCCGCACGACGCTCCTGCGGCGATTTGCGGGTACGTTTCGAAGTCTCTTCCTCTGCCATGGTTCCGAGTCTAATGCCCTTTGCTTCGATTGCCGTTGATTGACGGCGCCGATGACATGTCATCGTGGGGTGTATCTGACCGCATCCATCCGTGACGCCATACGCGGGTCAGGTCCCATGCCTCGAGATTGCCGCCGTTGCGCGGATCTCGCGGCGGTTTTCCCTCACCACTGCCCGGTTTCGCGGAGCGTGCAAGCTGGTAGCTCCAATAGATCTGTCCTGCTGATGCGTCCCATGCCGCGCGTTGCAACCGTGACACTTGGCGGTATGCGTCCGCCCGGTTTCGGCTGCGCGGGGCCCACCGGTTCTCCACGCACCACTCGCCCACAAGCACGGGGATATGGCGGGCCGCCGAACGGATGGCGATGCCGCACGCGCCCACCAGCATCCGGTACAGCCATGGCAGGTGCCGCGATTGCAGATACAGTCGGCTCGCTGGCCCCGCGAACAACGGCTCCTCCATCGCGATGAGATATTGATGGGTGTCGAGCATGACGTTGCGCATGCCGGCGCGACGGAACCAATCGCCCCAGCGGAGTAGTCGGAAGCCGTCATGGAATACGATTACGGTTTCCGGACGCAGTATGGCGCGCAATCGGATGTAGGCGTCGCGGTAGAAGCGCTTCAGAAAGCGCAGTGGGATATGCGTGCTGCCAGAGGCTTCGCGGGGGTTCTTCGCCGTGTTCGGCGAGCCATGGAACACCGACCAGCTCACTGGTTCGTTGAGCACTTCGATGCTGTGCAGGGCCGGTTCGTCGCGGTATCGGTGAGCCAATCGTTCCAGCACGCCCAGCGCGTATTCCACCAAGTCCGGATTCTGCGCCCATTTGCATACGCCCGTCAGGCCGCCGTTGTCGAAACCATTCTGTGAACCGGGCACGGTGTGCAGGTCGATCATGATCTTCAGCCCCGTCTCCCGCGCCCAACGGAACGCACGGTCGAGGTATGCGACGCAACCCGGATGCCCAGGCCAGTCGCCGAAGATGAAATACGGCACTGGGATGCGCACGAGATTGAGCCCATGGTCGGCGATGATGCGGAAATCCTCCAAGGTGATGTAGGTGTCGCGGTGCCGGCGCAGTTCCTCGGCGAGATTCCGCTCGGGCCAGAGGGCGCCATGCGTGCGGTGCATCCAGATTTCGTCATCTTCGGCAGTGCGGACGAACGGTTCCGGATCCATCCATTTCTCCAGCACCAGCCAGTTGCCGAGGTTCACGCCGTTGATTCGCTCGTCGATGCCCAGCACCATGCGTCTCACCGCCTTTCCACGCGGGGTTTCGCCCGACTTGCCGTTTCCGCCCATTCAAAAACTAAACAGCCCAAGCCCAAAACCCTATTCAGCCCAATGAGCCAAGGAACCGCACGATATCCGCAACGTTCCTTGACCCATTGTATGCGTCCCGCGAGCGGCCACGCGGCCGATCGGAATCGGGCCGCGGCCGGATCGGGGGTCGTTGAATGATTGTGGTGGCCGGGCGGTCGGGATCAGTCGACGGGCTTCTCATAGCCTTCACGGGTCTCCCACTCCAAGCTGACGATGTACTTCTTGCCACATTCAAAACCACTTCGAGATCACATTCAGTCAGCCTCGGCCAACCAAAAAAATTCGAAAAGCAGTTTTACTTTTGGAAGACGTCCGGATGCTTCGGATCGCCCGGCTCGTCGGCGAGCACGCCCTCGAGTCCCAGGAACTCCTGCCAGAATTCGAGCGAATTGCCGTATGGGGAGGCTTGGCGTCCGCGCGCCTGCAGATTCGCCTTCGCTTCGAACACGTCCTCCTCGCGAATGCCGTCGAAGTAGCTTTCCAGACGTTCGAGATTCGCCGGATCATAGAACAATGAGCCGATGATTTCCGTAAGGCGTTCCGCACGAGCCACCGGCAGCGAATCCCAATGACGGAATTCGATGAAGTTCTTCAATCGCACGTCGTTGAAATGGGTGGAGATCACATGGTTGATCTCGTACGCGTTGAGCTCGCGGTCCGGATACACGTCGTTCGCGTTCTCATAGAACGCCGGATGGTGCAGATCGGTGCCGGGCACCGACAATGCCTCCGGAGTGTGCGTCAAATCGGCGAACATCATCGGCGTGGACAGCACGTCCACCGCGTAATCCTCCCAGCCGAAACGCGGATCGAACAGTCCCGGGATGACGTTCGTACGCTGGAAATCGAGATAATCCCACATACGCTGGCGCAGCAGCGGATACGGATTCTCACGACCTTCGAAATACGGAGTGTTGCGGAAGAACCATGCCAGAATCGGGCCGACGATCGCGCCGAGACGCAGCTTGGTGATAGCGTCCTTTTCCGAAACGTAGTCGATGCTGACCTGCGTCGAAGCGGAGCATCGCATCATGCACGGACCGAATTGGCCGACGCGGCCGAGATAGGCGGTCATCGCCTTGTAACGATCCTTCGGATTCACGGGAATGTCGGCGTAGCTGGATTTCGGCTGGTAGCCGTAATTCACCAGTCGGAAGCCGAGCTCGCCGAGAATCGGGTCGACCTCCCTGCGGAACGTGCCGTAGATCCGGGAAAGCTCCTCCGGCTTGTGCAGGATGCCAATCGACGTCTCCAATTGTCCGCCTGGTTCCAGCGAAACGGAGATGCCTTCGCGCGCGAGACCGACCAGACGTCCGTTCTCCCAGTATTCCTTGTTTTCGTCGTAATACGGGCGGATGCGGTTGAGCAGCGCCTCGATGCCGTTTTCCTCGTAATAGTTCACGGCGGTGTCGTCGCTGTTGTGCACTGGAAGATGTTCGATTTCCACACCGAAACCACCGGTGCCACGATCCCGGCAACCGGATTCGAAGAATTTGACCAAGCTTTCCACATGCTTCGGGTTCGGCTCGGTGAGCAGATGCGCATAAGTGATTTTCGGCGTTGTCATAGTGGTCATCCTAACGAAGATCGGTATCCGCAACGCAGACGTCGCTATACGGAAAATCGATAACCGCCCATCGCTCCCCGTCGGTTCGTTCGCATGCTTTCTGCCAAACCGACGGTGAGCGACCTCTCAGCGTCGGTTTGGCAGCATGATTGATACCAAACCGACGCTTGCACGCCCCTCAGCGTCGGTTTGGCGGAAGGTTGGCGATTAGGCGGCTTTTTCGCTGTCGCGCGCGGTTTCAGCGGCGCGCTTGGCCTCCTCGGCGGCGCGGGCCGCCTTTTTGGCGGCGGAAATCATCAGCTTGATGCGGTTGAGCTGGTTCGCTTCGGATGCGCCCGGATCGTAGTCGATGGACACGATGTTGGCTTCCGGATGCAGTCGGCGGATCTTGCCGAACATGCCACGGCCCGTCACATGGTTCGGCAGGCAGGCAAACGGCTGCGCGCACACCACGTTCGGGCATCCCGATTCGATGAGCTCCAGGATCTCGGCGGTCAGCAGCCAGCCCTCACCGGCCTGCACGCCCACGGATGTCACCTCGCCGGCCTTCTTGACCAGTTCCGGCATCGGCAGGTCCTGCGAGAACTTGCCATGCGCCAAACTGATCGCCTCGTGGACCGGCGCGTTGTACAGGTCGAGGCCCTTGCGCATCAGCGCATAGCCGAGCTTGTTGCCGCCCATGCCGAGGTAATGCTCGTTCCAATCGGAAATGTACGGACGGGTGGTCATGAATTCCATGATGCCCGGCACCACGGCCTCGCAATCCTGCGATTCGATGACGTCCACCACGTGGTTGTTGGCGTCCGGCTGGTACTTGACGAGAATCTCGCCGACCACGCCGACGCGCACCTTGCGGGGCTCGTCCTTCAGCGGCAGCGCGTCGAACGACTTGACAATCTCCTTGACAAGCGTCGGATACGGCAGGTATCCCTTGCCGATGAACTTGCGCGCGGTCTTGGAATGGCCGTGGTGTTCGAGCGTCTCGCGCACGATGGTGTCCCACGTATGGTACAGCTTGTTCGCGCTGCCGGGTGTCACTTCATACGGACGCACGCGGTACAGGCACTTCATCAGCAGATCGCCGATGATCAATGCCTTGATGGCGCGATGCAGCAGCGCCGGCGTGGCTTTGAAGCCGGGGTTGTCCTCGATGCCCTGCGTGGAGATGGCGATCACCGGGATCTGCGGATAGCCGGCATCCACCAGCGCCTTGCGGATCAGGCCGAAGTAGTTGGTGGCACGGCACATGCCACCGGTCTGCGTGATCGCAAGCGCGGTGTGGTCCGGATCGTATTTGCCTTCCAGAATCGCGTCCACCAGCTGTCCGATGACCATGATGGCCGGGTAGCAGGCGTCGTTGTTCACGTATTTGAGGCCGGTCTCGACGTCCTCTCGGCTGGCATGCTTGAGGATGTCGAACTTGTAGCCGCCGGAACGAATCACGGATTCCACCAGCGAGAAGTGGATCGGGCTCATCTGCGGGGCCACGATGGTGTAGTCCTTCATGTCCTTGCCGAACGGGATGCGGTTCGCATACTTGGACATGGCGGCCGTGTTGTGGGCGGATCCGCCATTGCCGGCCGCGCGCTTGGATGCGGCGGTGACCGCTTCGGTGAGTTTCGGATTGGCTTTCATGACGGTGTCGAGCATGACCTGACGTCCCGGAGTCGGCGCCTCGGAACCGGTCTTGCGGAATCCACCGTTCTTCTTGTTGCGCTCACGCTCTTCGACGGCCGCCTTGAGCGAGCGCAGACGAATCTTCGCCGCACCTAGGTTGGAGACCTCGTCGATCTTGAGCATGGTGTACACATCGGCCTTATCCGCCAGAATCTCGGACACCTGGTCGGTGGTAATGGCGTCGAGGCCGCATCCGAAGGAGTTGAGCTGTACAAGTTCGAGTCCCGGATAGGACGCCACGAAGTTGGCCGCCGCGTACAGACGCGCGTGGTAGGCCCACTGGTTGGTGACGCGCAGCGGCATTTTGGTGACCTTGCGGTCGTCGACGTGGCGGAAGCCGTTGGCGTTCTTCTTGCGCGGGTCCTCTTCGCCTTCGGCGAGGAATTCGCTCAGGTTGAGCTTCTCCCCCGGCTGCAGCTCGCAGATGGAATCCTCGGAAAGCACCACCATGCCGAGCGCGCAGATGGTTTCCGGAATGCCGTGGTTGATCTCCGGGTCGACGTGGTATGGACGGCCAGCCAGCACGATGCCCTTGCAATCGTGCTCCTTCATATAGGCAAGGGCCTTCAGGCCTTCCATCTGCACGTCATGCTTGAACACCTCGTTTTCGGCGTAGGCGGCCTTGACCGCGGTCTCGGCCTCCTCGCGGGTCACGTTGGCCCAGGCGAATTCCTCGACGATGCGGTCCACCATGAGCTCATGGTTGGCCATGTTGAAGTACGGGCGCATGTAGCGCACGCCTTCCTCGCGCAGTTCGGGCATGTTCGCGCCGATGACCACAGGATAGTTGGCCACCACCGGGCAGTTGTAGTGGTTGTCGGTGTTGGGTACGAAGTCCTCCTCGTAGCTGACGCACGGGTAGAAGATCGTCTTGATACCCTTGTTGAGCAGCCACTTGATGTGGCCGTGCACGAGTTTGGCCGGGTAGCAGATGTTTTCGGAGGCGATCGATTCGATGCCGGTTTCGAACAGTTCGTGCGAGCTGCGGCCGGAAATCATCACCTTGAAGCCGAGCGAGGTGAGCAGCGTGAACCAGAACGGGTAGTTCTCGTACATGTTGAGCACACGCGGGATACCAATTTCGCCGCGGGTGGCCTTCTTGTCGGTCAAACGACGGTAGGCGAAGCAGCGCTTGTACTTGTAGTCGTACAGGTTGGGCCTGTCGGAACGCTGCTTTTTGGAGTCGCCGCCGCGTTCGCAGCGGTTGCCGGTCACGTAGCGGGAGCCATCCTGGAATGTGGTGATGGTGAGCTTGCAGTGGTTCTGGCACAGCTTGCACACGTCGCGTTCGGTGGTCATGGACAGGTTGTCGAGTTCGCTGCCGGACACAGTGGCGGACGCGGTGTGCGTGACGCCGTCGATGGTGACGGTATTACCTTCGGCTGCGTTCGCGTCGCCGTCATCAAGGCCTTCGGCGACGTCGGTGTAGTGCATGCGCGCGGTCAGAGCTGCGCCGTACGCGCCCATCAGGCCGGCGATGTTCGGACGGGTCACCTGGCGTTCGGTGAGCAGTTCGAAGGCGCGCAGCACGGCGTCGTTGAGGAACGTGCCGCCCTGCACCACCACGGTGTCGCCCAGCTCGCCGGAATCGCGCAGCTTGATCACCTTGTACAGCGCGTTGCGCACTACGGAATAGCACAGGCCCGCCGCGATGTCCTCCATCGTGGCGCCTTCCTTCTGCGCCTGCTTGACGGAGGAGTTCATGAACACGGTGCAACGTGAGCCCAGATCGACCGGGTGCGTGGAGTTGAGCGCGGCCTGCGTGAATTCCTCGATCGTCAATCCCATGGACTGCGCGAACGTCTGCAGGAACGAACCGCAGCCGGACGAGCAGGCCTCGTTGACGGCGATCGAATCGATCACACCGTCGGAAATCGCCAGATACTTCATATCCTGGCCGCCGATGTCGATGACGGCTGTGACGCCAGGCGAAACCATTTCCGCACCGCGATAGTGGGCCATGGTCTCGACCACGCCCTCGTCCAGATGCAGGCCGGTGGTAATCAGGCCTTCGCCGTATCCGGTGGCGCAGGAGCGTGCGATCCACGCGCCTTCCGGCAGCTGGCTTTGGATCTGCTTGACGATGTTGACGGCGGCCGTCAGCGGACTGCCTTCGTTGGTGGCGTACGACGACCATACGATTTCGCGGTCGTCGTTGACGAGCGTCGCCTTGATGGTGGTGGAGCCTGCGTCGATGCCGAGGAAGTGCGGTCCCTGCGCGCCTTCCAGCGTGCCGATATGCACGTGTTCGCGATGGTGGCGCTCGTTGAACGCCTCACGGTCCGCTTCGGTCGGGAACAGCGGCGGCATGGTGGGGGTGTTCGCCGGCAGGTTCTTCAGATCCTCGAGGCTTTTGAGGATGTCGGCGCAGGTGCGCGCCTCGAAATGCTGCCCTTCCTCGAGCTGATCCGGCTCTCCGGCCAGTAACGCGGATCCGAACGCCACGTACAGGTGGGCGTCGGTCGGCACGATGAATTCGTCGACTTTGCCTTCGAGCGCGCGGTGGAACGCCTCGCGCAGCTCGGACATGAAGAACAGTGGGCCGCCGAGGAAGATGACGGTGCCATGGATGGGACGGCCGGAAGCCAGGCCTGCGATGGTCTGGGTGGCGACGGCCGTGAAGATGGATGCGGCCAGGTCGGGTTTGGCCGCGCCGTCGTTGATGAGCGGCTGGAGGTCGGTTTTGGCGAACACGCCGCAACGGGAGGCGATCGGATACAGCGTCTCGTAATGCTTGGCCATCTCGTTGAGGCCTGCCGCGTCGGTGTCGAGCAGGGTGGCCATCTGGTCGATGAACGCGCCCGTACCACCTGCGCAGGAGCCGTTCATGCGCTGTTCAGGGGTGGGCTTCAGGTAGGTGATCTTGGCGTCTTCGCCGCCGAGCTCGATGATCACGTCGGCCTGCGGATATTCCTCGTCGATGGCGCGGGTTTCCGCGATGACCTCCTGCACGAACGGCACGTGGAGGTTGTCGGCCAGAGCGAGGCCGCCGGAACCGGTGATGGCCAGGCGGATCGGTTCGTCGCCACGACCAAGGGATTCCAGCTCCTTGTGGATGTCTTCCAGCAGGCCCGCCACCGTGGCGCGTACATTGGCGTGGTGGCGCCGGTAATCGGAGAAGAGCACGGCATCAAGGGAGTCGGTCTGATCAAGCACCACGGCCTTCACTGTGGTGGAACCGATATCAAGACCCACACGCAACGGTTTCGCGTCACAGGTTTTGACCGCAGTGTCTGCTGCTTCGACCATGTAATGTACCTCTATCGTTCTCGTCCGCCGGATCGCGTTCATACCAGTATGGAAACGGTAGAAACGCCCTCTCCCCGGTTATCCAAGCATGTAATCGTAGTCTGTGCCCACGCCTAATCGCGCCCGGCGATGAATGATTCGCACGACACGGCGCATAATTAGACAACGAATTTAGTCAGCATGCATAATTTTCGTCCCGAATCGACCATATCCACATCCGAAGACCGGCCGCCCGCCGACGAAGCTCAGGAAGCCGCGCCCTCCCCCGCCGAGCGGTCCTTGCCGTAGATCTCGGGAATGAATCTGGTCTGATCGTGCAGCTTCTCCCAAATCACGACCTCGCCGCGTTCCAGCGACTTGGGCACGTCGATGATGCGCTGGTTGCTGCTGCCTCGGAACTGAAGCAGCGAATCGTGCAGGTCCTTGATATACCGGCCATCCACAAGGATGTCGATCTGTTCGAGCAGCTCGCGTTTGTCAGGGGTCTCACCGTCGCGCATGAGCTCCTCCCACGTGTATCCGGTCCAGCACCAGATGTCCTTGGCATGGCCGAAACGCTCGCGGATCCTATGCGCGAGCGGCAGCAGCACGCCGGTGTTGAGCAGCGGCTCGCCGCCGAGGAACGTGATGCCCTGCACGTACGGCAGGCTCAGATCGCTCATGATCTGCGCCTCAAGCCGGTCGTTGTATTCATGACCCGCGCGGAAATCCCATATCGAGGTGTTGTAGCAGTCCTCGCAATGGAACGGACATCCGGACACGTACAACGAGCATCGGATGCCTTCGCCGTCGGTCATAAGGAACCGTTTGTAATCGGCGATCATGTTGCGGCTCATGGCGTTCGTCCACTGACCAGCCTTGGGATTGCTGGAACGGTTCGTCGGAATGAACGGCCCGCGTCCGGTTTCGCCCGACGCGAAATCCCGGCGGACCACGGAAGAATCGGCGCTGCTTACCATGCGTTGCTCCTGTTGCTCTTTGTTGTATGTGCGATTTGACCGCGACGACCTGCGATGGAATTCCCTACGATCGCATCGAGATCGCGGAAAACCGCTACGGACACACGAAGAGGGCGGATCAGCTCCGCCCTCTTCATCGTTATTCCGTTATCTTTTCCGTCATCACATGACGACCGGCTTACTTGGTCTCCTCGAACCACTCGCGTTCGGAGCCGTCGTCAAGGGTGACATGGCCGGTCTCGCCGCTCATGTGCTTGACCCTGTGCGCGATCTCCTCATGACGGCCATGAACCATCGGACGCTGCACCGGATTGCCCAGATAACCGCAGGTACGCTTGGTCACGTTGCAGCGGTCCGGATCGGAATTGCCGCATTCCGGGCACTTGAAGCCCTCCTCGGTCGGCTCGAAATCACCTTCGAACCCGCATTCGTAGCAGCGGTCGATCGGCGTGTTCGTGCCGAGATAGCCGATGCCGATGTTGTAGGCGTAGTCCCACACCGCCTCGAGCGCCTTCGGGTTGGCCTGCAGGCACGGGAATTCGCAGTAGTTGATGAAGCCACCGGAGGCGTAGTACGGGAAGTCCTTCTCGTAGTCGAGCTTCTCCATCGGCGTGGGCTGCAGCCATACCGGATAGTGGAAGGAGTTGGTATAGAAGTCGTGGTCGGTGACGCCCTCCACCTTGCCGAACTTCTCATGGTCCATGCGGTTGAAGCGGTCGGTGAGCGATTCGGCCGGGGTCGAGTACACGGAATAGTGGTAGCCTTCCGCTGCGCTCCAATCCTTGCACAGCTGGTTCATGCGCTTGACGATGGACAGGGCGAACTCCTTGCCTTCCGGATCCCAGCTGTGGTCGCGCATCCAGTCCTTGCCATAGAACACGCTGGTCGCCTCATACAGGCCGATGTAGCCGAGGGACACGGTGGCGCGTTCGTTGCGGAACAGCTGGTCGACGCTGTCGTTGGCACCGAGGCGGCCGAAGGCTCCGAAGCGGAACAGGGTCGGCGCGTTGACCGGAGTGGCCTGCTTGCAGCGCATGATGCGGAACTGCAGCGCCTGGTGTGCGACGGCCATGCGCTCGTCGAAGATCTTCCAGAAGCGGTCCTTGTCTCCATGGGATTCCAGCGCGATGCGCGGAATGTTCACGGTGACCACGCCAAGGTTCATGCGGCCGTCCTCGACGTCCTTGCCCGTCTTTGGATCGGTCCAGCCCTGCAGGAAGGAACGGCATCCCATCGGGGCCTTGAAGGAGCCGGTGATCTTCACGATGTTCTCATAAAAGATGACGTCCGGATACATGCGCTTGGTGGCGCATTCGAGGGCCAGCTGCTTCATGTCGTAGTTCGGGTCGCCCGGATCCGCGTTCACGCCATGCTTGATGGTGAACACGAGTTTCGGGAAGATGGCGGTGTGGTGCTCGGAGCCGAGGCCGCGGATGCGGTTGAGGAAGATGGCGCGCTGGATCTCGCGGGCGAACCAGTCGGTGCCGAGGCCGAAGCCGACGGTGACGAATGGCGTCTGGCCGTTGGACACACGATTGGAGTTGATCTGGTATTCCATGGTCTGCATGGCATCGTAGATGGCCTTGCGGGTCTGAATCTTCGCCCAGATCTCGCGCAGCTGCTGCAGACGGTCCGCGCCCTTGCTGAACGGCTCGTCCATAGGCAGCGCCGGACGGTCCTTTTCGAAGTGCAGACGCTTCGGCTCGACCTCCTTGGCCATGCGCACCTGACGTTCCGCGATTTCGATCGGCAGATCGTCCGGCATGATCTCATGGGCCTGCTCGAGGAACTTGTCGTAGTCCTTCTTGGCGTACGGCACGAAGTTCTCGTCGGCGCGGTTCGCGGTCTGGCCGCCGTACTGGCTGGAAGCCACATCCTTCATGATCTGCGTGATCTGTGTGGCCGCGATGGAGATGCTGTTCGGCGAGCCCATCGGGGCGTTGCCCAAGGTGAATCCGTTGGCGAGCATGTCCCAGTAGTTCGGCAGCGAGCAGTTGGACTGCGCGGTGAACGGCGAGTAATCGGCGTCATGGAAATGGATGTCGCCCTTCATGTGGGCGTTGGACACCGCGTCCGGCAGCATGGAGAAGGCGGAGGCCTTGGAGACCGCGCCCGCCAGCAGGTCGCGCTGGGTGGAGTAGACGTTGGAATCCTTGTTGGCGTTCTCGCGCACCAGAGCTTCGTCCCTATCCACCAGGCGGCGCACCGCCTCGTTGATGTCCGTGGCCTTGGCCCGTTCGATGTCCTTGTTCAGACGGTAGTTGGTGTAGGTGCGGGCCACGTCGTACAGATGATCCTCAATCAGACCATGCTCGACCAGATTCTGGATGTCCTCGATCTTCGCCGGACCGTTGTAGCGATCCTTGATTTCGGCTTCGACCTGATTGGCGAGGTCGCGGACCAGCCGCTCCTCCTGAGGACCGATCTTCTTGTCGAGGTCAGCGAAGGCGGACTTCACCGCGCTGATGATGTTGACCGGATCGAAATCCACCACGCGTCCATCGCGTTTTTCGACAAGCACCTTGACTGTTGCCGGCGCAGTCGCCGTTGCGGTTGCGACGCCATCCAGAGTCTGGGTTTCCATGTTTTTTCCTTTCCGGGTCGGTCCCATCCGACCAGGTTTCATGCCTCTTCCGCATGCCAGTTCCTTTGTACAGATGGACACTGTACGCCAAGGTCGGCACTAAATATAGTATCGCCACGCCGTCGGAGAAACTATATATTCCATTTTCGGCGCAATTCCGCCATTCTTGGGATTCTGTGACAAAGCTAACGACCGAGACACGGAGTGTCGTTTTGACAGCATCCGTCCGAAACGCTATTTTTCCTCAAGGCGCATCCACAACACTCGAACATATGTTCCATTTGTCCGCAAGATGATGGAATCTTGACCTATGACTTGGAATCCGAATTACGCCCCGACGATGCACCCGCCGCAGACGGCATCGAAGCCCCTGCCACGCCTCGCCGGCGAAACCACGGCGGACAATCCATGGCCGGTGAGCCTGCTGAGCGAGAAATTCCACACCGCGGTCGAACGGTGGCCCTCCGTATGGGTGGCCGGCCAGATCACGCAAATCAACACCCGCCGCCAGGGAAGCGCCTACATCACGCTTCGCGACGACCATCAGGACATCGCGATGGAGGTCAACGGCTTCGGCCAGTTCGCCGCGGCCGCGGCGCCGTTCGTGCAAGGCGACCGCGTCATCATCCACGGCAAGCCGAACGTGTGGATGAAGCGCACGTCATTGTCGCTGCGCGGCGACGCCATCATCGCCGCGGGCGCCGGCGGCAGCCTGAAGGCCATGATCGATGAGCTGCGCAAGAAGCTCAAGGGCGAGGGACTGTTCGACGCCGACCGCAAGAAGCCGTTGCCGGAATTCCCACATTGCATCGGCCTGATCTGCGCGCCGCAGGCGCGTGCGGAGGGCGATGTCATCACCAACGTCCAGCTTCGCTGGCCCGTCGTCGATTTCAAAGTGGTGCATGTGCACGTGCAGGGCGATCAATGCCCGTCGGATGTGGTGGCGGCCATCCGGCAGCTGGACGCCGATCCGGACGTGGATGTGATCATCGTGGCGCGTGGCGGCGGCGCATTCGAAGATCTGATCGGCTTCTCCGACGAGAACGTGGTGCGCGCTGCAGCAGCGGCGAACACTCCCCTGATCTCCGCCATTGGACATGAGGACGATTGGACCCTGCTCGACCTGGCGGCCGACGTGCGCGCCTCCACGCCGACCGACGCGGCGAAGAAGGTCGTGCCGGACGTGCGCGAGCAGATGCAGCTGATCCAGGTGAATCTGGATCGCATGCGCATGCGTATCGACGCCACCGTCTCCAACGAGGCCAGGCTGATCGAAGGCTATGCGAACCGTCCAAGCCTTACCCATCCGCTCACCATGCTGGAGCCGTATCAACGCTTCCTTGACGACGCGCGCGCACGCATGCGCATCGGACTGACACGCATCGTGGACGACGCAAGCCTCACCATCGAAAAGGCACACGCCTCGTTGACCGCGTTGAGCCCGCAGTCCACGCTCGACCGCGGATACGCGGTGGTGCAGAGCGCCGACGGACATGTGATCGACGACGCGTCCTGCGTGAAAGCGGGCGACCAGCTGACCATGACGCTGAAGCACGGCATCGTCGTGTCCGAAGTGAAAACCGTGAAATAGCAAGCAAGCAGCACAAGGAGAAAACCATGGCCAATGAAACGAACGAAGCGACCCCGGCATCCAGCCTGACCGACAAGGAGCGCGAGGCGATCGCGCAGATGCCCTATGAGGAGGCGAGGGACAAACTCATCCAGGCCGTGCAGTCGCTGGAGGCGGGCGGTCTGAACCTTGACCAGTCCATGCGCCAGTGGGAGATCGGCGAGGCGCTGGCCAAGCGCGCACAAAGCCTGCTCGGCGAGGTGCGTGCGAAGCTCGACGCAGCGCAGGCCGAGCAAGCCACCGCGGCCAACACGGCGGGAACGCAGGACAATCTCGCCTGAAAGCGCGATGCGCCGATTCCGGACATCCGCCATGTCGAGTCCGCATTGTGTGTACAATGGTGACTCGTTGCCTCAGTAGCTCAGTGGATAGAGCACTTCTCTCCTAAAGAAGGTGTCGTAGGTTCGATTCCTATCTGGGGCACTTTTTCATATCCGCACCAAGCTCACCATCGTCGTTTCCGGCTCACACCCTATATGACAAAGACGGTGGGGATGACGCCGCCCCAACCGCGGAATCATCCCCACCACCATATCATCGTGCATCGCGACCGGTCACAGACGGATCTTCTGCACCGCATCCTTTAATGCGTCGACCTTGTCGGCTTTCTCCCACGTGTAGTCGGGGTCGTCGTGGCCGAAATGCCCGTAGGCCGCGGTCTTGTAATAGATCGGACGTTCCAGATCGAGCTGGTCGATGATGGAGAGCAGACGGAAGTCGAACACCTGCTCCACCGCTTTCTGGATGATCTCGCGCGGCACCTGTTCCGTGCCATACGTCTCCACGTCGATCGATACGGGAGCGCCCTGCCCGAGGATGAAGCCAAGCGTCACCTGCGCGCGGTGCGCGAGTCCCGCGGCCACGATGTTCTTCGCCGCCCAACGAGCCGCATACGCTTCGGAACGGTCGGCTTTGTGCGGATCCTTGCCGGAGAACGCGCCGCCACCGTGGGAGCCGATGCCGCCGTACGTGTCGACCACCACCTTGCGTCCCGTCAGGCCCGCGTCGGAATGTGGTCCGCCTTGGATGAACGGCGTGCGGTTGATGACAATCCTTGCCTTGGAATAGTCGAGACCGAATTCGTCAAGCACCGGTTCGAGCACCTGCTCGCGCACCTGGCTGCGCACATCCTCCAGCGCGATGTCCGGGGAATGCTGGGTGGAGATCAGCACCGCGGCGAACCGCAGCGCGCGGCTCAGATCCTCGTTGTACTCGACGACGACTTCGGTTTTGCCGTCCGGGCGAAGCTGCGGGATGATGCCGTTCTTGCGCACATATGCGAGCCGCTGCGTCAGTTTGGTGGCCGCGACGTACGGCAGCGGCAGATATTCCGCGGTCTCATCGGTCGCATAGCCGACGACGAGACCCTGATCGCCCACGAACGTGTCGTAGATGTGTTCCTTCTCCTCCTCGCTCGACGCGTCCTCCTGACCGAAGTCGCCCAGATCGGACGAGAAATCGCGTGGCCACACATTGTTGATGATGCCCGCGCCACGGGGATCGAGGCCGCTGTCGGCATCCGTGTAGCCGATCTCCTCGGCGGCCTTGCGCGCTATCTCCCCATGGTTCAGCGTGAACGGCGCCGAAATCTCGCCCTGCAGCGAGATGAGCCCCTCCTTCACCACCGTTTCGACGGCGACGCGGGCGTCCGGCTCCTTGGCGAGGTATGCGTCGACGATGGCGTCGGAGATCTTGTCCGCGACCTTGTCGGGGTGGCCTTCGGTGACGGATTCGGAAATGAGATAACGAGACATGATGGAAACCTTTCTTTTTCGGGCCGGCCGTCCACGGCGAAGACCCGGATCATACGGATATGAATGATGTTCTGAGATTTGGATTGCGGATCGAGAATGATGGAATCGGACGCACGTCAGCGTTCCGCAACGGGCTTGGTGGCGATGATGGCCACGTAATTGCCTTGCGTATATCCGGGAATGGGATCCTCGACGGCATCATTCTGGAATGTGGAGTTCGCCAGCACCGTCTGCCTGAACCGCAGGTCGGTGAATCCGATGCGTTCGAGCAGGTCGATATAGAACGTCGTCACATGCCAGTTCGGCTTGTATGTGGGCACGCCTCCCTGTGCGATGTCGAAGAACGCGGTGCCCGAAAGCAGGTCGGCATATGGGCTTCGGTCGAGTTCCGGATGATTGAGCACCGTCAGCAGCAGAATGCCGAGCGTGCTTTCCTTGGGCACGTCCGAAAGGATGAGCCGGCCGCCGGGACGCAGGGCGTCGTAGTTTTTACGAAACGTAGATTCCAGGTTTTCATCGTCGATGAAACCGTGGCTGGAACCGTTGTAATAAATAGTGTCGAACGATTCCGGCTCGTAGGGATATTCCTCGGCGATGCCCTTCCACGCGTGGAAGCCCTTTTCCAGGATGGCCGGGAACAACGCGTCCGACGGCTCCACGATCTCGTCAACGGTGAACCCGTACCGCTCGCGCAGAGCCTCCTCGACGTCTCCGGTTCCGGCGCCGATCGAAAGCGTGCGTCCGGGAACCTTCGTGGTCAGAGCGGCCCACAGCAGACGCAAACGCGATTCCGTGACGTTCGGACGTTCCGTATAGTGGCGTTCGAAACGATGGTATTCGAATCCGTCGTTGGCACCATCAGTAGTCATTGCAATATTCCTTACCGAATTAAAAATGCGCAGCAAAGCCATTAAAAACACATAGCAAAGCTTATTAAAAACGCATATAACATACGAATTAAAAGATGAATCATGCATTGCGAACAGGAGGAGAACCTCCCACGCAATCAGCGAAAACGGCACCACGTCCGACGTATCGAGCCCCGCACGCATTTCGGGAAGCCGGAGGCAGACACCACGAATCAGCGGTGCCGGAAAAGGTCACACCAAGTGAAACCCTAGCGAATCATGGGCTCCATAGACATCATGCCCATACAGGAATCCGCCATACAACACATTCGCTTGCTTCCTTCGTTGGAAATCATCATCGTACGAGACATGCTACCGGACTCCTTTCTGGAATATCGATTATGTGAACGGGCATCCAACTTTTCCAGCCCGAAATCGACGATAACAGACCGAAAGACGCAACACAAGCGATTTATCATAATTTCTTTTTATAAGGAATCATCTTTCCTGCTTTTCACAAGGAATTGATAAGACAATATAATTTTTAATATTGGCGAAAACGGCGGGCAATACCTTCAGACGTGCTATCATCCATCACACCGGCTCATCCAACAACCGTTCCAGTCCTTTTCGATTCAATCTCGATTCAATTTCGATTCCCATCATCGCCGCGAAGCCATACCTTATCGTCGAACCGCGGCCCATTGAAAGGACTTTCCATCATGAGCGACAATCAGCAGACTTCCACGCAGGCATCCGGACGGACGGCATCGGACGCGGGTGCGTCATTCTCATCACTCGCCCTGCACGCGGGCTACAACCCGCCGGAGCACCACAATTCCAGCAGCGTTCCCATCTATGCGACGGCCGCGTACGCGTTGCGCGATGAGGAGCATGCCACGCAGATCGCTTCGTTCGAACTCGTCGACGACATCTACACGCGCATCTCCAATCCAACGACCGGCATACTCGAAAAGCGCCTGGCGGCCCTTCATGGCGTGGAGGGCGCGGTGGCGACATCCTCCGGTCTCGCGGCGCTCAGCGACACGATCCTCAACATCGCGGCGGGCGGCGGACGGATACTGACCTCGTATCGTCTCTACGGAGGCACGGTCGCGGCGTTCTCCAACATCCTGCCGGATTACGGCATCGATATCGACATAGCCCGGAATCCGGACGACCCGCGGTCCTGGGAGGAGGCAATTCGCCCCGACACCAAGGCCCTGCTCGTGGAAAGCGTCTCGAATCCCCTGAACGCCGTCGCGGATCTCGAATCGCTCGCCAAAGTCGCGCACCGGCATGGTATCGTCCTCATAGTGGACAACACGGTCGCCACGCCCTATCTGCTCAATCCCTTCGATTTCGGGGCCGACATCGTGGTGTATTCGACCACGAAGGCCATCAACGGCCATGGCAATGCGATCGGCGGCATCGTGTTGGAGAACGGCACGTTCGACTATGCGAACAACGAACGCTATCCGCAGTTCTCGCGCAAGGCGTGGTTCTTCAAGACGCGCGACGGAAGGGAGCGCAGCGTGCTGGAGATCGCTCCGAACACGCCGTTCACGACGAGGCTGAGGGCATTCCTCGTCGCGCTGCTTGGCTCGTCGCCCAGCCCGTTCAACAGCTATCTGACGCTGATCGGCCTGGAGACGCTGACCGCGCGCCTCGACAAGGAGCTTGAGACCGCGCAAGCCGTGGCGCGCTATCTCGACGGCGACCCCCGCGTGGGAAGGGTGTACCATCCGGACGCGAACGGCTATGGCTATCAGGATTGGGCGCGGAAATACCTCAAGAGGAGCGGCAGCACGATAATCACGTTCGATCTGGACACGGTGGAGCACAAGCGCGCCACGCTCGACGCTTTGAAACTGTTCAGCCTGCAGGCCAATCTCGGCGATTCGAAGTCCCTGGCGGTCGACCCGTTCGTCGTCACCCATCCGGAGCTGACGCTTGACGAGCTCGCCGCAGCGGGTATCCATGACGGTGCGATCCGCCTGTCCATCGGTCTGGAGGAGCCCGCCGATCTGATCGCGGATCTCCGGCAGGCGCTGGACCGGGCATACGGCCCGGTGGAGGATTAGTCCGCGGCCGGCTCGAAACAAGAACCAGACAAGGATCAGACGCAATCCGGACGCGGGCTAGTCGATGCGCACGATCGCCAGCAGCGCCTTGTGGTCGCTGCCATCCACCTTGACCGTGCGCACCTGCCCGGCCCGCATGTCGGAATCCAGCACGATATGGTCGATTCCGGCGAACGTCGGCACGTAGTCGATATTCGCCGGCCAACTGAATTTCAATCCGTCCGCGGCCTGTCGTGCTGCGTCGGAGAAACGCGTTCCCAGGAAATTGCGGAACGGCGTGTGATCGTAGGTCGCGTTGAAATCGCCCATGAAAATATACCGGCGTCCGGTATCGAAACGAAGCTTCGCCAGTTCGTCAAGCGACCGTTTCCACTGCTGCCAGTAGCCGTCCGTCGGCGACGTGGTGTGCACGGACACGAAACGCACCTGCGTGCTCCCTCCGTTGAACGCGACGGTCGCGCCGGGCATGAAGGACGCGCTCGAATCGACGTCATCGTCGGACGGATCGGACAGCGGGCTCGCCGACCATATTCCGTTGCCATACATGCCGTCCGAGCTGGCCACCTGCGAATACGGCAGATAGGCGGCGATGCCGGCGCTGTTCAAGGCGTTCACGAAATCGTCGGTCGTCTCCTGCAGCGCCAGCACCTCAACATGCTCGCTGCGCACCAGATCCACGATCTCACGTGCGTCCGCACGTCCCTTGTACACGTTGCACGTCATCAGCCGGGCGTAACCGTCGTCCGTGCTGACGTTCTCGCCGGACACCGCCGCGACCGCCGCACGTGGCAGTTGCGCGGATCCACAGAAGAACGGATACTGCCAGAACACCTGCAACGCGATCGCCAGAACGGCCACCACCGTGGACACCACGCGTTTGGAGACGACGGCACAGACCAATGCGATCACGGCAAGCAGGGTAAACCACGGCACCAAGGAAACGACCACCGGCATGTACGGCAGCGCCTGCAACTCCTCCGGCAGGATGTGCGTGGCGGTTCCCAGCAGCGCCGCAAAGGAGAAGACGAAGGCGATCACTGCGCAGATGAAGTTGCGCACGCGGTGCTTCTTTCCTTGTTTCAGCGTGTGCAACGGCTTGACGGGCTTCGCCGCGGATGTTTTGGCCGTTTTTCTCGCGGCACCGGTTTTCGATGCGGACACTCTGGCCGTTCCGCCGACTTTGCCCGCCGCGGCGCCCTGTGATTTGCGCACCTTTGCCTGAGACATGCTTTTCCCAACCTTCCGAATTTCGCGTCCGCGATGTTTATGGCGCGGAGGCGCTCAGTCGTCGAGACCGAGCTCGTGACGGATGCCGTCGATGATGATGCGGCTGGCGGTGGTACCGCGTTCCCGCGCGTTCTCCTGCAGCATCATCTTCAGGTCGGACGGGATTTTAAAACTCATGAGCACGCGTTCGCCGTTGCCATTGCCATTGCCACGCCTGCGGGTGTCCTGCACGCTGGTCAGCGACGCGGCGGCCGCGGCCTTCGCTCCGCCATTCGGTTTTCTGATGGCCATCAGGCGATCGCCTCCTCAAGTTCGAGGTACACGTCCTCGTATCCGTTGAGATTGCTGGGGAACGCATGGCCGATGACCTTCTGCATGCCCACGCGTTTGGGCACGGAGGCGTCGAAGACGCTGGCTCCTCTCTCCCTGATGAGGTTGACCGCGTTGCCCGCCAGTTTGTTGTTCTCCACCTTGAGCAGCAGCAGCGCGTACGGCTTGCCGGCAGCGTCGAGGCTTTCGGCGGTTTCGAGCGCATGGCTCAGTTCGAACGGCCCCTGCGTGGCGGGGACGATGACGAAATCGGCCACGTCGCAGGCCACGTCCACGACGTTGCCCGCCGGCGGGCAGTCGATGATGACGAGCTCGTTGTCGGGCATGGTTTTGCGCAGTCTTTTCAGCTTGCCGATATTGGCGGAGTCCACGGTGAACGGCATGGACTCGCCGGCGTCCTCGGCGTCGCCGGCCCATGTGGTGGCGTCGCCCTGGGGGTCGGTGTCCAGCACGGATACGTTGCGGCCGTGCCGTGCGGCGGCGGTGGCCAGAGCCATGGCGGTGGTGGTTTTGCCGCTGCCGCCTTTCAGGTTGATGACCGAAATGATCATGGGCTTTCCTTTGTTCCGACGATGGGTTGATTACATAAATCGTATATACGTTTTATATATCATGCCGGTGACCTCGCCATGGCTTCCACAACCTGCGGTCAATTCCCGATTCGGTTTTCGGAAGGACAGGGCTTTAAAAGGTTCCATCAGTCGGTTCGCATATGGCATACGAAAAATCCCGAGGAGCTTGGCTCGACTCGGGATTTGAAAAGAGTAAACGCGGCGACTTGCTACTCTCCCACACCCTCTCGAGTGCAGTACCATCGCCGTGCTAGGCCTTAGCTTCCGGGTTCGGAATGGGACCGGGCGTCTCACCTAGGCTATGATCACCGCAAGAGGAAACAATACGCGCATGGTCTCCAATCGCCAAATTACGGCGTGTCGCACGACGTGTCGGTCAACGATCGGCCAGCAATCGCCGGTAATGATGCGAACCACCATGCCGGTGCGCTACAGTCGAGGCAACGCTTCCATCAGCAACGAAAGAAGGCCAGCAATGACGATCGCCTCCTGCGGTTCCGTTTCCGCAACCACATTGGGTCTACCGAATTCCACTGCGATTCCCGCCGAAAAAGCGACGCTGCCAAAAGGACTTTTCGTGGCGAAGATTCCGGTTTCCGCCAAGACGAAACAGCGTCTGGCAAATGATATCGAAACGATCACCATGCTGTCGCTGCTGCAGGCGCGCAACACGGGACTCGCCGCCGGCACGCGGATTCCCGAAATACTGGTGATCGGACTGCGATTGCGCGGTACGAACGCCGCCGTTCCGACGGACATCGTCGAATTGATCGCCATGCAGCGCAAGTCGGGCATGCTGTTCGCCTGCGTGCGCGATGCCGATTTCGAAGGCACGACGCGTCAGGAATGCGCGTTCGCCGTGCGCCGGTCCCTGCCGGCCCGCGCGGGGCATACGACCACGTCCAAGATATTCGTTTCCGACTGGAAGCCCACCGGCGAGGCCACGCTAGAGGCCGCGGATCCGGCGGTCGATTCCGTGGATGCATTGTGGGAATCGTTCTGTTCGCAGGTAATTCTGGACGACCCCTCCCCCGTCGATTTGGACGCGCGTCTCGCGCGGCGCATGCAGATCGCACGGCTCACCACGCAGATCGACAAGCTCACGCGCGACCACCAGCGCGCCAAGGACGCCGAACAGCGCAACGAGATCTACGCGAAGCTGCACAGGATGAGGAAACAGCTGGAGGAATTGCAGGTGCAGTGAAACGGATTGCACGTCCGAATCCGCGTATCCGCGAATCCGCCGATACATCCCGCAAAATATGAAGGCGCCCACCCTCAAAAGGAGGATGGGCGCCCAATGGCCGCAACGCAGGAAACGATTGCAGCGGCGTGGAAAAGCTCAGCAGAGAATCTCAGCCGATTGAACGACGGGACGTTTCCACACCGAAGATGCCGGTGACCAGCATGGCAATCACCGCAACGATCGAAATCGCGACGAACACGGAATTCGTGCCGATCGCAACAAGCATCCAGCCGACGATCATCGGCATCAGCACATTCAGCAGCTTCGCCACGGCATTGGCGAATCCGACGCAGCGGAAACGCACCTTGGTGGCGAACAGTTCCGGAGCATACACGGCCACCACGGAGGCCATCAGCACATACAGACACATCGTCAGCAGGAAGCCGCAGATGATCGCGCCGACCGTGGTCGCCTGCGCGGCATAGGCGAGGCCGAACACCGCGGTCAATCCGAATGCCGGCACGATGACCTTCTTACGTCCGATGTGGTCGAGCAGGATGGAACCGATGAGGCAGCCGACAGGGGCGCCGCACATCATCAGTGTGCTCGTCCATAGCGAGCTGGACAGATTGATGCCACGCTTGACGAGAATCGTCGGCACCCAGGAAGTGAACGCATACGAGCACACGTTCGTGGCGGCGACGGCCACCACAGCCACCAACAGGCAGATTCCCAGCGAATGGTTGCGACGTTCGCGCGCGCTCATGGAGGTCACATCCACAGCGGACTCGTCGGAACGCGCAGCGACCTCGTCGTATTCGGAGCCGTTGGCCTCAAGTTGGCGGACGATCGCGTCGGCCTCCTCGTAACGTCCGTGCACGGCAAGCCAACGCGGCGATTCCGGCACGTCACGACGCAGCCACCAGATCACGGCAGCGATGATGCCGATGCCGACGAACAGCGGACGCCACGACCAGCGCGGAATGATCCACGCGCACAACAGCATGGCGACCGGCACGCCGCAGTTCGCCACCAAGGACACAATCGCGCACCAACGTCCGCGGCGTTCGACCGGCGCGAATTCGTTGACCATGGCGAAACCCGTCACGATCTCAGCACCCAGGCCGAGACCCGCGCCGAGGCGGCACAGGGACAGCACGGACATATTCGGCGCGAACGCGCCAAGGAACGTGAATCCGCCGAACAGCAGCAGATTGATCTGGTAGGCGACGCGACGCCCCTTCAAATCGCCGATGAAACCGGCCAGCAGCGAGCCAATCAGCAATCCCAGAAAACCAGCTGACATGAACGTTGAATTCTGCGCCACCGTCGACCAATGCGTGGACAGGGAGCTGGACGCCACGGCCGATCCAATATACACATCAATGGAATCCATCAGCATACCCGCCGCCACCAGCGCGACGATCTTGTGGAACATACGCGTCTCCTTCGCGTAATCCACACGACGGGTAATCTCCTCGACTTGCCTCTCCTGAGCGGCGGACAATCCCTCCGCCACCGACGAGGACCTACGCTTCACATTCTGCACAGCCTGTGCGGTCATGATGCAATACCTCTTGTAATTATGCTCTTCTTCACCCGTTCAAGACGGTGAGGGCAGCCCCATTGTGTAGGACTGCCCTCATCATCGATCAAACGAATCCAAGAATTCGCAAGGAAGGGGTGTCGTGCACCCGTTCCCACTGAGACGGCACCATAAGCGCACGGCTCCCGAAACAAAAAGGGATGACCACAATGTGGCCATCCCGGCGGAACAATCCGTTAAAACGCAGTCAGCCGCGCAGCTTGGCCACGAAATCGCCGATACGCTTCAGTCCCTCGCGAAGCGCCTCACGCGAGGCCGCATACGACAGACGCACATGCGTGTCGGCGGTCGCGTTGCCGAAATCACGGCCCGGCGTCAATGCGACATGCGCCTCCTTCAACGCGCGTTCGCAGAACGTCCACGCGTCAAGGCCGGTGCTGGAGATGTTGAAGTACGCATAGAACGCGCCGTTCGGCTCGACCTCCAACGGCAGCCCGATTTCGGCCAGACCGTCCACCACGATGCGGCGGCGTTCCAGCAGTTCCTGACGGCGTTCCTCGCACACGGCAAGCGTTTCCGGAGTGAAGCAGGCGAGCGCCGCATGCTGGGTCGGCGTGTGCGCGCACAGGAAGAAGTTGGTGGCGAGGTCGTCCATGGCCTCAAGCGCGTATTCGGGCACGACCATCCAGCCGAGCCTCCAGCCGGTCATGCCGAAGAACTTGGAGAAGCTGGAGCATACGATGGCGTCCGGATCGCAGGCGAGCACCGATTTCACTTCGGATCCGTCCGGTTCGCGGTCGGCCAGATCGAGGTAGGTTTCGTCGACGATGCGCCACGCGCCACGTTCGCGGGCTAGGTCGCACACCGCTTTGAGCGTGTCGAAGGCGATGGTGGTGCCGGTCGGGTTGGACGGCGAGGTGATCATGACGGCCTTGGTGCGGTCCGACCAGTATTCCTTGCACAGCTCCGGCGTCAGATGGAAGCGGGTCGCCGCGGATGTCGGCACGTCCACGACCTTGCCACCGAACGCGCGCACCAGCTCTCGGTTGCAGGGGTATGACGGGTCGGCGATGAGCACTTCGTCGCCGTCGTTGACCGTCAGCGCGGCGGACAGCAGCAGCGCCGTGGAGCCGCCTGCGGTGATGGCGATGCGCTTCGGATCGACGTCCACATGGTGACGGTCGCGGTAGAAGTCGGAGATCGCCTGGCGCAGTTCGGGCAGGCCCATCGCGGCGGTGTACGGCAGCGGACGTCCGTCGTACTGTTCGCGCATGGCGTCACGTACTGCCGGCGGGGCGCCGAAGTCCGGCTCGCCCAGGCTCAGCTTGACGACGTCGGTGCCGTTGGCGATCATCTCATCGGCCAGGGCTCCGAAGACCATGGCACGGAACGGATTGGCGATCTGCGCGCGATGCGACATCTGCGGCCGCGCGCTGTTTTCAGTGTTTCCCATGCTTCCGTTTCTACCACGTTCCGTGTCACGCCGTCCGCCGTCGCTCACCAGCCGATTCGAATCGGTTTCAATCTGCGAACGTCCGGCATGGATCCCGTCACGCCGGACGTTCCGTTCGTCCACGATTTCGTGGTAGAGGCGTTCCAATCGTTCGTCGCGCGTCTTTTTGCCGAGTTCGCATTCCCAGACCACGATGACGTTCCATCCGTCCGCTTCGAGTTCGGCGTGCTGCCGCATGTCGCGTTCGCGGTTGCGCAGCAGTTTGGCGGTCCAGAATTCCACGTTCGATTTCGGGATACGCGCGGATTTCGGGCATCCTTCGTGCATGTGCCAGAAGCAACCGTTGACGAACACCAGCGTATGGTATTTCGGCAGCACCACATCCGGATGGCCGGGGTATCGCTTGTCGTTTTTGCGGAATCGCAGGCCTTTGGCGAACAGGAAGCTGCGCACCATGCGTTCGATGGATGTGTCCTTGCCGCGGATGTGGGACATGGTATAGCTGCGCGTGCCGCGTTCGTATTTTTCGGGCCTCGCCGTTTTCCTGGGCTTCGTTTTGCTGTGCGCCCGCTTGCTATTTCCTGCCGTCACGGCTTCCCATTATGACAAAAGGGTCGATCAAATGAGCGGTCGCGCGGCTCCCACAGACTTGTATGCCGGCGCACGCCGGATCGTACGCCGATTCGTACGATTGCGCTCCGCAGCCTTTCCGTCACTGCTCCCGCGCCACTTCCACACCGCTCCGCACCATCGTTTTCGGCGCGTGCCGACATCGCATGGCGTACGCTGTTCGTAGCAACGTAGCAAAGCAACATAGGCAGTTTGGAAGGCAAGGAGATTCCATGGCACAGATCAATGTGGCAATTCTTGGCGCGGGCCGCATTGCGCAGAGCATGGCTAAAACGTTGGTGGCAATGGCGGCGGACGAACGTTACCGCGATTTGGTCGCCCCGTATGCGGTGGCGGCACGTGACGGCGAGCGCGCCGCCGAGTTCGCTGCGAAGTACGGTTTTCCGGTATCGTACGGATCGTACGAGGAACTGGCGGCCGATCCGAATGTGAATCTGGTGTATATCGCCACCCCACATAATTTCCATGCCGAGCAGGCGGTGCTGTGTATGCGTGCCGGCAAGGGTGTACTGGTGGAGAAGGCGTTCGGCGCGAATGCGGCGCAATCGCAGGAAATGCTGGATGTTTCGGCGCAAACCGGCATGCTGTGCACGGAGGCAATTTGGACACGGTACATGCCGTCTCGCGCGATGATCGACGATATCATCGCGTCCGGCGCGATCGGCGAGGTGCAGGCGATCGAGGCGAACCTGTGCTACCCCACCACGGCGAAGGCACGTATCACCGATCCCGCGCTGGCGGGCGGCGCGCTGCTCGACGTCGGCGTGTATCCAATCAATTTCATCGATATGATCATGCACAATGCGCCGATTGCGCGCATCGAATCATCGATGCAGCCGTTTGAGACGGGCGTCGACGCGCATGATTCGATGACGTTCTACTACGAGAACGGGGTGATGGCCACCGCGCAAAGCTCGATTCTATGCCATTCGGATCGTATGGGCGCGGTGTGGGGCACGAAGGGGTATCTCACGTGTCAGAACATCAATAATGTCGAATCAATCGACGTGTTCGACGGCAGCCACACCGTCGCCGCGCATTACGACGTGCCCGCGCAGCTGACCGGCTACGAATATGAGGTGGCTGCGGCCGCGCGGGCATTGCTCGACGGACGCGCCGAATGCAGCGAGATGCCTCATGCCGACACACTGCGCATCATGGAACTCATGGATTCGCTGCGCGCGGATTGGGGACTCGCCTACCCGTTCGAGGCGTGACTGGCCCCAACCGGCGCCTATGCCGTGACGGTCAGGCGGCTTTCTCCGTTTCCGCCGACGCGCGAGACGGAGATTCTCGCCCGCACGCGGTCCTTCAACTGCCCCACGTGCGAGATGATGCCGACGTCCCTTGTGCGGGCGATGCCGTCGAGCACGTCCATCACATCGTCCAGATACTCGTCCGACAGCGAGCCGAAGCCTTCGTCGATGAACAGCGTTTCCATGGAGATTCCGCCGTTTTCCGCCTGTATCACGTCCGCGAGCGCGAGCGCCAATGCCAGTGAGACGAAGAAGGTCTCGCCGCCGGAAAGGGTGCTTGGTTCGGTGGAACGTTCGGTGCGGCGGTCGAACACTTCGATTGGAAGACCGGTTTTGCCGCCCGCACGCCCTTCGTGCGTGCCGAGGCGCAGTTCGTAGACGCCGCCGTGGATGTCCTTGAGCAGTTCGTTGGCACGGTCGAGCACGTCGCGGAACCGTTCTGTCACCGCGAAGGTGACAAGCGACACTTTTTGCGCCGAAGGTGAGTCCTTACCCGCCGTGGCGAGCAGGGCCATGGTGCGTACGGGCGCGAAATCGGCCATGCCGGAACGCCAGATCTCCGCGGCTTTGGTGAGTCGTTCCGCGATTTCCGCACGGTCCTCGTTCAGGTTGCGCGCGGTCTGCTGTGCGCTGATGGCCTCGTCGCGCGCCCGCGACGCATCGTCCAGCGCTTCGGCGAGCGCCGTGAAGTCGAGCGACCGCAATAGTCGTGCCGCCTGCCGTTCCTCCTGCGATTCCTGGGATTCCCGCTCTTCTTGGGATTGCCAGGATTCCTGCGCCTGCGCGGTCCGCGCGTCTTGCATGTTCCGCACGCCTTCGGCATCATCCACAATCGCAATATCATGCGGCCCATGCGACGTTTCGGCAAACAATCGACGGCACGTCTCCAATCGTTCCGCCAACCGTCCGCACGCCTGTTTCAGATCGGCGCCGGCCGCGGCGCGCGCTTTGCCGAATTCGTCGATTCGCGATTCCAATCGCGCGATTTCCGGTTCATCCAACACGGCGGCCGCGGCGGTGCCGCAATCCGCGAAATCACTGTTTTCCAGCAGCTTCGCAGCGGCCTGTCTCACGGTCCCGCATTGTTCGTCCAGTGTTTTGAGCGTGGCTTGCAAGGAGACGGTCTTCTGTTCCAACGCGTCGCGTTCGGCGATTCGCTTGGCCAGTTTCTCGGCTTCCCGCGCTTTGGCTTTCGCCTCCGTCTGTTTGCGTTCGGCGTCCGAACGTTCAGCGTCCACGCTTTCCCGGGTGATGCCTTCCGCGGCTTTTGCAGCGGTTTTCGCCTGGTCGGAAGCCGCCTGCGCCGCAGTCCGCGCCTGCGTCAGCGCGTTTTGCGCGTCCGTCAGCGTTTTCTCGGCCACGTCGATTCGCTTCTGTTGCGTTTTGAGCTCGAGTTGTTGCCGTTCCAGCGTGTCCAGCCCGTCCAACGCGGCCTGCGCGTCCGAGACCCCCTGTTCGGCGGCGGCCACGTCCAGTCCGTGCGATTGCTCACGTTCGCCGTCGAGTCTTACCAGCAGCTTTTCCAACGCCGTTTTGGCGTCCGACTCTTGATCGGCACATGCGGACGCCTGCTTTTTCAACGTTTCGACGGCTTTCTCGCTGAGCGCCTCAGCCGGACGCACCGCCGGATGGGGATGCGTGGTCGAACCGCACACCGGACACTCCTGTCCTTCGACCAGGTCTTCCGCGTATCGCGCAGCGCCCGCCAATCGCAAGGATTCCTCAGCGTGCAGAACGTCCTTCTCCGCTTCCGACCTCGCCTGCCGCGCCTCCGCATATGCGGATTCCGCGTCCTTGATCTGGCTCGTCAGCTTTTGGACCGTCCGCGCATGCTGGAGCACCGTCTTCGCCTGCGTCAACGATTCTTCCCGTTGTCCGCGCGCGCCCAGTTTTCCGGCGATCTCCTCAAGCCGCGACGTGACGTCCTTCATGCCCGGCAACGCTTCGCAGACTTGCCGTGCTTTGATTTGCGCGGCTTCGCGGGCTTCGACCTCCTGGAATGCACGTTCCGCCAGTTCGGCTGCCTCCTCGGCCTTCCGAAGGTTTTCGGCATGCGTTTGCGCGATTTCCAACGCCTTGTTCGCCGCCTCTTCGCCAGCGGCCGCGGCAACGGCTTCCTGATGCCGCTGCCGCAACGTTTCCTTCGGTTCGAAATCGGCCAACGTTTCCGCGATGTCCGCGATATCCGCACGGCAACCGTCCAGTTTCGTCTGCAGGACCTCCAATTCGGCCTGTTTCGCCGCGATCGGAGCGGCCTGCCGGGCTTGGACGATCCGTTGTCTTTCCGCCGCGATGTCCGGCTTGCGGGCTTCCAGTTCGTCGGCACGCTCGCGCGCGTCCCGCGTTTGCCCGTATGCCTCACGCAACCCGCACGCGGCTTCGTCGCGCTGTTGCGCTTCGGCCAGTTTTTCATCCGTTTCGTTTACTTGCGATTCCGCCCGTTCCAGCAGCCGGCGCGCGTCCGATTCCACGTCCCGCAACGTGTTTTCCAACTGTTCCACGATGTCGGCCTCGCTACGGGCCGGCTCGTCGATGGCGCCGGATTCGTCCAGCCCCCAACGCCGCCCATCAGCCGGCTCATCCTGCTCTTCCCGAACATCCGAATCGACGGACGCGTCGGAGCCGGCGGACGCGTCGGCATCGGCAGCATCGGCGAAATCATCGAAATCAGGCGTCCGCACTTCGACGACGCCCTCCAACCGCCGGGCGATCCGCCGCGCGTTCTCCCGCGCCGCGCGGATCCGTTCCGCCAACGCGGCCCGCTGGCCGTCCACCGTATCGCCGAACCGTTTGCGCATCCCGTCCAGTTCGTTCTGGATGGCCTCGTATTCCTCCGCGCCGAACAGTTCCTTCACCAGATCGGTACGGTCCTCCGGACTCATCCGCAGGAATTGCGCGAACTGGCCTTGCGCCAGCATGATCGTCTTCGAGAACTGGCCACGGTTCAATCCCAGCAGCCGTTCCACTTCCACGCCCACGTCCCCCGCACGTGAAGTGATCGCGATCGCATGACCCGGTTCGTCGAGAAAATCGAAATACCGGCCGACGCCAGCCGAACCAGTGGAGGAACCGGCGTCAACCGAACCGTCCGAATCGTCGGCGGAGATGTCTTCCACAAGCGCCGCGAACGTCGCCTCGCAATCATCCACGACCCGCGCCATCTTGCCGGTCGCGTTCTGCTTCGTCGTGCCGTCGCCACGCTGTTTCGGCCGCTCGTATTCGGGCGTGCGGCGCACCGCGTAGTAATGCCCGCCTTCCTCGAAAATCAGGTGCACGTATGTCTCATCGGCCGAGCCGTCGAGGAACCGCGAGCGGAGCCTGTTGCGGTCCCCCGCGCCGTTCTTGCCTTCCGTATTGCCGGCGATCGACCCGTACAGCGCGAAGGTGACGCAATCGAGCAGCGTGGTCTTGCCAGCACCCGTCTCACCGTCGATGAGGAACATGTGCGATTTGGTGAGCGCCGCGAAGTCGATGGCGTACTCCCCTTTGTATGGGCCTACGCCACGGAATTTCATTGCGATGAGTTTCATTGCGCGACCTCCTTGCCCGCGTTCCCGCGAACCGTTTCCACAGCCTTGCGCAGCACGCCATTCTCCGCCGGCGAAGGCGCGCGGCCAAGCGAGTATTCCACGAAATCGCGCAGCACGTCCATTTCGTCCGTCGTCCGCTTCAGATCGGCCATTTTCCGACTTTCCTGCGATCGTTCACGTTGCGAGTAGTCGAAGTTCTTTTCCAGCGCGTGCGCGTAGGCCCGGTCGATTTTCTGGTATGCGCCGTGCGGGAGCTCCGGCACTTGCGCGGTGACGGACACCCACATGTTCCCGTACCGTTCGGCGAGCAGGCCGAGGATCTCATCCATGGTTCCTTTGATTCGCGCGAATGGCGGTTCGCCGGATTCGACAGGTATGATGCGCGGTTCGGCGAGTTCGCCGTCCGTGAAGTCAAGCAGCGTCACGCTTTTGCCGTTGCCTTCCACGGGCGGCGTCTGCGATTCGGAGAACGAGTATGCGAGCAGGGATCCGCTGTAGCGCGCCTGCGGGGTGCGGTCGAGATGGAATTGCGATTCGGCCGTTGGTTTTGCGGGAATGGTGACTTTCTGCGGTCTGTGCAAGTGACCGAGCGCCAGATAGTCGAATCCGGAGTTGGAGAAGAGTTCCGCGGGAACGCTGTCTACGCCTCCGACGGTGATGTTGCGTTCCGAATCGGAGGATGCGGCACCGGAAACGAAGGCGTGGGCCATGAGGATGGCGTTCAAGCGGGGATTCGCCGTGCGACGGGAAGCGAGATCCGCGGTGGCAAGCCGCAATGCGGCGCGCATGACCCCTTCATGCGAACGTGCGATTTTAAGGCCGTCTTGGCGGTCCTTCTGTGAATCCAGCAGTCCCTGCAATGTGGGACGCGCAAGGTCAGGGTCAAGGTACGGCAACGCATAGATGGCTAGCTGCCCGCCATCCGCGGAATCGACCAGGACGGGAGTGGCGATGTCCTCGATGTCGCAACGCATGTGCACGTTCGGCCGCATCAACGCGGCACCAAAACCGAGCCGCGCCGCGGAATCGTGGTTGCCGGGCGTGAACACGATCTGGAGCGGATGCCCGTTGACCTCCATCAGTCCGAGCCGCTGGAATACCCAGCCGAACAGGCGCACAGCCTCGGCGGACGGCCGCGGCGCATCATACACGTCGCCGGACACACACAGCACATCCACCCGTTCATGTTCAATCAGCGAAACCAGCCATTCCAACGCCTTGTGCTGGTAATCCAGCAAATCGATGCCTTTGAACCGTCTGCCGATATGCCAGTCGGAAGTATGCAGCACGCGCATGTGTCTTCCCCTTCCCGCATTCCAAACCTACAGACACCCTACCAGCATCATTGCATGGCGTGGCATCCATTGGGAACAAGCGTCTTCACCGGATACAGCGACTCTGCCGCGATATGGTGGGCAACTCCGAATAGAGGACAGTCCTTTCATCCCCTCAGACCCATCCCACTCGCATCGCTACAGGCCGTATATGATCGAGACCATGCCGAACACGCACAGAAAGAACTCGCTCACCACCGCGATCGCGGCCGGCCACAGCCAATACGCGCCACGATCATGCCCGATCACCCATCGGGCGCCGTCCAGATCGCTCGGCACGAAGACCGCGGCGAGCAGCATCATCATGCCGAACGTGGCGGTGGCCTTCCCAAGCCCCGACAGGCCGTCAAAGGCGACCAAGCCCAACAACGGCACGCCCGGGGAAATCGCCGCCAGGCGACGCGCCAGACGGCTCCTCCCACCATCGCCCTTGCGGTTCTGCACGACGCCCCAGAACGTGAAGCCCGCGACCAACGCGACACCCACCACGGACAATAGCAGCCCCGGAACGATATTCGGATACCTGCCGGGGAAATCGGCACCATAGTCGACGTAATCCAGCACGTCCTCGGTCAACATGCCCGTCGGCCAGACGGGCATGAGCAACGCTATCAGCAGACAGAACAGGCGGCACTTGCGCTTCGGAGGGCCGACGGTCATAAGTATGGACACGTCCAGCATCGCAACGATACTGAAAAGGCCCACCGTTAGCGATACGAGCGGCCCGGCCCACGGTCCCATCCACGTATTATGGAAACGCACCCCGAACCAAGCCAGTACCGCCAGATCCGCATGCTCGTACTCGCCATGGCCGGACAGGTAATACCATATGTTCGCCACATACACGCCGACATACCAAGCGGACAGCAAGGCCGTCCGCCACACCATGCCACGCACCGTCGCCGGACGCTCCCCCTCCTTGCGTTCGGGGATCACGGCGACGAACAGCGAGAACGTGCCGGCGCCGAACGGCGCGTCCGGATCCCCGGCCGCGCCGTCTTTCCGAGCATCCGGCTTCTCCGCCGCATTTTCCTCCACCGGTTCGGCCTGTCCGGCCGCATCCTCCGGATCTAGGCCGTTTTCGCGCATGGCGCCGTACAACGCGTCCCAATCGACCCCATCGTCATCCATCACCATGCGTTCCCCACAGTCTCTTCAATACCTTTGACCGACTTATAGACCTTCTTATAGCCGGGAAGCAAATACTGGGCGGCCACGTCTCCGGTGGATTTCCAGTCGATGTTCTCAAGGCCATCCCAGTTCTCCATGTATTTGACGGCCGGTTTGGTGTAGCTTGCGAGCTTGAGACCACTCTCGATCCAATCATAATTGCACTTCTTGTACTTCAAAACGGTAGTCCACGCCTTTCCCGCATCAGTGAACTGGGCGGCGAAACGCGACTCCAGCTTCCCGCTCGTGCAGATACGCCTCAGGGTCTCCCCCCAACCATTCAACGACTCCATATCATTCACCGCATGCTTGGGAAGCTTCACCCTAAGCACCGGAGCGGCATCCGCAGAATGCCTGTACAGCATCTCATTCATATTCTTTTGTATGGTCTTCAACGGACTTTTTTTACAGAAAGGCCGGGCCGACGAGACAGCCTCATCGAATGTCTTTCCCAAGAACCCGGATAGTTTTTGGGATAACGTCAGGAACGGCAAAAACGCAAGCACGGCGAGACGGCATCAAAAGCCAAATCAGCACGCGTGGCATCCTTCTCCCAGACCTTGAATCCGGTAATCACAAGCTGCGCGGCCGCAGCGGCGGCACCAACAGCTGCCACGAACCAGCCGCCAACGAAGAACGAGGCGACACCCGCCGCGAAACTCGCGACCTTCACCCCGGCCATGACCCACTGCCAGCCATCCGAATAATAGAAACGCTCGACACCCTTAACGCTCTTGGGAGTGCAGTCGATGGCTCTGATGACAGCCGCGTGACGAGAGGCCGACGCATCGTAGTCGTCGCGCACGCGCACGATATCAGCGCAGGCCCTCTGATAATCATCCCGCGCTTCCCGCAGTTTCCCCTCATACCGACGAAGCGTCGCCTCGGCCGCGGACCGCGCCTCCTCGGAATCCTCATCCATGGAGGAAAGCTCCAGCCGGCCATACCTCCCCTGCCACTTGCCCTCATCCCCCTTGGCCGCGAGAGCCGCGTCATACGCCCTCCTCGCATCGGCCTGGAACGCGCGCATATCCGAGGCCCAAGCCCTGACCTGCGTCTCGACCGTCGAACAGGAAACGGAGAAATCACCGAAATCCTCCGGCATGTCCCCGAAATCCCTGTCGAACCTCTCCACCCACCTGCCCTGGAGCCCCGCGGAATTGCTCCTGATCTTCTTCAAGGAGTCGGACATGTTCTGGAAGCTCTCGCCCCTCGTCCCGTAATGGTCGGCGAGCTCCTCGGCCTTGTCGGGATCCCCCGGAACCGGATTCGAGGAAAAATCAACCACGCTCCAATCCAACCCATCAAGACTTGCCACATAAGTTCCTTTGCCACCACGGATTCTGCATATCAAAATCCGCAATCAACTACAGACCAACCATTCCTGCCAATAGGGGTAAAACCTACTTCTCGATGCCATATAGGGACTATCCAGAATATGAAAAACTTCGTCGTGTAAAACAATTGAACACGGGAAAATGAATGGATGCCAACCTCGTCAAACATGTCATTCATTCCAACACGCAACCATATAAAAGGCATAGCAAAGGGTAGATTAATACATACACCCCATCAAGATGAATGAGCATCGGAATAAAGGTGCAAGACACGTGACGGAAGAGAGAACAATGAAGGGACTTGTCACCATTCACGATGCGAGATCACAAACTCGTTTTACCGTTTACTTGGATGCCCCATCGAACACGAAGCTCAGCTCGATAATTCCCTCTTTGACCAACGCAACCGGCATGAGGGAAAAACCTCAATACATCGCAGTGGATGGCATAATCGTTCCAGACAGCATGACGATCGCAGAGGCCCAGGTCCACGAAGGCTCTTGGATCTCACTATCCGCAAAGGCGAGCGATGTTCTCGATCCTCACATCACGGTGGACACCGAAGACACCGTCGCACAGCTTCGCGTAGTGAGCGGCCAGAACGCCGGGTCGATCTTCGACATCTCAACAGGAGTGTTTTCAATCCGGAAGGTGTTGGGACTGGCCTCCACTCCGGAAAACAATGATTGCACGATTTATATTACCGACGAAAAAACAATTATCGCAGAACCCCACATCTACGTGAACGAGCTGGTAAGGCCCAAACGACTATTCCACAAGGCAGAAGTAAGACCTAGATCTGGAATATTCGTGAAGAACCAGGAGAAAACAGCTCCTTTCTACCTTGATTTCGGAGAGCAAGTCGTTCTTCCCGAATGCATTGTCGAAATAACGCAGGAGCGAGCCGCGGAAATCCCAATAACCATTGATTCCGAAAAAGGCCGTTGGAGTTTCTCCCGCCCGCCAAAAATCCATGAGCCAATCAAACAACGCAAATTCACTATTCCCACAGAGCCCAACAGACCGGACCGCATGCCCCTTCCATGGGTCTCCGCGTTGCTTCCACTGGCAATGAGCATTGTGATGGCAATGCTGTTGCACAGCTACACGTATCTGCTTTTCGGATTGATGAGTCCCATCATGATGGTTTCCTCATATGTCTCGGGCGCTCGATTCAGCCAAAAGCAGTACGAAAAACAGATGCGAGACTATCGGAGAAACATACGGCTTGTGTATGAGAATGTGGACAAGGCGGTTGAAACCGAAATAGCACAGGCTCAAAAGGAATATCCAGATCCAACGCAGGTCCTAGATATGTGCGCTTGGCATACCTCTCGTTTATGGAACAGACGAGTATCCGATGCATCATGGCTGAGACTGCGTATCGGTACCGGCGAAATCGACTCCCACGTGGTTCTCGAGGATCCAAGAAAAATGGAATTCGAAAGAACAACGCGCCGGCGCCTACGCTCCTTCCCGGTAACCGTATCCTTATCCGACGCAGGGTGCATAGGCTGCACCGGGGAATCAGCCACACTTCATTCAGTGGTTTCCTGGATGATCGTTCAAATGGCCGCATTGCATTCACCCAAAGACCTTTCCTTGTATCTGCTATCCGCAAAGTCGAAGGATCCCATTCCAGGAGCGAACGCCGATTGGACCTTTACCCAGTGGCTGCCTCATTTCATGCCGCATAATGGTCAGGACACCCTCCGCACAATCGGCACGAACGCCGAGGACCTCGCCAAACGCATCTCCGAATTGGTTTCCCTGATGGAAGACAGGAAGAAGACATGCGAGCGGCAGATGCTAAAGCATTGGACCGGATCCGCGATAGTGGTCATCATGGAGCACGCACACATATTACGTTCCATGCCAGGCATCATCAGCATTCTGAAGGAAGGCCCTTCCGTAGGCATTTACACGTTATGCGTGGACACCGATGAGCAACTGCTTCCGGAAGAATGCCAGACAGTGCTTACCGCAGTCAACAAAACCATACGGTTGGAAAGCAACGCGGAAAAGGACGTGCTTGATGTCATGCCAGATCTCGTATCACGGGACTGGATCAACGCAGTGTCCCAATCGCTGGGACCACTTGAGGACGGAAGCCCTTCCGAGACGCAATCCGCCATTCCGGAGCAGAGCAGACTCCTTAACGTGCTCAAGCTGAAGCCGACGGCGGAGCAGATCGAAGCCCGCTGGGCCATGTATCCCCGTTCCACGGCATGCATCATCGGTGAATCTTTCGACGGACCATTCGGCTTGGATCTCGTCAAGGATGGCCCTCATGGTCTCATCGCCGGCACAACAGGCTCCGGCAAATCGGAACTGTTGCAAACCCTTGTCGCTTCCCTGGCGGTGGCCAACACTCCGGAAGCGTTGAATTTCGTATTGATCGACTACAAAGGCGGAGCCGCTTTCAAAGATTGCGTCAAGCTACCGCATACCGTAGGCATGGTCACGGATCTCGACAACCATCTTGTCTCTCGTGCGTTGACTTCTTTGAAGGCCGAATTGACCTACAGAGAGCATCTATTGGCAAAGGCAGGGGCGAAGGATCTTGACGACTACATCGATATGAGGGAATCAAAACCCTCGATACCGGAGATACCGCGCCTGCTGATCATCATCGACGAGTTTGCCTCACTCGCGCGAGAGCTTCCGGACTTCATGACAGGTCTTGTAGACATCGCCCAAAGAGGCAGATCGCTTGGCATTCATCTGCTGCTGGCGACGCAACACCCGGGAGGCGTCGTCTCTCCTGAGATTCGAGCGAACACCAATCTGAGAATCGCTCTAAGAATGACAGATGATTCCGAAAGCCGCGATGTGATCGATTCCGACGATGCCGCGAACATCTCGAAAACGACGCCCGGACGCGCGGTCATTCGTCTTGGCTCCAGCTCGCTGATCCCATTTCAATCCGCCAGAGTGGGAGGACGTTATATCGCTCCCGACGATTCCCGCACGAACGACGCCCAACCCCCTTTGATTCAGACGCTCGCTTTCTCACAGCTGGGAACGTCCGCGCCGAAACGCCCCAAAACCAAACAAGAAAAAGGAAACGTCAATATAACAGATCTGAAGGTACTGGTTGACTGCATCAACACGGTGGCGCAACGAGAGCATTTGCCCAAGCAACGTCAGCCATGGCTCCCTGCGTTGCCTGAACACGTGGATTTGGCCAAACTTGACGTTCCGGCGCAGGACACGAATTCTCCCATGCGACAAATCGCCATCCCATTCGCCCTCGGAGACTACCCCTCCCTGCAAAAGCAGGCAGCCGTATCCCTCGATTTGAGCAGCATGGGCAACATGTTCATCATAGGCACCACACGTTCAGGAAAGTCCACAGCTCTTAAGAGCATCGCATACGAAGGAAGCAAGCTTTATTCACCGCAGCAACTGCAGATCCACTGCATCGACGGCGGCAACGGCGCGCTTCTGCCACTGACTTCATTGCCGAATGTCGGCACGGTGGCTTCTCGCTCCGAGACACGGAAAATAGAGCTTTTGATTTCGAAAATCGAATCCGAGGTCAAAAGACGAGCTGGCATTCTTTCAAAAAGCGGACACAGCAATATCGATGAATTCAACATGGATCATGAAGATGGTGAGCGTCCTCTGCCTCATATTCTTGTGATGCTGGACTCATGGGATGGATATGCGGCCATCTTCCAGACCTATGATGGAGGGGCTCTGATCGACCGCCTGCAAGCGTTGATGAGGGAAGGCCCTTCCTCCGGCATTCACTTCATACTCACCGGAGACCGATCCTTGCTTTCAGGACGTATGTCAGTGCTGGCAGACAGCAAGACCCTCCTTCGATTAATCGACGCCACCGACTACATGGATGTAGGCATGTCTTCCAAAGATGTGCCGGACCACATTCCCAACGGACGTGGATACCGTTCCGATGACGGCGCCGAAATACAAATCGCCCAGATCTGCGCCAGCTCAAACGGGCAGGAAGAATTCAAGATGATTCGCGAGCTTGGAAAGCTATTGCGCGCAGGCAGAGACCGTTTCCTTTCCCGCACCGATAGCCCGTTCACAGTTGAGCAGCTTCCCGATTCGGTATCGCTCATGAGCATCCATGACTCCTTGCAAAACGAAGAAGCGGGAATCATTCTTGGTTTAGGAGGTTCCGATAATGGGCCGATCGTATTCAACGCCCAAGAAGACAAGATTCTACCTATATACGGAACCCCAAGAAGCGGCAAGACCACCGCTTTGGTCACCATCGTCAATGGCGCCTTGGCGGCAGGATATCATGTCGTCATCGCCGCCCCCAGAAACAACGCGTTGCGAAAATTCTCCGGGCACGCCGGCGTTGAAAGAATATTCTATAACGCGGGGGAGATGACGGTAGAAGCCCTTTCTCCATATGGCAGAACCCAAAATATGCTATATGTTTTCGATGATTGCCAATTATTGAAAGACATTGGTGCTTCAAACTGGCTGCAGGAACAAATCAGCGTTCAGGACGCAGAAGGCGCGGGCTTTGTGTTCGCGGGAGACGCAGCCGAGTTCCCGACAGGATTCGGCAACTGGGGCACACGCGTCAAAGCATTGAAACGGGGCATCCTGCTCAAACCCGATGAGCTGATCTACCAGGATTTGATTAATATCAAAATCAAAAGGTCGGATTTATCCGCGCAGATGCCAGCAGGAAGGGGATATTTCCATCTGGGCAATCATTCCTCCGTGATCCAGATGGCTTCGAGCAGCCCACGCACCAATCCCCCATTGCCCCCCAAGACAAATGCATAGGATCCGGTCAATCAACAGAAAAGAATCATCATGTTCGGAAGAAAAAAGATAACCGAGCCGACACGCACTCTGCGCCGGGCGCTCATATCATCTGAAATTCCTGTTTTTCCGATGCTTTCAACTTCTCAAATGTTTTCGGAATGGGAACAAACGGATTCCGAAAAAAGCGATGACGCACAGAACCAGCCAATGTCCCTTAACGGAATGAAACCACTCTTTCTGCTTGTCTTTTCAGACGGCAGAAGCATGCCCATCGGCACAAAATGCACCATAGGAAGAGTGGCTCCGAATAATGACACCGAGGGGGACGCCACCTTCATTGCCGTGCCCGATCCAACCCAGCAGATCTCACGAAGACACTTTGAAATCGGAGTGACTCCCGTTGGACAAGTATGGGTCATGGACTGCGGCTCGTTGAATGGCACTTGGATCAACTCGGCCGGCAATGTAAGACAGTTGCCGCGAATGGTACGAGTGCGTCTTTATCCGGAAGATGTTATCTGCTTTGGAGATGAGCGCGCCGAGCTTTACCAGACATGGCAGTGACAGCCACTCTTCTTAAAGCGCATAGGCGTCACTCCCCGCCCTGTCCGGAATCCTTGGATTCCGTGGACGGAATCGAGGCAAGCACGCGGGAATACGCTTCCATATCGCCCGAGAGAAGCGGCAAGGCCAATCGAGAAGCGAGATCCTTGTCGGAAACGCTGTACAACGTGAGCATAGCCAGTGAGGAGTACAGCCTTCGCAACTCGTGCACATCGTCCGGATTGGACATATCCTGACACAATGGCTCGCTCATCGTCTGGAACATGAAGTATGGCAGTGACGCGACGCCGTTTGATTCCACCCATTGCCGGCATGACGAAAGTAAACCCAAACCGGTTTCGAAAGTGTCTTCATCATGTCGATCAAGTCCGATGAGGATGGCATCGCTGATGGCGCCATCGCCGACTAACCCTTTGAGAACATCGTCCACGAAGGATCTGTTGTTCCACAGTGAATCGGCTTCGCCCTTGTCTGCATCATGCGAACGCCGGGTGCCATAAAATCCACGATACGCGTCAATGCAGTTATCCGCATTGAACGCATAGATAATCGAATCCTCATCGCCGCTATTCATCGTTCGTCTTTCCCTCCGGAACGCTGTTTACGCTTGCCTGTTTGGATTTCCTCCAACCATTTCATGTAACGTTTGTTATTCGCATCATCGATAATTCGCCGAGCGGTTTCGGCATCGATCCTTATGTCAGCCATGGGAGCAAGCAGATCAAGCAACCGTTCAAAATCCATGGACAGCAGGCAGTAAGCGAATTGCGACGCAGTGGCCGGATTGCCGCAATACCGTAAGGTTATCGTGGCAAGCATGCGGGTGATCTCTTCCACATAGTATTTTTTGTTTTCCGGCACAACCATGAAGGAAAAATCCGCCGGAAGCGGGACGGACAGGTGCGACGCATCCTCGAGTTCCTCCAGCTTTTCAACAGTGATATAAACCATGTGGAACAACCACTGAGCTCCGGTTCGTCCCTCCAAGGAACCCAGAAAAATCGAAAGCAACTCGTTGGAAAGACGTGTCGCGTCTTCATCATGGTTGACGACCGCAAGAACAAGCAAGTCGGCGAAGGTGGTGAAGCCAAGCAGATCCGTCGCACGATGGGCGAATGCTTCCAGTACCTCCTGAGATGGATTGGCTGGAGCAGAAGCTAGGCGTGCCAGTTGAACACGCATGCTTCTGATATCGTTCGTGAACTGCTCAATATCGAAAGGAAAAGCCCAATCCGATGACAATGCTACCGTCATTTATTCCTCTTCCTCCCATATTTCGAGTGTCTGGGTGATGCGTAGGAACAATTCGAACAGCACCTCCGCTATCTGCACCTGAGGTGTATATCCGACGGCCATCAGCACTTTGTCATGGGTGGGGAGGAATATTCTACGGCTTGCGATGAACGCATCATTCTTGTCAGAAGGATGGCGCAACTCATCCACTTGGATGGCATCTCCGAGACTCTTCAAGTGAATTTTTGACGCTTCGAACTGTTCATCGTCTTCAATGTCATCGCGCTCCGCAAGCACATTTTCTTCGATATGTGAGAGCTCGTCAGTCCCATCTTCGGAAGCGGGAGGCAATACGGCAATCATATACGAAGCAATGATTTGCACCGGCTCCTCCGGCTCTGGCACCGAGGTAATGGCATACCTTACACCGCTGTCCCAAGCTTGAGAATACGATAACGCCATCGCTCTTCTGAAGGAAGGATACACCGATTGCCAATCCGGGATGATATCCCGGAACCCCTGACCAGCCTGATCAATCTGAGATTCGCGCCTGGATGGTGACAAATCAATTTCCTTCCATCCGATTGGCGGAACCACCGAGAAACACAGCATTTCCGTTCACCACAGCCTTTCGATTTCGTAAGCTCCACCAATTGCGTCATTGCAAGTTGTAGATAATAGCGACCATACCGAACACGCACAGGAAGAACTCGCTCACCACCGCGATCGCGGCCGGCCACAGCCAATACGCTCCACGGTCATGCTCGACCACCCAACGCGCGCCGTCCAGCTCGTCCGGCACGAAGACCGCGGCGAGCAGCATCATCATGCCGAACGTGGCGGCGGCCTTCCCAAGCCCCGACAGGCCGTCAAAGGCGACCAAGCCCAACAACGGCACGCCCGGGGAAATCGCCGCCAGGCGACGCGCCAGACGGCTCCTCCCACCATCGCCCTTGCGGTTCTGCACGACGCCCCAGAACGTGAAGCCCGCGACCAACGCGACACCCACCACGGACAATAGCAGCCCCGGAACGATATTCGGATACCTGCCGGGGAAATCGGCCTCCCACTCGGTGTAATCCAGCACATACTCGGTCAAAGCGCCCGACGGACCGACGGGCATGAGCAACGCTATCAGCAGGCAGAACAGACGGCACTTGCGCCTAGGAGTGGCGACGGCCATAAGTACGAACACATCCACCATCGCAAGAAAACTGAAAAGGAATACTGCGAGCGTGACGAGCGGCCCGGCCCATGGCCCCATCCACGTATTGTGGAAACGCACCCCGAACCATGCCAGTATCGCCAGGTCCGCATGCTCGTACACACCATGGCCAGCCAGGTAATACCATATGTTCACCACATACACGCCGACATACCAAGCAAACAGCAAAGCCGTCCGCCACACCATGCCACGGACCGTCGCCGGACGCTCACCCTCCCCACGCTCGGGAACGGTCGTGGCGAACATCGAGAACACGCCGAGCTCATTGGGCTCGTCCGAATCACGCCTCCTCCCGCGCCGGCGCCCACCGGCCGAACCATCCTCATCCGAACCATCCTCATCCAAGAAGTCCTCGTCGGAATCGTCCTCGTCCAAGACGTCCTCGTCCGGACCGTCCATCCCACGGGACAACTCCAGAACGGAACCCAAATCCAAATCGTCATCCATCACCATGCGTTCCCCACAACCTTCACGATACCCTCAACCGGTTTATAAACCTTCTTATAGCAGGGGAGCAAATACTGAGCGGCTACATCTGCAGTGGATTGCCAATTGACAGAACTCGGATCGTCGATCCCGCCCTCCGCGTATTTGACAGCCGGCTTGGCACCATTCACAATCTTCAGTCCAGCCTCAATCTTGTGGTACGTGTTGAATCGTTTATCCTGAATTACGCGCCAATGATCCTTAAAATCCATAGCATCGGTATTCCAAAACTTTTTTCTGAACTGACTGCCGAACTCTTTAGCGAACAGCTCCTGCGTTCTCCGATCAGAGGACGCCCTCTTCACCGTGGACCTCCATCCTTCCTGGCTTCGGAACGATTTGCGGACCTTTACAGGTACCCCATTCGTCTTCGCAAGCGTCTTGTCCATGTTCTTCTGAATGGTTTTCAAGGCATCGCTTTTGCCAAAAGCACATCGTTTCAATCTGCCCACTCGACCCCGAACCGTTTTCAACGCTTTGGTCTCTTTTACGAATTTACCTAACGACATACCAGCTAGAACAAGAGAGACACCATCAAAGGCAAAATCTATCCAGCTCGCATCCTTCTCCCAGACCTTGAATCCGGTAATCACAAGCTGCGCGGCAGCCGCGGCGGCACCGACCGCGGCCACGAACCAGCCACCGACGAAGAACGAGGCGACACCCGCCGCGAAACTCGCGACCTTCACCCCGGCCATGACCCACTGCCAGCCATCCGAATAATAAAAACGCTCGACACCCTTAACGCTCTTGGGAGTGCAGTCAATGGCCCTGATAACAGCCGCGTGACGCAAGGCCGTGTCATCATACTCACCCCTCACGCGTTCAATCATCTTACGAGCCTGGTCGTAATCGCAATCCGCGTCGGCAAGCTTATTCTTATACCTATCAAGAAGTTTTTCCGCCGCATCGCGCTGCCGCTCCACCTCGGCCCGACGAAGAAGTGAGGACCCATCCGACGAGGACAGACCACTCAACTCACGATCGCAGGACAAGCATCGCCCCCACTGCTCGCCGCACTGGAGCTGGAACCTAGCCCTCCTGTCCCTCGCGTCCTTCGCCCTCTCATAAGCCAATCTCGCAGTGTCCTGACACCTCCGCATATCCAAAGCCCAAGCCCTGACCTGCGCTTCGACCGTCAAACAGGAAACGGAAAAATCACCGAAATCCTCCGGCATGTTCCCGAAATCCCTGTCGAACCTCTCCACCCACCTGCCCTGGAGCCCCGCGGAATTGCTCCTGATCTTCTTCAAGGAGTCGGACATGTTCTGGAAGCTCTCGCCCCTCGTCCCGTAATGGTCGGCGAGCTCCTCGGCCTTGTCGGGATCCCCCGGAACCGGATTCGACGCCAGATTGAACACCGACCAATCCAACCCATCAAGACCCGACATAAACGCTCCTTAGACTATGCATTCCCAGCACTTGAAACCGTCTGCCCCATTCTCTGATCGACGTCATCGGATCCCTGCTTCACCTTTTTCAGATTCTCCGACAGATTCTGAAGATTCCCCTTATACCTGTTCTTGAAACGGGACATGCGATCAAGAAAGTGGGACATGGCATTCACCATTTCTTGGCTGCCGACATTTCCGCGATCGGGCTGAAGCGTCTCATCATGAGTGGCGTCCAAAGCGGTTTTCACCGATGACAGGTTATTCTCCACCTTATCTATCTCGGATTCCACAATCTTCAGATCAGCCATGGCACATTTTCTTTCCCCTATAGCCGAATCGCCTTCCTCCCCTCACACGGATCGGAAGGCGACCGCTCCCTCATCACACCAAATCAGCCAAGCGAACCGGCCAATTGACTGTCAAGATCACTCATGGCCTGCTGAGCCTTGGTAAGGAAGGTATACATGCCCTCGAGACCATCAACCGCCTGAGTAGCACCCGTATTGAACTCGGTGTACGAGGACTCAAACGCGCCCGAGGCGCGATCGGTCACGAAACCCGAAGAGACAAGCTGATCCACCTGGCTCTTGAGCTTGGACAGGATATTGTTGAGCTCCTCCTGCCCGCTCTTCAGATTGGACACCATGGCTTCGATATCCGCATACGTGACGTTAAGGTTTGCCATAATCCGGACTTCCCTTTCTTCAAACGATCCGCAACCATTGCGGACCATCAGGGGGCAACAACCCCCAAACAAAAGATACCGCGGCCCCAGCAACCCCCATAACGGCCATCCGGAATATGAGACGAGACGCCCACCCGGCAGCGGCAATTCAGATGTTCCGGACCAGACCCCATCCAGACCAAGCGGCATCGTTCCGACCAATCGGCGCAAACCCGCATCATCACTTGCCGTATATGATCGAGACCATGCCGAACACGCACAGGAAGAACTCGCTCATCACCGCGATCGCCGCCGGCCACAGCCAATACGCGCCACGGCCATGCTCGACCGTCCAACGCGCGCCGTCCAGCTCGTCCGGCACGAAGACCGCGGCGAGCAGCATCATCATGCCGAACGTGGCGGCGGCCTTCCCAAGCCCCGACAGGCCGTCAAAGGCGACCAAGCCCAACAACGGCACGCCCGGGGAAATCGCCGCCAGGCGACGCGCCAGACGGCTCCTCCCACCATCGCCCTTGCGGTTCTGCACGACGCCCCAGAACGTGAAGCCCGCGACCAACGCGACACCCACCACGGACAATAGCAGCCCCGGAACGATATTCGGATACCTGCCGGGGAAATCGGCACCATAGTCGACGTAATCCAACACATCCTCGGTCAACATGCCCGCCGGCCAGACGGGCATGAGCAACGCTATCAGCAGGCAGAACAGACGGCACTTGCGCTTCGGAGGACCGACGGTCATGAGTATGGCCACGTCCAGCATCGCAACGATACTGAAAAGAGACACCGCTAGCGATACAAGCGGCCCGGCCCATGGCCCCATCCACGTATTGTGAAAACGCACCCCGAACCAAGCCAGTATCGCCAGATCCGCATGCTCGTACACACCATGGCCAGCCAGGTAATACCATATGTTCGCCACATACACACCGACATACCAAGCGAACAGCAGAACCATCCGCCACACCATGCCACGCACCGTCGCCGGACGCTCCCCATCCCCGCGTTCGGGGATCACGGCGACGAACAGCGAGAACGTGCCGGCGCCGAACGGCAGATCCGGATTCCCGGCCGCGTCGCACTCATGAGCTTCCGTCCCCTCCGCTGGACTCCCCGCTCCGGCCCGTCCCGCCCGGCCGCGCCCTCCGGATCCAGACCGTTTTCGCGCATGGCGCCGTACAACGCGCCCCAATCGACCCCGTCGTCATCCATCACCATGCGCTCCCCAACCCTTTCGACGTCTTCGACCGGCTCGCCCATGTCTTACTTCGGCAAAAGAAGCCACTCATCCTCATCTCTGACAGAGCGCCCCTTTCCCCGAACAGCCCGCAACCATCGCAGCTTAAGAGGGGAGATTGCCCAGAAATAAAACTATCATCACCCTATCAACTCGCATAGGGGTAATTCAGGATCTGAGACGAGCGGCGATCGCAGCCGCTTCACCGCATGCGAATCTCCGCACATTATAATTTCCCTTTGCACGACTTGAAAAAGATGTGAGAAGGAATGGCATGGGACTGCTGAGAACGCTGAAGTACATACTGGGCACGGATGACGATGCGCCGCAAAGCCAGCAGTCACGCCCTACCCCGCGATCCGTGCAGCCTACGCAATCCGCGCAATCCGCAGGGCCTGTGCAACGGCCGCAGCCGACGCAACGCGCAACGCAATCGCGCGCCCGCGCAACGCAAGCCCGCACCCACACGGCTGCGGCCAGTGGACAACCCCAATCGCACGGCGCCGGCATCCAACGCGGCCAGTCGCAAAAATCGCAGGGAAAGCCGACGAAGCTCCGTCCGCAGCCACTGCTCCCGGCCGAACGAATCGACAAGGCGCGCGCAGTCATCGGCAAAATCGAAAAACATGATCTGAGCGACGAGCAGATCAGCGCGATCGCCGGCGCAGGCCACAACACCCTTGTGCTCGCAGGCGCGGGAACCGGCAAAACCACCACCATCGTCGGCTACATCGCATGGCTGCTCACCACGGAACGCGCCGCACCCGAGGAGATCCTCGTGCTGTCGTTCACCAAAAAATCCGCGAATGACATGTCACAGCGCATCATGTCAAGCACCGGCAAGACCATCCGCGCATGCACGTTCCACAGCCTCGGCTTGGAAATCTGCCGCGCGTCCACCATCGCGCAACGTCCCATCATCGACGGACACGCGTCGAACAGTGTGGTGCGCGCCACGTTCGAACGGCTGCTCACACAGAACATCCGCTACCGGCTGCTGGCGTTCAAGCTCATGTCGAAGGAGCTGTTCGGCAAGTATGGAACCGCCGCGAAACATGAGGATTTCCAACTGCCGACGGACGATTACAACTTCAACCAGTACAAGCAGAGCCTCATCGAAAACGCGCAGACCATCATCCAGCACATGCGGCAGAACAACATCGACATCGCCGGCATGCGCGAGCTCAACGAAAGGCGCGGCGGCAAGCATGTCGGACGCAACCGTGAGATGCTGCAGCTCATCGAACCGCTTTACGACGCGTATCTCGACAATTTCCGCGCAACGCAGGGCATCGATTTCCCCGGCATGATCGTCGACGCCATCCGCTGCGTGCGGCGCAACGACTACCGGCATCCATACAAATACGTGCTCATCGACGAATACCAGGACATGTCGAGGCCGCGCTACGAGCTGATTCGCGCGTTGCGCGAACAGAGCGATTTCACGCTGTTCTGCGTGGGCGACGACTGGCAGTCGATCTACCGCTTCGCCGGCAGCGACATTCATCTCATTCTTGATTTCGCGGAGATTTGGCGCGATTGGGGCCCGACGCACATGTTCCAGATCACCACCACGCGCCGTTTTCGGCAGAGTCTCATCGACGCGAGCGGCAAGTTCGTCATGCAGGACAAAAACCTGTATGTCAAGCATCTGCACAACCCTTCGGATAAGAAGGACTACTCGCTGAAGGCGCTTGGCGGAGCCACTCAGGAGGAGCGCTTCGACGCGATCGTCGAACAGCTGCGCAAGCTGCCGAAAACCGCGTCGGTGCTGATGCTGGGACGCTATAGAAGCGACCTGAATCTGCTGTCGCGCAACGACCGCGACGGACTGCTCCAGATCGACGAGCATTCCAGCAAAATCACGTTCCTCGAGAAGCCGGACATGGATATCGAGTTCATGACCGCGCACAAATCCAAGGGCCTGCAACGCGATTTCGTGTTCCTGCTGTGCTGCTTCGGCGGTTTGAAGGGCTTCCCGAGTGCGATTCCCGACGAGCCGCTGCTTGGTCTGCTGCTGCCGGAAGTGGAGCGCATGCCGCACGCGGAGGAACGTCGCCTGTTTTATGTGGCGATGACGCGATGCAAAAAGAAGCTGTTTTTCGTGGTCGACCAGACGCGACCGTCACGCTTCATGTATGAGCTGCACGATCGGATCTGTCCGAATATTTTCCGGGGTGTGAAACTGCCTCCGCAATGCCCGAATTGCGGGGAAGCTTTGCGGCTGCGACATGCCGGCTCCGATCCGTCACGCGCGTTTTACGGGTGCACCGGTTTCCCCAACTGCAGATACACCAGGCCATGCAAGTGACACCATTGGGACTGATTTCCATCGCGTAAGTTGCTCCCCATTCGGGCCTGGCGTAATCTCCCCCGTTGTATCCTGGACCTGTTCATTAGTCAGGAGAAAGCAATGACGGCAACCGACCAGAATCCGCAACAGTCAGCGCAACCGGCACCGCGCAAAACCATCAACGTCGTCGGCGCGGCCATCATCAAAGACGGCAAGGTGCTGTGCGCGCAACGCGGCGAAGGCCGGTCGCTCGCAGGATTCTGGGAGTTTCCCGGCGGCAAGATCGAACCGCATGAGACCGCCCGCCAAGCATTGCACCGGGAAATCGAAGAGGAGCTGCTATGCGAGGTCGAGGTCGCGGATGAAGTGTGCACGTCTTCCTACGATTACGATTTCGGCACCGTCGTGCTCACATCGTTCGTCTGCCATCTGTTGAGCGGCACTCCCCATCTGACCGAGCATCATGAGATTCGTTGGGTGACGCCATCCGCAATGCCCGATTTGGATTGGGCGCCCGCCGATCGCGAGGCGGTGCGATTGATTTCCGGCATGGATTTCACCGACGAATCCGCAAAGGAGCAAAGATGACCGCCACAGTCACGGACAGCCAGCCGAATTCCTCGCTGGTGGAGGCGTTGCTGTCCGGTTTCGTGGAGAAGAAGGACAACGCCGACACACGTTACGAGCCGACTTTGATCGCCAATCATGATGGCCGGACCATGGAGCATGCCATCAAGGACGAACTGCAGCGCAGCCAGGATTTCGACATGTCCGTCGCCTTCGTCAGCCAAAGCGCGTTGCAGGTTCTCAAACAGTATTTCCTCGATTTCGCCGACAACAACGATCATCGGGCCGGTAGGATCATCACGTCGACGTTCAATTACTTCAATTCGCCCAAAGCGTTCAAGGAACTGTTGAAGCTCCAGCAGGAGACCGGCATCCAAGTACAGGTCTGGCAACCGGGACAGGGCCAGGATTCCGAAAGCACCACCGATTATCCCTATCATCCCAAAGGCTATGTCTTCCGCCATATAAAAAATGAGGAACCGCTGTTTTCCGCGTATGTCGGCAGTTCGAACCTCACCGTCAACGCGCTGAACGCCAACCGCGAGTGGAATCTCAAAGTGGCCACCGCCGACAGCAGTGGACTCGCCGAGCAGCTCACCGATGAAATCGAATCGCAGATCAGCGAATCGAAGCCGCTCACCGACGCTTGGCTGAAACTTTACGAAGAGGATTTCAAGAAATACGCGCCGACGCCTCAACCGAATCGCAAGCGGACCGAGGAAACGAAGCGATCGCAGGATATCCAGCCGAACGCCATGCAGGTGGAGGCGTTGATGAATCTTGCGCAGCTACGCAAGCAGGGTGAAAGCCGCGCGATCATCATTTCCGCGACCGGCACAGGCAAGACGTACCTGTCCGCATTCGACGTACGACAGGTCAAGCCACGTCGCATGCTATATATCGCGCAACAGGAACAGATACTCAAAAAAGCCGAGGAATCGTTCCAAAAAGTGCTCGGCTGTCCAGCAGACGAACTTGGCCTGTTCTCCGGTGGCAGCAAGGAATCGGACCGTAAATACGTGTTCGCCACCGTGCAGACCATGTCACGTCCGGAAACGCTCGCACGTTTCACAAAAGACGAGTTCGACTATATTCTCGTCGACGAGGTGCATCACGCGGCCGCCGATTCATACAAGCGCATCATCGACCATTTCGAACCGGAGTTCATGCTCGGTATGACCGCGACTCCGGAACGTACCGACGGCGCGAACATCTTCGAATTGTTCGGCAATAATGTGGCCTACGAGATCCGCTTGCAGAAGGCGCTCGAAGAGAACATGCTCTGCCCGTTCCATTATTACGGCGTGCACGAGTACATTCAGGACGCGCCCGACGAGAATCTCGCCGGCAAGGACGTCAAAGCCGATACCATGACCGACGAGGAACGCAACGAGCTGGGCCATTGGCTTGAAGAGCTCTCCGATCCGAATCGAGTGCGCTATATCATCGATAAAATCCAGATTTATAGTGAGGCCGGCACCCCGGTGCAGGGGCTTGTGTTCTGCAGCCGACGCGAGGAGGCGAAACGGCTTTCCGCCCTGTTCAACCAGCAGATGAATCAGCAGGCGGAACGGCCGTACCGCACGAAAGCCATTACCGGCGAGGATCCGCAAGCGGCGCGCGACGAGGCCACGGCACAATTGGAGAACGGCGAACTGGATTATATTTTCACCGTCGATCTGTTCAATGAAGGTGTGGATATTCCGCACGTCAACCAGATCGTGATGCTTCGGCAAACGAAATCCAGTATTGTTTTCACGCAGCAGCTTGGCCGTGGCCTGCGCAAAGCCAGTGGCAAGGACTGCGTGGTCGTCATCGATTTCATCGGCAACTATGCGAACAACTATCTGATTCCAATCGCCTTGTATGGCAACACCGGCGACCGTGATGTGGCGCGCAGGAACCTGCAACGCGAGACCATCGGCATTTCATCCATCAGTTTTGACAAGATCGCCCGCGAGCGCGTGCTCGCCTCACTCGGCACGGCCGATTTGTCGAATATGAAACTGTTGAGTCAACAATACCAACAGATGCGTTATGAATTGGGGCGTGTGCCGATGCTGATGGATTTCGCCCGGCGTGATGCTTCGTTGGTGTTTACGATGGCGTCGAAGAGCGATGACTATTTGTCGTTCGTGCGTTCTCGTGAAAAGAGTCTGTCCCGTGGAAAGCACGCGACTGCTTCATATGTCGAACAGCTTGAGCCGACTTCCGATGCACAAAACGGTGTGCTGAAGATGTTGACGGCCACGCAGTTGCGCGGTTTGCGTCCGCATGAATTGCTGGTTTTGGCTGTGCTGTGTGATTTGGATTGGCGGATGGTCGATCCGGGATGCCCCGAAGACGCTTTGGCCGTATTCCGTACCATTGCTTCACGGCATGCGATTTCGACCCGCGATTTGCAAACGCTGCTTTCCGCGTTGTTCCCGGATGCGGATCGCGATAATGCGCAGTGTCGTTCGGCGTTCTCCACGTTGGATTATTCCTATTTCATCGCAGCGAACCGTAGAAGGTTCGGGCAGACTCCGCTGGTGTGGCTCGGCAATGATGGCAAGTACCGGCTAACTGATGAGTTCCGTTCGATGCTTGAACAGATGACGTTCCGCACGTTCTTCTCGGATACCGTTGAGGCTGGCTTGGTTAACGCATTGGCTTTGGCGGAATCATCACGCAAGCACCATATCCGTCAGAATCATGGTTTCTTGTATGGGGAGAAGTACAGTGTGTTCGATGTGATGCGCCTGTGCGGCTGGCCTGCGGAGCAAGTGCCGCAGAATGTCGGCGGATACAAATTGGATGCCGAAACCGGCTCGCTTCCGATTTTCATTAAATACGAGGCGAGCCAGTATAGCGACCGGTTCCTTAATCCCGGCGAGATCGAATGGTTCAGCAAGAACAACCGTTCGTTGAAATCGAACGAATTCCGATGGCTGCTGGATGGGACGGAACGTGGTCCGGAGTGGAGGAATCGTCATTTCATGCCGATTTTCATCCGTCGCAAAGCCGAGGAACAGGAGAAATCCTACTATTTTGTAGGTAATGCGGTCGCGTTGGATAACGTGCGTGAATCAGTGAACCGCAGTGCGGATGGCAGCGAGTCGCCAGTGGTCGTTTCCACACTCAAACTCGGCAAACCGGTCGACCCGGAGCTCTACCGCCATCTCACCGGCATGTCCGCGCTGTAGACCATGTTTTTCGTACCCATTTTGCTTATATGTGGCAGATTCGAACCCTGAGAAAAACGATTTGCGTTATATGTGGCAGGTCTCTTGAGCAAATCCGAATCTAGGGGGTAAGAATCGCACCCCCTAGATTGGCCATCCCGAAGAAAGCTGCCACATATAAGCGAAATCACTTCCGACGCGCATGAGAATCTGCCACATATAAGCGAAATCATTACCCCTCCACTCAAAAAAGGCTTGCGTATAACGCTGTATGTACGCAAGCCATTCGAATTGAGAGCAATCGAAACGACAGAAGGATCACTTACCGACCGTCGGCGTAACCACCCATGTCGGGACCATCGAAACCGCCGTCGAAGCCAGGACCGTCAGGACCCGGACCGAATCCCGGACCTCCCAGGCCAGCAGAACCGCCCGGTCCGCCCAAAAACTCACGAGCCGACATGCCATTCTCCCTACGGGAGGCGTCCACCGCTTCCTGCAGCACTTTGCGCACCTCGAAACCGTTCAGCACGTTCTTCAGCGCCACCGTGCCATTGCCGGACGACTGGTCGCGCGTATCCAGCACCAGTGTGCTCATGCCGAATATGCGCTGCAGCAGCGTGCGTTCGACGCTGATATCGACGATGCGGAACAGTTTGATCAAGTTGAAATTCTCGTTCAGCATGCCGGTTTTGATGCTCAGCTCCTGATCGGTGAGCGTGTACACGGTGAATGTGAACGGGGTACGGCACCAATTGCGCTTGCGCTGATGCCATAGGACATTGCCGCTTGCAACCTTCATATGATTTCCTTTGCGATCAAAACCGGAGGACCACACTGTTGTGACATCCGGTTTCATCCTACCGCCACGCCAGCCGCAGCGCCGACACCTACCTCCAAACGGCATGCCTCACAACATGTTTCACAAGATGTTCCACGCTACGTCCGCCACATACCCGGTGTGCATCGCACCGTTCCTCGCCGCACGCTGCACGGACAAACCGCCGTCAGTTATACCCCTTCACCTCACGGAAGATGCCGCTCATATCGCCGGTACGACCATCGAACACCTTGCCATTCGACAGCTTGGCCAAAGCATCAAGCTGTTGCGAATCCGCATCGCCGAACATGACGGAGAAGATCGGAACGCCCTTGCCCTCAGTTTCATATTGGCGTGTGAACGCATCCCGATTGGCGGTCTTCGACCGGCCGTCGGTCAACAAGACGATCGCCACCGTGTAATCATCGCGATTGCCGGGCAGGTTGCGCAACGCGACATTCAACGCATTGTAGACGTCGGCGCCACCTGCGGCGATTCGCCGTTCGCCGGCGGCGAGCAGTGGAGCGGTCTGCTTGCCCCGCACGGTCTGTTCCACCTTGGCCTGTTCGTTGAATGGGATGAACACGTTGACATCGTCATCACCTGGCTCGATATGCGATGCCCTGGCCTGATCGGTGTCGAGCGCCGCCTGCAGACCCTTCACCGCACCGCTTTTGCCCTTGCCGGACATGGAACCGGAATAATCCACCACCCACAGGGTGTAGGACGGCTTGCGCAGGACGGCCTGATACAGATCAAGCGCCTGCTCGATGACATCCGCCGAAGGCATGGCGATGGTCCGCAGCACCGAGGTGTCCGTAACGATGCCCCATGCCTTACGGAACGAATCCTTCACTTTCGAGGCCTGCCCATATGCCAACGAACCATCCGAACCGGTTCTGCGTCCCGCTTCCTCAAACAGTTTTTTGGCGTCTTTCGACGTCACCGCCGCGCTGAACCGCGTAAAAGCCCGTTCTTTGCCCTGTCCGCGGTCCACATAGCCAAGCGGCGAATCGGCGATCGCGATGCCATCGGAAGGATAGATCGCCAGCAGCGGCTCCTTGCCTTTCACCGTCAGCTCCTTGTCTGCCTGAATGACAAGCGATTCGTAGTTCACCATGGCATCGTATGAATCCGGATCATTGACCAGCATATCCTTGAGCCAGTCGGACGAGCCGGACGATCTGCTCACGCCAGACAGCAGTGCCGTCATGCGCGACCGCAACGCGGTATCGTTCAGGTCGTCTTTCGTCAACGCAGCGCCACGCCCGCGCAACGCCGTGAGGAAGGCCATGTACGCCGACGCGCCGGAATTCGACTGCGTGGCGGACGTCATCGCGAATGACAGTTTCCCGCTCCGCACCGCGTCGATGATGTCTTTCATGGACACCGATTTCGTGGAACCGTCCTTGTCGGCCCAGCCGAGGTGCTCCGCCTTGCTTCGCTTCACGCCGAACACCACCGGCGTGGTGGATGTGGAGACTTGGTCCTTGACGATGTGCCCGGTGTCTCCCAATGTGATCCACATGCTGCTGGCCGGCCATACCGCGTCATAGTCACGGCCCGCATGGTGGCCTTTGTTGCGCAACGCATCCATGATATCGAGCGATCCCATGTAGTCGACGGTCACTGACACGTTTGACCGCTTGGCCGCCTGCTCGATGGCACTGCCCACTTCCTTGTTCTCGGATCCGGAGGCGATGCGAATGGTGTCTTTCGCGCCATCCACGGTATACGTTTCGGTTCTGCCATCGCCTGTGGAGGCGCCGCCCGACGCACCGGAACCATCATTCGCCGAACCGCACCCCGCGAACAGACCCATTGCCAAAGCGACGGCTCCCACCGCCGCGACTATGCCGCGCATGTTCATCTTCCGTTGGCCTTCCGTTCATTTTGCGCCAAAAAACAGTTCAGCGCACCCGGAAGCTTTTCCGGATGCGCTGAACACAGTTTTTCTATATATATCCTTCACTATCGTAGAACACCATGGCGAGCGCCGCCATCGCGATTCCACCACGGGACTTTCCGTGTGGCCCACGCCGTCCGTTCCGATGCACGGACAGGTAGCCGACGCCATCTATACTGTGTGCTGCGGCCACCGCGCATGCGCGCAGTCGGCGGCCGGCGCAGTACTTCGAAAAGGAAAGGCGGACGTATGGGCAGCGGCTTCAACCGCCGGCAGGAAGTAGACGATCTCACCGACTACGTCAACAACGGGTGGCTGAGTTCCGCCGAATTCGACGGGCCGACCTTCCTATGGAACCATATGATCCGTGAGGCGAGCCAGGAGGATGCAGACCGTCGCAACGACGTGCCGGTCGCGAATCTTTCCGATGCCGACAACGTCATCGGCATGCCTATGCAGTGGTATTTCGACGCCGTCGCATCCATGGTGCCCACCGCCGAACGCACCGATACGGGCGTGGAGATCCCACGCATCGATATGCCGACGTTCCAATTGGATTCGCAGGCATTGTCCGGCGTGGATGCGGTGGTCGGCAATGCGATCGCCAGCACGCGGTGGCTTGACGCCGTCGGCAATCTCGCCAAGGCTGCGGAGATGACCGCGCGATTCGTCGGCAATGTGGCCGATCGCGACAACGAGGGCTTCGACTATCTCAAGGATCTCATTCAAACCGTGCGCATTTATATGGATGCCGTCGCCTGTAATGCCGATCCGATGACCGGCGAGCAGGCGTTGCGCATGATCACGCAGGTGGCCTGCAATGAGGATTTCCGGCTCAATGCCATGCAGATGGTGGAGCTGCTGTCCTGTGGACTTTCCTTCGCGCAATGGGACGATACCCGCATGTTCGCGTATGACGCATTGAACAAGGGTATCGCCGCGATGCGTGATTTCGCCGCGAAATCCGGCACTGGCAGTCACAGTGACGACAATGGTGCAGGCAATACGTCCACTCAGGCACGGGATACCATCACGGATTCGAATGCCACGGATGGCACAAAAGGCGAGAATACGACGAATTCATCCGCACATGACGGCAATGGTTCCGCTGCCGACGATTCGTCAGCGCTCTCCCCCGAGGAATTGAACGATCTCGCGATGCTTGACCCGTCGCTGCTTTCGCAACGGCAGCTTGCGCAGACTGCGCAAAACCAGTTCGACCATGCCGTGCAGTTTCTGCGACACGATCTGATGCGGATCAGCGGCGACAGCGATGAGGCCGACCGATTCCTGCGCGACAACCATACTTCCGAACCGCTTGCCGACGCATACGCGGCACGTTTGATCGCCGCCGAACGATGGCAGGATCTGCTGAATTTCGTTGATTTGGTGGAACGCGATGCGCCGAACCAGACCACGGTGATGTTTCCCGAGGAAGTGGTGCCGTACGAATGGGAGACGATTCGTGAGGCTGCTTTGGAGGCGCTTGGCCGCGATGACGATTTGGTTGCGATGTATCAGGAACGCTTGGATGATACGTACGATCCTAGCACCGAGCTCAATCACATGAAATTGCAGGCCTGGCTGCATCCCGGAGCCGGTGACGCCGACGACGATTCCCCCAGCTCCGACCGGTAAATCCACACACATCCATTCATGCCGAGCCAACGCCGAATCAGCATTGAATGGGTCTCCGTTCAGGAATTCTCGGCACGCTCGTGCAGTTCCTCGGCTGTCCGATACCAATGCTGCACGGTGTTCTCCAGAAAGAAATAATGCCGAAGATAGAAAGCCAGAAGCACCAGCAGAATTAGGTAGATTACCAGTGACACGGGCATGGTGGACGGCACCAACGTCACAAATGCCAACGCGACCAGAAACAGCATAATCGTGATGAACAGCACGATCAGATGAACCAGCCGCTCATGCTGCAGCCATTGCAGTTTGCGCACATGCCAGTCAAGCAGCGATTTCGGATCCGCGCCCTGCGCAAGTCTGCTTTCGATGTCGGCTTCGTGCCGTGCCGCCCATCGTCTCATGTTCAGCCCGTACCGGTCCTTTTTCGAGTGTTCGGCGGTTCCATGATTGACAGCTTCACCGTTCGGCATTTCCATCGTCGCATCCCCATCCATCGTTGGCCTTCCACCGCCATAAACGGTTTCCATAAACCATTATCGCCGATACGGGCATGCATTGTTCAAGATGTTTGAAAATCCGTGGCAACCACCACTTTCCCGCTTGCATGGCTCGAAAGCAGGTAGCGTATCGCCTCCGCCGTTTCGCTTGCGGAATATACGCTGTCGATGTAGACGCGCAGTGTTCCAGCTTCCACGAGTTCCTTCGCGTACTGCAGATAATCCGGTTGCCTGGTGAAGGCTCCCGCATAGTATGTGAAACGGGTGAAGAAGCGGATAGCCGAGGGGCTTTTTGCGTTGCTTCGGAAGAAAGCTTTCTCTGAAATCACGGTTACGGATATCGTACGTGAGGCAGACGTTGCAAGGGCTTCCTATTACAGGAATTTCGATAGCAAGGAGCAGATCATAGAGGCTGCGATGGATGATCTGAGGGATCAGCTTCTGGGCGATGTTGATTATGATGACGACGAGCAGATCTTCGACCGGGAAAACGCAAGAGCTGGATTCGAGAAGGCGCAAAGGAGCCTCCCCGAGAAATAGCCGCTTTGTGCGTCGACTATTTCTCCATCGGCGTACTACATGCATAATGCAAGAAAAGCCCCTGAGAGCCTAAAGCTTGGCCGGAAGGCTCGAGGGATAAAAAAATGGGGTTCCCGGAGCGAGAGCTCGACGGGAACCCCCGGAAACAAAAAAGGGCCTCCCGGGAGCCAAGGGCTCG
>ERZ1034669.30-NODE-30-length-105043-cov-33.328057_pt1 | contig 105043 bp, 85 predicted proteins | sample MGYA00520705_ERZ1034669 | MGnify/ENA primary metagenome ERZ1034669 (study PRJEB33766, sample SAMN09781766) | gut metagenome | biome: gut microbiome | host: Homo sapiens | place: Madagascar | study: EMG produced TPA metagenomics assembly of the PRJNA485056 data... | reverse complement strand
CCGGTCTGGCCATCGGCCATATCGCGCCTGAGGCCGCGAACAAGGGCCCGATCGCGCTCATCAAGAACGGCGACATCATCAACATCGACATCCCGAACCGTACCGTGAACGTCGAGCTTTCCGATGAGGAACTGGCTCAGCGCCGCGCCGAGCTCGAGGCAGGCGACGGCTACGTGGCCCACCGCGACCGCAAGGTGTCCCAGGCACTGAAGGCCTACGCCGCCTTCGCACGTTCCGCCGACAAGGGCGCCACCCGCGACCCGGAGCTGATCGACAGGCTCTCCGGTCTCGCCTGACCGGTATCCCACGCATAGCGTGAGGAAACAAGAGGACGGCCTCCACAGAGCATTCGTGGAGGCCGTCCTCTTGTTTTCTACGTCAGACACCATTCCACATCATGCCACCGGATGTGCCTGGTCGCAGATGCATGAATCAAATACATGCGAAGATGATTCCAAAGGAAAGGCCGTGTCCGCGCGTTCGCACGCGGACACGGCCTTTAATATCCCGGCATAGCCGGCAACGCAAGTCAGAGATCGAATTCCTCGGCAATGATCTTCCATAATTCGTCAGCCGCCTCATCGACCACATTGTTGACGATGCGCCTGTCGAATTCAGGCGCCGCCGCTAGCTCGGTTTTGGCGGTTTCAAGCCTTTTGGCCTGCTGCTGTGGAGTTTCCGTGCCGCGTCCGATCAAACGACGCTTCAATTCCTCGAAGGACGGCGGTTCGATGAACACCGTAAGCACCTCAAGGCCAAGCTCCTTCGCACGGCGTTTGACGCTCCGCGCACCCTGCAGGTCGATTTCCAGCACCACGGGAATATTGCGTTCCAAATGTTCCACGACTGGTTTCACGGGTGTTCCATAGTGGGCGAGACCGAACACGTCGGCGGTTTCGAGGAACTCCCCCGCCGCTTCCTTGTCCAGAAACTCCCGTTCGCTCATGAAGAAATAGTTCACGCCATCCACCTCGCCTGGACGAGGCTTGCGCGTCGTAGCCGACACCGACAGCCAGATTTCGGGATGTCGCTCCCGCACACGTCCCAAAACCGTGCCCTTGCCCACGCCGGCGGGTCCGCAAAGCACGATCAGACGTCCATGTCGCGCATCAGTCATTCCACATCCCCTTTTCGCAATATCATGCATCAAAAACTATTCGTTGCCGCCGCCGGGCTCTTCATCGGAACTTTCGTTCTGGGCTTCCGTCAGCGCCTGGCGGATATCCCTTGCCACCGACGCGGTCGCTTCGGTCAGTTTGGCGATGTCCGGACCATGCGTGGCGATGGAACGTGAAACGGTGACCAACACATTGCCTTTGGTCCCCTTGAATACGGTCTTCAGATCGTCCATCTCCGCCCCCTGCCATCCATAGCCGGGAGAAAGAATCGGACCAGTGAATCTGGCCGGATCGACACCCGAATCATTGATCCACTGACCGATGGTGGCACCGATGATGAGTCCTACCGACCCCATGCCGTCGATGCCTTTGTTGAATTTCTGAGCGGTACCGGCGATGCCGTACGCCACGGTCTTGCCTTTGTATTCACCAGCCTGACGGATGGCGGTCTGCAAACTGGCGCCCTCCTGATTGGACGTCAGCGACGCCACGAACACGCCTCTGCCGTTGTTGAGCGCGTCGTTGATGACGCCTCCCAGCGATCGCGCGCCGTAGTACGGCAGCAACGTGATGGCATCCGCCAGCAAAGGCGAGCCAGGCTTGAAATACGCGTCCGCGATCGCGGAAATCGTGGTGGGGAGCCCGCCATGGAGGCAATCCACAATCGTGATGACGCCCATCTGCCGTGCCGCGTACAGCACACGTTCGAGCGCAGCGAAACCTTTGGAACCGTAACGCTCGAACATGGACGATTGGAATTTAACGGCAGCGGCACGGCCATTGGCCGCCTGAAGCATACGCATGGCATACAGTTCGGCGCCCAATGCGTCGACGTTGTAGCCCCAATCAGTGAGAAGTTTTCGATGGGGATCGATGCCCACGCATAGTGGGCCGTACTTCGCCATCGAATTGCTCAATCTCAGACCGAAATCCGAGCGTTGGGCGCTCACTTCCTTGCTGCTGGGGCTACTCATCACTACTCACGGCTTTCCAAATCGAATAGCTGCTTGGAATGATCCTGAATGCTCATGATCTGGTAATCATTATTGCGTACAGCCTCGATAGCCATCAGCACGGCGGAGAATTCCGTCATTGTGGTGAATTGCGGCAAATCTGCCGCAATAGCCGCGGAGCGGATGGCATATCCGTCGGAGCGCGAGCCGCGGGAATTAGGCGTGTTGAGGATCAGATCGATCTTGCCCTCCTCGATCAGCTGGACGACGTTCTTGCCGACGCTGCCCGCCGCATGGTACGTGGTGATCGGCTCCTCCGGATCGGAATCCATACGGACGCTGATCTTGTCGACGATCTTGGAATCGATGCCGTAGCGGCGCAGCACGGAGGCGGTGCCCTCGGTGGCCCAGATCTTGAAGCCAAGCTCGACGAGCCTTGCCGCGAACAACGGCAGCTGACGCTTGTCAGTGTCGTTCACGGAGATGAACACGTTGCCGCTGGTCGGCAGACCACCTTCATAGGCTGCGAGCTGGCTCTTGGCGAACGCGTGCGGGAAGTCGCGGTCGAAGCCCATGACCTCGCCGGTGGAACGCATCTCCGGTCCGAGCAACACATCGACGGTCTTGCCGAGCGGCGTGCGGAAACGCTTGAACGGCAGCACGGATTCCTTGACGGCCACCTGCTGGCCACGGTGGATGTCGCCACCATCGCCGTGAGGCAGGAGCAGGCCGTTGTCACGCTGCTGCTGGATGGTCTCGCCGACCATGATGCGCGCGGCGGCCTTGGCCAACGCCACACCGGTGGCCTTGGACGCGAACGGCACGGTACGGGAGGCACGCGGATTGGCTTCGATGACGTACAGCGTGTTGGCCATGAAGGCGTACTGCACGTTGATCAGTCCCTGGACGCCGCAGCCCTTGGCGATGGCGTAGGTGCCCTCGCGCAGACGGCGGATCTGGTCATCGGACAGCGTGCTCGGCGGCAGAGTGCATGCGGCGTCGCCGGAATGCACGCCGGCCTCCTCGACATGCTCCATGATGCCGCCGATATACAGTTCCTCGCCGTCGAACAAGGCGTCGACGTCGATTTCCACGGCGTCCTGCAGGAACTTGTCGATAAGCAGCGGGGAAGGCAGACGACCGGAGACGACGGTGTCGGCCTGGGCTTCCTTCAACGCGCGGTCGACGTACTTGCGCAGTTGGGCATCGTCATAGACGATTTCCATACCACGGCCGCCAAGCACGTAGCTCGGACGCACCAGCACCGGGTATCCGATGGCGTGGGCGGCCTCGCGAGCCTCGTCCAGGCTCAACGCGGTGCCGTAACGCGGCGCGTTCATATCGGCCTTCTTCAGCACCTCGCCGAAGAGCTCACGGTTTTCGGCAAGATCGATGGATTCCGGAGTGGTACCGAGAATCGGCACTCCCGCGGCCTTCAGTCGGGCGGCCAGGGACAGCGGGGTCTGTCCGCCGAGCTGGACGATGACGCCCTTGATCGGCCCCATCTTCTTTTCGGCCTCGTAGATCTCGAGCACGTCCTCGAAGGTGAGCGGTTCGAAATACAGGCGGTCGGACATGTCGTAATCGGTCGACACGGTTTCCGGATTGCAGTTGACCATGATCGTGTCATAGTCCTTGCCAAGCTCTTGCACGGCATGCACGCAGGTGTAATCGAACTCGATGCCCTGGCCGATGCGGTTCGGACCGGAGCCGAGGATGATCACGGCCTCGCGGTCGCGAGGACGCAGCTCGGTCTCATCCGCATAGCAGGAGTAGTAGTACGGCGTAGCCGCATCGAATTCGGCGGCACAGGTATCGACGGTCTTGTACACCGGACGAAGATCGTACGACCAGCGCAGCTCGCGGATGGTGTTCTCGCCTTCGTCTCCCAGACGGCGCAGATGCGCGATCTGCAGGTCGGACAGGCCGGCGAGCTTCGCCTTCTTCAGCAGCTTCCTGGTGAGCTTTTCTGCGTTCTTGACCTCCAACGCGGTCTCGTTGATGAGCTCGAATTGACGGATGAACCACGGGTCGATCTTGGTGGCCGCGAAGATCTGCTCCTCGGTGGCGCCGCCCCACAGGGCGCGCTGAATCTGCAGATAACGGTGCTCGGTCGGCACCTTGATGGCGTCGAGCAGCTGGGAAACCTCGTCCTCGGACGGCTTGTCACCATCCCAGTTGAATCCCATGTGCCTCTTGTCGATGGAGCGCATAGCCTTACCAAGCGACTCCTGGAAGTTGCCCGCGAGAGCCATGGCCTCGCCGACGGACTTCATGGAGGTGGTCAGCGTCGGATCGGCTCCCGGGAACTTCTCGAACGCGAAACGCGGCACCTTGGTAACCACGTAGTCGATGGTCGGCTCGAAGCTGGCCGGAGTGGATTGCGTGATGTCGTTCTGGATTTCGTCCAGCGTATAGCCAAGAGCCAGTTTCGTGGCGATTTTGGCGATCGGGAAGCCCGTGGCCTTGGATGCCAGGGCGGAGGAACGGGAGACACGCGGGTTCATTTCGATGACGATGATGCGTCCGGTGTCCGGATTGACGGCGAACTGGATGTTGCAGCCACCGGTATCGACACCCACGCCGCGGATGATGGCGATGCCGATGTCACGCAGCTTCTGGTATTCGCGGTCAGTCAGGGTGAAGACAGGCGCCACAGTGATGGAATCGCCGGTGTGCACGCCGACCGGATCGACGTTCTCAATCGGGCAGACGACAACGACATTGTCCTTCTTGTCGCGCATCAGCTCGAGCTCGTATTCCTTCCAGCCCTCGATGCCTTCCTCGATCAGGACCTCGTCGGTCGGGGAATAATGGATTCCCGCGCCTGCGATGCGGTGCAGCTCGTCCTCGTCATGCGCGATGCCGGAGCCGAGTCCACCCATGGTGAAGCTCGGGCGGACGACCAGCGGATAGCCGAATTTCTCGGCGATCTTGTCCACTTCCTCAAGGGAGTGCGCGATGTCGGAACGCGCGGATTCAGCGCCGGCCTCCTCCACGACCTTCTTGAAGAGCTCACGGTCCTCGCCACGATCGATGGCGTCGAGGGAAGCGCCGATCAGCTCGACGTTGTACTTCTTGAGCACACCGGCCTCGCCCAGCGCCATGGCGGCGTTCAAAGCGGTCTGGCCGCCCAGGGTCGGCAGCAGCGCGTCAGGACGCTCCTTGGCGATGATCTGCTCGAGGATCGGAGTGGAGATCGGCTCGATATAGGTGGCATCGGCCATTTCCGGGTCGGTCATGATGGTGGCCGGGTTGGAGTTGACCAGAATGACCCGGATGCCCTCTTCGCGAAGCACGCGACAGGCCTGGGTGCCCGAATAATCGAATTCCGCGGCCTGGCCGATCACAATCGGGCCAGAGCCGATGACCATCACGGACTTGATGTCTGTGCGCTTAGGCATTGCGGGTTCCCTCCTTGGTGGAACGCATAAGATCGACGAAGCGATCGAACAGGTAAGCGGCGTCGTGCGGGCCGGCCGCGGCCTCCGGATGATACTGCACGGAGAAGGCCGGGATATCAACGCATTGCAGGCCTTCGACCACGTTGTCATTCAAATCGACGTGGCTGACGAACACCTTGCCGTACTTGCCATTCTCGAACGGAGCGTCCACGGTTTCACCGATGGGCGCGTCCACGGCGAAGCCATGGTTGTGGGCGGTGATTTCGATTTTGCCGGTGGTCATGTCCTTGACCGGCTGGTTGATGCCACGATGTCCGAACTTGAGCTTGTAGGTGCCGAAGCCAAGCGCGCGTCCCAGCAGCTGGTTGCCGAAGCAGATGCCGAGGAACGGGTATCCAGCATCCAGAACCTGACGCAGCAGGTTGACCTCCGGATCGGCCTGTTCCGGATCTCCCGGACCGTTGGAGAAGAAGACGCCATCCGGATTGAGCGCCTTGAGCTCATCAAAAGTGATGGTGGACGGAACAACGTGCACGCGGCAGCCACGCTCCGCCATACGGTGCGGGGTCATGGCCTTGATGCCCAGATCGACCGCCGCGACGGTGAACAATGGATCCTTGCCTTCGAATTCACCGCAAGGCTCAATGGTATAGGCTTCCTTGGTGCTGACCTCGTCGTAGAGGCTCAGACCCTTCATCTGCGGAGTGGCCTTGACTTCGTCGAGCATGGATTCAATAGAACGCAGCTTGCCGTTGTCGTCAAGCAACGCGTCGCCGGAGAAAATGGCGGCACGCATGACGCCCGCGGAACGCAGATGACGAACCAGCTTACGGGTGTCGATATGGCTGATGCCGACGATGTGGTTGGATTCCAAGTCATCGTCAAGGCTGCCGGTGGCGCGCCAATTACTCACGTTCGGGCTGGGATCGCGCACCACATAACCGGCAACCCAGATCTTGGATGATTCCGGATCCTCCCCGTTGATTCCCGTGTCCCCGATATGCGGGAACGTCTGTACCACGATCTGCCGATCGTAGCTGGGATCGGTAAGCGTTTCCTGATAACCGGTCATGCCGGTCGCAAAAACGATCTCCCCGCTGGTCGTGCCGATCGCACCGTATGGCTCACCCACATACACCTGTCCGTCTTCAAGAACGAGAACGGCATCCTGAGGGTCAAACATCACGGCTTCGGAATCATACTGGTTCACCAAAACCCCCTTATAGTCAAGGTATTCGTACCAAGGATAGCGGCCGGTTAGGACTCGCGACCCGGCCGAATCGCTTAACTTCCAGCTTTATTCAGCCAAAGGTTCGGTCGGTTGCCCATCCACTGGAGAAGCCTGTGCATCCGCGCTCACAGCGCTGAGCAGACCATGGATGAACGCCGGCGAATCATCATCGCACAGCGTCTTGGCAAGGCCCAAAGCCTCATCGATGGCCACCATGTTGGGGACATCGTCATTGAACATGATCTCCCACGTGGCGATGCGCAATATATTGCGATCCACGACGCCCATGCGCTTGACCTTCCAACCGGTGGAATGCTCGTCAAGCATGGCGTCGATGGCGGCGATATGCTCCGCCACGCCACGTACGATTTCGATGGCGTACTCAGGCAGCGGTGTCTGAGCGCCGGGCTGCTCGATGCGCTCAGCAAGAAGGGACAGGATGTCCTGTCCCTTCTCATCCGCTTCATACAACGTGTTCAGAGCCCTCTTACGAGCGGTGGAACGTGCCATGAAACTTCGCTGTCCTTACTCTCAGTTCTCGCGGCCGAGGTAGGAGCCGTCGGTGGTGTTCACCTTGACCTTCTCGCCTTCGCCGATGAACAGCGGCACCTGGATCTCGGCGCCGGTCTCGACGGTGGCCGGCTTGGTGCCGGCGTTGGAACGGTTGCCCTGCAGGCCCGGTTCGGTGTGGGTGACGGTGAGAACCACGGAAGCCGGCAGCTCGACGGACAGCGGGGTGCCGTCATGGAAGGAGACGACGCAGTCGGTGCCTTCGAGCAGGAACTTGGCCTGGTCTCCGACCAAGGTCTTCGGAATGAAAATCTGATCGTAGGTGGTCATATCCATGAACACGAAATTGTCGCCGTCCTCATAGGAGTACTGGAGGTTGCGGTTGTCGACGGTCTCGAAATCCACCTTCATGCCCGCATTGAAGGTCTTGTCGACGATCTTGCCGGAAAGCACGTTCTTGATGGTGGTGCGCACGAAGGCGGGTCCCTTGCCCGGCTTCACGTGCTGGAACTTGATGACGGTCCACAGCTGTCCGTCAAGGTTCAGGACGGAACCGTTCTTGATGTCGTTGGTAGTCTGTGCCAAATTAACTCACCTATTTCTTCATCTAACGGGAAAGCTTACAAAAAGCCTTGCTCATTATGCCATAACGAGTTGACCACCACGCATATGCGACGTGCCGTGGACCACGTCCCCCGTTTTCGATGGAATACGGGAAGCTCAAAAGTCCACGGCACGTTTCGTCCTTGATTCTGTTCTCGGACGAGTACGGTTCAGAACCCGACTCCATAGGATGCGATGGCCGCGGGCCCCTGCCCTTCGACAAGGAACGATTCATCGATGTCGGCGATGCGCGACACTCCAGCCGAATTCATGGTATGGGCGAGCTCATCGGTGATCTTGCCGATCATGTCCACGATGCCGTCTTCGCCGCCGGCCGCCGCGGCCCACTGGATCGGCCTGCCAAGACCAACCGCGTTGGCGCCCAACGCCAGAGCGCGGAAGACATCGCCGCCGGTGCGGATGCCGGTATCGGCGAAGATCTCAGCATCGCGTCCCAGAGCCTTTCTAATGCGAGGCAGAGCGTAGGCAACCGGAACCACACCGTCCACCTGGCGTCGTCCATGATTCGACACCATGACTCCCGCGGCGCCAGCGTTCATGGCGGTCACGGCGTCCTCGGGCCGCATGACACCCTTGACGTAGACCGGCAGACCGGAAAGATCCTTAAGCCACTGGATGTCCTTGGGCGTAATCGACGTCGCCAAATTCAAGGTCCAGTCGGTCATATGCATATTCGGGAAGTTGCCGCTCGAACCTTCCCATGTGCCGTCAATGCCATTGCGGAATCCGAAATCGCGACGGTATCCGGGGCAATCCAAGGTAAGCATCAGAGCCTTCGCCCCCGCTTCGACGGATCGTTCCACAAAACCAGCGGAGACCTTGCGATCGTCGAACAGATAGACCTGCTGCCACCATTCGCCCTGGGCTTCCTGGGCGAAATGCTCCACCGGTTCCGAAGCGTTCGTCGGGTAGACGATGAACGATCCGGCACGATGCATGCCGTTCTGCGAGCTGATCTCGCCTTGTTTGCTGGCAAGACGATGGTAGGCGGTGGGTGCACCGAAAATCGGGGTATCGATATGAAGACCGCCCACGGTGACGGAGGTGTCGATATCACCCACGTTGTGGAACGTTCGGGGCAGAATGCCGTACCTTCTCCATGCCAAAGTATCGACGTCGTTCGTCCCGCTGTCGATGTCGGCGTTGCCGTCCTCATACAGAAGACCGGCCGTGGTCATGTTCTCAACTGCCTTGTCATGGACCGTACGCCAATCCATTATGTCCCTTCCTTTGCTATCCGGATTCTCAAAACATTGGGGGTGGAAGCAACCGTAGGTCTTCCGCTCCGTTCACTCTCGAACACTACGGAAACAATATGAAGCTCTGACGGCTGCGTCCGTTATTCGGCACGAATGGTTATCGTTTTTACCGATAGCGCGTATTCGGTCGCGGGTGAATGATGGGTTGACGCGGGGAACGTTCCAAAAGGGTCATGTGATCAAAGCCTCTGCCTTATTCCTGATTCAAGAAAACAAGGGGTGTAAGAATCGGCGGATAACACAATATGCCCTTGGAGGCATAAACCTCCAAGGGCATATTCACGCTAGTTCAAAGCGTGTCTTCCGATATCGGGCAGAAACTACTCGATGATCTTGGTGACACGGCCCGAGCCGACGGTGTGGCCGCCTTCACGCACTGCGAAGGTCAGGCCCTCTTCCATAGCGATCGGCTGGATCAGCTCAACGCCGAAGGTAGCGTGATCGCCCGGCTGCACCATCTCAACGCCTTCCGGCAGGGTGATGACGCCGGTGACGTCGGTGGTACGGAAGTAGAACTGCGGACGGTAGTTGGAGAAGAACGGCGAGTGACGGCCGCCTTCGTCCTTGGTCAGCACGTAGACTTCGCCCTCGAACTTGGTGTGCGGGGTCACGGAGCCCGGAGCAGCCAGAACCTGGCCACGCTCGACCTGGTCACGGTTGATGCCGCGGAGCAGCAGACCGGTGTTGTCGCCAGCCTCGCACTCGTCCATCTGCTTGTGGAAGGTCTCGATGGAGGTGACGGTGGTGGTCTGGGTCGGACGGATGCCGACGATCTCGACGTTGGAGTTGACCGGGAGCTTACCACGCTCGACACGGCCGGTCACCACGGTGCCACGGCCGGAGATGGTGAAGACATCTTCGATCGGCATCAGGAACGGCTTGTCCAGATCGTGGACCGGGGTCGGGATGTAGTCATCGACGGCGTCCATGAGCTTCTTGATCTGCTCAACCCACTTCTCGTGGTCCGGAGCGTCATCGTGCAGTGCGCCGTAAGCGGACACGTGGATGACCGGGCAATCGCGATCGAAGCCGTTTTCGTCGAGGAGGTCACGGACCTCTTCCTCAACGAGCTCGATGAGCTCGTCGTCGTCGACCATATCGCACTTGTTCAGAGCGACGAGGATCTTCGGGACGCCCACCTGACGAGCGAGCAGCACGTGCTCGCGGGTCTGAGCCATCGGGCCGTCGGTGGCGGCCACAACGAGGATGGCGCCATCCATCTGAGCGGCGCCGGTGATCATGTTCTTCACGAAGTCGGCGTGGCCCGGGCAGTCGACGTGAGCGTAGTGACGCTTCTCGGTCTGGTACTCGATGTGGGCGATGTTGATGGTGATACCGCGGGCGGCCTCTTCCGGAGCGGAATCGATCTGGTTGAAGTCATACTCCGGGTTGACATCCGGGTACTCCTCGTGCAGCACCTTGGAGATGGCTGCAGTCAGGGTGGTCTTGCCGTGATCGACGTGGCCGATGGTACCAATGTTAACGTGCGGCTTAGTACGCTCGTACTTTTCCTTTGCCATGTGTTTGTCCTCCTGGACGTCTCGTAGTAAGCCTTGAACTCACTTCAAGGCACTCGCTACATTTTACTGGGTTTGACGGGTTTGTGCCACTTTGGAGCCCGAACCCAGTCAGCGCTACAAAATACTAGCGCTGACTGGAGACAGTTTCCACTTCAGTGGCAGCGCGTGTCACTCGCCGCGCTGGGCCTTGATGATCTCCTCGGAGACGTTCTTCGGAACCTCAGCGTAGGAGTCCATCTGCATGGTGAACATTGCGCGGCCCTGGGTCTTGGAGCGAAGATCGCCGATGTAGCCGAACATCTCGGACAGCGGGACCTTGGCGTCGATGACCTTGACACCGGTGGAGTCGGTCATGGACTGGATGGAACCACGACGTGCGTTGATGTCGCCCATCACATCGCCCATGTACTCTTCCGGAGTACGCACTTCCACGGCCATGATCGGCTCGAGGATGACCGGCTTGGCCTTCGGGGCAGCTTCCTTGAAGCACATGGAACCTGCGATCTTGAAGGCCATTTCGGAGGAATCGACGTCGTGGACCTGGCCGTCGGTGACGGTAGCCTTGACGCCAACCACCGGGAAGCCGGCGAGGATGCCGGATTCCATGGCTTCCTGCACGCCAGCATCGATGGAAGGAATGAATTCCTTGGTGATGTGGCCGCCGGTGACTTCGTTGACGAACTCGTAGGTCTCGCCGTTCTCGGTGTCGAGCGGCTCGAAGTTCATCAGGACCTTTGCGAACTGGCCGGAACCACCGGTCTGCTTCTTGTGCGTGTATTCCTGGTTCATGACGGCCTTGCGGATCGTCTCGCGGTATGCAACCTGCGGGTTACCGACGTTGCACTCCACCTTGAATTCACGACGCATACGGTCGACGATGATGTCGAGCTGCAGCTCGCCCATGCCGGAGATCAGGGTCTGGCCGGACTCTTCGTCGGTCTTCACCTGGAAGGTCGGATCCTCGTCGGACAGCTTCGCCAGAGCGATGCTCATCTTCTCCTGGTCGGCCTTGGTCTTCGGCTCCACGGCCACCTCGATCACAGGATCCGGGAAGGTCATGGATTCGAGGGAGATCGGGGACTTCTCGTCGCACAGGGTATCACCGGTGGTGACGTTCTTCAGACCCACGAAGGTGTAGATGTTGCCGGCTTCGGCGGCATCCACCGGGTTCTCCTTGTCGGCGTGCATCTGGAAGATCTTGCCGACGCGTTCCTTCTTCTCCTTGGTGGAGTCGAGGACGGTGTCGCCCGGCTTGACGGAACCGGAGTACACGCGCACGAACACGAGCTTGCCGTAGAACGGGTGGGTGGAGATCTTGAAGACCAGTGCGGAGAACGGATCATCGGTGGTCGGCTTGCGGTCGATCTCGATGGACTCGTCCTGCGGGTCGAAGCCGACGATGGACGGAACGTCCTCCGGGCTCGGCAGGTAGTCGACGACGGCGTCCAGCATCGGCTGCACACCCTTGTCCTTGAAGGCGGAGCCGCAGAGCACCGGGTAGGCCTCACGGTTGATGGTGAGCTTGCGGATGCCGGCGCGGATCTCGTCCTCGGTCAGTTCGCCGGACTCGAGGTACTTCTCGAGCAGCTCCTCGTCGGACTCGGCGACCTGGTCGAGCAGCTCGGAACGATACTGCTCAGCCTTGTCCTGCAGGTCGGCCGGGATGTCGGTGGTGTCGTAGTGGGCACCCAGATCGCCGGAAACGTCGTTCCAGACGTAGGCCTTCATGCGGATAAGGTCGACGACGCCGGCGAAGTCGTTCTCAGCGCCGATCGGCAGCTGGACGACCAGCGGGGTCGCGCCCAGCTTGGTCTTGATGGTGTCGACGGAGTAGTAGAAGTCAGCGCCGAGCTTATCCATCTTGTTGATGAAGCAGATACGCGGAACGCCGTACTTGTCAGCCTGACGCCACACGGTCTCGGACTGCGGCTCCACGCCTTCCTTGCCATCGAACACGGCGACAGCACCATCGAGCACGCGCAGGGAGCGCTCCACCTCGGCCGTGAAGTCCACGTGGCCAGGGGTATCGATGATGTTGATCTGGAACTTCTGCTTCTCGTCATGGGTCTGACGGTTCCAGAAGCAGGTGGTAGCAGCGGACTGAATGGTGATGCCGCGCTCCTGCTCCTGAGCCATGAAGTCCATCGTCGAGGCGCCATCGTGGGTCTCGCCGATCTTGTAGTTCTTACCGGTGTAGAACAGAATACGCTCGGTGGTAGTGGTCTTACCGGCATCGATGTGAGCCATGATGCCGATGTTACGGATCTGGTTGAGATCATTGAGCACGTCTAGTGCCATGATTGTTCCTTAACTCTCGTTCTCGACTAATTACCAGCGGTAATGAGCGAAGGCCTTGTTGGCCTCTGCCATCTTGTGAGTATCCTCGCGACGCTTGACAGAAGCGCCGAGGCCATTGGAGGCATCGAGGATTTCGTTGGCCAGACGCTCGGCCATGGTCTTCTCGCGACGGGCGCGGGAGAAATCGGTGAGCCAGCGCAGGGACAGGGTATTGGCGCGAGCCGGCTTCACCTCGACCGGGACCTGGTAGGTAGCGCCACCGACACGGCGGGAGCGAACCTCGAGGGACGGACGGATGTTGTCCAGAGCGCGCTTGAGAACGGCGACCGGCTCCTGGTCGGTCTTCTCCTTGACCATGTCGAGAGCGCTGTAGACGATGTCCTCGGCGATCGACTTCTTGCCGTCAAGCAGAATCTTGTTGATGAGCTGTGCCACAACGGTGGAACCGTAGATCGGATCCGGCAGCAGCTGATGCTTCTTGGAAGGTCCTTTACGTGACATATCTCTTACTTCGCCTTCTTTGCTCCGTACAGGGAACGACCCTGCTTGCGATCCTTCACACCCTGGGTATCGAGGGCGCCACGAACGATGTGGTAACGAACACCCGGCAGATCCTTGACACGGCCGCCGCGAACGAGCACGATGGAGTGCTCCTGCAGGTTGTGGCCTTCGCCCGGGATGTATGCGGTGACTTCCACACCGGAGCTCAGGCGCACACGGGCGACCTTACGCAGTGCCGAGTTCGGCTTCTTCGGGGTGGTGGTGTAAACACGGGTGCACACGCCACGACGCAGCGGGCTTCCCTTCAGTGCCAAAGTCTTGGACTTCTTCGGCTTTGCCTGACGTCCCTTACGGACGAGCTGTTCAATAGTAGGCAACTTGAATTCTCCGATTCAGTGGTTTCTCTTGGTTTCGTGTGACCGCCGCACTGCGCCGACACTCCACGACACTGAATCGTAAAGATAGCCACAGTCCACCGGCCCGATGGCCCGTCCCTCTCTCACCGCCGCATTGCTGCGCGTGATGCAATCGAGTTCCGGGATATCCCAACCCGCACGCCTGTTACATAAGGCATGCCGTTGGCACACACGAATTACCAGTATACGGGTCTGCCGGACAATGCTGGATAATCGTGTCGCGACAGCAACGGCCGTTATACGAAGAGTGGCTCCGACGCCATCCTGGCATCGGAGCCACTCTCCCACGCGCCACCTTGCGCGCATCGCTTCAAACCTCTGAGTCTTTTCATAACCCCATGCGGCCCGGCGTCCTCGCCGTACTGCCTATGCCGCCATCTCGAATCGCTATATTCGGTTGTTCTTCAGTTATATCTTGAAGGCGTTGCGCATGGGCCTCACGGCCATCGGCGCTTCATTGCGACCTGACGAATTCTCGACCGATCTGCAACTCCGGCCTTCACTTTTAGTATACCGCAAACGAACATATGACACGGGGCAAAACACCCCTAAATCCCAATATTTTCAATACTTAACCGAACTTCAGCGCAAAGCAACACAATCTAACATCGCCATGGAAAAACAGGTCAAAACAGAACAGCCTCTGAACCGTTCTGTACGGTTCAGAGGCTGCCTGGCCGATGTCACGAATCACATTCAGGCGTTGACCGTTTCCTCGGACTCATCCTTGACGGCGTCCCCGGCTTCCGAAGCCTTGGCCGCGGAACCCTTCTCGCCATTGTCGGAATCCGGGTGGATCTGATGCTTGTCATCATGCTCGCGCCACCAGCTGGACAGCACCGAACCGGAGATGTTGTGCCACACGCTGAAGAATGTGGACGGCACGGCCGCCAGCGGATTGGACGCGAACGAGCTCAAGGCCAACGTGGCGCCCAAAGCGGAATCCTGCATGCCGACCTCGAAGGTGATGGCCTTCTGCTGCGCGTAGCGGAAGCCCTTCGGATACACCTTGTACATGAGCTTGGAGAAGCCGAAGCCCAGCGCGTAGCCGCACAGGTTGTGCAGGATGACCACCGGGATGGCAAGCAGCGAGGATGCCACGAACAGCTTCGAACCATTGGCTGCGACCACGACGCCGATGATGAGCAGGATGGCGACCTGGGACACGATCGGCAGCGCCACCGCGACCTTCTCGATCTTCTCCTTGAAGATGGCGTGGCAGATCACACCGAGCGCGATCGGGAACAGCACGACCTTGACCGCGTTCAGGAAGAGGGACTGGACCGGCACCGTCACATACTGGGAAGCGAGCCACTGCATCAGCAGCGGAATCATGAACGGCGCGCACAGCGTGGACAGGATGCCGATGGACACGTCAAGAGCCACATCGCCACGGCTCAGGTAGCTCATCACGTTGGACGAGGTGCCGGATGGGCAGCAACCGACCAGAATCACGCCGACCGCAAGCGCGCCATCGAGATGGAAGATCCAGCACAGCAGCACAGCCACCAACGGCATGATCACGAAATGCGCCACCGTGCCGACGATGACCATCAACGGCTGGGTCAGAATGCGCTTGAAATCGTCAAGCGTCAACGTCAGGCCCATGCCGAACAGCACGATGCCAAGGAAATAACCGGTATAGGACTTGCCCCACAGGCTGGTCTGCGGCACGAAGTAGTTGAAGACCGCCCACACGATCACGATCAGGGTGAACCACTTGGTGAGCCAATCACCAAACGCCTTGATCTTCTGCATTATCGTTTCCTCTTTTCTCAATCACGTTTCCATGGAAGTCATTTCCGGGGAAAACAAAACGGGATCGGCTTTCTGCCGACCCCGTCGTGACATCTTCCGTTGGAATTGCCTACAAATTAGGCACCCATCCATCAAGTGCGTAACATTCCATTCACATAATGAACATCACATGGCAGCCGAAAGCGCAACACGCCGACGCGCGCACATCTGAAAAATCGTGTATAGTATCCATTCGTTGCGCTTCCGCATGGAAGTGAGAACATGGTGGCTATAGCTCAGTTGGTAGAGCATCTGATTGTGGTTCAGAAGGTCGCGCGTTCGAGCCGCGTTAGCCACCCAGCTACGAAACCTCGGAAGTAATTCCGAGGTTTTTTGCTATCTATGACATCCACCGACCAACGCGTTTTCAACCGCATGAAAACAGGAAGGGATACGCACATTGCTGTCTTTCGAAAATGACTATTCCTGCGCCGCGACCCCGGAAGTCATCACCCGTCTCGCCGAAACCGCGCATGATCAGTATCCCGGCTACGGCAACGACGACATCTGCGCCAGTGCGAAGGCCAAAATCCAACAGGCCTGCGGATGCCCTGACGCGGAGATCTTCTTCCTGGTCGGAGGAACGCAGACCAATCAGGTCGTCATCGATTCCATCACTCCGCAGTACGCCGGCGTGGTGGCGGCGAACACCGGTCATGTGAACGTGCATGAGGCGGGCGCTATCGAATTCACCGGCCACAAGGTGCTCACGCTCCCCCACCATGACGGCAAAATCGACGCGGATGAACTCGACGAATACTGCGCAACGTTCTACGCGGACGGCAACTACACGCATATGGTGTTCCCCGGCTGCGTGTACATTTCGCAGGCCACCGAATACGGCACGCTGTACACGCTGGCCGAGCTCGAGGCGATCCGCAAGGTCTGCACGAAGTACGACATGCCGTTGTTCATCGACGGCGCGCGTCTCGGCTACGCGCTGACCGCCACCGGCAACGACGTGACGATCGAGGACATCGCGCGTCTCGCCGACGTGTTCTATATCGGCGGCACCAAGGTGGGCGCAATGTTCGGCGAGGCCGTGGTGTTCACGCATGGCAACATGCCGCAACACTTCTTGACGCTCGTCAAGCAGCATGGAGCATTGTTGGCGAAGGGATGGCTGCTGGGACTGCAGTTCGACACACTGTTCACCGACGATCTGTACCTGCGCATCGCCCGCCACGCCAACGATGCCGCGGACCGTATCCGCAAGGTGCTGGTGGAACGTGGCTACACGCTGACTTTCGACGCTCCGACCAACCAAATCTTCATCACGCTCGACAACGAGACCTCCGAACGTCTGCAACGCGACGTCCGTCTCGGCTTCACGGAAAAAGCGGACGACACGCATACCGTGATGCGCATCTGCACCAGCTGGGCCACGACCGACGAGCAGGTGGACGAGCTGGTCGCACTGCTGTAAAAGACAGTCCGCAAAACAAGGAAAGCCGGGAAATCGCTCCCGGCTTTTCGCTTATGTATAACGATTGTATTGCGATTGCGGCAGGCGCCATTCAGCGACGGTTATCGGCGATCGCCTCACGTTCCATCGCGACGAACTTACGTACGGACGATTCCACCGAATAATTGGTTTTCGTATGTTCGGCGTAGGCGCCGCCCCACTTGGCGAGCTGCGCCGGATGGTCGATCCACCAGTCGATGCGACGGGCCAGCGCGTCCACATCGTCCACGGGGAACAACGATTCGTCCAGCAGCGCGAACTGGCCGGCCGCGCTCAGCGACGACGAGGCGATCACCGGCACCAGACCGGCGGCCATGCCTTCGATGACACTCACCGATTCGAGATCGGCGATCGACGGGTGCACCAGCAGATCGCCGGAACGCAGCAACGCCGGCATGTCGGCATTCCGGTGGAATCCGATCGAAGCCGGACGAGACAACAGCCGTCCGGCCATACGCTGCAACCTCTTCTTAAGCGGCCCGGTGCCGGCGATCACCAATTCGATGTCCTGCGCGTGACGGCAGCGGGCGATCGCCCGGATCAACGCGACATGGTTCTTCTCATTGGTCAGTCGTCCCGACGCGACGATACGGAACGGCACCGGCGACGGCTCGTCCGCCTTGCGCTGCCGCTTCGGCGTGAACCGCGATTCATAGCCGTTGGAGATGACATGCAGCTTCGACTTGTATCCATGCGAGCGCAGCAGGCTCGCACCCAATTCGGTCGGCACATGCACATGGTCGATCTTGCGGTACAGCCATATGTCGAACAGCCAGTAGATGAACGAGTCGATGCCGGGCACATATTTCAAAGGCCCCGCGGAATACGTGACGTTCTCCGGCTGCACGTGGTAGCCGGCCGTAACGGCGATGCCCATCTGTTTGGCGACCTTGCAGGCATGCTGGCCGAAGCGGAACGGCGTGTAGATATGCACCACGTCCACACCATCGAACGCCTTGCGGAACAAGGTGTCGCTCGGCTCGGCGAACTGCATCTGCTGCTTCTTCGCCACCCAGCTGACCAATGGCACATGATTGATGCGCGCAGGATATTCGGGTGCGCCGATGCCCACCAGACGGACGTGATGCCCCTGATGTTCCAGTTCCTGAGCCCATTGCAACGCCGAATTCGAGGTTCCATTGCCTCTGTTCCCCGACGTGTCGACCACCATGGCGATGGTCAGGGGGCATTGCGTTTCGTTCTTCTCAATCTCGGACATGCGTTCCATCCTACGCCGATGGCACAATAGAAATCATGACTGAAGAGAATCGTGCCCTCGGCACTCCGCTTGGTAAGCATCCGACTCGTGTTCTATTTCTTGGCTCCGGCGAGCTGGGCAAGGAAGTCACCATTGAATTGATGAGGCTTGGCGCATGGGTATGTGCGGCCGATTCCTACGCCGGCGCGCCGGCACAACAGGTGGCGCACGAATACCGCGTGCTCGACATGGCCAACGCGGACCAGCTGCGCGCGCTGTTCGACGAAATCCAGCCGGACATCATCGTGCCGGAAGTCGAAGCGATAGCCACTTCCGAGCTTGCGGCCGCCGCCGAACGTGGCGCGCAGGTGGTGCCGAGCGCCGAAATCGCGGCGATCTGCATGGATCGCGAACGCCTGCGCGTGCTCGCACACGAGGAACTGGGACTGCCGACCACCCCGTACCGTTTCGCCGGTTCTCTGGAAGAACTACGTGAGGGCGCGCAAATCGTCGGCTATCCATGCGTGGTCAAGCCGATCATGAGCTCCTCCGGCCACGGACAGTCCGTGGTACGTTCCGCGGAAGCGATCGACGCCGCATGGACCGAAGCGCAGGAAGGCCGCCGCGCACATGATGAAGGCGACGTGTCACGCGTGATCGTGGAGGCGCTCGCCCCGCTCGACTACGAGCTGACCGTGCTGACCGTCAGCTCCAGCGCCGGCATCGTGACCTGCGCTCCGATCGGACAGCGTCAGGAAAGCGGCGACTACCGCGAATCCTGGCAGCCGGCCACCTTCACGCCGGACGTGCTCGAGCAGGCGCAGCACATCGCGCGAACCGCCGTGGAAGGTCTGGTGGCGAAGGCCAAGGCATCCGGCGAAAAAGGCTGGGGCGTGTTCGGCGTCGAACTGTTCGTGCTGACCGACGGAAGCGTGCTGTTCAACGAGGTCTCCCCTCGTCCGCATGATACCGGCATGGTCACCATGGCTTCCCAGCGGTTGAGCGAATTCGCATTGCACGCGCGCGCGATCCTCGGCCTGCCGATCACACAGGAGCATGTCGCCCTGTCGATTCCGGAAGGCACCGTCGCGGCAAGCCATGCGATCGTCGTCCAGGGCGATGGCGAAGCGGAATTCCGCAACGTCGCCGAAGCGCTCGCCGAGCCTGGCACCGACCTGCGTGTCTTCGCGAAGCCGGAAGTGCATGGGCACCGTCGCATGGCGGTCGCGCTGGCTGTCGGCGGCGACGAGGCGGATGCGCGCGCCAAAGCCGGGAACGTGGCCGAATCGCTCGACATCGCAATCGTTTGACGGCTATCGCCGGATGCTGAGACGAGGCTGCCGGAACGCGCCCAAAAGTCGCGCGATTGTAGCCTCCCGTTGGTATCTTGTTAACCGTCAAGTTCACCAAACTATCTACCTCCCACACACCAGGAAAGGCGAGTAATGGAGAAGTTGGAAAAGCTCTACGAGGGCAAAGCCAAGCAACTGTACGCAACTGACGATCCGGAGGTCCTCTGGGTCGAATACAAGAACTCCGCTACCGCAGGTGACGGCGAGAAGAAGGAAGACTTCGCCGGCAAGGGCAGGCTGAACAACCTCATCACCACGCTGATCTTCGATCTGCTCAAGAAGCGCGGCATCGACAGCCACCTGGTGGCACGCGTGGGCGAGACCTCTCAGCTGGTCAAGAAGGTCACGATGTTCCCGCTCGAGATCGTGCTGCGTAACACCGCGGCCGGCCACTTCTGCTCCCGCCTGGGCGTCAAGGAAGGCATCGAGCTCAAGGAGCCGGTGCTCGAATACTTCCTGAAGAACGACGATCTGCACGATCCGTTCGTGAACGACGACGATCTGGTGGCGCTCGGCGTGTGCACCCGTGAGGATCTGGCCGAGATCGCCCCGCTCGCCCGCCGCATCAACGAGGCCTTGATCGAGATCTTCGCCAAGATCGACGTCAAGCTCGTGGACTTCAAGATCGAAATGGGCCGCACTTCCGACGGCACGCTGCTGCTCGCCGACGAGATCACCCCGGATTCCTGCCGTCTGTGGGACCAGCGCGACCACTCCGGCAAGGTCGAACACCTCGACAAGGACCTGTTCCGCCGCGATCTGGGCGACATCATCCCCGCCTACGAGGAGATCGAAAGCCGTCTGGCCGAACTCGCTAAGTCCGAAGGCATCGAAGTCGCCGAATAATGCACGCACAGCCCGCATCCGCAGTATCAGCTCGGATGCGGGCTTCGTTGTTTCGCATCCGTTTTCAGCATTCCAACGTTTCAACGTTTTCAAACGTTTTCACATCAATCCGCTAATTTTCTAAGCCCCTTTCAAGGAGTTGACCCATGGTTTTTCGCGTATACGTGGAAAAGAAGCCGGGCTTCGACGTCGAGGCGCAGCAGCTCGCCAATGAGCTCAAGACCATCCTCGGCATCACTGCCCTGAAGAACGTTCGTCTCGTCAACCGTTACGACGTGGAAGGCATCAGCGAGGAGTTGTTCGCCAAGGCCACGCCGACCGTGTTCAGCGAGCCGCAGGTGGACAACGTGTCCGCCGATTTGCCCGATTTCGGCAGCGCGGCCGTGTTCGCCGTGGAATACCTGCCTGGCCAGTTCGACCAGCGCGCGGATTCCGCCAGCGAGTGCATCCAGCTGATCTCCCAGGGCGAGCGCCCGACCGTGCGCTCCGCCAAGGTGTATGCGCTGGAAGGCGAATTGTCCGAAGCCGACGTCGAGGCCATCAAACATTACGTGATCAACCCGGTGGAGGCGCGTGAGGCCTCGCTGGACGTGAAGACCACACTCAAGACCCAGGTGCCGGTGCCCGGCAAGGTGGAGGTCATCGACGGTTTCCGCACGATGAGCGACGCCGAGCTCGAACAGTTCATCGAGGACCGCGGCCTGGCCATGGATCTGGCTGACCTGCAGTTCTGCCGCGAGCATTTCACCGAGGAGCAGCGCGACCCGACGATCACCGAAATCAAGGTGATCGATACGTATTGGTCCGATCACTGCCGTCACACCACGTTCGGCACGCAGCTTGACGATGTCAAGATCGATGATGCCGCCGTCCAGGCCGCGTTCGACAAGTATCTTGAGATGCGCCACGAGCTGGGCCGCGACGCCAAGCCGGTGTGCCTGATGGATATGGGCACGATCGGCGCGAAGTGGCTCAAGAAGAACGGCATTCTGAAGAACCTCGACGAATCCGAGGAGATCAACGCCTGCACCGTCAAGGTGAAGGTGGATGTGAACGGCCACGACGAGGACTGGCTGTTCCTGTTCAAGAACGAGACCCACAACCACCCCACCGAAATCGAACCGTTCGGCGGCGCGGCCACCTGCATCGGCGGCTGCATCCGCGACCCGCTGTCCGGTCGCTCCTACGTGTACCAGGCCATGCGCGTGACCGGTGCCGCCGACCCGACCGTGCCGGTGTCCGAAACGCTTGAAGGCAAGCTTCCTCAGCGCAAGCTCGTCACTACCGCCGCGGCCGGCTATTCCTCCTACGGCAACCAGATCGGTCTGGCCACCGGTCAGGTGAATGAGATCTACCACCCCGGTTATGTGGCCAAGCGCATGGAGGTCGGTGCGGTTGTGGCCGCGACCCCGGCCGATCATGTGCGCCGCGAGACCCCGGCTCCGGGCGACAAGGTGATCCTGCTCGGCGGTCGCACCGGCCGTGACGGCATCGGCGGCGCCACCGGTGCGTCCAAGGCGCATAACGTCGAATCGCTGGAACTCGACGGCGCCGAGGTGCAGAAAGGCAACGCCCCCGTCGAGCGCAAGCTGCAGCGTCTGTTCCGCCGTGGCGACGCGTGCCGTCTGATCAAGCGCTGCAACGATTTCGGCGCCGGCGGCGTGTCCGTGGCGGTCGGCGAGCTGGCCGACGGCCTGTACGTGGACCTCAACAAGGTGTCGAAGAAGTACGAGGGCCTGGACGGCACCGAACTGGCGATCTCCGAATCGCAGGAGCGCATGGCCGTGGACGTGGCAGCCGAAGACGTGGACGAGTTCCTGGGCTATGCCAAGGAGGAGAACCTCGAAGCCGAGGTCATCGCGACCGTGACCGAGGATCCGCGCATGACAATGGTGTGGAACGGCGACACGATCGTGGATCTGTCGCGCGAATTCCTCGCCTCCAATGGTGCTCCGAAGCACCAGGTGGTGCACGTCGAGGCGCAGCACGGCTACGCCACCCCGTGGAAGACCGGCACGCTCGCCGAGCGCATGCACACCATGCTCACCGATCTGAACGTGGCCTCCAACAAGGGCCTTTCCGAACGCTTCGATTCCACCATCGGTGCAGGCACCGTGCTCATGCCGTTCGGCGGTAGGAAGCAGCTGACCCCGAACATGGCCATGGTCGCCAAGCTGCCGGTGTTCGGCGAGACCACCACCGCTTCCGCGATGGCGTGGGGCTTCAACCCGTACATTATGGAGAAGAACCAGTTCACGGGCGCGTACCTGTCCGTGGTCGAGTCGCTGTCCAAGCTGGTGGCCGCCGGCTTCGAGCATGAGAATGCATATCTGAGCTTCCAAGAGTACTTCGAGAAGCTGCGCGACGAGCCGGAACGCTGGGGCAAGCCGATGGCCGCCGTGCTGGGCGCCCTGATGGCCCAGGTGGATCTGGGCGCGGGCGCGATCGGCGGCAAGGACTCCATGTCCGGCACCTTCGAGCAGCTTGACGTTCCACCGACCCTGATCTCCTTCGCCGTGGCCGTAGGCAATATGAAGCGCGCCACCTCCCCCGAGTTCAAGGGCGCCGGCCACCGTGTAATTCGCATCGCCCCGCGCTACCAGACCGATGGCCTGACTCCAGACAAGGACGCGCTGCTGGAAGCATTCTCCGCGGTCGAGGAACTCACCGATTTCGGCGATGCGCTGGCTGTGTCCACGCCGGGTTATGGCGCGACCGCCGAAGCGATCTTCAAGATGACGGTCGGCAACCAGATCGGCGTGAAGCTGGCCGACGGCATCAGCGTGGACGACCTGTTCGCCCCGGCCTACGGCTCCTTCATCATCGAGCTTGCCGACGCTGCGAAGGTTCCGGCCGCGTCCAACCTGGTGGAGGTCAGCGAGGTCGGCGAGACCACCGAGGCCTACCAGTTCGTGGCCGCCGGCGAAACGCTCGACCTGGCCGAGCTGCAGGATGCATGGGAGGGCGGCATCGAATCCGTGTTCCCGTACCGTTCCAAGGGCGATGAGAAGGGCAAGACCGTCGAGACCGTGTCCTTCAACGCTCCGAAGAAGACCGTGTACACCGGCACCGGCGTGGCCAAGCCGCATGTGATCATCCCCGTGTTCCCGGGCAACAACTGCGAATACGATTCCGCCGCAGCCTTCGAGCGTGCGGGCGCCGACGTGAGCACGCTCATCGTGAACAACCTCACCCCGGCGGCCGTGACCGAATCCACCAACGCGTTGGTAGAGGGGATCAAGAAGAGCCAGATCATCATGATCCCCGGCGGCTTCTCCGGCGGCGACGAACCGGACGGCTCCGCCAAGTTCATCACCGCGTTCTTCCGCGCCCCGGCCGTGACCGAGGCCGTGCGCGACCTGCTGAACAACCGCGACGGCCTGATGCTCGGCATCTGCAACGGCTTCCAGGCGCTCATCAAGCTCGGCCTGGTGCCGTACGGCGACATCGTGCCGATGACCGCCGAATGCCCGACGCTGACGTTCAACACCATCGGCCGCCACCAGAGCCGCCTGGTGCGCACCCGCGTGGCTTCGAACCTCTCCCCGTGGCTGGCGAAGACCGAGGTGGGCGACATGCACACCATCGCCATCTCCCACGGCGAGGGCCGCTTCGTGGCCTCCGACGATGTGCTCGCCCAGCTCAAGGCCAACGGCCAGATCGCCACGCAGTACGTGGACGAGGCCGGCGTGCCGGGCATGGACCTGGACGTGAACCCGAACGGTTCGCTGTTGGCCATCGAAGGCATCACCAGCCCGGACGGCCGCGTGTTCGGCAAGATGGGCCACTCCGAGCGCTACAGCAACGGCACGTTCGTGAACGTGCCCGGCGAGAAGGACCAGCCGCTGTTCGCGGCCGGCGTAGAGTATTTCGCCGCCTGATTGCGCGAGACCGGTTTGCTATAAACCGCCTGTAATGCAGAGAGGGCGTGTGTGGAATCTAATAATTCCGTACACGCCCTCTCTGCGTTTTGTGAGATTCACATAGAAACGGCTATTCCCATCCCAGTCAGATACACTGAATCTAGTCTTTCTAAAGATTCCAGATAAGCCAGTTCTTTGCAGTTTTATTCTTACGAGTATTATGCTCATGAGTATAATACTCGTAAGAATAAAACTGCAAAGAGGTGATCATGTTCGTCGGACGACTCAAGGAACTCGAAGCACTCAACACCATGTGGAAGCAGACCACGTTCCAGATGATGGTGTTGCTCGGCCGCAGACGCGTGGGCAAAACCGCCCTGCTGGATGAATTCTCAAAAGACAAGGACACGCTGTACTTCACCGCGCGTCAGCAAACCACGCAGAACAACCTGCGCGATTTCTCATACGCCGCCCAACGATTCTTCCATCTGCCTGAGGGCATGTTCACTTTCAGTACTTGGCAGGATGCGTTCGATTTCATCATCGAACAGGCCAAGAACCGGACGGAACGTTTCCTCTTGGTATTCGATGAATTTCCCTATGCGGCCATGGCTGATTCCTCGTTGCCGTCCGTGCTGCAGGTCGCTATAGACCATGGCTTCGCGGACACAAACACCATGATGGTGCTATGCGGCAGCAATGAAGGCTTCATGGAAAGCGAAGTGCTGGGATACAAAAGCCCCTTATACGGACGTAGAACCGGACAGCTACGACTCAAGCCCTTCGATGTGTTCGATACCGCAAAAATGCTCGACTTCGCAGGCGTGGAGGACGTCATCAAGTACTACGCTACGTTCGGTGGCACCCCATACTACTTGCAACAGGTACGGTCAGATCTGTCTTACGAACAGAATGTAACCAATCTGCTGTTCTCCCCTAACGGACTGCTCTATGAAGAGCCGCTTATGCTGCTGCGGCAGGAGCTGCGCGACCCGACGGTCTATAACTCGGTAATGGACGCGATCGGCAGCGGCACGACAAGACAGAACAAAATTGCCGACCAAGCCGGCGTACAACCGGTCACAAACCTCAACAAGTATCTTCACGTGCTCGAGGATCTGGGATTGATCGAACGCGAAGTCCCCTTCGGAGAGGACCCCTCCCGTTCACGAAAAGGACTATGGAAACCCGCCGACCCGTTTTTCGCATTCTGGTACAGGTTTGTCAGTCCTAATATCGTAAACGTGGAAAACGGCCAAGGCGAGTTGACCGCCCAGCACATGGTATTCGGTCCGGTACTCGACACATACGTCGGACAACAGTTCGAAAGCGTCTGCATGCAGTGGCTCTGGCGTGTCAATGGTAGCGACCAGCTTCCATTTGTCGCCTTGCGATTCGGGAAATGGTGGGGCGGAAATCCCACAACCAAGCAGCAGACCGATATCGACGTAATCGCGGCGAACGAAACCGAAAAACGCATCCTGCTTGGCGAATGCAAGTGGAAGAACGACCTGAACGTCGCGGACACCATCGCCACACTTCGTTCCCGCGCAGACCTCATACCCGGATATTCCGAACGGCATTACGCATTGTTCGTCAAGACGGATGAACTGGCATCAGCCGCACGCAAGCGCCATGAGCCCGATCTGACCGTCGTATCCGCGAACAACATGTTCGAGTGTGCGCGATGATCGGGCATCCTCATCAGGATGCCCATACAACAACCCCGATGTGAACTATTTCGCTTACGTGTGGCGCCTCTCCCCTGATATCCCAAAACAGATCGTTGCAATTCCGCGGTTCGCTTCCGCCATATCGCGCTTCGAGTGCCACACGTAAGCGAGATAGCACACTTGGGACTCGGAAATCTGCCACGCGTAAGCGAGATGGCACCATACTTCCAGTTTGACAGCCTAGGGACGGAAGACGATTCGAACGACGCCAACAATATGGACGAGGAAAACAGCCTGCCCACAACCATCATGCTGTACAATATTCTGTACAGAAAGGAGTCGTCATGGTCACAGCCGTCGCATATACGAATTTCCGTAAGGATCTTAAATCCTATCTGCGCCAGGTCAATGAAGACGCGGACATGCTATTGGTCACCAACAAGGACGAACGGGATAACGTGGTGGTGATGAGCGCCGCGGATTACGACTCGCTCATGGAAACGTTGCGCGTTTACCAGAATTCATATCTCCATGACAAGATTCAACGCGGCATGGATCAGATCCGCAGCGGCGGCGGTGCCCCTCACCCACTCGTGGAGGACTGAGCCGTGTTGCGCTGGACGGATGACGCATGGGACGACTACTTGTATCGGCAATCGCAGGACAGGCGAACGCTCAAACGAATCAATACGCTCATTCGAGACACCCTGCGATCCCCCTTTGAGGGAATCGGCAAACCCGAACCACTGAAATGGGGATTGCAAGGTGCCTGGAGCCGACGAATCGATTCCGCGAACAGACTCATCTACATGCTCGATGGCGACGACCTGTGCATTCTCTCGGTCAAAGACCATTACGGAGGCCGCTGAGCACGAAGTCAGATCCCCCAAACCGCTAAGTGGCTTGTTTATGGCATCCGAAACGTGTTGGCCCGAGTATGAGGTGCATAATTGCAACGCTCATACTCGGGCTAACGCGGAAAAGGTGCCATAAATAAGCAGACAGGCGAAATCGAACCGTCGGAATCCGCCACAAACAAGCGCGATGGCACTCGCTCCAGTCCGATCACAGCCCGAGAATCTGCTTCTTTTTGGAGTCGAACTCGTCCTGGGTCAGAACCCCGGTGTCAAGCAGCTCCTTGAGTTTCTTGACCGCCTCCAACTGCTCGTCGACCGACATGGGCGACGCTGCCGGAGCGTCCGACGGCTGCCGAGACGCCGGCTGTTCCGCGATCGCGGCATTGGACTGCGCACCGGTCACGGGATTCACACCCTGCGCGAACGCGGCGCCGAACATCATCGCGCCTGCGTCACCGAAGCCATGCTCCTCCACACCATGCGCGATCTTCTGTTGCGCCGCCACATTCGACGCATGCTGCGACACGTCCTCGTACGCCTTCAAATCCATCTTGTTGGCGGAGTATTTCTGCACCAAAGCACGCGATTCCGGAGAGAACTCGATGTTCTCAATGCCGATTTTCACGATGTTGAAGCCGAAACGCGCCGGCCATGTTCCGGCATTCTGTCTGTCGTTCGCGACCTTGACCGCGATATCGTTGGCCTGAGCCGGCAACTGCGAAATCCTGTACTGCGTCGACAACGCATTCAACGCCACCGTGAACGACTGCAGGAACTCCGATAGGATCTGCGAGCGCGCACGCGGATCGTCGAAGGAGTATGACGAGACGTTCGCCGGCACGAAATTACGGACGAACCGCACCGGATCGCCTATTTGGATGCTGAACGAACCGTACGCGAAAATCTCCAGATCGGTGCCGTAGAACAGGTCGTTGTACATAAGCGGACCCCGCGTGCCGAATTTGATGTCGCGGATCTCACGAAGATTGACGAATTCGATCTTCTTGTAGTCGGAACTGATGCCGCCGAATCCGATACGCTCGCCCATCTGCTTGAAGAGCACGCTGCCGACGCCATCGCCATCGAACACGCTGTCCTGGCCATCATGGTATTCGTAACCGCCCGGCTGGGCGATGATGTTCTCGATGCCCGATTGGCTGAAGATGAACGCGGCCGTGTTTTCCGGCACGTAGATCTTCGAGCCATTGGTGATGACGCCTTCCGAGCCGCGCCCATTGGAACCTCTGCCGTTGTCCGTATTACGCATGATTCCTGGCGCCACGGCAGTATGCCCATCGAATGGACCGGCCGTGATGATGTCCTTCCACTGGTCGGCGAAGGTTCCGCCGACCGCTCCGCCAATCGCCCGCAAAATGCCCATATCCTAACCTTCCCTGTTTGCCAATGCCATGATTTTCCGCATGTTTCCACAATCGTCGTCTACTGCAGCGTCTGCTCGGTATCGCAATAACGGCACCGCACGTTCGTGCCCTGTCTGCCGGTGAGCGGCGCCCTGCAGCCGACGCATTTTGATGTCACGGTTTTTGCGGAGCCATCATCCAAGTCCCGTCCGGAGAACGTCTTGGTGAAGGAATCGATGGTTCCTTTCAACGCGCCCGCGAACATCTCCACGCCGAAAATGGTCTTACGCAGTTTCGCAGCCTCCTCGGAAGGACGGCCCGTCAATTGCCGACTGATGGCGTCAAGCCATTGTGCGACTGCCCTTTTGCTTGAATCCTTGGAGTCCTTACGGAATTCGAATGACACGGTGCTGTCGATGAAGAACAGGTCAAGCTTCGCGTTGCAGGCACCTTCCGTGTATTTCGCCTGAGCCACGCCGTCGATCGTCTTCAGGCGTGAGAGCGGATACGTGTCGCTTTGCCGAGCTCCATGTCCGATAAGTTTGCGAGTCTCCCACGTGTATACGATGTTCCGGTTGGTGAGCAGCAGTTCACGACCTATTTGACCGCTGGGATCCCCGCATCGGCGGACGTCACTATCCGACAGCACCTTCGTCTCGTCCGGACCGTACCGGTAATCCTCCATATTCAACTCCTTCCGATATTCGGCGCCCCATCCAAGGAAGGGTTCCGCAGCGCGCATCCGCGCCACGGAACCCTGACCAGTCCGAACGTCGGCTACTGCACCGACGCCAGTTTCTGGGTGACACGGCCGAGCACCTCGAGATAATACGCATCGTCCGCGGAACTCAACGTGCTTTGGTCGATGGAATCCATCTTGGTCATGGTGTCGCTGTATTGCTGCATCATCTTTGTGTAATCGGCGAGCATATCGGCGGAGTAATTCGAATCCTTGTATTTCTTCATGAAGTCGACATACTGATCGAAGAACTTCTCATAGCTGTCCATCGTGGCCTTGAAGTTCGGATCGACCTGGGACGAGTCCTTCTGCTCGGACTGCTGCTGAGACTGCTCGTTCTGCTGCGACTGCTGGCCCTGCGTGTCTTTTTCGTCCTGTTGCTTTTCCTGCTGCTCGTCTTTCTTAGAGGAATCAGTGGAATCGGATTCCTCATCCTGCTGCGGGCCGCTGATATGGATACTCAAGGTGTTGCCGTCTTCCGAATCCTCGGAATACCACAAGGAGATTTCATTGCCTTCGGCGTCCTCCGCCCTGTATGAATCCGAGGATTTGTAGTAATCCACGATGAATCCGGCCTTCTTCGCCGCCTCGACGTACTTGTCAAGCATGGATTTCGTGGCTTCGCAAAGTGTTATCGACACCGAGTCGGACGTATCGTACACTTCGCCCTTCAGCACTTCCGGCGCGGGGAGCTTCTGCGCGAGACCGCTATCCGGCCATTCGATGGATTGGCACGATTCCGCCACGCGGGCCGCATGAACGGCTTTCTCATGCGACTTGTAGGCAACCATCTTACCTCCGAAGACCACGACGCTCACTACCGTCACGCCGATGGCGATATAGGTGATGATTCGCTTCCTGCTTTTGGGAGCCTTGACGGTATCCAGAAAGGCCAGGAGGCAGAACACGACCGGAAGAACGGCGAACGCGATGATGAAAGCCACCGACGTGCTTCCGTCATTGATCAGTGCGATCAGCAGATACAGGATGGCGAGGATGAGCGCGATCAGAGGCTTCCTTGTTTCAGGCTCCGCAGGGACGGATTCCTGGGACACGGCCGCTTGGGGAACATAGGCCGACGGCTGTTGCGCCGATTCCGCCGGATCCGGCATCGACACCCCGCCACCGGCAGTCGTCGGCTGTCCGACCTGCGGCATCGTCGTCGTGGGTGTCTCCTTCAAGGCGTTCCAGTCCGCGTAGGCATTCGGGGCATGCAGTTGGGTCGTGGATTCCCGGGACGGCTCCGCAGAAGCGTCCGGCACGGGCCCAGCGGACGATGTCACCGGAGATATGGGCTTAGTTGGATTCTCTGGTTTCGCAACGTCCCCCATACTCTGCGGACTCATGATTTCGGTGGACTGTCCGTCAACAGGTTTCTGCGGTTCCGGCCGCGATCCATCATTGGAGGCCATGATCTTCTCTTTCTCTTATGGCTGCGCTGTGGCGACAGCGACGCTGTACGCCCATTATCCGCGGCCTCACCGGAAGGAGATTCAGTTGGCACCGGAATTTTCGGCATCCTTATTGGAACAAGGGGTGCAAGCCCATCAGGCGGAAAGGTAGCCGTCGGCGAGATCGACGGGCGTGTTGGCACGCTCCACGGCCTCACCGCTGGCCTGCTCGGTCCGTTTGATGATGTCGTCATAGCCGGTCAGGGCGGCGAACGGCATGAACTGGGCCGCACGGTTGCGCATGCTCATATGCGCATGCGTTTTCGACCTGTGGTGCGGCAAATCAATGATGTCGTCGTAGCGATGCGTTTCGGTGAGACTCATTCCGCATGGCCTCCGATCTGATGGTTGCGCTGCTGTCCGGTCGCATCATCGAACATATCCATGGCTTTGATGATGGAGTTTCTGCCGAATTTGCGTTTGATGTCAAGCAACGTCCGTTGCATCTGAAGTTCGGATTCCCCGTCTTTCGGCCTCCCCGACCGCTCCGCTTCCGATATGGGTCCACCGTCGGGAGCGATGTTTTCGGATGGATCGCCCAAAGTCTCGAACAAATCAGGTTGGACGTATCCGGAACCTTCGGACCGATGATCGTCCAGCCGATCGGCAGTCAGCAGATCAGCGGCGACCACGTTCAAACGGCGAACCAGCAGTCGCCCATCGACGATCGAGCGGAACAGACCATCCACGGCTTCGCAGATGCGCGACGTCGCCGAAGTCGGTTCAGGCAATGCGATCGATCCCGAAGCCGGCTTGGGCACACGCCGGCCATATCTGTCAAGAGAGACCGGACCGTCATATGTCGCCGCGGCGTGTTCTGCGACCGTCTTCCATCTGGCTCCATCCTTGCCAAGCCTCTTCGGATTGAGGCTTGCCGTATCATAGCCGACCATCAATCCCACCCGGCCCGCCTTCACGCCCTTCGCCACCAGATCCAGCGACAGCGTATCCGCCATTTCGCGCGCAATCAAACGAGCGGCGTCGAAATCGACGGGCTTCGTCAGTACCTGCCCGGAGCTCATGCTGTGCCCGGCCGGCTTGTATGCTTTGATATCCGCGATGGTGCATGGCTCCCACCCCCACGCGTGGTCGATGAGCAGTTCGGCGTTCACACCGAACATCCGGTACAGCAGATCCTCGTTGTAGTATTCATCGGCCCTGCCGATGGAGCAGCGCGCGATATCCCCCATGGTCAGCAGGCCCTGCGCCTCGAGCTTCCGCGCGTATCCCCGACCCACACGCCAGAAATCAGTCAACGGCCGGTGGTTCCACAACAGCCTCCGATACGACATCTCATCAAGCCGCGCGATGCGGATGCCGTCCTCCCCCGCGCGGATATGCTTGGCCACAATATCCATGGCCACCTTGGCCAGATACATGTTCGTGCCTATGCCCGCGGTGGCAGTAATGCCCGTCTGGGAGTGGATGTCGCGGATGATGTCGCGCGCCATCTCCTCCACACCCTTGCCATAGGCCCGCAGATACCCGGTGACGTCCATGAACACCTCGTCCACCGAATACACATGGATGTCCTCGGCAGACACATATCGCAGATAGATGCCATATATCTTCGCGCTCATCGCCAGATAATGCGACATGCGCGGTTTGGCTATGAACACCCCCGCGGCCAGATTCGGATCGGCGGCGAGCGCTTTCGCGTCATACGACTCGCCTCTCAGGACTCCGCCCGGAGCGACCGCCCTGCGAGCCGCATTGACCTCTCTCAGCTTCGCTTTGACCTCGAACAGGCGGGCGCGCCCCGGCAGCCCGTACTCCTTCAGAGACGGGGAGACGGCAAGGCAGATGGTTTTGTCGGTGCGCGACTGGTCCGCCACCACCAGATGCGTGGACAGCGGGGGAAATCCGTGCTCGACGCATTCCGACGACGCATAGAAGGATTTCAGATCGATTGCCATATACGTCCGTCCGACCATGACGCCCCTTCCACACAACGGCCCGCATTGACGCGTTCCGTGCGTCAATGACCATGATTCGCGATTCGATGTTTCCATCATACCAAAACATTCGAACAGCCGTTCGAATGCGTGTTCGTTTCCACGCGTGCAGACCTGAGCGGAAGACGCCCCGCGACGCTTCGCTTGTAGCCTCCCGTTGGTAGGGTTGGACGGTAGCGAACCCCTTGTCTCCATGGTTTTGGAAGGAGCTTTGGCTTGTCAGCTGAACTCGAAGACATCCACGAGGAATGCGGTATTTTCGGCGTTTGGGGCCACTCGGACGCCGCCCGACTCACCTACTTCGGTCTACACGCGTTGCAGCATCGCGGTCAGGAGGGTGCCGGCATTGTCTCCAACGATAATGGTCATCTCATCGGTCATCGCGGAACGGGTCTGTTGACCCAGGTGTTCAGCGACGAACGGGAAATCGAACGCCTGAAAGGAGACAAAGCGATCGGCCATGTGCGTTACGCCACAGCCGGTTCCGGCGGCACCGACAACATCCAGCCGTTCATCTTCCGCTTCCATGACGGGGATATGGCGTTGTGTCACAACGGCAATCTCACCAATTGTCCCTCCTTACGCCGCAAGCTGGAGGACGAGGGAGCGATCTTCCATTCGAACTCCGACACCGAAGTGCTGATGCACCTCATCCGTCGTTCCAGCAAGCCCACGTTCATGGACAAGCTCAAGGAAGCGCTCAACACCGTGCACGGCGGCTTCGCCTATCTGATCATGACCGAACATGCCATGATCGGCGCGCTCGATCCGAACGGATTCCGTCCGCTGTCCCTTGGCAGGATGACGAACGGCGCCTATGTGCTCGCTTCCGAGACCTGCGCGCTCGACACTGTCGGAGCCGAACTGGTGCGTGACATCCGCCCGGGCGAGATCGTGGTCGTGGATGACGATGGCTACCGCATCGACCGTTACACGGATCAGACCCAGCTGGCCATCTGCTCGATGGAATTCATCTACTTCGCACGCCCCGATTCCAACATCTACGGCGTGAACGTGCATTCGGCCCGCAAGCGCATGGGCGCGCGCCTGGCTCAGGAATCCCCCGTCGACGCCGATATGGTCATCGCCGTGCCGAACTCCTCCCTGTCGGCGGCTTCCGGCTATTCGGAGGAGGCCGGCCTGCCGAACGAAATGGGTCTGATCAAGAACCAGTACGTGGCACGCACCTTCATCCAGCCCACGCAGGAGCTGCGCGAGCAGGGCGTGCGTATGAAGCTGTCCGCAGTGCGCGGCGTGGTCAAGGGCAAGCGCGTGGTCGTCATCGATGATTCCATCGTGCGCGGCACCACCTCGAAGCGCATCGTGCAGATGCTCAAGGAGGCCGGGGCGGCCGAAGTGCATATGCGCATCAGCTCCCCGCCGCTGAAGTACCCGTGCTTCTACGGCATCGACATCTCCACCACCAAGGAGCTGATCGCGGCCAAGAAGTCCGTCGACGAGATCCGCGACTACATCGGAGCCGATTCACTGGCGTTCCTGTCGCTCGACGGCTTGGTGGAATCCATCGGCCTTGGCGCGGACGCACCGTATGGCGGCCTGTGCGTAGCCTACTTCAACGGCGACTATCCAACCGCCTTGGACGACTACGAAGCCGACTTCCTGAAGTCGCTCACTCCGGAGGATCGTGTCCGACTACCCGAATTCGCCCTGTACAAGAGCAAGTACGAAGGCAACGAGTACACCACCACTTCACCCCAAGAAGAACACTGAGACCCAAGAAAGGTTTGATATGCCAAAAGCATATGAAGAAGCCGGCGTAAGCGTCGAAGCCGGTTACGAAGTCGTCAAGCGCATCAAGTCGCATGTGGCGCGCACCAATCGTCCGGGCGTGGTCGGCGGCATCGGCGGATTCGGCGGCCTGTTCGATCTCGCCTCCCTGGGTTACAAGGAGCCGGTGCTGATTTCCGGCACCGACGGCGTGGGCACCAAGCTGGTCGTCGCCAAGATGGCGGGCAAACACAGCACCATCGGCATCGACTGCGTGGCCATGTGCGTCAACGATATCGCGGCCCAGGGCGCGGAACCGCTGTTCTTCCTGGATTACATCGCCTGCGGCAAGAACGATCCTGCCCTGCTTGAGCAGGTCGTATCCGGTGTGGCCGACGGCTGCGTGCAGGCCGATTGCGGCCTGATCGGCGGCGAGACCGCCGAGATGCCAGGCATGTACGACGAGGACGAGTACGATTTGGCCGGTTTCGCCGTGGGCGTGGCCGAGAAGTCCGCCATAGTCGATGGTTCCTCGATTGTCGAAGGCGACGTGCTGCTCGGCCTTCCCTCCACCGGCGTGCATTCCAATGGCTTCTCCCTGGTGCGCAAGGCCCTGTTCGAACAGGCCGGATACACCGTCGACACCCAGCTGGATGAGCTCGGCGGTGAGAAGCTCGGCGACGTGCTGCTCACCCCCACCAAGATCTATGTCAAGACACTGTCCCCGCTGTTCAAGGCCGGCGTGGTCAAGGGCGTCGCGCACATCACCGGCGGTGGCTTCATCGAGAACATCCCGCGTATGATTCCCGATGGTCTCGCGGCGCATATCAACCTCGGCTCTTGGCCGGTTCTGCCGATCTTCGACGTGCTGGAGAAGGCCGGCGAAATCGACCATATGGAAATGTTCAACATCTTCAACATGGGCATCGGCATGGTGCTGGCGGTCAGCGCCGAGGATGCCGACAAGACCATGGAACTGCTCAAGGCCAATGGCGAGGCCGGCTACGTGCTGGGTGAAATCGTCAAGAAGACCGGCGAGGACGTCGAACTGCGATAGACGAACATACGGGGGTGACCGGAACGGCCACCCCCGATTATTTCTTTGGCTTTTCAAGGCTTTCCCATAAGGGATTTACAGGAGGAAAAATGAAGGTTCTGGTCATTGGTTCCGGTGCACGCGAACACGCCATCGCCCACGCGCTCATGCGCGGTGGCAGCGTCAGCGAGGTCACCGTGGCTCCAGGCAATCCGGGTATGGAGCTTGACGGCATTCGCACCACGCAGCTCAACCCGTCCAACCATGCCGCGCTCATCGATTTCGTGAAGAACAATGGATACGATTGGGTGTTCGTCGGCCCCGAGGTGCCGCTTATCGAAGGCATCGTGGACGATTTCACCGCCGCCGGCATCAAGGCTTTCGGTCCGAACAAGGCCGCCGCGCAGATCGAGGGTTCCAAGGACTTCGCCAAGCAGCTCATGGAGCGCCATGGCATTCCGACCGCAAAATACCAGACGTTCGATGATTTGGAACGTTCCACCACATACGTGCGTGAGCATGGCGCGCCGATCGTCATCAAGGCCGATGGGCTGGCCGCAGGCAAGGGCGTGACCGTGGCGATGGACGAGAAGACCGCCATCGAGGCTCTCGAGGACATCTTCGTGGATCACCGCTTCGGCAACGCCGGAGCGAAGGTGGTCATCGAGGATTTCCTTGAAGGACAGGAATTCTCCCTGATGAGCTTCGTGAACGGCACCGATTTCTGGCCGATGCCGATTTCCCAGGATCACAAGCGCGCTTACGATGGCGACAAGGGTCCGAACACCGGCGGCATGGGCGCCTACAGCCCGGTTCCGCAGATCGGTCAGGATGTGATCGACACCGCCATCGAAACCATCGTCAAGCCGACCGTTCAGGCCATGGCCGACGAGGGCACGCCGTTCACCGGCATTCTGTACGCCGGTCTCATCGCCACCGCCGACGGCCCGAAGGTCATTGAGTTCAACGCGCGTTTCGGCGATCCAGAGACCGAAGTGGTGCTGCCGAAGCTCACGTCCGATCTCGGTGCCGGCATCAACGCCATTCTCAACGGCGAAACCCCGGAATTCACGTGGGATGAGGACAATGCCACTCTCGGCGTGGTGATCGCTTCCGATGGTTACCCGACCAACGTGGTCAAGGGTGCCGCGATTCCCGAGATTCCGGTCGATGACGATTCCCACGTCTACTATGCCGGTGTGGCACGCGGCGAGCACGGTCTGGTGGCGGATTCCGGCCGCGTGCTTTTCGTGGAGACCTCCGCCGCCGATATCAAGACCGCGCAGGACAAGGTCTACGGCATCATCGACAAGCTCGACACGAAGGGAATGTTCTACCGTCACGACATCGGTTTCAAGGCTTTGAACGCATGATGCGCGCGTTCCTCTGACGCCGTGAACGCTTAAGGGGCTTGTTCCACAATAGGAACAAGTCCCTTACTGTACCCCGGGAGTGCGTCGAGCCGTACGGAAGGCGACCATCCCCACCATACCCCTGCCGTAACGAGGACGCGCGCGAATTCCCCACGCCACGACACGAAGGCGTACAAAGGTACGTCGAGTGCCAAGGCGTACGGAAGGCGCGCCGTCCTCGTTACGGCAGGTCCATGAAGGAGGTGTCTTTCAGGTAATTCTTCCCCGTGGTGATGTCGTATTGGATGAGCCGGTAATCGGCCAGCAGCTGCTTGGTCTCGGCGTCGAAATCGTCTTCGGCCATGGGCTCGCCCTTGGAGTTCAGATAGATGTTCTGTCCTTCGGGGATGCGGTCCCAGCCTTGGATGTTGTTCACGACCGGCGGTTCCATGGCGGAGATCTTGGAATGCATTTCGGTGAGGAACGCCAGGTATGGGGAGACTTTGGCATCCATGTGCTCGGCCGCCTGGGCCACGAAGAAGTTCGGCGACGAGTATTCGGCGTTGTCGATCTTGTTGCCTTGCGTGCCGGAGGCTTTGTTGGACCAGATGAAGTAGTCCGTCTGATGCAGGGCCAGCGAGTTGTCGTCGTCCGCGGATGCCGAGGAGTAGATACCAGGCAGATGGTCGCCGTAGAAGACCACGGTGACCGGCTTGTCGAGCTTGTCGAGTTCGCTGAGGAATCCGGCGGTCGCCCCATCCGTCAGGGACGCGCCCTTTTGGTAGGTTTCGATGGATTCCTTCTCGTCGTCCTTCAACGGCTTTCCCGTAGTGGAGGAGGCTTTGAAGTCGTTGTGCTTGTACCAGTCATGGTAGGGCATGTGGTTCTGCATGGTGATGACCTGCAGGAACTGGTTCGACTTGGTTTTCCTGACTTCCTCCAGCGTGCTTTGGTAGGTGGCCTCGTCGGAGACGTACGGCGAATCGTCGATCTTGTCCTGATGCGAGATGACGTCCGGCCCGGTCAGCGTGTAGAAATGCGAGAAGCCGAACTTCTTGTAATTGGTGGCGCGCGAATACATGGACGACTCGTACGGGTGCAGTCCGATGGAGTTCTTGGACGCGCCCCACATCTGGTTGATGGTCGGCGTCCAATGCTCGCTCGGCACCAGCTGCTGGTATGGGCTGGTCAGTGAGGAATCGAAATTCGCCATGCTCAGACCGGACAGTCCCATGTATTCCAGATTGGCGGTGCCGCCGCCGTATCCGGAGGACAGCATCAGGCCGGACGTGGTATTCTGCTTAATCTTGCGGATGTTCGGTATGGAATCCTTGTTGACTTTGAGTCCCGGTACGCGTGACGGGTCGGAGAAGGATTCGGACAGCACGTAGATGACGGTGCTGTCGGTCATGTTCGCGGAACGTTTCGCGTTGATCTTCTTCGCGGCCTTCTCATAGCGTGCCGCGACCTGCTTCATGGTCTCTTCGGAATAGTCGTCCGGCTTGACCATGACTTTCGGGTTGAGCTGACGGGTGAACGCCACCAGCGGCCCGTTGCGCTGGGCGTCGTATACGGAGTCCCACATGGAGGGCTTGTCCCCCATGACGGTGGCGAAGCCTTTGGCCCACGAGCCGACGGTGCTCACCTGCATCGAATACAGCGTGAAGAACAGGCTTGGAAGCAGGATCAGCAGCAGTCTTGCGATCGCGTTCACGGAACGGGATCGCCTATCGGAGCCGCGAAACAGTCTGCCGTGACGCGCGTCGAGGCGGTTCAGGAAGACGAACAGCGCCACGAACGCGGCAAACGCCGCCACCGCGATCAGAATGGTCCATTGCGCGCCGGACGGCATGAAACTCATCAGATTGCCGGCGTCGGCCTTCAGAAAGTTCAAATCACTTGGCAGAATCGCCTCGTATCGTATCGAGACCTTGAAATGCTCAATCACGGCGACGATGAACGTGACTGCCAGAAAAACCGGCGTGGCCACCCAGAAACGATTGGTGAGCATCAGCAGAATGACATACAGGACGCCCCATAGGATGAGGTTCAGCACCGCCACGAAATTGGCGCTGGTGAACATCTTGCCGACGAATCCCCAACCGGTGAGCCACATGTTGTTCGACAGCTGCACACGCGTCGCGGATTCGCTGACGCCGATCTGCAACGCAGCGACGCCCGCCGCATCGAACAGGACGAACAGCACACCGTAAAGCCATCCCGGGAATTCCTTGCCCGTCTTCCTGGCCGTCGGATCCACGGTGGCGATGCTGAGCTCCTCAATCGGCTCGTTTTTCGTTGTTGCTTTGATCACGCATAACCCCACTTAGCTTGTTTGCAATGCCCTATTGTCATATACGCGTCTGGAAAAGACAACGCCGGTCCGGTTTTCTTTACGATTTATGCGATTGCTTTGCGCCGACGGCGATGGGAACCGTCCGGAGAATACGTCACGAGACCGTCATTTGTCCGATTTCCGGCAGTCCGCGCACAATCCGAACACTTCCAGCGTATGGCGTTCGATGGCGAAGCCGTATTTGTCGGAGATGCCTTTCAGCCAGCTTTCCGAAGGCGATTCGATCTCCACCGTCTTGCCGCAGCCGGTGCAGACGAGGTGGTGGTGGTGTCCGTCGTCGCCGCACAGGCGGAACAGCTGCTGGCCGTCGAGGCGGACCGTGTCGGCACGGCCCGCCTCGGCCAGGGCGTTGAGCTGCCGGTATACCGTGGCGAGGCCGATATGCTCTCCACGATCCTCCAGCTTGCGGTGCAGTTCCTGCGCGGAGATGAATTCGTCACAGCCGTTCAGCGCGTCGCGGATGGCGTCCTTCTGGCGGGTCTGCCGCACGATATGTTCACTCATTGCTTGCGATGTCAGGCTTTCTTCAAGTCGTCCCAGCAACCGGTGGCCTCAAGGTCGGCCACGGTTCGGGCGGTGTCGTCGGTCAGCACGGTGATGTGGCCCATCTTGCGGTCGTGGCGCACCTCGGCCTTGCAATAGTCGTGTACGTTCCATTCAGGATGGTCGGCGATGAGCGCGCGTGTCGGCGCGACATGCTGGCCGAGCACGTTGACCATGACGGCGGGCTTGAGCAGCTGCGGCTGTTCGAGCGGCCAGCCGGCAATGCCTCGGATATGCGCGTCGAACTGGTCGAACGAGCATGCCTCGATGGTGTAATGGCCGGAATTGTGTGGTCGCGGAGCCAGCTCGTTGACGATCACCTTGTTGTCCTTGGTGATGAACAGTTCGATGGCCAGAATGCCGGCCAGTTCGAAGCCCTTGGCCAGCCGCAACGCCAGTCCGTGCGCCTCCTTGGCGACGCTCTCGTCCACTTCGGCCGGCGCGATGGTCATGTGCAGGATGTTGTTGCGATGCTCGTTGCGCACGATTGGGAAGGTCACGTAGTCCTTGCCGTTGCCGGCGACGAGGATGCTCGCTTCGAACGCGAAGTCGACGAATCCTTCCAGAATGCTCGGCGGGAAGCCGCCGCCACGGTCGGCGCGGGCGCGCACCTTCTCCAGATCGGCGTCGGACCTGAGCACGGTCTGGCCGTGGCCGTCGTAGCCGCCGGAACGGGTTTTGAGCACCGCCGGGTAATGAATCTCGTCGAGAGCCGCGTCGAGCTCCTCTACGCTGTTGACTGCCTTCCATGGTGCGGTGGGCGTGCCATGGTCGTTGATGAACTGCTTCTCGTTGACGCGATCCTGGGTGACGCGCAGCAGGTCGGTGCCCTGCGGAGCCGCCGCGAGGGAACGCACCTGGTCGATGGAGTCCGCGTCCACGTTCTCGAACTCGTAGGTGAGCACATCGGATTTCTCAGCCAATTCGCGGATGGCGGTGATGTCGTCGTATTCGGCGGTCACTTGGAAATCGGCCACCTGCGCGGTCGGGCAGTCGGGAGTTGGATCGAGCACGCCGATGCGGAATCCCATATAGCGTGCCGACAGGGCCATCATGCGCCCCAGCTGGCCACCGCCGATGATGCCGATGGTGGCTCCGGGCATCAGCCGCTCGACGCGACCGTTGGTTTCCTCAGACAAGCTGGGCATTGGATTCAGCCACCTTTCCCTTCAGGGAGTCACGATAATCCTGCAACGCCTTGGCCAGACGCTCGTCGGTGGTGCTCAGAATGCTCACCGCGAGCAGGCCGGCGTTGGTCGCTCCCGAATTGCCCACGGCTGTGGTGGCCACCGGAATGCCTCCCGGCATCTGCACGATGGACAGCAGCGAATCCCAGCCGGACAGGGCGTGGGAACGCACCGGCACACCGATGACCGGCAGCGTGGTCTGCGCCGCCACCATGCCCGGCAGGTGTGCCGCTCCACCTGCGCCGGCGATGATGACCTTCAGGCCGTTGGCGCGGGCGTTGTGCGCGAACTCGCCCATCAGTTCCGGTGTGCGGTGCGCGGAGATCACCTGCTTCATATATGGCACCTCGAACTGGTCGAGCATCTCGCATGCGTGCTTCATGGTCTCCCAATCGCTCGCCGATCCCATGATCACCGCGACTTCAGGCTTGTTATCTGCCATCAAGAACCTCCGAAGATATACGTAAACAACGTGTTCCAGAACACCGCTTACTTTACTTACTTGGCTCGATGTGCAGCACGACCTTTCCGAAAACGTCACCTTCGGCCACTCTCCTGAACGCCGTCGGAGCGTCGGCGAGCGCGTATGCGGAGTCGATGACGGGATGCAGGTCGGCGTGTTCCACGAATCTGAGCAGTCGTGCGAAATCCTCGCGGGAGCCCATGGTGTTGCCCTGCACGCGGATGTCCTGGAAGAATATGCGGGTCAGTTCGGCTCTGGGCTGATCTCCCGTGGTCGCCCCGCAGATGGCGATGGTACCGCCGGGACGCACGGATTTAACGGAATGGCTCCACGTGGCCGCGCCGACGGATTCGATGACGGCGTCAACCTTGCGGGGCAGCCTTGCTCCGGTTTCGAAGGCGGCGTCGGCTCCGATGGAGGTGGCAAGGGCACGTTTCCTCTCGCTTCGGGAGGTGACGAACACCTCCAGCCCGGCGGCGTGGGCAAGCTGGACGGCCGCGGTGGAAACGCCGCCGCCCGCGCCTTGGACGAGCACGGTGTCTCCCGGTTTCACGTTGGCCGATGTGAACAGCAGTGAGTAGGCGGTCAGCCAGCTGGTGCCGAGCGCGGCAGCCTCATCGAGGGTCAGGTTGGCGGGTTTGGCGAACACGTTGGCGCTGGGCACTTGGGTGGTTTCGGCCATGGTGCCCGCGTATTTTTCGGACAGGATGGTGCGGCGCTCCCCCGGCATGACGCCCGCGCCATCGGTGCCGACGAAGGTGTAGAGCACCACTTCGGAACCGGCTTTCAGCCCTTTGCGAACAGGAATGTCCTCTTCGAGCACACCGGCGGCGTCGGTGCCGAGGATCATCGGCGTCTGGTCGGCGGAGAGTCCCACTCCTTGCAGACTCCAGATGTCGTGATGGTTCACGCTCGCCGAAGCAACGCGTATATTGCTCCAAAACGGCTTGTCTTGGGGTTCTTCGAGCTCCCCCACCCTGAGTTTCGACAACGGATCCGCATAATCGGTCCCTGCTGCGTATACGGCTTTCATGTCTGCGCTCCTTTGCGGTTTTCAGCGATTCGCGATGTCGGATGACTTCTCCCATTGTGCCGCAGTTGGGTAGACTTTGCGGTCATTTGCCCGCGAACACCCCGCAAGGGCATACGGTGGGATACGATTTTCCGCGGTAAGAAGATAAGGTTCAGGGAAGGACAGTTGCGCATAATGACCGCTGGCATACTGGGTTCGATTCATACTCCGGCGGATGTGCATGCCCTTCCCCCGCAGCGGCTACGTGACCTGTGCGCTGAGATTCGCTCCACACTGCTGGAATATGGCAGAAAGCACGGCGGCCATATCGGTTCCAATCTTGGCGTGGTGGAGCTCACCGTGGCGCTGCATCGCGTATTCGATTCGCCGCACGACCGTTTCATCTTCGATGTCTCCCATCAAAGCTATGTGCACAAAATGCTTACCGGCCGTGCCGAAGCGTACTTGGACGAATCGCGTTTCGGTGAGGTGACCGGTTTCACCAATCCCGAGGAAAGCGAGCATGATTCCTTCGTGCTGGGACATACCGGCACATCCATATCCCTTGCCTGCGGTCTCGCCAAGACCCGCGACATGCAGCGGGCGGCGACGGGGACGAGTTCCATCGGCAATGTGGTCGCCATCATCGGCGACGGTTCGCTGAGCTCGGCGATCGCCTTCGAAGGATTGAACAACGCGGCCGAGCAGGGCGGAAATCTCATCATCGTCGTCAACGACAACGAAATGTCGATCGCCGAGGATTTCGGCGGCATGTACAGCAATCTCGCACGGCTGCGCGCTTCGGGCGGCACCGCGGAGCTGAACCTGTTCAAGGCTTTCGGTCTGGACTACCGGTATGTGGAGCAGGGCAACGACGTGGATGCACTCGTCGACGCGCTTGAAGCGCTGAAGGACATCGACCATCCCGTCGTGCTGCACATCCACACCACCAAGGGACTGGGCTTCGACGATGGAACCACAGCGGCAAACGGCTCGGACGGTTGCAATCAGACGAATCCGCAGCCCCATGCCGGCCAGTGCGAGGCGAACCATTGGCAGGATCCGGACAGCGCGCTGAGCAAGCCGCTCGACGCGCGCAAATACTATGGCCAGATGGCCATGGCCTCCCTGGAACCGCGTTTCGCGGAGGAACCGGGGCTGATGGTCGTTTCCCCCGCCACGCCTGGTTCGAACGGCATCACCCGTGATTTCCGTGAGCGCGCGGGCGCGCATTATGTGGACACCGGCATCACCGAGGAGCATGCGGCCGCCTTCGCGGCGGGCATCGCGAAGGCCGGCGGCCGCCCGGTTCTGGCCACTTCCGCCACGTTCTTCCAACGCATCTACGACCAGCTGCAGCAGGAATTGGCGTTGAACCATGTTCCGGCGACGCTACTGATTTTCGGTGCAGGTCTTTCCGGCGCGGACAATACACATTCCGGTACGTTCGATATGACGATGTTCGCTAATATGCCTGACGTGACGTGCCTCGCGCCGACCAGTGGCGAGCAGATGCTGGACATGCTTGCGTGGGCCACCGGCCCGTCCGATCATGGTGTGGTGGCGATTCGTATGCCCGGCGAGCAGATTCTTGCATTGGAGCGATCCGCCGATATGGCGTTTGATCCGGCTGAACGTGCCGCCGCGCACGAAACGTCCGTTGACAGTACTGGCGATTGTCCTTTCAGGCGTTATCAAGTCGTACGTCCGGGACGGGACGTGGCGATTATCGGCTTGAGCAACACGATGCCGCTTGCCGCCGAAGTGGCAGGCACGCTCGATACCTGCGATGGCATTGATGCGACGCTTATCAACGCATTGCAGTATTCCACGATAGATGGCGAACTGCTTGATGTGCTCGCCGACGGCCATCGTGTGGTGGTCACGCTGGAAGATGGGCAGCTGGAAGGCGGTTGGGGTGAGAAAGTGACCGCTTTCTACGCGAATTCCACTAATCCGAAAGCAGCCACTGTGCATGCGCTCAATTTCGGCGCATCGAAAGAATTCACCGATCGTGTGCCCCTTGCCGAGCTTGACGAACGTTACGGGCTGACTGTGGAAGCGGTGGCTGATCGCATTCGCCGCGTCTTGGCCCGTTAATCACGCAACTAGCCGGCACCGTCAAAAATCGACAGGGAACGTTGAACAATCGCGAAATGCCAGCCCACGCTGAACAGCACATGGCCGACCATAGGCATTATTGTCAATCGCAATCGCTATTGCTCGTTCTTGATGGCGTCCAACGCAGGAATCTTCACAGCCTTATTAGCTGGCCCAAAACCGGCGAGTATGCCCACCAGAATTGAAAACAGCACGGCCACGACAAACAGCCACCATGGAATCACGGAGATTCGGCTCACGTCGTCACCGCCCATAATCGCTTTGCCTACGTTTTCCATACTGAATCCACCAAACGACAGCAGATTGATGCTCAGCGACCCCAAGGCGGAAATCAGACAGGCGATAAGTCCACCGACCAGACCGATGGCACCTGCTTCACATAGGAACATCGTGCGAATATCCTTCACATAGCAGCCGAGCGCCTTCATAATGCCGATTTCCCGAGTGCGTTCCGACACGGACATAATCATGGTGTTGGCGATGCCGATGGCCGCCACCAGGAATGACACCGCGCCAATGCCTCCCAATGCGAGCTGGATGCCACGACTCTGCTTTTCAATCTCCTTGCGGGTCTGTTCGAAGGACGTGGTTTGGTAGCCAGACATTTTGATCTGCGCTTCGATACCCGGCACATCCTTGATATTTTGAGCGTGCACCACCACTTGGTCGTAGTTTGTTTTGGTCCGGCTGGTGGTATTGGTTTTGCCGTCGATTTTGGCCTGCAATGTGTCCATATCCTCCAGCGACATGACTACACCGGAGCTGAATGCATCGTAATTATTGGTTGCAGCGTCCAACACACCAACCACGGTGAGAGGCATGGAAACCACAGGATTCTGCGAACTGGCAGTACCATCGCCGTCGCCTGAATCGGTGGAACTCATCGAAGTGCTGCCTATTTTGCGGTAATCGTCAGGGCTTTGATAATCGGCTCCGGTAATCAAATTGAGTTTCGTGGTCAGTACGTCGAAGAACGGCTTCTCCCCCTCGCTCTCCTTGCAACCGTTCTCATCGCACTCATAATCACCGGGAGCGATACGCCTGGAGTCATCATCGGAACGATACTTATCCATAAACTGGTATGCCGCGTATTTGCCGAGCAATACTTCTCCGGCACGCCTCGGCATACGCCCTTGAACGAGCTTGTATCCCGATGCTTCAAGCTGGGTCATATCCGTACCCATCACAGAAGCATATTGAGCCACGTATCGGGATCCGGCTCCCGCAGTGAGATCCACGGTGCTCTGCGCCGACCGCTGTGGCATCACGGCTGCGACGCCTGAAATGCCACGGAACGTCTGTACCGCAGCATCGTCAAGCTTGGCCTGCTGATCCGATGATGTCATGTCCGACGAAGACAAACTCGACATACCGACGCCAGAGCTGTCGTACGCGCCCGAGCCGCCGGCAGCTGTGACGGTAATGTCGTTGAGATTGCCCATGCTCTTGAGCATCTGCTCATTCTGCTCGCTGATGCCTTGTCCAATCGAAATCATCAGGACGATGGAGCAGCAGCCGACGATCACGCCGAGCACCGTCAAAATCGTACGCGATTTGCGCCGCAGCAAATTCTGCGCGCAAGTATGTGCGATATCCGAAAATCGCATGCCTACTCCTTGACGGATGGAGTGGAAGATGACGTTGCGGATACGGAGGCGGCCGATGTGCCACCTGCCGTGGCGATTACCTGCGTCGGCGCATCGGCAGCCATGGCAGTAGATTTACCCTGCTTATCGGCTCCAAGATCGGCAGGCTCCCAATCCCAATCGTCATCATCGGCCGCCTGCTTTGCCTTCTTACGGCGGTGACGGACCACCAATACGACCGTCAGTACAATCACGACGAGTGCAACGGCCGCCGCCACTATCCACACCCAGACCGGCATGCTCTGATCCTGGACGTCAACATCCGTATCGGAATCATCCGGAACAGGAGCTTCAACGGCATTGATTTTCACCGGAAATTCCTTGGTCTGCGGCTGTCCATCGGAATTCTCATACGTCACCGTCAGTTTCGCTTCGGTTTCGCCGGGCTTGTCCGCAGTGAATGCGAATCCAATGGAGCCGGACGCGCCGGACGCCACATTGCCGACGTACTGCTTGGCCTGCGTGGCGGTGATACCGTCGCCTTCAACGCTCGCCTCGACATTGGAAACGTCGCCCTTGCCCTTGTTCACGTAATCCATGGTGATAGTAGTTTCCTCACCCGCGTTGACGATATTGGGCACCACTGGATCGTTCAATTCAAAACGATCAGGCTGCGAAACGGGTACGGAAATTTTGATGTCGGAAGTGTTGGAGCTGCGTGCGGCACCGTCCACATACTCGTATTTGAAGCTGATGTCGATGCCCTGCGCGCCGTTTTTCGCACTGGCCAGTGTCTGCATCGGCACGGTCTGCGTCAACGCAGCTCCCGCATTCAGTGCATCGTAGTAGAACGTGTTCGTACCGCCGGAGATGGCAAAATTCTCACCGCCGTCCACGGTGACCACCATGTTGCTCACCGCCACTTTGCCCATGTTTTGGAAGGTGAAACCGAGGTTGAAGGTGCTGCCGACCGCCACCGACCCGTCGCCATAGGTGAAATTGGTGATAATGATGTTCGGCACCGGCCCAGCAATCTGCTCAACACTGTTGTCCGCTCCCGCACCCGGAGCATCGGAAGTATTGACACCATCTTCGGCGAACGCCGTCGGCACAATGCATACCAACGTGATGGCGACCACCGCCAATAGTGAGATTGCCCCGTTGAGCAGTGTTGCGATTCTTGTGTTGTTGCCCATGGAAGGCCCTTCTGTTGTCGTCATAGTTGTCGATATGCGTTGTCATGAATGTTACGTAAGCCGGTCGCCGATGATACGGCCGTCAAGAAGTGTGACGATGCGATCGGCGTATTGCGCCATATTGTCGTCATGTGTGACGAGCACGATGGTCTGGTTGAAATCGCGTGCGAACGAGCAAATCATATCCATCACTTCGGTTTTGGTTTTGGAATCGAGATTGCCGGTCGGCTCGTCGGCGAATACCACTTGCGGACGTGTCACGAAAGCGCGGGCGATGCCAACGCGCTGCTGCTGACCGCCAGACATCTGGGTCGGATAATGGTTCATGCGTTTGCCAAGTCCGACCCGCTTGAGCATGGCACGCGCGATCGTCTCGCGTTTACGCTTCGGCACGCCTCGGAACATCAGTGGCATGGCCACATTCTCGATGGCATTGAGATTGGGCAGCAGATTGTACGACTGGAACACGAAGCCAAGGTGCTTCTGCCTGAATTCGGCCAGCTGCCGTTCGTCAAGCCTGCTGATGGGCACACCTGTGATACGTACACCACCTTTAGTTGGTTTTTCCATGCCGGCAAGCTGATTGAGCAGGGTGGATTTACCGGATCCGGACTCGCCATAGATACAGCAGATCTGCCCTTGCGGAATGGCGAGATTGACACGTTCCAGTGCTACGACGGTCTCATCGAGCACTGGATATTCCTTGCGTAGGTTTTTAACCTCGATAATGGGACCGCGACCGGTTTTCCCAGCGTTGGATGTGCTACCTACCGGCACATTCACCTCCTTGTTTTCTGGAATATGTTGATAATTGCTCCTAAGTCTAAAGTGTTTCACCGCGCTTCGCCACCCTTAAGGGAACACCCTGAAGCCACGGTCCGCGCGTGCCTGAAACTCGAAAACCGTTCAAGAAACCCCGCCTGAACGATATGGAACATGTTGTTTCATGCCAGAATTCCTTGTTTCGTGCCAAATGGCAGTGAACCGTGAAACGACGAAAATACAATGAAGGCATCGCAACGAATCGAAAACGAAGCTGAACGGTTCCATACCATGAGGGGGACATCATGAAACGTCGTTTCACACAAGCGGAGGTCTACTACCTCAACACCCTGCCCGCGGTGGAGCGGGCATCGATGGACCGCATCACCTATTCGAGGGATTTCCAGGTGCGTTGCATGGCGCAATATCTGCGGGGCAACGGACCGACTAGCATCTTTGCCAGCGCGGGACTCAATCCGAAGATCGTGGGCAGCAAGCGCATCGAACGCGCCATCGCACGTTGGAAGGCCGATCCGCAGATCATGCTGGAGGCGCAGTCGTTCGCCAATGAAGCCGCGGCCGATCAACGCGACCTGCTCGTCATCTCCCAATCCATGACCATCGCATGGCTGGAGAAGAAAGTCATGGATCTGCAGAAACAGATCCAATCCGTGAAGCGGCATGAGGCGGAACGCCCGTCCATGCCGGCCCACGGGGCGCTCATCGGACTGGAATAGCGTCCAGAAGCGTTCCCATGACAAGATGTGCGTCGTGGTACGGCGACGCACCCATACGCGATCCCTCCTTCCATCGTTTCCGCATTCTCCGTCACATTCACGCGGCTCCCCGATGGAAGGAGGGATTCGTTTCGTCTTTGGCCGCATACCCCGCGATTGGCGCATGCGGCCAAAGACGCCATTCGATCAATATTCGTCAGATACGCGGCACCGATGGGGCGGCCGTATGGGACGGCTTCGGCGTGTACGCGCTCCGTTCCGCGGTCTCGTTGGCCGTCATCATGGCCTGGGTGATCTGGCTGTACATGTCCTGGTATCCGCCGGGGGTGGATGCGGGCAGCACCACGGTCTTGGCATTGTCGGATTCGCTCAGCGAGCGCAGCACGTCGAGATACTGGTTGAACAGCACCACGTTGTTCACGTCGCCGATGTTCATGCCGACGGCCTGCAGACTCTTGATCTGGTCGACAATGCCGCTGGCGATCTCACGACGGTAGTTGGCCTGGCCTTCGCCCTGCAGACGGGTCTTCTCGGCTTCCGCGGCTGCCTGGGTCTCGATCTGGATGCGCTGGGCCTCGGCGCGCTGGCGGGTGGCCTCCTTCTCACGCTGGGCGGCGTTGATGGAATCCATGGCGTTCTTGACCTGCGGGCTTGGATCGATGGCGGTGATCAGGGTCTTGACCACGGTGAAGCCGAAACGGGACATCTCATTGCCGACGGTCTTCTGCACATCGAAGGCCACATCGTCCTTGCGGGCGAAGGCATCATCAAGGCTCAACGCAGGAATGGCGGAACGCAGCGCGTCCTCCATGTAGGAACGCAGCTGACCGGCCGGATCGCGCAGCTCATAGTAGGCGGTGGCCACGTTTTCCGGGTTCACACGGAACTGGGTGGAGGCCACGACGGTGACGAATACGTTGTCGAGCGTCTTGGTCTCCAGCTGCACATTGAGCTGGTTGACGCGCATGTTGGTCTTCATGGCGATGCGGTCCACGAACGGAATGCGGATGTGGATGCCCGCGAACTGGACCTTGTTGAACTTGCCGAATCGTTCGATGATGTAGGCCTGCTGCTGCGGCACGATGAACAACGTGGACAGGAACAGGAACGCGATGATCAGCGCAATGACAAGGAGCGCTACAAGGAACGGCATGACATTACTCCCTTTCTTTGGTTTCTCTTTAAAGGTCTTGTCGCATGACCTTTCGTAGGTTCTGCAACCATTGCCGAACCCGAGTAAAAATTTACCAAAGAATGCAATCGTATGCAGACAATGTCCGCGAGCTGGGCAAGGGCCGTCCACGAGCCAACCATCGCCCGTCCAGGAGCTGACCCACATACGTCCACGAGCCGGACAAGGGGCGCTTTCCCCCTGTCCGGCTCGTGAGACGGCGTGCCAGTTAATATTCAAATCCCTACCGATGGCAAAACTTTCAGGCATATACGTGTTGCGCGAAGGTGAACAGACTCTCGCCGGCATGACGGTTGAGATAGTGCTCATACGCGATGTCGAAAGCCTGGCCGAGATCCTCGATGAGGTCCTGCTTGTCTTCGATGCCGACTGCGAAACGCACCAGTTCGTCGGTGATGCCGACCTTCAGACGCTCCTCGCGCGGCAGTTCGAAATGCGTCATGCGGCACGGCAGTTCGGCAAGCGATTCCACCGCGCCGAGCGAAACCGCCAGACGGAAGATATGCAGGTTGTCGAGCACGTCCGCAGGGTCGACGCCCGGCACCACTTCGAAGCTCAGTACGGCACCGCCGCCCTTGAGACCGTTGGAGGCCAGCTCATATTCATGGCTGGGCAGTCCCGGATAATGCACGGATTTGACCAACGGGTGCAGCAACAGATAGCTGGAAATCGCACGTGCGTTCTCCTGCTGTCGGTCCATGCGCAAGGCGAGCGTTTGGATACCACGACGCACCGAATCGCACTCGTTCGGCGCAAGCACGCCACCCAAGCGGTTCTGCGCGAAGTAGACGCGCTTGCCCAGCTCATCGTCCTTGACCACCACAAGACCGGCGTTGACTTCGGAATGCCCGGCCAGATATTTGGTGGCGGAATGGATGACGATGTCGGCGCCTTGGTCGAGCGGCCGCTGCAGATACGGGGTGACGAATGTGTTGTCGACGATGGCGATCGCGCCATGACGATGGGCGATTTCAGAAATCCTCGTCACGTTGTTGACCTGCAGCAACGGGTTGGTGAGCACTTCAAAATACACGGCTTTGGCTGGACAACCATGCGCGGCACCTTTGACGGAACGTCCGGAAATCGCGTCATCGAGCGCCTCGTGGTCAGCAGTGTCCACTTCTTCTACGAGGACGCCCCACCGTTCGAAATACTCATGGAACAGCGAGTAGGTGCCACCGTAGATGTTCTTGCCTACGACGATGCGGTCGCCTGGCTGGAAGATCGACAGCACCGCGTGAATCGCAGCCAGGCCGGAACCGAACGCGAAACCGCGCGTGCCATGCTCCAGCTGCGCGATCTGCTTCTCCAGGAACTCGCGGGTCGGGTTGCCGCTGCGCGCGTAGTCCCAACGGGGCATGGTCTCGACCGATTCGAAAGCATAGGTGGACGAGTTGTAGATCGGCGGATTCACGGCTCCGGTGTTGTTGTCGTTGACCGGCAGTCCGTGGACAAGCTGAGTGTTGAATCTGGTCATGGTGCGCACCCCCTCGGTGTGGTTTCCTTGCCGCGTGCCGTTCACGCGATCGCTGGTTCCCCACTAAACCGCATCCTGCGTTCCGACGCGCGCCGCACCTTATCGACGCTGCTTATGGAACGCGCGAACCGCCATAGGGGTTATTTATGAGGGGTTATCAGATGACGCTTCCGCAGGGAAGCAACGGAACCATCCCACGCAAACGACATTTCAAGACGCGAAAATGTCGCTTGCGCGGGAGACTCACATCAGTTCCCCACGCAAACGACATTTCATGACAAATCGAAAGAAAAATAATGGGCGATTGTGCAACACAATCACCCATGCACAAGAACCTACTCAAAAAACTTACGCAAAAACCTACGCAAGAACTGCAGCGATGCGGCGCACAGCCTCACATAACCGATCCTCCGACTTAAGCAGGCTGAATCGTACGTAATCGACACCCGCCTTACCGAAGCATGTGCCCGGCAAAGCGGCGACGGCCGCCCGTTCCAACAGCACGTCGGCGAACTGCTCCCCCGTCAATCCTTTCGGCGCACGGACCCAAGCATAAATGCCACCGTCGGAATCAAACACATCCAAACCGGCGTCACGCAGACCGCCGGCCACGATCCCGCGGCGAACCGCATACCGTGAAGCCAGCTCGCGCACGCAGCTCTGGTCGGATTCCAACGCGGCCGCACCGGCGTCCTGTACCATGCCCGTCACCATGGAGCCCATCTGGTAGTGGTACTGCTTCACATGGCTCACGATGTCGTCGTTGCCGGCGATGAAGCCCGCACGCCAGCCGGCCATCGCATACATCTTCGACAGCGAGCACACCTCCACGGCCACATCGAACGCGCCCGGCAGCGATAGAATGCTGACTTGCTGCGTATCCACGCCCAAACCGGCGTAGGCGAAGTCCTGCACGATGGCGAAATGATGCTCATGCGCAAGTTCGATGGCGCGTTCCAGGAATTCACGCGGCGCCTGCGCGCCCGTCGGATTGTTCGGATAGTTGAGCACCAGCACCTTCACGCGCTCCCAGGTATCCGCGGGAACCGCGTCCAAATCAGGCAGGAAGCCGCGTTCCGGCAGCGATGGCAGCAGGATCTCCTCCGCCCGGCTCATCACCGTCATGCAATGGTAGGAGGGATAGTACGGGTCCGCGTAGGCCACGGCGTCGCCCGGCGAGACGAGCACGGCGAACAGCGCCGCCAGCCCGTCGACCGCGCCTTCCACGGCGAACAGCTGCGTCTTCCAATCCAGGTCGACGCCGTACGTGTCGCGATACCAGTGCTCGGCCGCCTGAAGGAAGCCCGGCTTGCCGTCGAACGGCGAATAGCGCGCGTTCGCGGGATCGTCAACGGCGCGCTTGGCCACATCGCGGATGAAATCCGCCGGGAACGCGTCGGGATTGCCTTTCGCCAGGTCGATCACGTCGGCACCGCCGGCGACCGCCGCGGCCACCTTACGGTCCATCTCGGCGAACACGTTCGGCGGAATCGACTGCGCGATGGTGGTGAATGAGACCGGAGAAACATATGAAGTCATAGAGCACCTGCTTTTATATAGAAACGGCGTGCATGGAAGCGAACCGCGGAATCAGTCCCAGTTTTCCACGCACGCCGTCGGTTTACATTACGGACGTTTCGTTATGGACTCGCTATAAACACCCATTCCAGGCATCGGGCGAAATCAGTGCGTCACCTTGCGCGCGATGGCGTCGCCGATCCATTGGATGATCTGCACGATGACGATGAGGATGACCACGATCGCCACCAGCACACCGGTTTCGTACCGGTTGTAGCCGTATTGGATAGCCATATCGCCGATGCCGCCGGCGCCGATGGTGCCGACCATCGCGGAATAGCCGATCATCGAGATGATGGTGAGCACCACGCCACGGATGAAGGACGGCAGCGCCTGCGGGAAAATCGCCTCGAAAATGATCTGCCTAGTCGTGGCGCCGGTGGAGATGGCCGCTTCGAGCAGACCGGGATCGACTTCGGAGAACGCACTTTCCGCGATTCTGGCGAAGAACGGGACCGAGGCGATCGACAGGGATATCACACCGCCCGTCGGCGTGTACGGGTCGCCGAGCAGCAGCTGGGCGACCGGGATGAGCACGACCATGAGGATCAGGAACGGCAGCGAGCGGATGGCGTTGACGATGAAGCCGACGATGACGTTGACCGCGCGATTCGGCGTGAACAGGCGGTTCTCGGTCAGGTACAGCAGCAATGCCACCAATGTGCCGAGCACCACGCCGATGATGGCGGAGACCACCACCATGTAGGCCGTGTCGAGCAGGGCCTTGCCGAGGTTCTGTTGAAGGATTTCAAGGGTTTCGTTCATGTCACGCCTCCTTGTTTTCGACGGATTCGGACGATTCGGCGGCCGCTGCCAGTTTCGCGCGATCCAGCTCGCGATAGCTGAACACGTGCGTCCGCAGCTCGTCCAGCGCCTGCGGCAGACGTTCTTTCGCACCGGAGACCAGCACGATGAGAATGCCAATGGCCTGCGAGCCGAAATATTCGACGTTCGCGTGGAGCACGTCGATGCTCACGCCGTAATCCTGCGCGACGCGGCTGATGAGCGGCTCCAAAGCGGCGTCGCCCTTGTAACGCAGTTCGACGATGGTGCCCGCCGGCAGCGATGGAACGAGCTGCGGCGGCACCTGGATGCCGAGGTAGCGTTCCACCAGCGCCTTGGTGGTGGGGTGCTTCGGCGCGCTGAACACGTCGAAGGTGTTGCCTTGTTCTACCACGACGCCGTTTTCCATGACGGCCACGCGGTCGAAGATCTGCTTGGCCACGTCCAGCTGGTGCGTGATGAACACGATGGTGATGCCCAGCTCCCGGTTGATGCGCTGCAGCAAAGCCAGGATGCCTTCCGTGGTTTCGAGATCCAGCGCGCTGGTCGCCTCGTCGCACAGCAGAATCTCCGGTTTGTTGGCGAGCGCGCGTGCGATGGACACGCGCTGCTTCTGGCCTCCGGACAGGCTGGACGGATAGCTGTCGATCTTGTTCTCCAGTCCGACGAGCTTCAGCAGCTCGCGGATCCGGTCATCCCACTGCGCCTTCGGGTATCCGCCCGCCTTCAACGCGAATTCGATGTTCTTACCGACGGTGACGTTGGTGATCAGGTTGAATCCTTGGAAGATGAAGCCGATCTTCTTGCGCAGCTCGCGTAGCGCGGCGCCTTTCAGACCGGTGATGTCGGCGCCGTCAACGAGCACTTTGCCGCCGGTCGGACGCTCCAGAAGGTTGATGGTGCGCACCAATGTCGATTTGCCGGCTCCGGAGAAGCCGACGATGCCGAAAATCTCGCCTTTTTCCACGTTGAGGCTCACATGCTTCACCGCTTCGACGGTGCGCTTGCCCTCATGGAAGGTTACCGATACGTCGTCCAGCTCGATGACGCTCATATTTCCTCGTTTCGTTTAGGTCGTTGTCCAAATCGGAAGGCCCGCATGCGGCCTATACGGCTCATGCAGGCCCGATGTATGACACCGTGCGGCGTCGATCACCAGTTCTTCGGCTTGCCGAAGTCCTTGAACTCGCTCTTGGCGATGGCATCCTTGAACTTCTGGCTGGTCAGCAGCTTCTTGGCCGCCTTGCCGAAGTCGGAGTCGACGTCCTGGGTGCGGACCACGAACACCTCGATCACGCCGTCATCCTGCTTCTCCAAGGCGAGCGCCGAGCTTGGATCGAGCTTGGCCGCCCAGGAGTAGTTGCCCGGCACGAGGGCCACGTCGACGGTGTCCAGGGAGCGAGCCAGCTGCGCCGCGTCGATCGTCTTGATCTTGAGGTTCTTCGGGTTGGACGCGATGTCGTTGACCGTGGCCTTGGTGGCGTCGACCTCGCCCTTGAGCTTCACCAGACCCTGCTGCTGGAGCACGCCGAGCGAACGCGCCAGGTTGGAGCCGTCGTTCGCGATGGAGACGGTGGAGCCGTCCTTGATGTCCTTGATGGACTTGTACTTCTTGGAGTAGACGCCCAGACCCAAGGTCGGGGTCTGTCCGATGGAGGTCAGGTCGAGATGGTTGTCGGCGGTGAACTTCTTCAGATAGTTGCCATGCTGGAACAGGTTCGCCTGGATGGATCCGGAGGCGAGGGCCTTGTTGGGCTGGACGTAGTCGTTGAACACCTTGGTCTTCACGTCGAAGCCGTCGTCCTTCAGCAGCGGCGCGATGACCTTTTCGACCATGTCGCCGTAAGGTCCGGGGCACACGCCGACGGTGATCTCGGTGGTTTTGCCCTTCGTGGTGTTCAGGCTTTCCTTGGATGCGGAGTCGTTGTTGGACCCGCAGGCGGCCACGGAGACGAGCGTGGTGGCTGCGAGCACGGCCGCGAGGACGCGTTTGATGCCGTTCGACTTCTTGAGAATGGCGATGGTCATGGTTGTTCTTCCTTCTCTTGTTGTGCTGTATTTCGTTTTACGTTTTTTGTGTTTTTCGTTTTCGTACGGTCACTCGCCCGCGTCGGCCTTGGCCTGCGCGACGATGTCGGGATGATGGATGGCGAAGGCGTGTTCGGCCAGGTGCACTTCGCGCGTCAGGAATTCATGCAGCTTGCACACGTAGCCGTGTTCGCGGCCGATTCTGGCGATGTATCCGTTGATGTAGTCGACTTCCGTTGGCCGACCCTTGGTCAGGTCCTGGTACATTGACGGATAGTGCAACGGATGCGCCACGCCGGCGGTGTGCAGGATGGTCTCCACTTCGCTTTCGCGTGTGCCGAGCAGTTTGAACCCGGCCGCTTCGGCAGCGCCGTAAGCCTCGTCCACCAACTGTTCGGTGAGCCAGCGCGCATCGGGGTGCGCGTGGAATTCGCCGAATCGGATCTGGTACATTGTGCACAGCGTGTTGAGCACGGAGTTGAACACGATCTTGGCCATACACATGCCGATGAAGTTGTCCACGATGGTGGGGTTCAGGGTGGCCGCGGTGAAATCGTCGAACAGTTCCTGCTCAGCGGCTTTCACCTCGTCGGTCGGCTCGTCCGCGTAGACGCACAGGTTCATGGCCTTGGCGTGCGCGCCGCCGGTGAAGTTGAAATCGCCGGGACCGTACACGTAGGCGCCGATCAACGCGGTGCCGCCGTAGATGTGGTCCTTGGGGAAGTATTCGTTGAGTTTTTCGAAGTGTCCGTAGCCGTTCATCGCGGAGAACACTACCTGCTTGTCATTGAACAGATGGGCGCAGCGCTTGAGGACGCCATCGAGCTGCATCTGCTTCAAGAACACAATCCACACGTCCGGCTGACCGGTGTATTCCTCCGGATAGTAGACATCGATCGGCACGAGATGACGGTCCTCGCCATCCTGGGAGACGTAGGCGCCGCCCTGCTCGCGAATCTTCTCGACGTTCGGCTTCCAGGTATCGATGAAGTCAACGTCCTTGTGCGCGAATTCCTGCAGCAGCACACCATACTGGATGCCCATTCCACCTGCACCAATCACCGCGTACTTCATATCCACGCTTCCTCTCTCTTGTGCCCGGATGAATTCGTTTAAGTGATAATCACAAGATATCGGCAAAAATCCTTTGTCACGCCGGCGTGGCTATACGCTCTTCTTATGAAAGGCGCAAATCGCAATAGTTATTTTCTATAGAGCGTTATTGAGAACATGAAAAAGCCTTCCGTGACGCGTGCCACGGAAGGCTTGGAAACAATATCCGACGTGCGGCAAATCGCCACAGAATCGGTCAGATCGTCAGAGCTTGCCACCTTCGACCACAATGTCATCCGGGTCGACATCGGAACCGTACACCGGCTTCAGGGTCTCCTCGTAATCCTTGTGGAAGAAGTTCTCCTTGCCAAGCTTCACGATCTCGTCGTTAATCCAGTTGAGCAATTCCTTGTTGCCCTTCTGCACGGCCGGCGCGATGGTGTCCTCATCGCCAAGCTTGGTGATGCCCACCTTGAAGCCCTTGTTAGTCTTGGCCCAGGCCAGCACCTCGGTGTTGTCGGTGGAGAAGGCGTCTCCACGGCCATCGAGCAGCGCGTTGTAGGCATCGGCGTACTGGTCGTACTTCTGCAGCTTGACGTCGGGTTCGTTCTTCTCGAAATAGCTTTCGGCGGTGGTGCCCTTGGCGATGATCAGCGTCTTGCCCTTGAGCTGGCTCACGTCGGTGATTTCGGCGTTCTCCGGGGAGACCACGCCGAGCGCGACCTTCATGTACGGCTTGGCGAAGTCGACCTTCTCCTTGCGCTCGTCGGTGACGGTGAAGTTGGCCAGCGTGATGTCCACCTTGTTGGACGTGAGCACATCCACACGGGCCGCCGGATCGACGGACGTGTACTTGACCTTCACGCCCAGATCCTTGGCGAGACGCTCGGCGAAGACGATGTCGTAGCCGGCGTTCTTGCCGTCCTTGTCGATGTAGCCGAACGGGGCCTTGTCGGAGAAGACGGCGACCTTGAGCTCGCCGGACTTCTTGATCTCGTCCAGGGAGCGGGCGGTCACCTTGGACGTGGTGGCGCCGCCGTTGGAGGCGTTGTTCTCCTCGCTCGGGGTGGCGGCGTTGGGACCGCAGGCAGCCACGGAGGCGGCCATGATCAACGCGGCCGATGCGGCCACGATGCTCTTGATTGTCTTGTTGATGATTGATGCGGTCATGGTTACTCCTCTCTTGTACGGATGACTGCTATCAAAACTTGCGATTACTCGGCGGAAGTTCCCGTCGGTTCCGTCGGCGTTTCCGCCGGCCTGCTATGCCTGTCGAATTCGAACGTGTGCAGGAAACGCTTGGCACGCTCGGTTTTCGGATTGGTGAAGAACGCCTCGGCGTCGTCGGATTGTTCCACGATGCCGCCGTCCTCCAGCATGATCACCTGGTCGGCGATGGCTCGTGCGAATTGCATCTCGTGCGTCACGATAAGCATGGTCTGGCCGGAATCGGCGAGTTCCAGCATCACGTCAAGCACCTCGCGCACCATTTCCGGATCAAGCGCGGCGGTGACCTCGTCGAACAGCAGTACTTCCGGATGCAGGATCAGCGCACGGCAGATGGCCACGCGCTGGCGTTGGCCTCCGGACAGCTCATGCGGCCAGGCATCCTTGCGGTCGGCGAGTCCGACACGTTCCAGCAAGGCGATGGCCTCCTGTTCGGCCTCCGCCTTGTTCCGCTTCTGCACGAGCGTCGGCGCGAGCGTGATATTGCCAAGCACGGTTTTGTTGGGGAACAGGTCGTAGCTTTGGAACACCATGCCGACACGTGTGCGCAGCTCGCTGCCGCGCTTGCTGCGGCCGGCCGATTCGGTGCCCGGCTTGCCGGTTTCGATAATCTCGCCGTTCAGCGCGATGGTGCCGCCCTGAATCGGCTCAAGACCTGCGATGGTGCGCAGCAACGTCGACTTGCCCGATCCGGACGGGCCTACGATGACGAACACCTTGCCATGGGGCACGTCGAAAGAGATGTCGTCCAGCACTGGCTTGTCGGCATTGGCGTACCGCTTGACCAGATGCCTGATTTCAAGGCTTGTCTGCGATTTCCCGCTGTTTTGCTCGGTCTGCGTAACCTGTTCAGACTGCTCAGTCATGCTTCCACCTCTTTTCCAACCTGCGGGCCACGATGGACAGCGGCCAGCACACGATGAAGTACATGAAGAAAATCGTTCCGTAAATCCACAAAGTGCCCGTCGGATACTGGAAACGGTTCGCGTCGATGATCTGCTGGCCCACCTTGATGACTTCCACCACGCCGAGCAGCACGGCCAATGACGTGGTCTTCACGATACGCGTGGCAAGGTTCACGGAAGCCGGCAGCAGCCGGCGCAACGCCTGCGGCAGAATCACTTTCGTGAACGTCTGCCAGCCGCTCAATCCCAAAACGTACGACGACTCGTACTGCGCCTTCGGAATCGATTCGAGCGCACCACGCACCAGATCGCCCAGTTCAGCGCCGCCCCACAAGACGAAGACGAACACGCATGCGCCGGTCGCATCCAAATTCCAATTCCATGCCTGCGCGAAACCGTAGAAGGCGATGAACAGCAGCGCCAGCTGTGGCATGATGCGGATGAAATCCAGATAAATCCTGGTCAGCACCCGCACAACGGGATTTTTCATCGTCATCAGCCAGCCGACGATCAGGCCGACGGGCACGGACAACGCCACGGACACGCCGGCGATCCACACCGTGGCCCACAGGCCCTGTAGCAGGCGCGGAATCACGCCCGGCTCGAGCAGAATCTCAGCGCCGCTCATAGTCGAACCTCCGTTCCAGCCAAGTGCCGAACAGCGAGATCGGCAGCAGAATCACCAGATACGCCACAATCAGCAGGAACAGCGACTCATAGGTGTCGTAGTACATGCCAATCAGGTCCTTGGCCATGTACATCACGTCGGCGAGCGCGATGGCGGACACCACGGACGATTCCTTGATGAGGAAGATCACATTGGCCACGACGCCTGGAATGGAGGTGCTGATGGCCTGTGGAATGACCACGCGGCTTAATGTCTGCCATTTGCTCAAGCCCAGCACGTATGCGGATTCGCGCTGCACTTCCGGAATGGTTTCCAAGCCGCCGCGCATCGCTTCGGCCATATAGGAGCCGCCGAGGAAGCCGAGTCCGACGATGGCGCACAGTTCCGCGGACCAGACGAGTCCGAGTTTCGGCAGACCAAAATACAGGAAGTACAGCTGCACCAGCAACGGCGTGTTACGGCTCAGCTCGATGTAGACGCGCACGACCTGCCGCAGGACGGGGATGCGCGCGATCTCGATGCCGGCGCAGACCAAGCCGACCACGATCGCCAGGATGATGCCGAAGACGGAAATGAACAGCGTCATTTCGGCACCGCTGACGAAGAACGGCGCGTAGTGCGAGATGAACGTCCAGTCGAACACGCGCGCCCCCTTCTCTTCTCAACGGATTTTTCGTATTTGTTCCGGCGAACGCGGCTCATACTATCGCTTTATTCGCCGCTACGAGCCAGTTTCGTTATCGGTTTTTCGTATAAGGACTTATCAGGTATCGCGAAACAGTCGTCCTGCGATCCCTCCAAGGTTCTTCTACAGTATGGCATGTTGGCGGATTGCGCCGTCGGCGCATATCGAAATATGAAGATTGGGTATGCCTTGCGAGAGAGTATGCACATGCTCATTCGACATGCAACGATGGAGGATCTGGACGCGATCGAGGCTGTGGAGGCCGCCTGCTTCCCACCTGCGGAGGCCGCAAGCAACGAAAGCCTTACCGCACGCGTGGCCGCTTATCCGGACCATTTCTGGCTGTTGGTCAACACCGATGACGACGATACCCCGTTCCCCTCGCGTGTAGAGGACGGCACGTTGGTTGGTTTCGTCGATGGCATGGCCACAAACGAGCCGAATCTTGCCGATGCCATGTATGACGACGCCGATATGCATGACGAGCATGGCGATTGGCAGATGATTTTCGGCGTGGATGTGGCACCCGTCTACCAGCATCGCGGCTGCGCCAGCTATCTGCTGCGCCAGGTGATTCTCGACGCGGCACAGGCTGGACGTAAGGGCATTGTGCTCACCTGCAAGGAGCGTCTTGTCGGTTTTTACGCGCGCCTGGGATTCGTGGACGAAGGACTGTCCGAGTCGACGCATGGCAACGTGGTCTGGCATCAGATGAGGCTCGCGCTGACGCACGCCGTCGGCACGGGAGACCCTACTGCGAACGGCTCCGCCAAGACCGCGGAGCGTACCAATGATGCGGATACGACCGCCATGAGCGGCGTGGACCACGACGCGGAAACCTTGGAGTTTCCGCAGGTCGAACCCACCGCGTGAAGAACGGCCGGCGAACTTCACGTGAACACCGCGACACGCCGACGATTTGCATTTCGCTGAAATTCCACGTAAGTTAGCACTCGCTTCGGGCGGTTGGCGCAGAGGTAGCGCACTTCCCTGACACGGAAGGGGTCACAAGTTCGAATCTTGTATCGCCCACGCGAAGCGGATGACGAAGCCGGGAAACCGGCGGAAACATCCCACGGGTGATTGGCGCAGCGGCTAGCGCACTTCCTTCACACGGAAGGGGTCATAGGTTCGATTCCTATATCACCCACTGGTTTCCTGCTTCTCACGGCAGGAAACCTTTGCGGACATAGCTTAGTTGGTAAAGCGCAACCTTGCCAAGGTTGAGACCGCGGGTCCGAGTCCCGTTGTCCGCTCCAGTATGAAGCCTCACCGATTCGGTGGGGCTTTTCGTTTATCCGTTTGTCGGTATCCGACAACATGCCTCGGGTGGGAAGCAATCGGCGCTTCCCACCCGTCTGTCTTTCGGTTCTATTCGCGCATGCCATCCCACGCGTAGTCGAGATGCATGAATTCGGGCACCTTGTACCATTTGACCGGATAGCCGGCGCCATGCGCGCAGAACACCGAATCCGGCGTGTTCTCCAGGTCGGATTCCGGATCGTAAGCCATGTTCTCGATCACCTCGTCGGCATTGTGGCACGGCTGGTAGCCGGCGAACACGCAGCTTAAATGGCCACGGCCGTGCGTGTACGCGTTCACGTCCATCGCATAGTCACGCATTTCGGATACCGGCGCCGTGCCGTTCAACACCATATATTCGCCGTCGCCGGTAGGCGTGTCGAACGTGCCCGACATGCGCTGGATGTCGGCCATCGCATGTCCGACCATGTCCTGCGGCACTTCCAGACGGAAGCCGTACCAAGGTTCAAGCAGACGGCAATCGCCCTTCTTCTTCGCTTCCATCAGGCCCTGGCGTATCGCGCGGTAGGTGGCTTGGCGGAAATCGCCGCCTTCCGTGTGCTTCAGATGCGCACGGCCCGTCAGCAGCGTGATTCTCATATCGGTGATCGGCGAGCCGGTGAGCACGCCCAGATGCTCGCGTTCCCGGAAATGCTGCATGATGAGGCGCTGCCAGTTGCGGTCGAGCACGTCCTCGCTGCACACGGTGGCGTATGCCATTCCCGCGCCCTGCGGCAGCGGTTCGAGCAGCACATGCGTTTCGGCGTAGTGACGCAACGGCTCGAAATGGCCGACGCCTTCGATCGGAGCGGCGATCGTCTCCTTGTACAGGATGCTGCCCGGTCCGAACGTGACGTCCAGGCCGAAACGGTCGTGCATGATCTGCTGGATGATCTCCAGCTGCACCGCGCCCATCAACTGCAGGTGCACTTCCTCTAGGCGAGACTGCCAGACGACGTGCAGCAGCGGATCCTCGTCCTCCAGTTCGCGCAGGGCGACGAGACATTTGTGAATGTCGCACTCCCCCGGTTCCAGCGTGTACGTGAGCACCGGCTGGAGGACCGGACTGCCGGCGTCCCGCTCCATGCCGAGGCCTTCGCCGGGGAATGTCTGCGTCAGACCCGTGACGGCGCAGATGGTGCCTGCGGGGACCGTGTCGACGGTGGTGGATTTCGCGCCGGAATAGACGCGCACCTGGTCGGCTTTCTCATGCCATTGGCCGTCTTCGGCAACCGCATCCGCGTCGCCGGCGTGCGCGGCGCCGCTTAGCATCATCTTGGCCTTCAGTTCGCCGCCGGTCACCTTGAGCCAGGTCAGACGGTTGCCTTGCGCGTCATGAGACACCTTATATATGCGTGCGCCGAATTCGCCATTGTATTGCGGCTCTTGCGCGAACCGTTCGAAACCTGCGACGAACTGTTCTATACCGTCCATTTTCAGCGCTGATCCGAAATAGCAGGGGAACAGCTCACGGCGGGCGATCATGGCGCGAATGGTTTCGTCCGGCACGGTTTCGGTGTCGAGATACGCGTCCATGGCCGTTTCATTTTGCATGGCGATCTCCTCCATGCGTTCGCCGTCAATCGGCTCGGTGAAGTCGACGCAGCCGTCCGAGAAGCGTTTCTTGAGTTGGGCGAGCAGTTGCGTTTTGTCGACGCCAGGCGCGTCCATTTTGTTGACGAAGACGAATGTGGGCACCTGATAGCGATTGAGCAGCCGCCACAGCGTTTCGGTGTGCCCTTGGATGCCGTCCGCACCGGAGATGACGAGGATGGCATAGTCGAGCACGGCAAGTGTGCGTTCCGTCTCGGCAGAAAAATCAACGTGGCCGGGCGTATCGAGCAGAGTGACGGTGAGATCGGGCGTGGTGATAACGGCCGGTTCAGTGAAGATGGTGATGCCACGCTGGCGCTCCATGGCATTCGTATCAAGGAAGGCGTCGCCGTGGTCGACACGTCCGAGTTTGCGCACCTGGCCAGTGGCATAAAGCAGGGCTTCAGACAGCGTGGTCTTGCCTGCGTCCACATGTGCCAGAATACCCGCGACGATTCGCTTCATGGTCTCCCCTATCTTCGCAAGCCAATGGCTTGCCAGTCAATGGACAGGAAAGCCCCCGCACCGCATGAAACGACGCGAGGGCTTGATGGTGACCCCGGCCGGGCTCGAACCGGCGACCTTGAGATTAGAAGTCACATGCTCTATCCAGCTGAGCTACAGGGCCAAACTAAACACAGTATAGTCAGTTCGCACACGGTTGCCAACTCGACACGGCAATCACATCGCCTTGAGCACAATGCCGACGATGGCAACGAGCACGCCGACATATTGGATGCCGGCCACGGGCTTGCGTGGCACGCCAAGCAGGCCGAAACGGTCGACCAGCAATCCTCCGCCGACCTGACCGAGCAATACCAGCATCACCGTCATGCCGGTGCCGATATGCGCGGACAGGTACGCGTTGCACATCACCAGCGTCGCACCCAGCAATCCGCCTACCCACATCCACCACGGATTGCCTTTCTTCAGCGCGTCGCCGAGGCTGTAGGTGCGGTCGACGAATGCGACGACGATCGCAAGCGAGATCAGACCGACCACGAACGAGGCGAGCGATGCCTTCACCGGCGATCCCAACGCGACGCCCAGCTTGCCCAACAACGCCGTCTGCACGGCCGAACACATGCCGAACGCGATGCCTGCGCAACTCCACAGCACGGTCGCGGAACCTGGCACATGTACGGCTTTTCCGTCAGTTTCGGTTTTTTCGGAATCGCCGGAATTTTCCGAACCGCCAGCCGGGCGATCGATGGCAGGCCTCAATCGCAGATTCGGTCCGGCGACGGCAAGCAGGAAGCCGACCAGCGTGATCGCCGCACCTGCGATGCGCAGCGGGGAAATCGACTGCGCGGTAGTGCCGAACCAGCCGAAAGCGTCGATCAGCAGGCCCATGACGATCTGCCCAGTGACTGGCATGATCACGGTTTTGAGACTGCCCAGTTTCGGCAGCAGCAGCACATTGCCGGTCAGGAAAGTGACACCGAACACGCCCGCGAACCACATCCACCATGGGCCGTTCGCCGCGGTGGCGGGAATCAGCGGATACGGGCCAAGCAGCAGCGTCAAAGTCAGCATCGCTGCCAATCCCACGCTGAACGATACCAGCGAGGCACGTAACGGCGAGCCAATGGACCGTCCGAGCCGCGTGTTCACCGCCGTCTGCACCGGCGTGATCAGTCCGGAGAAAATCCCCAACAATCCTTGCAACATGCCGAAACTGCTACTCGATAATCCAGCTCAGGCCAACGAGCACGATGAGGAACAGGACGTTCACCGCGGTGTAGACGGCCAGATAGCGGCCCTTCTTGTCCGGATACGCGCGCGTCACGTTCTTGTAGCCGATCAACGACGCCATGGATGCGATCAGCGTGCCCAGACCGCCGAGATTGGTGCCGATGATCAGCTCGCGCCACTGGTCGCAGAAGCCGGACAGCAGCAGCGTGGTCGGCACGTTGGAGATGAACTGGCTGGACACCACGGAGACCTCCAGCGGATGCGCTCCGACCAGGGAGGCGGCCAATTCGTAGAATTCCGGCACACGCTTCATATTGCCGATGAAGATGAAGAACATGCAGAACGTGAGCGGCAGACCCCAGTCGACGTTGCGGAACACGCGGCGGTCGCACAGCAGGAACGCCACGAACACGACGACGCACATCACCCACAACGGAATGAAATCGTTCACGGCCAACAGGCAGACCACGAACAGCGCAAGGTACACGATGGTGCGCCAGCCGCCATAACCGGCGCCATAGCCGGTCACGCGGATCTCATCGGGTTGCGGCTGGTCGGAATGCGGGGCGAGCACGTTCTGCTCGATGCCGGAGCCGTCGATCGCGCTGAATTCGGAAACCGGTTTGCCGCCGAACACGACGCACGTGATGATCACCAGCAGCACCGCGGCGGCGAAGGAATACGGCGCCATGATGCCGATCATCTCCGAGGCCGGCATGCCGGTCAGCGCCTTCAGATACAGGTTGTGCGCGTTGCCGATCGGAGTGAGCATGCTGCCGACGTTCGCGGCGACCGTCATCAGCGTGCCGACCAGCACCGCATGCTCCTCCATATGCGCCATCGTGAGCACCGCGATAGCAAACGGCACGAACGTGACCAGCGCCACGTCATTGGTGATGAGCATGCCGGAGAAGAACGGCAGGGCAAGCAGCGTGAGCACCAGGCCACGCGCGGTCTTGACATGATGGAGCAGCCGCGAGCCAATGATGCGGAACACGCCGATGCGCTGGAACCCGCACACCACCAGCATCAGGCAGACCAGCTGCGAGATGGTGCTGGCGTGGATGTAGCCGGAGTATTCCTTGTCTGGCGGCACGATGAAGCACGATATGAGTGCGAGTATGGAAGCGACTACGAGAATGGTCTCGTTCTTCAGGACCTTGACGACCAATCGTCGCATGCATTCCTCCGTCAATCCCGTTTGCAATCGCCTTGCACACCTTGCAAAATCCAAGCGATTTTCATGCAAACGCCTAGACCACTTTACCCAAAAGTGCGCCTAGCATGAGCCCTCGGCGTGCTGCTTTCCCGACCATTCCAACGATTTTCAGCCGCTATCGCTTACTGCCGCATACCCTTGCAAACCGACAAAATTCATTTTGGTCGGCGAAAATCTTCACAATTTTCCTTTTCGGACATGAAGGATTCATCCGGAATTCGCCGTTCCTTCGCAACGAATTCACCGGCGACGCACGTCTATTCCGCCCTATCTTGAACATTCAGACCACGACGCTCAGGCCACGTCGTTGCCGAAGACGCGGGACTGCAGATCCTTACGCAGCATCTCCAGTTTGGTGATCTGTCCGAGCAGTTCGATTTTCTCGGCACCGTCCGGCAGCTGCGCCATGCGACGTTGCGACGCGCCGATCTTGCGCATGATGCAGGTGTCGAGCAATCGTACGATCAGCTCGGAGGCGTAGCGACGCTCGTCATCCGTTGGCCTGCGCAGCTGCGCGGATCGTTCCTGCGATTCGTCCGCGTCACGACTGGCGTCCGCCTCGCTCGGCGGCAACGGCAATGGCATGACGGCCAGCTCGTTAATGACGGATTCGAGCATCGGACCGCCCGCCTTCGTCAGATTGTGCATCCACAATCCCTGCGGCACGTCCGGCGCGGGCAATCCGCCAGCCGCGGCGACCGCCTGGAACAGCGTGCGGAACACCGGCGTCATGAAACTCGACAGGGTCAGGCTGGCGAACATCGTCGGGTCGACGGCCAACGGCACCTGAATCAACGTGGCCATGAACTGCTGCTCGCAGATGAACACGGCGTCATCGATGCGATAGTAGGTCTGTTCGACCGCATCGCGATGCTCCAAAGCCTTGCGCGCTGCGGGATTCGCATACGGGTTCGCGCCGCGGTCCGCATATGACGGTTCCGCCGATTGCCCCGCGTTGCCGGAAAAACGGCGCTTCGGCGCATACGCGTCCTCGTCGCGCACGTTGAGCTTGCGACGTTGGAACGACACCTCCCGCTGCATGATGTCCAGATCGACGCCGATACGGCGCACCGCCTTGCGGGAGTAAAGGTCGAGCAGCGAACGGTCGCGGATCTGCGCGATCAACGGGGCGACGGCCTTGACCGCGCCCATCTGCCCGGTCGCGTACGTGGTGTCGAAACGGTCGATCGCGGAATCGATCACGAAATCGTACAGCGGACGCGCGTTGGCGATCAGCGCACGCACCGCTTCGTTGCCGCGTTTGATGCGCAGGTCGCAGGGGTCGAGATTGTCCTCGGCGACCGCGACGAAGGCCTGCGTGGAAAACGCCGCGTCCAGACCGAACGCATGGATCGCGGCCTTCTGTCCGGCAGCGTCGCCATCGAAGGTGAACACGACACGCGAGCTCAACGCCTGCCCCTCCACCTTCAACGGACCGACCAGCTGCACGGCGCCCAACGAATCGTCCGCAATCAAACGGCGGATGATCTTCGCATGCTCCGCGCCGAAAGCCGTGCCACATGTGGCGACCGCCGTGTCGATGCCGGCCAGATGCATGGCCATCACATCGGTATAACCTTCGACGATAACCGCCTGACGTTTCTTCACGATCGCCGATTTGGCCAGATCGATGCCGTACAGCACCTGGGTCTTGCGATACAGCTGCGTGTCGGGCGTGTTGATGTATTTCGCGTTGATTGCATCGTCCTCGTACAGCTTGCGCGCGCCGAAACCAAGCGTGCGTCCGGTCGAGTCGCGTATCGGCCATGTCACGCGGCCGCGGAAATAATCGTAGACGCCGCGCTGGCCCTGCCGCGCGAGACCGGCATCGAGCATCTCCTGCTGGGTGAAGCCTTTGCCGGCAAGATGCCGTACCAGATTGTCCCATCCTTGGGGGGCATATCCGCAGCCGAATCGCTGGCAATCGGCCTGGCTGAAATTGCGCCCGTCCAGCAGTTTGCGGGCGGCGAGCGCCTCCTTGGTCATCAGCTGGGATACGAAGAACTCCTGCGCCGCCTCGTTGGCCTCGAGCAGGCGCGCACGCTTCGATCCGGTGTGCGCGGGCACATTGTCTGCCTTGTCGTAGTGCAGTTCGATATGGTATTTGTCGGCGAGCAGCTCCACCGCATCACGGAAATCGATGTTCTCCTGATGTTCGACATAGCCGAACACGTCGCCGCCGAGCCCGCAGCCGAAGCAATGCCACACGCCGAGCGCGGGACGTACGGAGAAGCTCGGCGTCTTCTCGTCGTGGAAGGGGCACAGGCCTACGTATGTGCCGGTTCCAGAGGGCTTGAGCGTGACGGTCGCGGATACGATGTCATACAGGTCGGCGGCGGCGCGGACCTTTTCTATGTCTTCCTTCTTGATCATTCCCGGCATATGTTCCAGCCTACCAGTCCATTCGGCCTCAGCACAGCAGGGAGTGGAGCGCCATCGCGGAGGCGTCGGTCAGGCTGGCCACCTGGTCGATGGCCACGCGGAGCCGGGCGCCATCGTCCGCGGCCCGACGCCAATCGTCGAGGAACACGTTCTCCAATGCGGTGGACGGCCGGGGATTGTTCTTCATGAACACGTCGACCAGATCCCCGACGATCCGGCGTTGCTCGACGTGCATCGGATCGTGTTCGCCGGGCGCCATGACGAAATGCACGGCGACGCCTTTGAGCGCCACGATCTCATAGCCCGTCTCTTCGGGAACCACCAGATCGCCGTGGTAACGGGTCAGCGGATCGGCGCCGTACGTATCCCTCGTGGCATGTTCCACGGAATCGGCGAACCGGCCGATCAATTCGCTGGTCATGTTCTTCAGCCGTGCGAACGAGCGCCGCGAACCATCGAAGCCGTCGGGGAACGTGTCACGTCGGCGCATGCGGTCGAACGCGTCCACCAGTCTGCCGCCATCCCATTGGGGGCCGTACCATGCGCGCGCGTCCTCCGCTATCGCACCGATCACCGCGCCGTCGCGTAGAGCGCCTGGATCGAACGCGCCGGTAGCGATGGCGTCCTCCACGTCGTGCACACTGTAGGCGATGTCGTCGGCAAGGTCCATGACCTGGCATTCGATGGGCCGGCGTGTGGGATCCGACGTGCCGCGTTTAAGCCAGCCGAACACGTCGGCATCGTCCGGGTAGACGCAGAATTTGGCGCTGCGCTCCCCTTTCGGATGCGCGGCGGCCTCGTCGAGCGTCCATGGATATTTGACGGCCGCGTCGAGCGCGGCACGGGTCAGGTTCACGCCTGCGGAGCGCCCATCGGGGAACATGACCTTCGGTTCGAGCCGCGTGAGCAGGCGCAGGGTCTGCGCGTTGCCTTCGAAACCGCCGATGTCCCGGGCGATTTCAGCGAGCGCACGTTCCCCGTTATGTCCGAACGGCGGATGTCCAAGGTCGTGCGCGAGGCAGGCGCAGTCGACCACGTCGGGATCGCAGCCGAGCGAAGAGCCGATCTGCCTTCCGATCTGCGCGACTTCCAGCGTATGTGTGAGCCGGGTACGGGCGAAATCATCCGTTCCCACGACCAGAATCTGCGTTTTCGCACCGAGCCTGCGCAGTGCGGATGAATGGATGAGACGGGCGCGGTCGCGTTGGAAGGCGGTGCGCGAGCTTGATTTGGGCGATTCGGGCGCCCAACGTTCCTCGTCGGACGCGCAGTATCCCTCGCTCGTCATGGCGCACCACCTTTCGGTCGCTCCGGCGATTGCCGCGCGGATTGTTACAGAATGCTCGTCGGGTCGAGTTTGGCGAAGTCCTCGGCCGGCAGCACTTCCGCGGCATGCTCGTACAGGCGCGGGATGCGGTTGCGCAGGCAGGTGAAGATCTCATAGCTGATGGTGTCGGCGGCGCGGCCCCAATCGTCGGCGGTCGGCTCGGCGTAGTCCTCGCCGCGGCCGGGTCCGAACAGTTCCACGGTGTCCCCCTCGTGGATGCCGAGCGATTCGGCGGAACCGTGCAGGTCGAGCATGAACTGATCCATGCACACGCGGCCGGACACACGGTACAGCCGGGGGCCTTCCGCGGTCATCACGCGCACCGGCCCGCCGGGCTTGATCACATGCTTGGCGCCTTCCATGTCGAATCCGGAGGCGGAACGGTGGATGCCGTCGGCGTAGCCGAGCGGCACGATCGCGGTAGAGGTGTCGGTGGGGGTCAGATAGGTGCGCCCGTAGGAGATGCCGTGCCCGGCCTCCACAGCCTTGACCGTGCCCAACTGGGCCTGCAGGGTCATGGCCGGTTTCAGATCGTACGTGGATGGGGTGCCCATGGCCGGGTCAGCCTCGTATCCGTACAGGCCGATGCCGGGACGGGTCAGTTCGAAATGGATCTCCGGGCGGGACAGCGTCGCCGCGGTGTTGGCGAGGTGGCGAATCTCCGGCGCGATGCCGGCAGCTTCCATGCGCCTGGTGAAATCCTTGAAGCATTCGACCTGCTGGTCCGTGGCGGCCACGAATTCCGGCACGTCGGGCGCGTCCGCCACGGCAAGGTGGCTCCACTGTCCGACGATGTGCAGCACGCCTTCCTTGGCGAGCGGCACCAGCTTGGCGAGCGCCGTGTCGAACGTTGCGGGCGTGAAGCCGTTGCGGCCGAAGCCGGAATCGACCTTCACATGTACACGTGCCGTCTTACCGAGTCTGCGTACGGCGGCCGCGACGCCGTCGATGCCGGCGAGCGAGCCGACGGAGATGTCGATGTCGTTGGCGATCAGCTCATCGAACGGCACTTCCGCGCCGCTGTACACCCATGTCAGAATATGGCAGCGATCCGGACCGATGCCGGCCTTGCGCAACAGCAGCGCTTCGTGCGATTGCGCGGTGCCGAGCCACGTGGCCCCGCCGGCCAGCGCCGCGAGGGCTGCCGGAATCAGACCGTGTCCGTACGCGTCCGCCTTGACGACGCCCATGACGGCGGTGCCGGAATGCGGGCCGCCCACGACGTTGACTAGATGCCGCATATTGTCGCGCAGTGCGGCGAGGTCGACGATGGCCTGCGCCGGATACTGTCGACGGGCAGCCTGGTAATTCGCTTTGCCTTGTTCGGATGAGAAATCCCATTCATGTGTTGCGCTCAAAGTCATGGCTCCTATTGTCGCGCCGCTATGTGACAGGAGTGGAACATCCGGAACGCATGGTGAGACGATTCACGATGTTTTCACGATTTTGTCCGGCAGTGTTTTTTACACTTTCCATACACAAGGCTGTTGCGCATATCGCCGCGGCCTTTCTGATTTCTGGCGTTGAGGCGTGCCAGAGTCCCGGAAATCCGTCCGGTCCAGCCCATTTTTAAAACAATCACAGGGAATCTGACGACCATGGATCTATTTCGCAAGAAGTCGGTGGACCAACTTGTCTCCGAATCGACTCCTCTGAAGCGAACACTGAAAACCTTCGATCTGACCATGTTGGGCATCGGCGCCATCATCGGTACCGGTATCTTCGTGCTCACCGGCAAGGGCGCGCTCACCGCGGGACCGGCATTGTGCGTGTCCTTCCTGCTTGCCGCGATCTGCTGCGGCTTCGCGGGTCTGTGCTACGCGGAATTCGCCGCGATGGCACCTGTTTCCGGTTCCGCCTACTCGTACGCGTATCTGGCGTTCGGCGAGTTGATCGCCTTCGTGATCGGTTGGGATTTGATTTTGGAATACGCGTTGCAGGCGGCGACCGTGTCCGCCGGCTGGTCGGGCTATTTCAACAAGCTGTTGGAAGGCTTCGGCCTGCATCTGCCGGTCGAACTGACCGCCGCGTACGGCACCACGCCGGGAGTCACCACGTATTTCAATCTGCCGGGCTTCGTGATCGTGCTTATCATCACGTGGGTGCTGTCCATCGGCATCAACCAGACGAAGAAGACCAACGACATCATGGTGATGATCAAGCTGGCCATCATCGTGCTGTTCATCGTGTGCACCGTCTGGTACATCAATCCCGCCAACTGGAAACCGTTCTCCCCGTATGGCATCTACACGTTCCAGCCGGGTTCGACGCAGCCGTACGGCATCGTGCCGGCCGCGTCGATCGTGTTCTTCAGCTTCATCGGCTTCGACGCCGTCTCCTCCTCCGCCGAGGAGACCATCAATCCGAACAAGACGCTGCCGCGCGGCATCCTGATTTCGCTGGCCGTGTCCACCGTGCTGTACATCATCATGACGCTCATCATGACCGGCGTGGTGCCGTACAAGGAGTTCGCGAAGTTCATCGACGCTCCGGTGGCGGGCGTGATTCTCGAGACCGGCCTCAACTGGCTGGCGTTCATCGTGAACCTCGGCGCGTTGATCGGCATGACCACCGTCATGCTGGTGCAGCTGTACGGCCAGTCCCGCATCTGCTATGCGATGAGCCGCGACGGACTGTTCCCGAAGTTCTTCGGCGATGTGCATCCGAAGTACCGCACACCGTTCAAGGGAACGTGGTTCTTCGGCATTCTGACGGCCATCGCCGGCGGTTTCATCAACATCAACGTGCTGTTCGAACTGGTGAACATCGGCACGCTGTCCGCGTTCATCATCGTGTCGGCCGGCATCCTATGGATGCGCAAGACCCAGCCGGACGCCCATCGCGGCTTCCGCGCGCCGGGCGTGCCGTTCACGCCGATCTGCGCGATCGTGTTCTGCCTGATTCTGATCTTCGGCCTCAATTGGGAGACCTGGGTGCGCTTCGCCGTATGGTTCGCGCTTGGCCTGGTAGTGTATTTCACGTATAGCCGCAAGCATTCGAAGCTCAACGAGCCCGGTCTGTTCTGACCCCGCTCCCATGGAAATGGCAGGGGCCGTCTCCCGCATACCCGCGGAAGACGGCCCCTATTCATGCCATCACGTGTTTATCTCACCATTCGTGACGCTGGTACGCGATCCTCGTAGTGTCGGTGGGCCTGTCCAGCAGCTGGATCAGTCCGCAACGCGCGAATCCGTTCGATTCGAGCACATGCTGCATGGCCTTGTTGTTCGGATGCGTGTCGGCGCGCACGTTGCCGTAATGCTCGATGCACCAGTTGATGCAGTCCTTGGCCGCGCCCTTGACGAGTCCGGACGATGCGATGCGGTGGATGGTCACGTACGAGTCGTCGTCCAGCCACGCCCCATCGATGTGCGCGTAGGTCGGATCATCTCCCGTGCACAGTGCGAATTGGGCGAGGATGCGCTCCCTGCCATCCACCTCGTCGACCAGCAGTATGGTGCGATGCTGGCGGATGTCGTCACACACCACTTCCTCACGCGGAAACGTGTTTCCCCACTGCGTGGGATTCCCGTTGGCCGCCATGAGCTCACGCGCATGCTGGTAGATCCTCAGCATGGCGGGCAGATCCTCCGTGGTGGCGCGACGGAACCGACGTTCGGAAGTGGTTTCGCTCAACCCGTTCACCTCAATTCGACTGCATGCCTCTCTCAGGCATTCCAGCCGTCAAAGCTACCACGCCCACCGCACAGCGGCGCGCGTTTCACGCAATGTGTTTCACGCCATATACTCCACGCGACACGTCTCACACAACGCGGCGTTCGAACGGATCGGAGCTGATGCCCTTGGCGAGGATGTCCTTGCACCATTCCTTGGCGGTGAACAGGCTGTGGTCGCGGTAGTTGCCGCAGCTTTCGATGGTGGTTGCCGGCACGTCGTCCCATGTGGCCTCGTAGGCGATGAATTCCAACGATTCCTTCAATGCGCGAGCCACATCCTCGGTGGAATGCTCGCCCCACGTCAGCAGATGGAATCCAGTGCGGCAGCCGAACGGGGAGCAGTCGATATATCCGGGGATGCGCTCGCGCAGCAGCACCGCGATGGTGTGCTCGATGGTGTGCAGACCTCCCGTCGGGATGGCGTTCTCATTCGGCTGCACCAGACGCAGGTCGTAGTTCGAGATCACGTCGCCGTGGGGACCAGTCTCCTTGTCGATGTAACGCACATACGGCGCCTTCACCTTGGTATGGTCCAGCTGGAAGCTTTCCACAACCGGCTTGTCTTCTGCCATGTTCATGTCCTTTCTTAGGGTTCCATTAGCGTTCGTCCATGTTCCACTGTCCACGTTTCGGCCGCATCAGTCAACCGTCGCGCCATACGTGTAGGCTATGACGCGCTCAAGCTTCACCGCCGGAGGCCGCGCGGATCACGTCCATGAACCGTTCGCCGTACTGTTCGAGCTTACGTTCGCCCACGCCATCGACTTCCAGGAATTCCTCGTCAGTGACCGGTTTGAGCCGCGCCATGCCGCGCAATGCCTTGTCGGAGAATACGATGTACGGAGGTTTGCCGAGTTCGCGGGCGATGTCCAGACGCAGCGCGCGCAATCGTTGGAACAACGCCTCGTCCTCATCGTCCGGCACATACGATCCGACGGCCGCCGGAGCAGCGGAAACCCGTTGCTTCGCCACACTCGACCGTTTGATCCGCTTGATCTCGTAATGGAAGTCCGGCGAAACCGTCTCCGCGGCGCGAGGTCCAAAACAGACGATCGGCATACGCCCCTCCGTAATCGTCAGGAATCCGTCAGTGGCCATCTGGCTCAGCACGTCGCGGACACGCGCCTCCGGCACCTCGTCGAGCACGCCGAACGATGGCAGACTTTCAGGATTGAGATAGCCCAGATTCTGCGCCCTCGACCCGCGCAGCACCTTGACGATCTTGCCGCTGCCGACGCGCTGGTTCACATCGTGCACGCAACGGCTGATGGCACGCGCCACATCGGTGACGTCGATTGTTTCGAACGTATGCCCGCAATTGGCGCAGCCTCCCACGCACGTGCCGTCGGTCTTCGACACGGCTCCCGCGTTTTCGCCGAAATACCTGGTCATGTACGCGTGCAGGCAGTCCGTGGTGCGGCAATAGCCGACCATGGCGTCAAGCAGGCGTCGTTTCGAGACGCGCACGGCTTCCTGCTCCTCGGGCGTCAGCCGATCGTTCTCATAATCCGTGTCAAGCAGACGGCGGCGTGTGACGACGTCCGATTCGTTCCACAGCAGCGTGCAGCGGCTCGGTTCGCCGTCTCGTCCGGCACGGCCCGCCTCCTGATAGTACGCTTCGATGGATTCGGGCATATTGTGGTGGATGACGAAGCGCACATTGGATTTGTCGATGCCCATGCCGAACGCATTGGTGGCCACGACGACGGGCACGCGGTCGGTGACGAAATCGCGTTGCGCCTGCTCGCGCGTCTCGGCGCTCATGCCGCCGTGGTAGGCGACGGCGACGGTGCCGTCAGGGACGTTCCCGGCTGCGGCCCGCCGTTCGCGGACTGCTATGTTGATCGATTCGGCGAGAGCCTCCGTCTCCTTGCGCGTCGCGCAGTATACGATGCCGGATTCGTCCGGATGTGACGCGATGTATGACGCCACCCAAGACGCCTTGTCCTTGCGTGGCATGTTGATGACGTCGAAATAGAGGTTCGGCCGGTCGAATCCGGTGACGGTTATGGCCGGATCGGCGAGGCCGAGGATCGACACGATGTCGCGCCGCACGCGTTCGGTGGCGGTCGCCGTGAATGCCGCGACGGTCGGGCGGTTGGGAAGATGGGCGATGAATTCGCCGATGCCAAGGTATGAGGAGCGGAAATCCTGTCCCCATTGGGAGACGCAATGAGCCTCGTCAACGGCGACGAGGGAGATTCGCACACGGTTGGAGAAGTTGCGGAAACGGTCGGTTTCCAAGCGTTCCGGGGCTATGTACAGCAGTTTGATCCGGCCGGACGCCGCTTGGGCGAATACCATGTCCTGTTCGTCCGGCGTCTGCGTGGTGTTGATGAACGCGGCCGGAAGACCCACGTCGTTCAGTGCGTCGACCTGGTCCCTCATGAGGGAGATCAGCGGCGAGATGACGATGGTCACGCCCGGCAGCATCGCGGCCGGAATCTGGTAGCAGATGGATTTGCCGGCGCCGGTCGGCATGACGCCGAGCACGTCGCGTCCGGAGAGGATGGCCGAGACGATGCCGGATTGTCCGGGACGGAACGAATCGTATCCGAAATAGCGTTTCAGCGCGTCCAGCGCATGTGGGTCAACGGGTTCGACGGATTGAACAGCTTGCGTCATGCCTCCCAAGTGTAGCAACGTCGAAATTCGGCGGCATCGGTTTCGTCGACGTCACGCGGCATCGACGAAGGCGGGGCGGCCGGCACGGATTCCTTTCCATGCCGGCCGCCCCGCGATTCTCCGACGGATGGATCAGATCTGACGGAATGCCTGCTCCAAGTCGGCGATGAGGTCGTCCGCATCCTCCAGACCGACGGACAGGCGGATCAGGTTGGCGGGAACCTCAAGCGTGGTGCCGGCCACGGAGGCGTGGGTCATGGCGCCTGGATGTTCGATCAGTGATTCCACACCGCCCAAGGATTCCGCCAAGGTGAACACCTCGGTGACACCGGCGAACTTCTTGGCCGCTTCGAATCCGGCGGCAATCTGGATGGAGATCATGCCACCGAAGCCGCCGTGCATCTGGCGCGCCGCGATCTCGTGGCCCGGGTGCGATTCGAGGCCCGGGTACCACACGCGCTCCACTTCGGGGCGGGTTTCCAGCCACTGCGCGATCTTCAGCGCGTTGCGGCTGTGCTGCTTGACGCGCAGGTCGAGTGTCTTGAGGCCTCGGATGTCCAGCCAGGAATCGAACGGCGAGGGCACGGCGCCGGCCGCGTTCTGTAGGAAGGCCACGGCGTCGCGGGTCTCCTTGTCGTTCAGAACCACCGCGCCACCGACCACGTCGGAGTGACCTCCGATGTACTTGGTGGTGGAGTAGACCACCACGTCGGCGCCGTCGTCCAGCGGATGCTGCAACACCGGCGACGCGAAGGTGTTGTCCACCACGACCTTGGTGCCGTGCGCATGCGCTACGGCGGCGGTGGCTGCGATGTCGGTGATGTTGAGCAGCGGGTTGGACGGGGTCTCAACCCAGATGTAGCGGTACTGCTTCTTCGCGAGCGCGGCGGACACGGCGGCCGTGTCGGTGATGTCGACCACGTCGAGGCCGATGCCCCACGGCACAAACACCTTGGAGAGCAGACGGTAGGTGCCGCCGTACACGTCGTTGCCGAGCAGGATGTTGTCGCCGGGCTTCAGGGTGGAACGCAGCAGCACGTCGATGGCTGCGAGGCCCGAGGAGAAGCTCAGCGCGTATTTCGCGCCTTCCACGCTGGCAAGCTGCTCGTCGAAGGAATTGCGGGTCGGGTTGATGGAACGGCTGTAGTCATAGCCGTGGCGCAGCCCGCCAACGCCGTCCTGTTTGAAGGTGGAGGTCATGTAGATCGGCGTGACCACGGCGCCGGTGGTCGGATCGGGTTCCTGGCCTGCGTGGATGGCACGGGTGGCGCGGGCGGAGGCGTTGAGGGCTTCGGTGTTGGTCGAGATGGTCATGATGGGAACTCCTTGAAAATATCGAATGGTTTGGGTTGTTCGGATGATAGGCATTGGATTATGGGTTTGCGGGTTTTCGAACGGTGTCTACAGATATTGTTCGGCGAGGCTCGGCTTGGTGGTGCGTTCCACGACGTCGGCGAATCCGTTGGCGCGCATCCAGTCGTCATTGAAGATCTTCTCCATATAACCGCGGCCGGAATCCGGTAGCAGCACCACGACAAGCTGGTTCTCGTCGAGATCGTGCTCGCGGGCGTATTTGAGGGCCGAGACCACGGCCATGCCTGAGGAACCGCCGACGAGCAGCCCCTCCTCGTTGGCGAGGCGACGGGTCATTTCGAAGGCTTCGGCGTCGGTGACCTGCACGATCTCGTCGGGAAGGTCGCGGTCGAAGGCCTTCGGATAGAAGTCCTCGCCGACTCCTTCAATCTTGTACTGGTGCACGTCGTTCGGATCGGAGTAAATGGAGCCTTCCGGATCGGCTCCGATGACCTGCACCGAGCCGTCGGAGACGTCCTTCAGATAATGTCCGGTGCCGGAGATGGTGCCGCCGGTGCCGATGCCGGCCACGAAATGCGTGACCTTGTGGTCGGTGGCTTCCCAGATCTCCGGGCCGGTGGTGCGATAGTGGCTTTCCGGACCGTTCGGGTTATCGTACTGGTTGGGGCGGTAGCCACCGGGAATCGCCTTGGCGAGGCGGTCGGCGACCTGGTAGTAGGAGCGCGGATCGTCCGGGCCTGCGTCGGTGGGAGTCACAACCACTTCGGCGCCATAGGCGCGCAGGACGGCACGCTTGGCTTCGGAGACCTTGTCCGGCAGGGTGAAAATGGTGCGGTAGCCACGCTGCAGGGCCACGAGGGCGAGTCCCACGCCGGTGTTGCCGGAGGTCGGTTCCACGATCACACCGCCGGGCTTCAGCTCGCCGCTACGCTCAGCGGCATCGATGATGCGTTCGGCGATACGGTCCTTGGACGAGCCGCCCGGGTTGAGGTATTCGACCTTCACCGCGATGGTGGCCTTGATGCCGTCGGTCACGTGGTTGAGTTTGACGAGTGGGGTGTTGCCGATGAGTTCGGAGAGGGAGTTGTGGATGGTCATGGCGTTTCCTTTGCGCGACGTTTGCTTCGTGGAATTTTCGATTGGTTTTCGATTTCTTGTTTTCGAGAAGCTCGCGTCCGTCGCGTGCAATCGCTGAAACGGGACCTGCGTATCGGAACATGCGTCCATTCGTCATCGCATATGCCGACTTCATCCGGCATGTGGTTTCGAATGATGTTTTGGCGATTCGCCCACGGACTGCCTCAATCGCAGCCGTGATATGAAAAGTCCTATCTCAAGTTATGCGTCGATGAACCGCGCGCCCCTCGGGGCGAGTGGTCAGCGACAACAACAACATGAGAAATTGAACATGGCTCACACCATAGCACACCCGTTGACAACAGCGTGTCCACCGTGTCCGCATGGTGAACGTGCCATAGCCCATGCAAGGTCGAAAATGGCCGGCGTCATCGCACGACCGCCATGCATGCGCGCATCCTTCGCACGGCTACATCGTGGCGGCTTGCAGCAATCGTTTCGTGTATTCGTCGCGCGGATGCGCCAGTATCCGTTCGGTCGGACCGGATTCGACCACGCGTCCGTCATGCAGCACCAGGATGCGGTCCGCAAGGTGCTGCACCACGCCCAGGTCGTGGGAGACCATGATGATCGCCATATCGGGTTCGGCGTTGCGGATGGCTTCGAAAGATTCGAGGATCCGGACCCTTGCGGCCACGTCGATGGCGCTCATCGGCTCGTCGGCGAGCAGCACCTTCGGCTTGTCCACGATGGCGCGGGCGATCGCGGCGCGCTGCGCCTGTCCTCCGGACAGGTCGATGGGGAAACGATCGGCGAACATTTCCGGATCGAGGCTCACCATGTCCAACGCCTCGGCCACGCGTTCCGCGACATGCTCCCGCAGCCAATCCGGATGATGCAGACGGAGCGGCTCGCCGACAGAACGGCCGACGCGCCACCTCGGATCCAACGAATCGAACGGATTCTGGAACACCAATCCGGATTGCGCGCGCAAATCGCGCGCCACGTCGCCCCGAAGCGGCTTTCCGCAATATTCAACGCTGCCATCATCGGCGCGCTCAAGTCCCAGCAGCACGCGTGTCAGTGTGGTTTTGCCCGAGCCGGATCCGCCGATCACCGCAAGGCACTCCCCCGCATGCAATCGCACATCCACGTCGAACAGCACCTGCCGGCGGTGCCGCCCCGCGCCATACCATTTGGCCAGACTCCGGCCTTCCAGCACCATCCGTTCATCATCGCCCATGGTCAGGCTCCTTCGTTTCCGGCGTGCAGCGACAAGGCGCGCGCCGCTTCGACCAGCCGTCGGCCCTCATCGGTTTTGGGATCCGCCAGCACATCCGCAGTCGTGCCGAACTCGGCGATCCGCCCGCGGTCGAGCACATAGCAGCGCGTGGTGACACGGCTCAGAACGGTGAAATCGTGGGTGATGAACAGCATGGAGGCCTTCGCGTCATCCACCAGGGATATGAGCAGATCCACAATCTGCCGTTGCGTGATCGAATCCAATGCGGTGGTCGGCTCGTCCGCGATGATCAGCCGCGGAGACGTGACCAGCGCCGTAGCGATGCCGACGCGCTGCCGCTGCCCGCCCGACAGTTCGTGCGGATATTTGCACAGCACGTCCTCGCGCAAGCCGACCTTGTCCAGCATGCGCGTGACGCGTTCCAATCGCTCGGCGAGCGTCAGATCGTAATGCAGATACAACGGAAGCCCGACCTGCTGCGCCACCGTCATCACCGGGTTCAACGCGGCGGACGGATCCTGGAACACCATGCCCACGTACCGTCCACGCAGGTCGGCAATCACATTGTCGGACGCGCCAACGATCTGCGTGCCGCCCAATTCCACACTGCCTTCCACGCGTGCGGTGGGGGGCAGCAATCCCATCACCGCTTTGGCGATCATCGATTTGCCGGAACCGGATGAACCGACCAAGCCGACGCGTTCGCCGTCGGCAATGTCGAGATCGACGCCGTGGACGATCGGCTTGCTATTGATGGCGATGCTCAGGTCACGGATGGAAACGCTCATGAGTCCTCCCTCAACGCGGGGTTGGTCAATGGGTCGAGCGCGTCCCGCAGGGCGTCGCCGAACAGGTTCAGCGCGATCACGACCAACGTCACCACCAGTCCGGGCCACAACACGGCCGTCGGATGGATGCTGATGAATCGGACGGATGTGGACAGCGAATGCCCCCAGCTGGGAACGCCGGCCCCGACGCCCACGCCAAGGTAGGTGAGTCCGGCCTCGGCCAGCATCGAGGTGCCGGCGCTCATGGACAGCTGCACGCACAGCACCGGCAACGTGTTCGGCACGATGTGCGAGAAGAACACGCGGACGGTACTCGCCCCCGACCACAATGCCGATTCGACGTACGCGGAACGCGCGGCGAGCATGGCGGAGGGACGTAGGATGCGTGCCAGATTCAACCCGTATGCGCAGCCGCAGGAGGCCACGACCACCGCGGCGGACGCGCCAAACGGCACGGTGAGGATCAACGCGATCAGCACAGTCGGTATGGAGATCAGCGCGTCGACCACGACCACCGACGTGGACGCGAGGGCTCCGGAGCGGGACACCATCGCCGCCACCAGCGCCAGTCCAATCACCGCTGCGACGATGACGGTGAGCACGGCGATCAGCAGATTCGTGCGGGAGCCGGCCATCAGCCAGCTCAGCACGTCCGCTCCGGTGCCGTCGGTGCCAAGCGGATGCGCCGCGGACGGCGAGGCCCACACGTTGAAACCGTCGGTGTCGAGCAGCGGATACGGCGTCCAGACAAGGGATGCGGCGGCGGTCAGCAGCCACAGTCCGATGACGACCAGCGCGTATTTTCCGCCCGCTTTGGACCAGATGGACGATATGACGATTTTCGCCGAATTCATGCGATCGCCTTTCCCGAGGCCGCGCCGGCGGTTTTCAATCGTGGATCCAGCGCGCGGTGCGCCACGTCGACCACAAGTCCCAGCAGCAGGAAGAACGCGGCGAGCAGGAACAGTTCGCTTTGCACCGCGATGAGGTCGCGATTGCCGACATCGGTGACCAGCATGGAGCCAAGACCCGGCAGGGCGAACAGGTTCTCCACCACCATCACGCCGGTGATCATCTGCGCGAAAGTCAGACCGATCACGGACACCAGTTGAGGGGTGGCCAGACGCAGGGCCACGCGTAGCACTGCCTGCGTGCGGGTCATGCCGCAGGCCATGGCCATGTCCACCGCCTGCGAGGAGGCCATATCCCTCACCGCGGCGCGCGTGTAGCGCATGATGGACGCTCCGGCCGTGATGCCGGTGGTGAGCGCGGGCAACGTCAGCGAGGCGAGCGCACGCAGCGGCGACGACCAACCGTCATCCGGGAAGCCCTGCGCGGGTAGCAATCCCAACAAGCCCGAGCCTCGGGAGAACAGCAGTATCAGCAGCAGACCGCCCCATAACGCGGGGATGGCGCCGGCCACAATCGCAATGCCGTGGTACAGACCGCGCAACCGGTGGCTGCGCGCCAGCACGGCGGCACAGCCGAGCGGAAGCCCTATCGCAAGCGCGATCAGAAGACTCAGCACAATCAGCGGAAAAGTCACGGACATGCGCGTCACGACCTGCCCCGCCACCGATCTGCCGCCGACCGCGGACACGCCAAGATTGCCATGCAGCAGCCCCAGCATCCAATCGCCGTATTGCGCGACAAGCGGCTTGTTCAAACCAAGATCGTCGCGCAACGACGCAATGCGTTCGGGGGTAGCGTTGGTGCCGGCGATCACCGCGGCCACGTCCCCCGGAAGCACGCGCAGCATCACGAACACCAACGCGGACAGGCCTATCAGAGCCGCCACGAACAGCACCAGCCGTTTCACCACGAATCGCATGATCGTCCACGCAACCTTACTTACTTGACCTGCCTGGTCTTACTTGGTCTTAGAGATCCGCCACAGAGGCAACACCGTCTGGCTCAGCTTGCCGGGGAAGCCCTGCACGTTCCTGTTGCAGGCCACCGTCACGCGGTATCCGAACAGCCAGTCCGCCGGCGCATCCTCGCTGACGGCCTTGGCCGCCTGCTTGAGGTAATCGGCGCTTTGCTTCTCGTCGGTGGCTTTGAGCGCTTTGGCGTACAATTCCTGCGCCTGCTTGCCGTCGTAGTGGAAGTAGTAGTCCGGCGTGGTCCACTTGTAGAAGTCGTGGCTTTCGGCATGATCCACCAGCGAGAGCTCATAGTCGCCGTTGGTGTGCACGTCCTGCAACCAGGTGGAGAACTCCACATAGTTGATCTTCAGATCGATGCCGATTTTGGCGAGCTGGCTTTTGAGCTGGTCGCCAAGCTCGGTGCCGTAGGTGTTGGCGTAGGTGAGGGTGAGCTTCAGCGGATTGTCGGTGGAGTACCCGGCCTCTTTCATGAGCTGCTTGGCCTTGTCCACATTGTACGGATACAGGCTTGTCAGATCCTCGTATCCCGGGTCGACGGACGGAATCGGCCCGCCGAGCGCATAATCGACGTTCCCGCGGGAGGCGATGATCTCCTTGTGGTTGATGCCGTAGCGGATGGCCTGGCGGATGCGCTTGTCCTTGAGCTTGCTGTTCGCGCAGTTGAACGCGAGCACGAATTTGTCGCTGCCGTCGGCCGCGGACACCCGATATGTATTCGTATCAAGCGATTTGGCGAGTGTGGCGTTCACCGGGGAAAGCACGTCCACGTCGCCGCTTTTGAGCGCGTTGACGGCCGCGTTGTCATCGTTGATGAATTTGAGCACCGCATGTTCGGTGACCGGCTTGTGCGCGGACCCCCAGTATTTCGCATTGGCCTTGAGCACCATCTTGCTGGCCGGGTCGAAGGATTCCACGGTGTACGGGCCTGAGCCGACCGCCTCGGTCTTCGCGCTGTATTTGGCGTTCCTGTCGAACACCAGTCCCGGACGTCCGGTCAGATACCACAGGAGGTTGGAGTCGGGGGCGGAAAGCGTGAGTCTGACGGTGTCGGAGTCCACGGCTTCGGCCTTGTCGAGGCTTTCCACCTGGTTGGCGTTGTAGTACTGCTTCTCCTTGAGCTGGTTGATGGACCATGCCACGTCGTCGGCGTCGAGCTTGTCGCCGTTGGAGAAGCGCATGTTCTTGTTGAGATGGAACGTGTAGGTTTTGCCATCCTTGGAGATGTCCCAGGATTTCGCGATGCCCGGCTGCACGTTGTTGTCGGAGTCGCGGGACAGCAGTGCCTCGTACACGTTGCCGATCAGCACCTGTTCGATGGCGGAGCCGGATTGGTGGCGGATGTCGAGACTGGCTGGCGCGAGCTTGAGTCCGATGGTGATGGTGTCGGCCTTCGCCTCGCCGGCGCCGTCCGCAGCGGTTTTTCCACGTGACACCACGATGGCCACGATGATGGCGATGACGGCGATGGCCGCCACGAGCGCGTAGATCCATTTCCTCGGACCTGACGATTTCGGCGATTTGGCGCGCGCGTTCAATGTGGCGTCGGTGCTGGCCGTTTCGTTTCGTCCGTTCTTCCGTTCGGTTGCGTCGGCTTCGCCGTGCGCACCTGAAGATGCTGGCATGATTGCTCCTATATTTCGTTATGCTTGTTCGGCTGACCGCCCGCAGGGTCGATCGCCGATGTCCGATTCTACCGTCCGCCATGCCCGTGGCGTTCCGCGCGGAACATGGCCATGGTTATATACTGAACGCGGAGCCGGCGCCATGCGGACGACCGGCATGATCGACAAGGCGGTTTTCCATGGCGCATATTCTTTTGGGGATCACCGGCAGCATCGCCGCGTTCAAGGCCTGTCACTTGGCTTCCGATTGGAGCAAGCAGGGTCACGAGGTGCGCGTGGTGATGACCGCCGCCGCGCAGGAGTTCGTCACTCCCCTGACGTTCAGCTCGCTGACGCACACGCCGACGCGCACGTCCATGTTCACCGCCGGACTTGGCTCCTCCGATGTCGCCGACGTTCCGACACGCCCCCTGCAAATCGGCCATATCGCCGACGCGAAATGGGCGGACATTCTGGTCATCGCGCCGGCGAGCGCCGACATCATCGCGAAAATCGCCTGCGGCATCGCCGACGACCAGCTCACCAGCACCGTGCTCGCCTATGCCGAGGGGCCGAAGATCCTATGCCCCGCCATGAACGTGCATATGTATGCGAATGCGGTGACGCAACGCAATATCGCGACCTGCAAGGAGCTTGGCTGGACCGTCGTGGAGCCGGAAAGCGGCATGCTGGCCTGTGGTGACGCCGGCAAAGGACGTATGGAGGAGCCGGCCGGCATCGAAGAAGCCGTGGACGGACTGCTGCTCGCGAATCGTCCGGACGCGGATTTGCCGCTCAAGGGGCTCAACGTGCTGGTCACCGCGGGCCCCACGCAGGAGCCTCTCGATCCGGTGCGTTTCCTGACCAACCATTCCACCGGCAAGATGGGATACGCGCTGGCCGAAACGGCACGCGACCTGGGAGCGCATGTGACGCTCGTGTCCGGCCCCGTGGCGCTTGAAAAGCCGTACGGCGTGGACACGGTCGCCGTCACCACCGCGCAGGACATGTTCGACGCGGTGCGGAGCCGGTTCGATAATGCCGACATCACCGTCATGGCCGCCGCGGTAGGCGATTTCCGTCCGGTCGAGCAGGCCCGGGACAAGATCAAGAAGAACGGGCGCAGCAGCATCGAACTCGAACTCACCTCGAATCCGGACATTCTGGCTTGGGCCGGCGAACATAAGCGGCCGGACCAGACATTGTGCGGATTCGCCATGGAGACGCGCGACCTTGAGGCCAACGCGGCGAAGAAGCTTAACGGCAAGCATTGCGACATGCTGGTGGCCAACAACCTGCGCACCCCCGGCGCCGGTTTCGCAGCGGACACGAACGTGGTGACGGTGCTGACGCCGGGCGAAACCGCAGACAGGCCAAGCATCGAACGATGGAGCAAGATGGGCAAGGACGCACTTGCGAAACGTATTCTTGTCAAGCTCGCAGCCATGCGTGCGGACGGCGAACGGCGCTAACCGCAGCATTTTCGAATCGCAATAACCGTATCAATCGCAATAATCGCAATATTTCAACGGAACTTCCGCAAAACGCGAAGGAGAACGCAACATGCTTCTGATGGCTGTGGATATCGGCAACACGAACGTCGTGATCGGTTTCATCGACGATGGGCGCATCGCGGGCACGTACCGCATCACCACGAAGGCGAACCACACGTCCGACGAATACGGGCTGATGATCACGCAGTTCCTGGCTTTGAGCGGCTACAAGCCGGCGGATGTCGATGATGTGATCATTTCGTCCGTGGTGCCGAAGGTCATGCATTCGTTCCGTGCGAGCATCGTGAAGTTCCTCGACATCGATCCGATGATCGTGGGACCGGGCATCAAAACGGGACTCAACATCCGCATGGACAATCCGCAGAACATGGGCGCGGACTGCATCGCCGACTGCGCGGGCGCGTATTACGAGTATGGCGGGCCGATTCTGGTGGCTGATTTCGGCACGGCCACCACGTTCAATTACGTCACCGGGGACGCGGCGGTGATTTCGGGACTGATCACCACCGGCATACGTACCGCGGCGGCCGCGTTGTGGGAGGGAACCGCGCAGCTGCCGGAAGTGGAGATCACCCGTCCGAAGTCGATTCTCGCCAAATCGACGAAACCGGCCATGCAGGCGGGCTTGTATTACAACTTCCTCGGTGGCATCGAACGGACGATCACGCAATTCCATCGGGAGATTGACGAGGACTTCCGCGTGGTGGCGACGGGCGGATTGAGCCGCGTGTTCGCCAACGACACGGACATGATCGACATCTATGACCCGGATCTGATCTTCAAAGGCATGCGGCACATCTACGAACGCAACGTCCGCTAGAACGGCGTCACGGTGCCGTTACTGGATGACGAAGCCCTGATTGGCCCCATACTCCTTCAGATCCTTCTGCCATAGCGAGATGCCGCCCTTGAGCTTGATGCGGTCGGACGATTCCGTGTTCCTCAGCGCGTCACCAATGCTGGACGTGTCGGGCACCTGTCCTCCAGCGGCGATGATGTCGAGCCTGTCCTGCTCCTTGCGTAGCATGCTCGACCACTTGTAGGCCTTCCCCACCGTGGAACGGAAATCGCCTCGCGCATACACTTCGAACGGCAGATACTGGTATCCGGTCGACACGTTCTCCGCGGCGCGGGACAGCACGCGGTTGTACTCCTGGCCGCCGAAATACGGTATTTCGATGCCACGGTCGTCGGTCACTGTGGTCCTGCTGAGGAATTTCGGATCGGACAGCGTGTCGTTGTCGGCGGGGAAAGCGCCGCCGTCCACACGGGTTTTGATGCCTTTGGCGTTATGGCACGCGTATTCGATGAAACGGTACGACGCCTCGGGCTTGCGGGAGCGTTGCAGCACGGCGAGTGCCGATCCACCGTTCTCCGACGTGACGGCCTTGCCGTCCGGTGTCGGCATCTGGGACACACGCCACAGACCGGCTGCGCCGGGAATGTCGGACATGAGCAGCGACGGCAGCCAGGCGCCCGAGAACAGCGAGGCGATCTTGCCTTGTCCCACGGCCGATTTCCAGGAATCCGACCATGTGGTGCGGTTCGTAGCCACCAGTCCCTCGTCGATCATCTTCTGCCAGAATTCGGTGAATTTGCGGGTGCCCTCGTCCTCGGTGAGATTGATCGTCACGTTCTTGCCATCGTTCGACGTGGAGAACGGACGGCCGCCGGCAAGCCAGATCATCGTGTCGTAGAAGCTCGCGTCGCCCGAATCGGCGGTGATGTACACGCCGATCTTCTTGAGTTTCTTCGCCGCCTCATAGTAGTCGTCCCATGTGCGGATCTTGGACGCGTCCACGCCGACCTGCTCGAACACGCTGTCGTTGTAGAAGAACGCCATCGGGCCGGAATCCATTGGCAATCCGTACACACGGCCGTTCAACTGCACCGAGGACCATGTGCCGGGCGTGTAGAAATCCGAATATCCCTCGGTTTTGCCGGTGATGGCCACCAGCTGGCTGCTGACCGCGTACTGGCGCAGCGCGTAGTATTCGAGCTGCACCACATCGGGAATGCCATAACCGTCCTGGATGGCGTTGTTGAGCTTGTCATAGCCACTGGTGTTCTTCCAGATGACGCGGATGTCGGGATTCTCCTTTTCGAAACCGGCGATGACCTGCTTCATGCTCGGCTCCCACGACCATACGGTGATGGCCGTGCGCGTGTCCTCGGCTCCGCACGCGGCCGCGCCCATCGTCATGACGCAGGCGCAGCAGATGGCGACAAGCCGCCTCACCAGTTTCAATCCCACGACAGCGGACCTCCGTCCCGTTTCCTTCACGTTCTATACCAACTCCAGATTATACGGAAGGTCTGCGTACAGTCTCCGGAAAAATGGCCGTATCTATGGGAAACGGACACGGAACGATGATGTTCCGTGTCCGTTTCCCATATACGATTGGTCCGTCATATCGATAGCATATGACGGACCAATGAGGCGAATCAGGCTTCGATGCCGAGCTTGGCTCGTTCCTTCTTGGAATACATGAAGGCCGGCAGCTGACGGCCCTGCTTGAGCCATGCATGGTATTCGGCGGTGGCAGCGAACTCCACATCGGACGCGGAGTTCAGGCAGGTTTCCACGGAATCCTGGATGACGCCGATGATGAAGCCGACGCCCACCACCTGCATGGCGATGTCGTTGCTGATGCCGAACAGCGAGCAGGCCATCGGGATGAGCAGCAGCGAACCGCCTGCCACGCCGGACGCGCCGCATGCGCCGAGCGCGGAGACCACGGACAGCAGGATGGCCGCCGGCAGGCTGATCTGGATGCCGAGCGTATTGGCCGCGGCCATGGCCATGACGGTGATGGTGATGGCCGCGCCGTTCATGTTGATGGTGGCGCCCAGCGGAATGGACACGGAGTACATGTCCTTATCGAGGCCGAGCTTCTCGCACAACTGCATGTTCACGGGGATGTTGGCGGCCGACGAACGGGTGAAGAACGCGGTCAGGCCCGATTCCTTGAAGCAACGGTAGACCAGCGGATACGGGTTGCGGCGCAGGAACAGGAAGATGACCAGCGGTCCGAACACGAGCACCATGAGCAGCATGGTGCCGACGAGCAGGAGCAGCAGGCTGCCGTACTTGGTGAATGCGGACAGGCCGTTGTCAGCCACGTTGGTGAACACGAGGCCCATGATGCCGAACGGGGCGAGGTTGATGACCCAGCGGATCACCTGGGACACGGCGTCGGCCACGTTGGCCATGAACGCCTTGGAGCTTTCGTTGGCGATGGACTTCATGGCGAGTCCGAACAGGCAGGCCCACATCAGGATGCAGATGTAGTTGCCATCGATGATGGCCTGGATCGGATTGGCCACGATGTTGGTCAGCAGCGTCTGGATGACTTCGGAAAGGCCTTGCGGCACCACGTCGGCTTTGGCGGCCTTGCCCAAGGACAGGGTCTGCGGGAACAGACGGGAGGTCAGCACGGCCACGACCGCTGCCAGGAACGTGGTGAACAGGTACAGGAACAGCACGGTGCCGAAACGGCGGTCGAGTTTCGACGTGCCCTGCGCAAGGGCGCTGGCCACCAGTACGAACACCAGAATCGGGGCCACGGCCTTCAACGCGGCCACGAACAGGGTGCCGAATTCGCCGATCCAGGTCACGTGGGGCATGGTCAATGCCAGCACGGTGCCGATGATCAGGCCGACGATGATACGGACGATCAGCGATGCGCCGTTGTAGATGTCGGCGACGCCGCGGACGGCTTTCGAGATTTTACCCATGGTTCTCTCTTACTCTCGTGATGCCGGAAACGCTCCGGCAAGTCAACAGAACGCCATGATAATCGGGCGTGTCGGACGAGATAGGGGAATGTCCAAAACCGCGAATCCCTACAAGCCCGCACCCAACGGCACGCGGGACACGAATCGTCGCGACTCCCCGGTCAGCGGATCGTCGAATCGCAGTTCGCGCGCCACCAATTCCAAAGGCCGCGAGAAGTCGTCATAGGCGCATTGCACCACTTCCGGGTAGAAATCGTCGCCCAGAATCGCCAGGCCGAGCGAATTCATATGCACGCGCAACTGATGCGTCTTGCCGGTTTTCGGGCGCAGCGTGTAGTTCACGTACGGATCGCCGTCGACGTGCCGCACGTCGCTCCCCCGCTCGACCAGCGTCTCCGCGTTGGGAACGTCGGCGCTTTCGTACGCCTGTAATCGTCCGCGGTCCTTGTTGATATGCGACCTGCGTACCAGCGGAAACGGCATATGCCGATCGATGCGGACCGCCGTTCCGTACCGCGGCCGTCGCACAGGGGCGAGCGGAGCCAGGCATTCGTAGGTTTTGACGGTTTTGCGATTTTGGAACAGCATCTGGTATGCGCCGCGCGCGGCCGGATTGCGCACGAACACGACGACACCGGCGGTCAGGCGATCCAGACGATGCGCGGGCACGATGTCCGGCTCGCCGTAGCGTTCGCGCAGACGGATCAGCGCGGTTTCGCGATACCACATGCCGCGTGGCGTGGTGGCGAGGAAATGCGGCTTGTCTATGACGATGATGTTCGCATCCTCGTACAGAACCTCATATTCGAGGGGAATATGAGGTTCCTCAAGCACATACCGGTGCCTGCGTTCGTTACTCAACGGTGACTGACTTGGCGAGGTTGCGCGGCTTGTCCACGTCGTAGTTCTTAAGCTTGGCCATGTCCATGGCGAACAGCTGCAGCGGCACCACGTCCACCAGCGGGCTCATCAGCGTCGGGCAGGCGGGACGCCAGAACACCACGTCGGCGTAACGCTCCACATCCGGATCGTTCTCCTCGGCCACGGCGATGATGTAGGCGCCGCGGGCCTTGACCTCCTCGATACCGGAGATGACTTTGGCGTGCAGCACGTTGCGTCCGCGCGCGGGCGGCACGATGAACACGACCGGCTCGCCCTCGTCGACCAGCGCGATCGGACCATGCTTGAGCTCTCCCGCGGCGAAGCCCTCGGTGAAGGTGTAGGCGATCTCCTTGAGCTTCAGCGCGCCTTCCATGGCGACCGGATACCCCACATGACGTCCGAGGAACAGGAAGGACTTCGCGTCCACCATCTGCTTGGCGGCCTCCTGCACGGTCTTGGTCTGGGTGTCGAGGACCCACTGGATCTTGCGCGGCATGTCCTTCAGGGAATCCAGGGTTTGGGCGATCTCGTCCCTGTACATGGCGCCTTTGACCTGCGCCAGGTACAGGCCGAGCACGTAGGCGGCGGTGATCTGCGCCACGAACGCCTTCGTGGACGCGACCGCCACTTCCGGACCAGCATGGGTGTAGAGCACCGCGTCAGATTCGCGCGGAATGGATGCGCCCTGCGTGTTGCAGATGGCCAGCACCTTGGAACCCTGCTCACGGGCGTGACGCAACGCCATCAGCGTGTCCATGGTCTCGCCGGACTGGGAGATGGCCACCACCAGTGTGCGGGGCGTGAGTATCGGATCACGGTAGCGGAATTCGTGCGCGAGCTCCACCTCCACGGGGATGCGCACCCAATGCTCGATGGCGTACTTGGCCACCATGCCCGCGTATGCGGCGGTGCCGCAGGCGATGACGATGATCTTGTCAATGGCCTTGACCTCATGCTCGTCTATGCGGATCTCATCAAGGTTGATGTTGCCATCCTTGTCGAGGCGTCCCAGCAGGGTGCGCTGCACGGCCGCCGGATCCTCGTGGATCTCCTTGTCCATGAAGGAGTCCCAGCCGCCTTTTTCGGCAGCCGAGGCATCCCAATCCACGGTGTAGGTCTTCGGATGTTCCACGATGTTGCCCATGAAGTCGGAGACGACCACCTTGTCGGCGGAGACCATCACGGCCTGGTCCTGGTCGATCTCCATGGCACGCTTGGTGTAGGCCACGAACGCGGCAACGTCGGAGCCAAGGAAGTTCTCCCCGTCGCCGAGGCCCACCACGAGCGGCGAATCGTGACGGGCGCCAACCACGATGTCCGGCTGTCGCACGTCCGTGGCGAGAATGGTGAACGCGCCTTCCAGCATGCGGGCCAGACGGCGGATGGCCTTGAACAGGTCAGGCTTACCGGTTTCCTCGATGATCTTGTCGCTGATTTTGCCCAGCAGTTTCGCCGCGACCTCGGTATCGGTTTCGGAGACGAAACGATAGCCCTCCGTCTGCAGGTCGAGACGAAGCTGGGAAGCGTTTTCGATGATGCCGTTGTGGATGATGGCGACCTTGCCGTCACGCGACGTGTGCGGATGCGCGTTAGTGTCGTTCGGCACGCCGTTCGTAGCCCAACGCGTATGGCCGATGCCCACGGTGGCGTCCGGCATCGGATCACGTTCGATGTCCTGCACCAGGTTGGCCAGACGTCCGGCCTTCTTACGGACGGCCACACGCTCCATGCCAGGCGCCGTCAGCGCCACGCCGGCCGAATCATATCCGCGGTATTCCAATCGCTGAAGTCCTTGGAGACACACCTCCAAAGGCTTGCCGCACGCGGTCCGAACATTTCCTGCATATCCTACGATTCCACACATAGCTCACCAGTGTATCGGACGATTATGTCAAGCGCCGATGGCGAAAGTCACTTTCACATAACCGGCCAATCGGCGCTTGGAATGCACATCACGAATTCGTTTGGCACGCTTCGTACAGTTTCGCCTTCGCGGCATCATACCCTGGGGCGGATTCGTCGAAATACTTGCCGAATACGTCCTTGTCCTTGTTCTCGTCGCTGACGATCGCCTTGTAATCATCCACCGTCATGGATTGTTCGGCGAGCCCGTTTTTCTTCAGGCATTGGAGCAACGGTACCGCTGGATCCTCGTTCTTGGGATTGCTTTTCATGCTGTCGTGCAGAATGCTCATGCTGGTGAAATCATTGTCCTCGTCGCATTGGGCGACAGCGGAATCGCCATCGCTTTGGCTCATTCCGGCGGGATACGTGGTTTGCATGCCGCCTTGCGAGTCAAAAGTGACATCGACGCCTTGCTGTTTCGCGCAATCGCTGAAATGCTCGCTGAGTTCGTTGAACTCTTCGTCGGTGATTTTGCTGTCCTTCAGTATCTTCTTGGTCAGGGACTGGTGTGCATCATCGTAGGTGCGTTTGATTTGCTGCGCGTATGGCCCGGTAAACACCGTGCCATCCTGGGCCGTGGCGCTGCTTGATGCGCCGGTAGCGGTACCGGCAGATGAATCGATATGCGTCGCTCCCCCACAACCGGACAGCAACAGCAGGCAGCATGCCGCCACGCACACGAAGGTCGTCACACCGGTGTGACGATGCCGCGCGATATTCGAAGTTCCCATGTGCTCTTCTCCTTGCGAATCCTTGTCTCTTCCATTCAGCCGGCCCGCGGCAGTAGGTGCGTGCCACGCTAGTTACGACACACACCCACTACCGACGCCGGGGTGTCAGTTCGACAGATGGGTGTCATCTGGGTGCTCATGCCGGTACACATACTGCGACAGGTCACTGAGCTTGTACCCGTCGTAGCGTTCCATGCATTCCTTTGCGACCCTGTTGTCCTTCTGCGCGTTCGTCCCCGTGTACGGGACCGGTGTCAGCGCACCGTCGGTCAGATCGAAGGTAGGGAAATCATCTTCGCTTTGAGCCTGTGCGCAGATACAATCCATGACTTTACTTTCCAACGCTGCGATGTCCTTCTCGCTGATTTTGCCGTCTTTGATGAGGTTGCGGGCGAAACCAGTCTGAAGATTGTCGTACGTGTCCGCGAACCTGCGGGCGTAGGCGCCCGTGAACTCAGTCCCGTCCTCGGCTTTCGCGGTGGTTTGCGACGGGCTCGGAACCGCGTCCTGACGTTCCGTACCGCACGCGACGCACACGGAGCACACGAGACACGCCAAGACCGCACCACAGACAACAGACATACGCGACGAATGCTTCATGACCGTGCATGCTCCTTTGCGATTCCGTCTAACAGGTGACGCCCCGTTGACGCCATGCTTGCATTGTTTCGCGCTTGAGCAGACGATGCAAATCCTTGTCGTTAAAATTGCTACAAGGCCCAGGTTGTTGGTTATCGGTTCTTGAAATACCGGAACAAGTCACGTTCACGGGTGATCAGCATCGCCATCGAGGCTCCGGCAAGTACGCCGACGAGTGCTGCCGCCGGAATCCTGGCGAGAATGCCGACAAGCGTCGTCGGCGAGATGATGACGCCTGTTTCCATATGGGTCAACGCCCACACGGTCAACGGTGTTGTCACGATTATCGCCGAGCAGCACCACATCAATGTTTCAAGCAACATTTGCAGCCAGAGCGCGATTTTCGGCTCCCCGCAATGCATGGCTGACGCCAGTTCGAGCCGCCGAGCACGCACCGCGGCATATCCTGCGAACAACGCGGCGACGAACATCACAACGGGAGCGAGCGCGCTTTGCCTCCCCCGGAATGTCTTGACGGCATCGAGCTGCGTGCCTTGCGTGCTGTTGAGCTGGCTGATTGTAGGCTGCTGCGAGGCGTCCGATGGCCACGAGGATACCGTGGATTGGAGCAATGACTGCATGGCGTCAGGCACCGGCCAGGCCTTGACCAGGCATTGGTCGAAATCGTCTGCAGCTGCGGGAACCTGGCTAAGCGCCACATAGTCGTAGCTGGTTGATCTGCCGTCATCCGGGTATTGGAACACCCCGGCGACGCGCACCTTGCCGCCGGCACGCAATGCGAGCCGGTCCCCCGCCCGAGCGTGCACAGACCGGGCGGCCTGCGAAGACAGCCAGATGCCGTCGTAGTCCCGTACAGTCAACGTCGCCCCATCGGACCGTGTCGAGGAGGCGAAGACGCCAAGTGCCCCCGTGGTGGCATCGAGCGAGGGGATGCCCGCAGATGGCAGGACGGCGGATGTGACCTTGTCGTTCTTCGACCGTAACGCGCCGGATGCGAGCACCCCGTCCACACTGGACAACCGTTCGCATGCTTCACCGCTGATTCCGCCTTTGAACTCGATGACGTACGTCGACGCGCCCGATGCGATATATCGGTCAACCTGCTGCGCTATTGACCGAATGCTGAACAGGTCGGCAGCAGACAACCCGCCGACCAACGCGGCGAGAATCAACATAAGCATGAACGCATGCGAGGTTCCGGACACGATATCCCGCCATGCTTCGTCCACGACACCACGCAGACGCATACGCCCTGTCTCAGCCGTATCCCGGTCAATGGCAGGCGCAACGGTATCTTGTTCCCGGCTCACTGGTAGTCCCTCAAATCGATGATGTCCGTGCACGCGTCGCGGGTGCGCGGATCATGTGTGGCGACCACGACAATCGCCCCTGATATCGACAACCCGTGCAAGGTTCGGTTCACGCTCGCCGCAGTCGCCAAATCAAGTTGTGCTGTCGGCTCATCCACAAGAAGCAGTCCCGCGTGGGAGGCGACCGCGCGCGCAAGCATCAGCCGCTGAGCCTCGCCACCGGACAGGTCACGGAACTGTTTGGCGGCAAGATGGTCAAGCCCGAACACGCGTAACAGTGACAAAGCGTGCTCTTCGGCTTCGTTCCTGCGGTCCCCGCGAGAAATATAGGGCAGTGCCACATGGTCGATGACTTTCCTACGCGCTACTCCATGAGGATTCTGCAATACCCAGCACACCCGACCGCATGAGACGCGTATGACCTTGCCCTGCGCTGGCTGCTGCCAGCCTGCGACAATGGACAATAGCGTGGATTTGCCCGAGCCGGAAGGACCGACCAGCGCATAAACGCGCCGGGGATACAGCGTCATGGTGATATGCCTAAACAGCCAGTCGTCCCCGTCGAAGCTGTGCCCGACATCGTCGAGCTTGACATGGGCAGACTGCTCATCACCGGAATTGTCCTGAACTGTACTGGTTCCCGCCAATCCTGCAACCGCGGGTCGTATGGACTCGAGCCGGTCTTGCCCGCTCATCGGCACGCCTTGCCTGTGCTGGCGGGAACATCGACGGAAGTCAGGGATGCGCCGGATTGCACGCTGACCATCGATTTGCCAAGCTGGGAGGCGACCACATGGACGGCGACCGGCTTGCCGCGCGAAACCACGCATGCCGAATCCGCAGAGACATCGTACATCGCCGCCGGCGGCACCGAGACCACGTTCAGCGCTTTGGCGAGCTTCCAGCGATATGTAACGTTGATGGTGTTCGAAGCAGTGTCCTGCCCCGTGTCGCTCTGGGCCCCTCCGGTATCGGAAGCCTGCCCGGAGGCTGCCGGCTGTTGGGCGGCACGGTATTCGTTACTCGCACCGATGGCTGAGAGCAGGGAGGCGTCAGTGCTGTCCGCTGTCTGATCGGTGATGGTGAACGTCGTCCCGTTGACTTCCATGACCCGATCGCCTTGCAGCATCGAGGAATCATTGCGCCGGAACGTCGCACGGACCGGTTGGCTGGTAGTCGTCAGCACATCGGCTCCCTGCTCTACGTGCCCGCCATATCGGGCCTGGCACTCCTTGACAGTCACCTTCTGTTGGGGCAACCATGCAAACAACGACGTATCGATGCTCCACTGGCGCTCCTGCGTGGCGCTCTGCGTCCCAGCGTGTGCGGCAAGTGCATTGAAGGCTTTCACTGTATCCCACGTCATCACGTCCGAATCCGGGGCCGTATATCCGAGCCGTCTGAGCTCCGCATTGAGCGCCGCGATATCGCCGCCCTTCATGCCACTGGTCATCGTCCGATACGGTGGTGTCCTCAGATACAGCGCGAGTTGGGGTTGTCCGTCAACGGCAATGAACGCGGAGCCTGATTCGATGCTGCTCCCGGACGCGCACTGTCTCAACTCCGTAACTACTCCCCCAACCGGAGCGGCTACGGAACCGGATTCGCTGCGTTCCACCGTGACGGTGACGGAACGCTCGTCATCATATGGTTCCGATTGCACGACGAGCGTGCCCGCGCGCGTAGTCGACTCGAACGCGGCAGGTTCGGGCTCACGGGTGAGCAGGAATCCGCCGCACACGCCGGCCGCCAGCATGACGAGCGCGAGCAGCACGGCCACGGAGACTGACACCGTGTTGCGGCCAGCGTTCCGGTTTCCACCGGTTTTTTGGTGATGCATCCGCATTCTGTGCTCCTTCGTGCAGAATCGAAACGTTGTCATTATCGGCGGGGAGGAATCCGCAGGCAAATCCTTGTCGTGCAAATACCTACACGGTCGCGATACTGGCACTCACGACAAACATGGCTTTGCGGTACGATTACCCGTTTTTCGTTGACTTTCCGCCGATACGGCACCTCATCTCCCAAGCAAATCATGATTGCGCATCTCACATTTTGGCGCTTTTTGGAATATCCTGCGGAACGGTTTCCGTGAAACCCATCGTTTGACGCCAATCCGGCGGCGCCGACACAGAGCTATGCTGGTGTATGAATACCGTATTCGAACAAGCACAGAGCCAGGCACCATCATGAGCCAACAGCAGACACCATCCGCGACCGGCAGCGACCAGGCGGCGGGCACCGTGCAGGTCGTGCTCGTCGACAACGACATCCTGGCCTTGAACATGCTGCGTGAAATCATGTCCGGATGGCCGCGCGTCGCCATAGCCTGGACCGAGCATAACGGCTCGGACGCCTTCGACCACTACCGACAATGCGAATCCGGCATCCGCGATCTGCCGGACCTGTTCATCACCGACATCTCGATGCGCGGCCTGTCGGGCGTCGATATGAGCCGAGCCATCCGCTACACCAACGGCACGATGCCGATACTCGGCATCACTTCATACGAGCCGACCCAGTTCTACCATGATGCCGCCGACGCCGGCATGCAGGCGGTTATCGGCAAGAACGAGCTGTCGGCCCTCAAAAGCATCATCATGGAGGTCGCGGACACCGGCGCTCTCGCCGTCCGACCGCCCTTCGAGGTACCGGGGCGGGCGCATCTGCGCATCCGGCAGGAAGGCCTGCCGTACATCCTCTCGCTGAGTCAGCAGGAAAAGCAGGTGCTCACCATGTGTTCGCACGGATATAGCAACGCCGATATCGCGCAGGTGCTCGACGTTAGCCCGTCGACCATCAACACCTACATCACACGCGCGTCGCGCAAGATGGGCGTGGCCAGCAAACGGGAGGCAGTGGCGTTATGGACGAAAACCATCGGACTGTAGGCGGCTCGCCAATGGCGAACATCAAGACCATGATCGCGCCCCGGGCCACGCAGCGGCTGCATCACCATAAGATGCATATCGCCCTATGCCTGGTGGCCACGATACTCATGGCCGCAGTACTGACGTTCCTCCCCGCAACGACACCCACACAGTGGATCATCTGCATCATCGCCTGCTGCTGCCCGCTGGGCATCGCCTTCGCACCGGTACCGATGTCCGTCATCTCATTCGCCGTGGTACTGCTACTGATGTTCACCCCCGGGATATCGCTATCGGATGCCGGCTCCATCATTCACATGCTCACACCGCTGGCCATAGGCACGCTCGCGTATTCGACACCCACCCAATGGTCGATCTGGGGTCTTGTCACTTCGATCGTCACCTTGCTGCTGGCTTTCGACCCCCGCGAAGCGCTCTCGCAGGGGGACGCGCTCTCCTTCTTCGTGCTGCTCGCCTTGTACATCGTCACGTATGCGATGTGCGCGTCCATCCGCACCATCGCCATCGACGATCGGCAACGGCACCGCGACGCCGAGCTGGAGCTGTTGCGAACACAGCAGGCACATCAGCGGGAAGTCACCAGATTCGCGCAAATGACCCATGACGCGGTCACGGCAAGCCTGTCGAGTATATTCCTGCTCGCGCAACAGCATATTGACACGTTGGACACGGCCGGCAAGACGGCGGATGCGTCAGACGAGGATTGGCGGACCGTCCGGCAGCTCAGCGAGAGCGCCCTTGCCAGTATCCGCTCGGTCATCAGGACCATGAACGCCTCGGACGAACGCCCTGAGGATCATCTGGATGGCGCTTTACACAACCTTCCGCTACCGCAGCGCATCGGCATCGCGATCGAGCAGGGGCAGCATCTGCTGGCCCCGCACCATATGCATGTCGATGTGCATACGTCAGGGCAGATATCATCTCCCGCCTGCACACGGTCAGGCGACGAGGCGGTGACCCTCATCGGGGAGATCTTCACGAATCTGCTGCGGCACGCGTCCCCTGACAGCGCGCCCATGCTCACCATCAGCTACGATGACGACAACATGTCGCTCATGCAGACGAACGCGCTGACGCACAAGAACACGCGCAGACACGGCACAGGCCGGCAATCGCCTGAAGCCTCGCAAGGCCCGGCCACGAGCGGTGACGCCCTGCCGCGATCACAGAGCGGACTGCTCCTCCACCGTGGCGTCATCGAGTCGCTGGGCGGCGAACTGCGCTTCAACAGCGAGGACGAGACGTGGACGCTCTACGCGCGTATCCCCCTGCACCCCAACGTCTAACCCCAAAGCCTAGGCACAGTAGGCTGCTCGGGCACAGCAAGGCCGCTGCGCCCGAGCGTCGTTCAAAATGCTCCTGTCAGGCGACGCACCATGGAAGCCACTTGGGGCATGTCCCCAACAAGACGCTGATACTTGCGGGAGCCGGCGTCGCAAGCGCATCATCATACCGGGCACCGGTGATTCCCGTGGACAGCCCGCAGACACCGACGGCGATGGCAAGGCACATCGCCAATGCCGCACGACTGTCATGGTTGCGGATTGCAACCCCACGAACGATTCGCATCATCAACACCACCTGTTCGTTCATCTTGACACGTGTCACAGCACGTGCTGCAGGAAGTCCTTGAAGCGCGGCTCGCTCGGATGGTCGATAATCTCAGGACCACCATGCTCAACCACCACGCCGCCATCCATGAACAACACCTGGTCGGCGACCTCGCGCGCGAAACCGATCTCATGGGTGACGACCACCATGGTCATGCCTTCCTTGGCGAGGTCGAGCATGACGTTGAGCACTTCGCCGACCAGTTCCGGATCAAGCGCGGATGTCGGCTCGTCAAACAGCATGATCTCCGGCTTCATGGCAAGCGCGCGTGCGATGGCCACGCGCTGCTGCTGACCGCCGGAAAGTTGCGCCGGATAATAATCGAGGCGCTCCCCCATGCCGACGCGGTTCAGCTCCTCGATGGCGAGCTTGCGAGCTTCCTTCTTGTCCATGTGCTTGACGTGGACCGGAGCCTCCATGACGTTTTCAAGAGCCGTCATGTGCGGGAACAGGTTGAAGCGCTGGAACACCATGCCCAGTTTGGAACGCTGTTCGGCCACTTCCTTGTCGTTCAGGGTCTGCAGCACGCGTTCGCCGCCCTTGTCGACGTATTTGTAGCCGATCATCTCGCCGTCGACGTCGATTTCGCCGCCAGTCAGCGTTTCCAGCTGGTTGATCAGACGCAGGAACGTGGATTTGCCGGAGCCGGACGGACCGAGGATCACGGTGACGGTTCCGGGCATGACGGTCATGTCGATGCCTTTGAGCACATGCAGATTGCCGAAGGCCTTGTGCACCTGCGTCGCCTTGACTGCAGGAACGATTTCGTTGGTTGTGATTTCGCTCATGGTCATTCCCCTCACGCGGTCATTCCCGCGAACGTGGCTTCGTTCTGCTTGTCGATGTCATCCTTGGGCTCGCCGAAGGTCTTGCCTGGCAACGGCGTGCGCTTGCCGCGGGCGCCGGCGGGACGGGCGTCGAAGCCCTTGCCGAAGTGCTTTTCGAGTCGGGACTGGATGACCATCAGGATGGACGTGATGACCAGATACCAGATGCAGGCCACGATCAGCAGCGGAATCGGCTTGTACAGACGGGTCGCGATCGCCGTGGTGGCGAACTGCAGTTCCAACGTGAACGGCACGGCGTTGACAAGCGACGTGGTCTTCAGCATACCGATGAACTCGTTGCCGGTCGGCGGGATGATGATGCGCATGGCCTGCGGCAGCACGATGCGACGCATGATGAGCGTGCGCTTCATGCCGAGGGCCTTTGCGGCTTCCGTCTGCCCCGGATCGACCGCCTCAAGTCCGGCGCGCACGATTTCAGCCAGGTAGGCGGCCTCATTCAGGGCCAGGCCCAGCCATGCGGCGTTGAATGCGGTGATGACCGACTGGGAATCGATGCTCCAGAATTCGATCGAGGTGAACGGGATGCCTACGCCGATGCGCGGCACCAGCACCGCGAACAGACCCCAGAACACAAGCTGCGTGTACACAGGGGTTCCACGGAAGAACCAGATGTAGAACCAGCTCACGCCACGCAGCACCGGATTGATGGATTTGCGCATGACCGCCAGAACGACCGCCAGAATGATGGCGATGACCATCGAGATGACGGTCAGCAGCAGCGTGTACTTGATGCCTTCCAGCACATTCTCGTTGAACAGGTATTTCCAGACCACGTTCCATTCGAAACGAGGATTGGTGACGAGGGTCTGCACCAGCATCGCGGCGAAGAGCGCGACGATGACGGCCGCCACGATCGGACCCGTACGCTTGACAGGCAAGGCTTTGATGCGATTGGGAATATCGAGGCCTTCGCCGTCGACTTGTTTCTTCGCCATGATGCTGTTTCCTTTTTTCTATCTATCCAATGAGATCAGTTGAGGTCGGTCGGGTTGATCTCGGCCTTGTCGAGCGCGCCGGATTCGACGCCCCAATGCTTCAGGATCTTCATGTACGTGCCGTCATCCATCAGCTTCTGCACGGCCTTCTGCACAGCTTCGTCGAGCTGCTCGTCGCCCTTCTTGATGGCGATGCCCTGCTTGGCCACGCCTTCGACGTCACCGAGCGCCTCAAGCTGGCCGTTGGTCTGCGAAATCGCATAGCCGGCGACCGGCGAATCGGCGTAGAACACATCGGCCTTACCAGTGGCCACAGCGGTGGCGGCTTCGGCCTGGCGCTTGTAGGACATCACTTCGGCCTTGTTGTCGGCCTTGCAGCCCTTGGCGATCTTGTTGGCCTCGTCCTCCTGGACGGTACCGGTCTGCACGGCGATCTTCGCGCCGCACATGTCGGAGGTGTCGAGCTTCTTCGGGTTGCCCTTCTGGACGGCCCACGTGGAGCCCGCACGGTAGTAGCTCACGAAGTCGACGGACTGCAGACGCTCTTCGGTGATGGTCATGGCGGTGATGCCCAGATCATACTTGGAGCCGATGGACGGGACGATGGTGTCGAACATGGAGGAGACGATCTTCGGCTTCAGACCCAGCGTCTGGGCGATGGCCTTGGACATGTCCACATCATAGCCGACCGGGGTCTTGCCGTCCTCGGCGTAGAATTCGGCCGGAGCGTAGGACAGCTCCATGCCCACGGACAGCTCGCCGGACTTGACGGTCTTCGCGGAGGCGGCCAGCTTGGCCAGCTCGTCATCCTTCTTGATGGTGCTCACATCGTAGCCGACGGTGGTGTTCTTGGCCTTCGACTCGCTCTTGGCGTCACCGGAATCCGTGGTGCCGCACGCGGCGACGGAGAACATCATGGCCGCGCTCAACGCAAGTGCGGCAAACGACTTGAACTTCAACGACATATCTGTATATCTCCTTATTCTCTTCTCATCCACTGAACAATAATCGTTCATTCGCCAACAAACGTCCAGTATTCCAAAGGCTCACGATAAAACCGCAATGCTACACCGACGTTAATCGACGAAAACGTGGGGGCATCGGCCGCATGTCCGATGCCCCCACGCCACGCGATGCCGACGTGCGGCTCAGCCCAGATCAGCCGGATTGATCTCGGCCTTGTCCACGGCGCCGGATTCGACGCCCCAGTGCTTGAGGATCTTCATGTATGTGCCGTCATCCATGAGCTTCTGCATAGCGGCCTGAACCGCCTTGGCCGTGTCGGAATCACCCTTCTTGATGGCCACGGCCTCCTTGGTCACGCCCACATCCTCGCCAAGGGCCTCGAGCTGGTCATCGGTCTGCGAGATCGCATAGCCGGCGACCGGCGAATCGGCGTAGAACACATCGGCCTTGCCGGTGACGACATTGGTGGTGACATCGGTCTGCAGCTTGTTCGACAGGATCTGGATGTCCAGCTTGTTGTCCGCCTTGCACTGCTCGGCGGCCTTGTTGACTTCCTCCTCCTGCGTGGTGCCGGTCTGCACCGCGATCTTGAGTCCGCACAGTTCAGAGGTGTCGATCTTGTTCGGATTGCCCTTCTTGACCACCCACGTGGAGCCGGCCTTGAACATGCTGACGAAATCGACCGCCTGCATACGCTCAGGAGTGATGGTGAACGACGAAACGCCGATATCGTACTTCGAACCGATCGACGGAATGATCGAATCGAAATTCGACGTCTGCGGATCCGCCTCGAGGCCGAACGTCTTCGCCAAAGCCTTGACGATGTCCGCATCGAAGCCGACCGGCGTCTTGCCATCGGAAGCCAGGAACTCGGCCGGCGCATACGAGGTATCCATGCCGACGGTCAGCTTGCCATCCTTCGTGACGGATGACGGCAGCATCTTGGCGATTTTCTCGTCCTTCTTCACACCGGACACATCGTAACCGGTGCTCGACGACGAGCTCGAATCGTTGGAAGCCGCGGAATCCGTCTTATCGGATGTTCCGCAGGCTCCCATCGAAACGACCATCGCCGCGCTCAACGCGAGCGTCGCCCAACCTTTCATGTTCTTCATCATGGCAGATCCTCTCTTCAACCCAGCCAAACCAACCAACCAAATGTGGTCATGGCAGATAACCTAAGAGCGGATTGCTACGAACGTATTAACGGACGCAAAAACCGAAACATTCACTCGTCGGTGCCGGGCGTGTTGATTTCCGGCTTGCTGATGGCGCCGTCCTCGACTCCCCAATACTTGAGGATCTTCATGTAGGTGCCGTCGTCGATGAGCTTCTGCAGGGCCTTCTGCAGAGCCTCGTCCATCTGCTTGTCGCCCTTCTTGACGACGATGCCTTCCGGAGCGATGCCTTCGGCCTTGCCAAGCATCTCAAGCTCGCCGTTGGTCTGGGCGATCGCGTAGCCGGCGACCGGGGAATCGGCGTAGAACACGTCCGCCTTGCCGGTGGCGACATTGGTGGTCACATCGGTCTGCAGCTTGCTGGAGATGACGTCAAGCGTCGGCTTGCCGTCGGCCTTGCACTGCTTGGCCATCTTGTTGGCCGCGGTCTCCTGCATGGTGGCGGTCTGCACAGCCACCTTCTTGCCGCACAGATTGGAGGTGTCCACCTTCTGCGGATTGCCCTTCTTCACTGCCCAGGCGGAGCCGGCGTCGAAATGGCTGACAAAATCGACGGCTTCAAGACGTTCCTTGGTGACGGTGAACGACGAGATGCCGATATCGTACTTGGAGCCGACAGACGGGATGATCGAATCGAAATTCGCCGTCTCCGGATCCGCCTCGAGGCCGAAGACGCCTGCCAGAGCCTTGGCGATGTCCACATCGAAGCCGACCGGCGTCTTGCCGTCGGATGCCAGGAATTCGGCCGGAGCGTACGACGTGTCCATGCCAATCGTCAGTTTGCCGTCCTTGGTGACATAATCCGGCACCAGTTTGGCGATCGCGTCGTCCTTCTTCACGCCGGAGACGTCGTATCCTGTCATTTCGCCGGATTTCGCGCCGGATTGCGACGAGGCGTCATCCGCGTCGCTGGTTCCGCATGCCGCGCCAGTGACGAGCATAGCCGCCCCCAGCATGAACGCGACGGCCGATTTCAAGGTTTTTCCTGCCTGCATGTTCTCTTCTCCTATGGATTCTTCAGTGCGTATGACCGAACACGTATCCTAGCGTAAAGAGGGCATGTTACAAAAAATTTCTTGTATCAACGTTCTTTCAGCATGTGAAATCGGAAATTTTCCGATTATCGCACTTGCTTGTTGGCATACCGCATGGCACGCAGCGCCTCGCGTTTGTCCTGCTCCTCACGCAGCGACTGCCTCTTATCGAATTCCTTCTTGCCACGAGCCAGCGCGATCTCCACCTTCACACGACCATCCTTGAAGTAGAGGCTCAACGGAATGATGGTGAATCCCTTGGCCTGGCTCTGCCGGGCCAGTTTGTCAATCTGCGCGGCATGCAGCAGCAGCTTGCGCTTGCGCTTGGGGGCGTGGTTGTTCCACGTGCCGTTCAGATATTCGGGGATATTCGCACCCTCAAGCCACATCTCCCCACGACGGTCGATGGTGATGAACGATTCAGCCAACGACGCACGTCCCTCACGAAGCGATTTTACTTCGGTGCCGGTCAGCACGAGACCGGCCTCATACTTGTCCTCGATGGCATAGTCGTGACGCGCCTTCTTGTTCTGCGCGATCGGCTTGGTTCCCTGTTCCTTCGCCATATCGGACCTCCTTTCCGGTTCCACGGTCCACTGTGTCTCACTGCCACTGTGCTTCACTGTATGAACCGTATACGTATTGTCTGCAACGCGGCTTCCCCGACAATATCATGAAGGCGCGCCGCCCGATCGCACGGACGACGCGCCTTCGCACATCCCATGGCGTGTGACGCCGGATCAGTGCACGTACCAGAACTGGGAAGCGTTGTACAGTGTGCGGTACGACACCACGTAAGGGCCGACCACATTCATCTCGGAGATGGTGATGGTGCTTCCACTCACCGATTCAACGACGGCGACATGTCCGTAGAAGCCGTCCGCACCGGCCTGTCCGGGCAGGAAGGACAGGGCTGCGCCGACCTGCGGGTTGTGATCCACACGCAGACCATACGATGGCGCGGTCAGATACCACTGGCCGCCATTGCCCAGATAGGACGGCGTGTTGATGCCCATCTGCTTGCGGCGGTTGTAGGCCCACCACGTGCACTGTCCACCGGCATAGGCGTTGCCGTAATCACCGTTCGACGTTCCCTGACCCGTATTGTTGCCGGGCGTGGGCGTCGGGGTGGGGGTCGGGGT
>ERZ1034669.25-NODE-25-length-125932-cov-34.944056_pt1 | contig 125932 bp, 80 predicted proteins | sample MGYA00520705_ERZ1034669 | MGnify/ENA primary metagenome ERZ1034669 (study PRJEB33766, sample SAMN09781766) | gut metagenome | biome: gut microbiome | host: Homo sapiens | place: Madagascar | study: EMG produced TPA metagenomics assembly of the PRJNA485056 data... | reverse complement strand
TCGTTTGTAAATCCCATGTGAACCGTTGGAAACACTGGACTCCATCGGCGTGTCGGAACTTGACAAATCAGGAAGAAAATACCTTCCAGACATCTACCAGCGGCGACCGCAATGCTTTCCACCGACTCCGGACTTGCCTCCCGCTCCCCATGGGCCACGTCCTTCGGCACGCAGCACACCCAAGTGATGCTTCATGGCAACCAACATGATGTGCGTGTCCTCCAAACCAAGGTGTCGTTCCGACTTGGTCGGGTCAAGCGCGCCCTGCCGCTTGGCGTACGCGTCCAATGTGTTGATGCCGTACGGATGCTCGTCATCCGGAATCGAACCCTCATCCCAACGGCGGCTCATCGGCAATGTATCGATGATCGTGATATTGCCCGAACGGTAGCTCTCCGCATATCCGGCCACATTCAGCATGAAGAATCCATGCTCGAACCGGGCGTTGTGCGCCACATACGGCTGCTGCTCCAATCGCTGCAACAAGCCGATCTGCGCCTCCGGCCACTCGTCGAACAGGCGGAAGCCGGATGCACGCTGGGTCACATCGATGCCGGTCAGGTCACGAATCAGAGGATTTCCAAGCGTCGCGTTCTCGGCGGGAACACCGAACGACAAGCGCGCCTGGCCGTAAGCGTCGCCAGCCTCGTAATAGCCCTGCTCGTATCGGTATCCAGTAGGCACATCAGCCGGACGCGGGGAAATCATGTTCATGTATTCGAAACCGACGTCGATGATGTACACGCGAGCCGGATCCGTACCGGTGGTCTCGATGTCGATGCCCATGACGTTGTCCACATCGCGGCCAGGCAGATACGCGTCACGCCAATCGGACTTGCGATACTCGGCCAAACGGCGAGTTTGCGCCGATTCGCCGGTTTGAGACGCATTGCCGCGCGCGCCGGCTGAATCCGAGCCTTGGCCGAACACCGTGGAGCCGCCCGGACTGGTGACGCCGCTCAGATTCGCACGCGACATGGCATAATCGCTGGCACGCTTCTGGCTCCTCTCCGAAGCGCGTCGGACGGCACGCCCGTTGACGATATCGGCGGTCCGATCCTGGATGTCATCCAGCGTGATCTCCCCGGAAACCGAAGCGGAACCGGGGTGAAGCACCGGCACCGTCACGCGTTCACGCCGTTCCTCGGTGACCGTCCACAAACCCATATCCACACCGATGCGTCGCAAAACCGCGATTTCGTCGCACAGCCGCCGGTTCGCGTAGGCGAGCGCGCGGGGAAGCCGATAAGAGGCGATGAGCCGGTCGAAATCCGTCATGAACGTGCTGCTGCACTGCGCGATGATCGGTTCGAGCCGGTCGCGAATGGCAAGATCGTCCTTCAGCAGATCATGCAATTGTTGGACGGGCAGTTGCGGCGACGGTACGGAGCGCAGTATGTCCAGCAGGTCGATGTACTGCCGTGCGGCGACGCCGATGCCATTGCGCAGGTCAAGCGAGGACACCCACTGCCAATCAATCGGCTGGTTGTCGGCATTGTTCGGCATCGATGCCGACCATTGCCCGATGTCCTGTTTCGCGTCATCAAGCCAGGAAGAATTCGTCGTCGATTCACTCATATCTGCCCATCGTAGCCGACACCCACCATCAGAGCACTGCGACATGCGGCGGACCGGCGTGGGCTTCCTCTCTGCGCGAACGTGGGTGCATGGGTACGTGCGAAATCGCTTCCTACGAAACCGCGCGCGGATATATCCATGCACGGCGGCCGGCATGCGAATCACCACATAGCGCAAATATGACGATTTTCCAGCAAAAACCCAGACTTGACTTTCATTTTGAATCACGGAACGCGATCAAACGTTCCAAATCAACGAAAGGAAGCTGCAATGTCAGTGACACATTCCGAACCAACGCATTCCATCGGCGACATCAACGAAAATGGATGCGGATGCTGCCATGGTGCGGACGTCAATGGAGGCACGACCATGTCGGCAACATGCGAACCGAGCGAGTTCCACGAAGCATGCGGAACCAAAGACGACGAAGCCAAGGGAAGCGGACGCCTTCCGGACAATGTGGAAATCAATCCACTGTTCGCACGGCCGAAGGAGGCCAAGGCGTTCCCGAAATTCACCATGCCGAGGGAAGGCTCCCTGCCAGAAACCGCCTATCAGGTGGTGCATGACGAAGCCATGCTGGACGGCAACGCGCGACTCAACCTCGCGACGTTCGTCGGCACATGGATGGATGACCATGCGAATCGTCTGTACATGGAGGCGGCCGACAAGAACATGATCGACAAGGACGAGTATCCGAAGACGGCCGAGGTCGAATCCCGTTGCTGGCACATGCTTGCTGACCTGTGGCACGCGCCCGATCCGATGAACACCATCGGTACCTCCACCATCGGCTCGTCCGAAGCGTGCATGCTGGGCGGACTGGCGCTCAAGCGCCGTTGGAAGGAGGCGCGTGAGAAGGTCAGCCTGCCCACCGACAAGCCCAATCTGGTGATGAGCAGCGCCGTGCAGGTCTGCTGGGAGAAGTTCTGCAACTATTTCGACGTGGAACCGCGCTACGTGCCGATTTCCGAAGATCACAAGGTGCTCGACGGGCATGACCTCGACAAGTACGTCGACGAGAACACCATTGGCGTGGTGGCCATCATGGGCGTGACGTATACGGGTATGTATGAGCCGGTCGAGAAGATCTCCGAGGCGTTGGACCGTATCGAGGAACGCACTGGACTCGACGTGCGCATCCATGTGGACGGCGCTTCGGGCGCCATGATCGCACCGTTCATCCAGCCGGACCTCGCCTGGGATTTCCGCGTCAAGCGCGTCTACTCCATCAGCACCTCCGGTCACAAGTACGGTCTGGTCTACCCCGGTTTGGGATGGATCGTATGGCGTGAGACCGCCGATTTGCCGGAAAGCTTGATTTTCAAGGTGAGTTATCTCGGCGGTGAGATGCCGACGTTCGCGCTGAACTTCTCCCGTCCGGGAGCGCAGGTGCTGCTGCAGTATTACATGTTCCTGCGTCTGGGATTCGAAGGGTATCGAAGGGTGCAGCAGACCTCGCACGATGTGGCGAAGTACCTGTCGGGCGAGATAGCGAAGATGGATGATTTCACGTTGTGGAATGACGGTTCCGACATTCCGGTGTTCGCTTGGATGCTCAAGGATCGGGCGAATCGCAAATGGAATCTGTACGATCTGCAGGATCGGTTGCGTATGAAGGGTTGGCTGGTGCCGGCCTATCCGATGCCGGTGAATCTGACGCAGGTGACCGTGCAGCGCATCGTGGTGCGCAACGGCTTCAGCCACGACATGGCCGAAGCGTTCATCGGGGATCTGAAGGCGTGCGTGAAGTATCTGGACGGACTTCGTTCTCCGATGCCGAGCGAGGCGCACGTATCCGGATTCCATCACTGATGTTCCTTGATTCCGGGGAATTGAAGGAAAACCATGATCATTCCCACAACGATTATGTTCACGAAAGCTGGCTGCAATGACAGTTCATATGAAAAAGCCGCTTGCCGTGGTGACGCACAACGCAAGCGCAGCTGCACATCCAGGATCCGCTCGCTTCGGGGCGAATGCCCGGACGACACCGACCGGAACGGCGAACAATCCATCCCCCATCGCGTCCACCGGCCGATCCGCAGATGCAGGAAACCCCAATATTACGGGCGCACCTGCGCATGCCGGGGAGAATGAAGCAGGCGGCACAACCTCAAGCGTCGCAAGCAAAACCGGCAAGGCCATGATGCCGGTCGGCCAGCTGGCCATGCTGACCGTGGTGGCGGTGGCCTCGTTGCGTTCGCTGCCGGCCATGGCCGACTACGGTCTCGCATCAATTCTGCTGTATCTCATTCCCGCGGTGGTCTTCCTGGTACCGACCGCCTTGGTCGCCGCCGAACTGGCCACCGGCTGGAAGGGCGGCGTGTACGTATGGGTGCGTGAGGCCTTCGGCAATCGAATCGGATTCCTTGCCATCTGGCTGCAGTGGATCCAGAATGTGGTGTGGTATCCAATTCAGATCGCCTTCATCGCCGTCAGCCTGTCATACGTGTTCGGCATGGGAGGCTTGGGCAGCAACGGCGTGTACGTCGCCGCGGTGATCATCGTGCTGTATTGGGCGAGCACGCTGGTGGCGCTGCGGGGCGGCAACCTGTTCGCCAAAGTCGGTTCGGTTTCGGGACTTATCGGAACGCTGTTCCCGGCACTGCTGCTCATCATCTTCGGAGCGGTCTGGCTGGCGATCGGCGAACCGATGCATACTTCCCTGCATGCGTCCGCGCTGCTGCCGCCGTGGACGGGCATCGCGTCGATTGTGCTGATCGTCTCCAATGTGCTCGCCTATGCGGGCATGGAGGTCAACGCCGTGCATGCCAACGACATGGAGCATCCGGGAAGCCAGTTCCCGCGCGCCATCGCGTTGGCCACCGCGCTGATCCTGCTGGTGCTCGTGCTGCCGACCCTGGCCATCGCCTTCGCCGTGCCGCATCGTGAGCTGGGACTCATCGACGGCATCAATCTGGCGTTCAAGGAGTTCTTCGACCATTTCGGCATGAGCTGGGGCACTCCGGTGATTTCGCTGCTCATCGCATTGGGCGCGTTCTCCTCCGTGGTGGCATGGATCGCAGGACCTTCCCGCGGTCTTTTGTCGGCCGCTCGAACCGGTCTTATGCCGCCCGCGTTGCAGAAGCGCAACGCCCATGGCGTGCAGGAGGGCATTCTGATTCCGCAGGGCATCATCGTGACCGTGCTGGCGTTGCTGTTCGTGCTGATCCCCAATGGCAACACCGCTTTCGCGACATTGGTGGATATGGCGACCGCGTTGTATCTGGTGATGTACATGCTGATGTTCGCCGCGGCGATCCGTCTGCGCAGAACACATGCCGAGGTACGGCGCACATATCGGGTTCCAGCGATCCGGCTGGTCGCGGGCGTCGGTTTCGTCGCTTCCGCCGCAGCGTTCGTCCTGACCTTCGTACGTCCGGCCGGCTTCACCGGTTTGAACAGCGTCTCGTATGCGATTCTGGTGGCCGTTGTCGTGATTGTGCTCGGCGTGCCGCCGCTGGTGCTGTACGCGTCGCGCAAACCGGGCTGGGATCTGCGTTCGGATGCCGAACGGGAAGCCGATGCGCGCGACATGCTGGTGAATCCGGAATGCTGACGGATCCCGCATAATCGCCGGAATATGAATTCCGAATGGCATGCGCGTCAAACGCAAGGGGTGCCTCTCAGGCGAGCAACTTGAGAGGCACCCCTTGCGTTTTCGTGTTTTCGTCGCGTCTGCCGCGTCCGTCTATGCGGTCACAGCCTTGCGATCACAGTTCGAATCCGAGTTCCGCTGCGGCTTCGGTCGGTACCGGATCCTCGCACCAGAAATCCTCGAGATTCTCGTTGGTGGTCAGGCTTCGGATCTCGGCCTGGTCGATATACAGTTCGCCGCTGAGATGGTCGGTTTCGTGTTGGAAGATGCGGGCGGGCCAGCCATGCAGATGTTCCTCATGCTGGTTGCCGTCCTCGTCCTGCCAACGGGCGGTGATGTCAAGCCAGCGTTTGCGCACGGCCTGATAGCCGTCGAAGCTCAGGCATCCTTCGTAGAAGCTACGGGTTTCGGTGCCGATCGGCTCATAGCTGGGGTTGATGATGGCATGGAAGGGGAATTCCGCGGCTTCGCGCGGATCGCCTTCGTCATCGTCACGCACATGATCCTCCACGACGGCCATTGCCAGGCCGAGACCAATCTGGGTGGCCGCCAGACCCACGCCCGGAGCCTCCAGCATGGTGACGTGCATGGCATCGATGAGCTTGTCGAGCGTCTTGCGGCTCAGCTGCCCGTCATAGGCGACGGTCTGCTGACGCAGCACCGGCTCGCCCGCCTGCACGATCGGCAGGATCTTCTCCTTGCCGCCGATTTTGATAAGCTTCTCGACCTCGCGGTTGAGTTCGAGATTCACTTTCGTGTTATGTCCGAACATGCGGTCCTCCTACAGGGCGAGCTCATCGGCAACGACCTTGGCGAGGCGATCGCACACTTCGTCGGCCTGCTGCTGGGTTTCGGCCTCGGCCATGACGCGAACGAGCGGCTCGGTGCCGGATGGACGCAGCAGCACGCGGCCGGTGTCTCCCAAGAGCTTCTCCTCGCGTTCCACTGCGGCCTGGACCTTGGCGTTCGTCTTGGCGGCCATCTTGTCGACGTTCGGCACGTTGATGAGTGTCTGCGGCAGCTGCGGGAAGTCGGCGGCCAGTTCCTTGAGGCTCTTGCCGGAGCGCACGACTTCGTTGCACAAAGTGAGCGCGGTCAGGGTGCCGTCTCCGGTGGTGGCGAATTCGCGGTTGATCACGTGGCCGGACTGCTCGCCGCCGAGCAAGTAATCGCCACGGAGCATCTCCTCAAGCACATAGCGGTCGCCCACGTTGGTCTGCACGGTCTTGATGCCCATGGAACGCAGCGCGAGCTTCAAGCCGAGATTGCTCATCACCGTCACTACGAGGGTGTCGTGGTTGAGCTTGCCGGCGTTCTTCTTGGCGCGTGCCAGAATACCCATGATCTGGTCGCCGTTGACCATGGTGCCGTCTTCGTCCACGGCGAGGCAACGGTCTGCGTCTCCATCGAAGGCCACGCCCATGACGGCGCCGGAGGCCTTGACCATGGCCTGCAGCTGCTCGGGGTGCGTGGATCCGGCGTTCTTGTTGATGTTGTATCCGTCCGGGGACGCGTTGATGACGGTGACATCGGCGCCTGCCCGGCGCAGCGCTTCCGGCGCGACCACGGAAGTGGCGCCGTTCGCGCAGTCGGCCACGATCTTCAGTCCCTTCAGCGGGGTCGGCTGGGACTTGTCCGGACCGACCGGTGCGATGGCGGAGACCAGATGGTCGATGTACAGGTTGGTGGCGGTGGCGGTGTCATGGCTGATACGTCCCACGCCCGCACCGGTCGGACGTTCCCAATCCTGGCCGAGCACCGCTTCGATCTCATCCTCCTTGGCGTCAGGCAGCTTGAAGCCGCCGCGCGCGAAGAACTTGATGCCGTTGTCGGGCATCGGATTATGGGAGGCGGAAATCACGGCACCCATTTCGACGTTGAGCACGGATGTCAGGTAAGCGACACCCGGGGTCGGGATGATGCCGGCATCGATCACATCGAAACCACCCGCGGACATGCCCGCGGACAACGCCGCGGCAAGGAAATCGCCGGAAACTCGCGTATCGCGGCCGACCAGCGCGCGACGGCGGCTCGCGAACTCGCCCTTGTCGTCGTCATCGCCCAGCACGCGCACTGCGGCGTCACCCAAATCAAGCGCCAGCTGTGCTGTCAAATCCCTATTCGCCAATCCTCGAACGCCGTCAGTTCCGAACATACGTGGCATGAGTCTCAAATCCTCGCTATCTGCAAACGATATTTCCGTGACCTATCGTACTCAATCATGCCGTCGAAACCGGCAGCCTGTGGCGCAATCGCATAACACTTCACATTTCGACGGGTGGCATGGATCGTGGAGACGGAAGATTCGCATCGTTCCACGTTCAATCGGCGAGTCGTGGTTGCGGGTTTGGAACCAGAATCTTGGTGCGCGGATAGTACGTCATGGTGACGCGAGATCCTGGCTCAAGATCCTCGGGCATGAGACTGTCATAACCATTGGGAAGCCCGATGCGAAACGTTCTGCCGGAATCGGTGCGGAATTCGTAGTATGCGCCGGCCTGCGCCGATCTTCCATACCGGTAGCGATGGCCCATGCGATACGGGTAGCCATACTGTCTTTCGCTCGCGCGGGAATCGCGGAACGTGCCGTTCCCTACAAAAGTGACGGTGTCCGTGACCGGACCGGAAGCGAAATCGGATGTGGCGAAACCGGTCAGTACGAGACCTCCGACCAGGACGACCACGGCGAGCGCCGCCGTGAGCAATCCGGAGAAGCCGATTTTCCAGCCGCAGCGTGTGCTTGTGGCTAGGCGTAGGCGCGGCAGGGCTTTCACCAGCAGATATATGGTGTCTGCCGAGCCGAGCGCCAGCAACACCAGGCCGAATATCAGTTTCCCTCGCAGGCCGCTTTCGCCGACTCCGGATGTGGATGCCGGTATGACGGCCAGGAACAGCAAGGCGATGGAGCAGACGGTGTTGGACACTCGGTTGGGTGCCAAATCGATGCGATGGTCTTGCGATTGTTGCGTGTTCATGCCGCCCGCGTATGCGTTGGCGGCGGCGTATTGCTGGTACGGCGGCTGGAATGGTGGCTGCCGATATGGTGCTTGTAGCGGTATGCGTTGAGACGGGAGGCCGTATGGCGGTTGTTGGCGTGCCTGCGGGAATGGTGCCGATTGAGGCCTCGGTTGGGATTGCGGAAATGGGGATTGCTGTGGCCGCGGTGCACGTGGTGCGTGATATTGCGGTCCGTCGGAACTGACGGGACGGTATGGCCTATTGCCGTTGGACCCGTATGGCGGCATCATACTGGGATTGCTCATGGTCTTCCATTCATGTTTTGCGGCTGGATATTCGATGAATCATTGCCATGGCAGCGGTTCGTATTCGCTGCCATATGCTTGCCGGTCTGCCCGGCGACCATCACTCCCGCAATGGAGCGTCGGCGAGCTGCGCCACGAAAAGCCCTTCGTCACGAGTCACGATGCGGGCGCGTCCCGGCACGGCTTTCACTGGCTTGACCTTGCCGATGAGTTGTCCTTCATTGGGATCTCCGGACAGCAGAATACCGGTCATACCGAGGTCTTGGAACGCTTGCAGCACCGGATCGTACATGGCGCGGCTGGCACCGCCGGTTCGTCTGGCCACGATGACATGCAGTCCCACATCGCCGGCTTGAGCCAGTAGCGGAGCCAATGCCCGTACGGGGTTGCTTCTGCTGGTGGCTACCAGGTCGTAGTCGTCGACGAGCACGTATACTTCCGATCCGGTCCACCATGAGCGATTGCGAAGCTGCTCGGCGGTCACGTCAGGGCCCGGAATGCGTGTCGTCAAGAATTCCGCGAGGTCGGACAACTGTTCCGTGGCCATCTTGTCGTTGGTGAGATAGGCGCCCATATGCGTATCCGGGATTTGCGCAAGGTTGGCGCGGCGATAATCGACCATGAAAATCTTCGCCTTGCCGTCCGGATACCCTCGCACGATTTCGTTGATCATCAGTCTTAGGAAGGTGGATTTGCCTGAGCCTGAATCACCGAACAGATAGCAATGCGGATCCTTCTGGAGATCCAGCACCACCGGCGTGAGGGCGTTTTCGTTGATGCCAATGGCTATTCGGCCATGTGCCAGCTGGCCAGTGGCATCCTGTCTTGCCACCTCGTTGATAAACGCCGGGTATGGCATCTTCGTTGGCAATAGGCGGAGCTTCGGGCCTGGTTTGCCGGTCCATGCGGCGTGCACTTTTGCGATGAGGTCGGCCACACCGTCGGCCACGGTGGCCGCATCGTGGCTGCCGTCTATGCGGGGCAGCGCAGCAAGCATATGCAGTTTCGCCGGACTTAGGCCGCGGCCTGGAGAGCCGTTGGGAACGGTTGCCGCGATTCTGCGGTCGATATGCGAGTCGCTGGGATCGCCGAGGCGCAGTTCGATTTTCGTGCCGATCAGATCGCTGATATTGGCTCGGATTTCCAGCCACCGGTTGGCGCTCAGCAGCACGTGCACGCCGAAGGTCAGGCCTCGGGCGACGATCTGCTGCACTGTGGGCTCCATTTCCTCGTAGTCGCTGCGGAACACGCCCCACCCGTCAATGATCAGGAACACGTCGCCGAATCCATCGTCGACGCTTCCTTCGGCGCGGCGGCGGCGATAGGTGTCCATGCCGTCGATGCGTTGCTCTTTGAAGAATCGTTCACGGGAATCGATGATGCCTGAAACCTCGGCGAGTGTGCGTCGGACTTTTTCTTCCTCATTGCCGGAAGCCACGCCGCTGATATGTTCCAGAGGCTCCATGGGAGCGAACGTACCGCCTCCGCAGTCGATGACATAAAACTGCGTTTCCAATGGAGAATGCGTCAAAGCCAGTGAGGCGACGATGGATCTGAGCATCATGCTCTTGCCGCTCAATGGACCTCCGACGATGGCCACATGGCCACCGGCTCCGGACAGGTCCAGAGCCATGACCTCGCGCTTCTGTTCGCGGGGACGATCCTCGAGCGCGCAGGGAGCGATCAATGTGCCACGTTGTCTCCAGCTTGGGGAAATCAAGCCGTATTCTTTGGTGACCGTCAGATCAGGCATGAAATCGTCAAGCGAGTTCGGCGTGACGAGCGGAGGAAGCCAGACCACATGGGCCGGTGTTCCCTTGCCCCGCATCTGTTCCACGGCATATTGGAATGTGGTGGTCTCTCCCGAAAGGCCGTCCGGCACACCGGAGACGTAGGAAGCGCGGAACCGTGTGATGGTGCCGTCCGGCGATTTGAGGTAGCCGATGCCCGGTAGGCTTGGCAGCTCGTAGGCGTCCGGGATACCCAATACCGCACGGGATTCGGAAGCGGAGAACGTTTTGAGTCCGATACGGTAGGACAAGTGTTCGTCCAAGCCACGCAACTTGCCTTGTTCCAACCGCTGCGAGGCTATCAACAGATGGATGCCGAGGGAACGGCCCACCGCGCCGATACGCACGAAGGACTGCACGATGTCCGGCTTGGCTTTGAGCAGCTCGGAGAACTCGTCGACGACCACGACCAGGGACGGCAGGGGCTTGAGATCATTCCGACCTCCATGGACCCTGGCCTCCTCATATTCGGTGATGTTGGCGAGATTGCCGGCATCGCGCAACAGTTCCTGGCGTCGGTTGATCTCGCCGTCCAGAGCATCCTCCATACGATCGACCAAGGACGCTTCCCTACCGAGATTGGTGATGATGGAGGAGATGTGGGGCATGCCATCCATTCCCGCGAAGGTGGCGCCGCCCTTGAAATCGATGAGCACGAAATTGAGCTGGTCCGGGGAATGGCTGAGCGCCAGGGAAAGCACCAACGTCCGCAGCACTTCGGATTTTCCTGAACCGGTGGCGCCGACAAGCACGCCGTGCGGTCCCATGCCTCGCTGGCCCATTTCCTTGATGTCGAGATATGCGGTGCTGGTATCGTCGAACAGGCCAATCGGCACACGAAGACGCTCCTTGCCTATCCGATACGCCCACAGTGTGTTCAAATCGATATGCCGGATATCCCCGATTCCCAGCAGATCCGGCAGTTCTGAGGATTTTTTACGGGATTTTATGGATTGGGAATCATCATCTGCATGCTCTTCGAAACGCACGTCGCCCAGACGCCGAGCCACCGCAGCGGCTTCCCCCACGGTCAGGGAATCCGGCTCAATGCGCACCGGATCCATCGTGGTGGAAAACACCTCCACTATGTCGTTTTCAACATTTCCGAGTATGTTCAGGCCTTCTTCGACGACTTCCCTCGAGAACAGCACGCGCAGCACGTTGTCCTCCTCCAGTTCGTCCCATTCCTCCGGCATATCGATGATGGTGACCCCTCCGAGTCCATCCGAGGAGAACAGCCTCGTCTCCTTGGACAATGCGGCCAGATCGAAACCGTCATTGATCACAATCACGTGGGGCGATATCTCATCGTCGCCGGCATATCGGATGCGATTGATCACATCTTCCCCGATCAATTCATCGACGACATGCGCATTGGTGACCACCATGTACCGTTCGACGCCGACGGAGGATTCATTGATCGGACGGCAGTGCGGAAGCAGACGCGCCCAATCCCACCGGGGTCGACGCTCATCGGTCGTCAGCACAAGCACGCGCAGACGCTCGGGATCATGCCAGACGGCGGCTTGGCACACCAATGCCCGGGCGAGCGCTTCCGTATGCTGCTCATCTCCCAAAAGCTCCACCCGTTTGAACGTGCGCATGCCGACGCTGAAAGGCATATTGCGCAACGACTGGTGCGCGAGCATGAAACGGTGCGCGGCCGACGCCGATACCGGATCAAGCTGCGCCAAAGGCGGCAATTCCGGCGATTCAAGCTTCAAATCAAGCGGCACCTCATGACTTCCGAGGCGCAGAACCATGAAATCGTCATCGTTGGGGACGCGTTCCCAACGACGCATCGGCTCCTCGGCGATGGCCATCAGGGACTCCGGATCCGGCGCGTTCCACAATGCCGCGTTACGTTGTCTACGCCCCGCGGTGCGCACGGTTTTGCGCAAATCCGACAGATAGGTGAGATATTCCCTGCGGGAGGCGGTCAGATTGGCCATACGTTGAGACCGTTGACGGAAACCATTGACCACCACGAAGCCCAATGACGAGACCATGAACATGCCACTGGTGAGAATGCCGGTCAAGCCGGAGTTGGTCATCAGCATCATGATCATGGCGCTGACCGCGCCCAAAAGCGGAACCAGCGAGGTCAGAAGCGTGTTGACGCCGTCACTGGCCTCCAATTCCGGTGGAGCCTGAAGTATTATCTTCCCCTTGGGGGATTTCGGACCTTCAAGCCTGCTGGATTGCGTTTCCTCAGCACTCACAAGCGTGCCCTCCCGTGTATCGACATGATGATGGAGCATTCCACATCGCCTAGGAAAATACGGCTTTTGCCAAGAACCTCGAATCGTCGTCCAGGCCTCAACACGTTTTCCTTTCCTTCCGCATCGATGACCCTCGTGCCGTTGGTGCTTCCCAAATCGGTGATCCACAGGCCATCCTCGGTGATTTCAATACGCGCATGGCTGCGCGACACCGTTCCGGTATGATCCGGCACGGTCAGCACCATGTCCTGGAGCCTTTGCGGAGCGGGTTTGCGTCCAAGAACCAGAGTGGACGGCACCGCGAGCGCGTTCTTGCTTCCATCATCGAACAGCAGAACGGCTCGTGGCGAAGGCTTTCGTTTCGTCGTCGGCGGGGAAGGCGGTCCGGATGGTGCGGGAACCGCCGAAATAGGAACGTCTGGTTTCGCTGAAGGCCGCTTCGCTTCGGCCGGCTTGGGCATGGGCGGCTTTCCAACGGATGCTTTCACGGCAGAAGGATTCATGGACGTCGACTTCAGAATAGGGGGTTGCACTGTAGAAGATGCTGCGGAAGACCTCATTGCCGTCTGTGACGGAACGGGCGGTTTCATGACGGACGAAGCGCGCGGGGACATCGACGCTGAAACCGGTGCCGGAATGATCTTCGGTTGCGACGGCGGAATTTTCGTGCGGGAAACGGAAATCCGCTGCGATTCGTTGCGTTCGAATCCGTTCGGAATATCCGCGACGGGAGTCTTCCATGATGCCGTTTTCTCTTGCGCTGCGGTTGCGACGATGGGATGGCGGACGTCGACGCCCGTCAATGAGGCGAGCCTGTTCGCCCACCCCCGGTTGAGGTCGTCATGGCTGAACAGAGGAGAGCATGCGACCAGTACAAAGCCCACTACCATAGCCAGCATCGATGCGACCAGCAGACAGTATTTGACGAGGATGCGCCCCATGCCCGCGGGAAGTATTCCCTTCGAGGGATCGTGGGCGCCTTCCTCGCGAATCGTTCTCAGACCAAGCATCAGATTGCCCGGGGTCACACCACGGGAGCCTTCTGCGACGGCGAGCACGGCCACGGCCTCCAGCACGATCATGGATGTCACCACGACATCGTGTGAAAGCAGCGCGGCGATTCCCGCGCAGACGATCACGAACAGCATATCGATGAACGATGCCGCGCACTGACGGATGGGGTCGGCGGCACGAAAAACTACGGCGGAAGTTGAGTCGGGCATCACAATCCCCTTATGAATTCCAAAGCGCCGGAAGCGAAGAACGCCGCCACAGGCACAAGCATCATGGAGGCGAAGCACAAGACGTCGCCCATGCGCGACAGGGCGAGCGAATGGAAACCGTTCTGCTGGGCAAGCATGCAGAATGCCATGATCAGGCCAAACACGCCTATCGACAGCACGAAGACCAACGACAGCACGTCGTGCCGTATCAGCGGCAGCGCATGCGGCATTCCCGCACAGCATACCGATAGCACCACCACTGCGCCAAGACGCATCATGCAACGTTCGAACGGACGGCCGGACTGCCGTGGTTTCAGCACAAGGAAAAGGAACAATGCGGCGCTGAGCGTCAGAAAACCAATACGATCGTACGGACCGTCATATGGGCAATAGCCCGCCACCGCCGCATACGATGTCAATAGCAGTGTCAGGCAGACTACGAATCCTGCGGAATACCGGGCCTGGAACGTCTGCATGTCATCGTGGATGTCGGCGCGGGTAAGCGTACGGGCCCGTTCGGGAATACCTCCACGCACCGTCCAGCGACGAGTCATATAGGTACGCCATTCCACCAGGTAACGATCCGGCACATGCACAACGATGTTGGGCAGCATCTGCAGACAGCAGACCGACACACCAAGGATGAGCCCCGCAAGCAGCCGCACCGGCAATGCGAAAATCAGCGTGCCCGCGGAAGCCAGCATTATGCAGAGCGAAGCCACAAGCACGGCGGAAACCACTCCATCGACAGTCGGATCGGTCACGTGAACCATCATGATCGCCATGTCCACCGCCACACAACAGGACGCAAGCAGCATTCCAATTGTCATCGGCTGCGTGCAGTGGATAGCGAACGATGCCACCGTCCCCGCGCATGCGGCCAGCACCGATGAGCATGAAAGCGACGCCACCGACAGAAACCGGTCATGTTCCCGGACCCTTTTCACGCACAACCGGTCACAAAGCACCGCAGACACCGCCAGACCAAAGAACACCGCCATCGGCAGGCCACGCGACTGTTCCGATACGGTTTCGGATTCCAAGGAGACCGCCAGCATGGCGACCGCGACGCAACCAAACAACGCGGCCGCCACCAGAAACATGCCCTCAAGGTCACGCCGCGTCACGGGACGAATCGCATGCTCTGTGTTCCCTGCGGAGGGCACGCGATCCGCCATCCCATTCCGCTTAGGCATTCAGCCGCGATTCCCGCTCGTGAAGCAATCGCATCTGCTCATCCAGCTTGACACGCTGCTGCGCGGCCTCATTATCGGAATCGTCCACATCCTCCACGTAATCACGCATATGGCCGGCCAGCTTGCCGAAATAACCACGCACTTCGCGCGCTTCCGGAGATTTGTCGATGCCGGCGAGGATATCGTTCTCGCAGGTCTTACCCATGTCGATGCGCTGTTGCAGCACCTGCCAGGCACGTCCGTCCTTGCCTGCACGACGGCGTTCCTCGACTTGTTTCCTCCGTTCGGCAAGCTGTTCGTCGATGCGCCGTTTCTGCTCGGCGAGCGTGGACTGCATATCCTTACGTCGGGTGGAAAGCGTGCCCAATCGTTGCATGAAAGCCTCAAAATCCGCGTTTCCCATAAAACCTTCCTTTATTCCGCTATGAAATGACCTGTCATGACCGGTGTGCTGGAGCCAGCCATTGCCTCTCGTATGCTTGGGTCAGCACAATACGATGGTGCCTTCTGTACAGCCGGTTCCGCCGTTGCCTCCATGAGTCGTGCCACCGGAGCCGCTCCCGGACCCGAATTTGTCCAAGGCCTCCTGTGATTCGGTGGTCAAATCCGCCATGCTGTTTGTGACAGTTACGAAATCAAGCATCGCTCCGGACAGCGCGGAAAGATATTCGGCCACTCTCATGGCAAGATCGATCACCACGCCCACGTCGATGGCGGCTTGAGCGGTTCCGATGAGTGGTCCCACGACGGGAATGCCGAATTCAGCGGCGTCAGCGGCCAGCAATTCGGCGATGATTTCGATGGCGTCCATGACCATATCGAAGGTTCCGTCAACTTCATCGGCCAAAGCCTCCAAAGCCTGCGCCACCTGGATGCACGGCTGTGAGCCTTTGCCCGCAGTCTCAGCGAGACTGTTGTTGCGAATGGTGAACAGGTCGGCAGCCTGACCGGACCACGTGTCCTCATTGACTTGGGATGAGACCTGTTCGACCGCGCTTTGCAGTTCGGTCAATGACGTGGCCAGCTCACGCCACTGATTGGCCGTGCCCCGAAGCTCGTCCCAATCGCCGAAGAAAGGCTTTTTGATCCATTCGTCGACGGGACTGAAGTTGAGAATCGCCTTGGCCAACGCATCGACCGCGCTGACGATGATATGCCCCGTCTCGAACCCGCCATGGATTTTTTCCGTCAGGCCTTTCTGCGCGACGGATTTGGCCGATGAGACCTTTCCCGATGATTCGATGGCCTTCGTGGCGATCTCTCCGGCGGATTCAAACAGCCCCTTGTTGTCCACCACACGTTTCGCCCACGAGAGCGTCGCTTCCGATGAGGAGTCGGACATTGTGCAATGCCTCCTTTCCCTGTTGTTGTTCGTTACCTGATCTCGCTACGTTCGGGCAGTTCCACGACGTCGCGGTCCTGATACAACGCCCTCAACTCATCCGCGGTCCTGCCTAGCGGATCCTTGCTGGCGATGGATTGCCATGCCGATTCCTCGGCCCGCTCATGCATGGCTTCGTAGGCGGCTTCGGAGTCACCCACGCGCGCGACGACATCGTAATCGCCGTCATTATCGGCATCGATGGCCATATATTGCGAATCACCCTGTTCGAACACGCTGATACGCGCGTCCGCGCCCGTATCCGGTGTGAAGGCGATGTCATCGATTCCATCATGGTTGGCATCGACGGTGAGGAAATCGTTCTTCCCCTCCTGCGCTCCAGGAGGCAACGGCACGGACGAGCCATCCTGTTTGGACAGTGTGACGGACCCATCCTCACCCACCACCGCATGTGTGTTGCCATTCGTGAGGTTCAGGGAATAATCGTCACTTGCGTCGCCATCGACATCCAGACCGATGGTGCTGATGGTGTCCTTGGTTGTCTGATTCGGCAGAGGCACGGTGTCGATCTGTCCTATCTGCGAATCGTTGCGCGTTCCTCCGATATCCGATGCGGCATCTTCCTTGCCGGTGTCGCGTATCGGCTCACGTGCGGAACCAGTATCGGAACCGGTGGAAGCATGCGCGCCTGAAATCGCGTCCGTAGCGGAAGAAACCGATGAGACATTGATGGACTGCTTGTCGGTGGAGTCGGCAATGCCAGTCGCACCGCTGCCGGAGCCGCTTCCTCCGGAACCATATCCTCCGCCAGCGGCGCCTCCGCCCGTATAGCCTCCTCCACCGGCAGAACCGCCACCGGAATAGTTACCGCCATCGGAATCACCATCCTGATGGTGCTCAAGCTCCGTGATCCGCTGGTCCTGTTCCTCGACCTGCTTGCGCAGATCAAGAATCATCTGCCGTAGTTGGTTCTCAGTATCCTCACTGATTTCCGATGTGCTTTTCAGTGCGGAAGACAACCGTTCCGACATCTGGCCGATATTGCCCAGATACCCCTGTGTCGACATCTTGCATACCGTATACGCGGGATACAGCAACATCATGAACAGACCGAAGCCCGGATTGCTGGTTCCCGATTTCTCAAACGCCGATTTAGCCTGATTGAAACCGGAAGCGGCCTCATTGTATGCGCCCGCGGTGCTCTTCAGGTCTTGGGGGTTGCAGCATATGCATTGCCCTGCCATGAATGGTTTTCCTTTCTTGATTCGTTGACTTCTTTGTTACGACTACCGGATTTCCTCATTCGCCGGGGCGCTTGCGGCGCCCGGCCATGGCCGCGAGAGGCTTGGGAACGAATTCCTCATCATCCTCGATTTTCGGAGCGATATAGCCCATGGTGTTACGACGTTTGCCCTCACTACCCGAAGAGCCGCCGCGACCGGCGCCCATCATCGCCGGGGACGCGCCGTGGGAGGCGGCGCCGCCAGCGGATGACGCGGACGCGCCCTTGCGCAATCCCGCCGCCAGCCCTGTCGCGCCCTTGATGGACGACGACACCGGGGTGGCTTTCACCGGCTCGTTCGCATAGTATGAACCGATGCCGGCGCCCGATACGGATGCCATGCCGGCACCGCCCGCGCCCGACATCGCGCCCAGCGCTCCCATGGACGAACCTGCACCGGATAATGCGCTCAGGGACGAGCCGAATCCCATGAGTCGACCAGCAGCCAGCGTACCGCCAGCACCAAATCCTGCACCGGCGCCGGCCGCCAAAGCAGTGCGGCCTAGCCCGTTGGCTGCGCCAGCACCATGCAACCCGCTCATGCCGCTATCCACCGACATGGCGTCCTTCTTATGAATCCATGTGCCGGTCGATGGATCGTACACCATGCCATCCGAGGAGGAGTTCTTCCCCGAGTTGTCAGGCTTTGGCGTGGATGACTGCGGCTTGCGGGAATGACCGGCTTCGTTTTTGCCGCCATTCTTGCTTCCGCTTCCTGACGAATCATGCGATGCGTTCGTCTGCATACCGTTGGTATATGTGGACAGCGGACTGGTGCCGGAACCGGTGATGGCGTTCCTCGCAGTCAAACCCGCCGCCGCGCCGACACCCAAACCAGCCATCGTGCCGCCCAACCCCCGGGAGCTGCCGCCTGTGCCACCGGTGGAATGCGACCAATCGTATTCATCATCGTGAGATTCGGCGCTATTATCGGGCCATGTGCCATTGATGTCGGCGATTCCATCCTCTCCTCGAAGGACAGACTTAGGGTGCGCCCGTCCCCGAACAGAGCGCATAATCTCGTTGTACTTCTTCTCCGCTTCTTTTTCCCGATTACCGGAAAGCAGTTTGGAAATCAGATTCGCGCCTTCAATGCCCATGACCCCTGTCACCGTGCCCAAGCCGGGTACGACCATGTCCAATGGTTCGGTCGCGTTCATGATGGTCTGCTCGGATTCCTTATCCAGTCGATCCCCTGGGAGCCAAACGTTCTGGGCCGCATCAATAGCATTATTGCAGTCGGCGATATAAGCACGCAGTTTTGTAAACTGCTGCCTGAGTCCAATTTTCTGCACAGCTTTTGCAATTTCGTCAGAGCATGACCGCGCATTCTCTTGCGCATGGCAGTCGAACACCTCGGAATCCGATAATCTCTCCTGGCTCTTGTTCAATGCGTTCACGCTACTACTCAGCGTTCTGTGAAATTGAGTGAATTCATCGGGAAACTCCCATTTGGGAGTTCTCGCAATAATCGAGAGTTTTTCTTCTGCACTAAGACCAGTGGATCCGTCTTCAACTTCATCATGGAACCCCATACTCGTCCTTTCGTATGTTTCATTTCACCATTTGTTCTTATTGTCTCGGCGGCAACGGAGGACGTTGCCCCGGATATGCGCCCGTCGTCGGTGGAACCCGTGACGCGGTGGTATGAGTTGGATTATTCAAATGCGGCATATCCGTCCGTGCGATATCCACATACGGCGCGCCCGGCATGGGCTGTCCCGCCGGCACGGACGGCATGGAAGGCACACCGCCAGGAACGGACGGCATAGATCCACCGCCCGGAACGGAACCAGACCCCGCACGGGACCCGCGCCTCCGACGCGACAACACCACCCCGAGCACGACGCCGCCGACAAGCAGGACCACCAGCAGGACCGAACCACCGACCACGGCCGGCACGAACCACGACGGCAACGACGACTTGGACGAGGATTTGGAGACGCCTCCCCTGCCGTAATCCGCCTTCACGTCATCCCAACCCGCCTCGCGGTCCGCCTCGTCCGCGGTCGCCGTCGCCGAATACCGCATGCAGTCCGAACCACCGTCCTTGCGGCACTGCTCGACCCTCTCCCACGCCTTCCTCTCACGCTCGTACTCCCGACCTATCAGCCCGCACGCGGACGTGCACTCGATCGTGTCGCCATCCGGGGAGAACGGATCCGACAACCCGCCCTTGCTGCCGGTCCACCCGTCATGATGCTCGTACATGCCCTTGGTCTCCTCATGCTCCCCGCTGGCCCTCACGGCCCACTCCAACAGGGGGTTGATGTCCGGGTACGCGGTCGGATCCGTCTCCAGCAGCCGTTCCGGATCCACCGCGCCGAAACCGCGTTTGTGCTCCGGATCCAACCGCGCCTCGCCCGAACCGTTGCCCCGCGTGTTGCGCACCAGCGACTGCAGCACCTGGTTGCCCGTCGCCTCAGGCCACTTCTGGAACACCAAAGCGAGATACCCGGTCAGATCCGCCGCCGCGCTCGAATTGCCACCATCGGACAACACGACCTCCCTCGAATCCGTCCTCACGCCCTTGTGTATCGGAACCCCGACACCCGGACTCAGGATGGACACGTTCCCGTCCATCACGTCCGACGTCGCGGAAACGCTTCCCTCACGGGTCAGGGAGTTCACCGTCACCGAACCCGGGAAATACTGGCCGTAGACCGGCTGGCCCACCAGATCATACAGACCCGCACGCGTGCTGTTGTCCCGGCCCCTCACGAGGACCACGCCGTGCCGGATCGCGTGCAGGGCCACCGGCGCGTACCTCCAATCGGGCATGGTGGTATACGACATGTTGACCACGCGCGCGCCCGAATCCACCGCGTCCGCCAACGCCGAACCGCGCAGATCGGACGAGCTCCCGTCATCGCCTATGCACGCGCCTTGGAACGCCATCCCGCCCGTGGTGCCCTTGTCCGTGAACCCGAACGGGTACGCGACCACATGCGCGCCCGGCGCGATGCCCTGCAGGCCCATGCCGCCGTCGTACCCCTTCCCGTTGCCCGCGATCAGACCGACCATGCTTGTGCCATGCGTGTCGTAGAAACCGTCCGACGTGGACAACGTCACATCGCCCGGCTTGCGCATCACACGCGACCGGTCCTCCCTGTCGAACTTGCTGTACCAGCACGAATCACCGTTCTCCGACGCGAGCCGGTACTCCACGTCCACGCCCTCCAACGAGGGATGGTCCGCCACCACCTGGCTGTCGATCACCGCGACCGTCACGCCCTCGCCCGTGATCCCCGAAGCCCACGCGTCCCGCACGCCCATATCCTCGATACGCCAGTCCACGCCATCATCAGAAGCCAAGGCCGACGGCGCGCACAGACCCGCGCACGCCGCCACCGCGGACACCACCGACAACACACTCCACAAACGTCTTTTCACCATCATGACCCCTTCGATCTCAACAGGATTGCGTATGAACGGATGGCGGCAACGGAGGACGTTGCCCCGAATGCGCGCCCGGCATGGGTTGTCCCGCCGGCACGGACGGCATGGAAGGCACGCCGCCAGGAGCGGACGGCATAGATCCACCGCCCGGAACAGGACCCGAACCCGCATGGGACCCGCGCCTCCGACGCGACAGGAACACCACCGCCAGCACCACGCCGCCGACAAGCAGGACCACCAACAGGACCGAGCCACCGACCACGGCCGGCACGAACCACGACGGCAACGACGACTTGGACGAGGATTTGGAGACGCCTCCCCTGCCGTAATCCGCCTTCACGTCATCCCAGCCCGCCTCGCGGTCCGCCTCGTCCGCGGTCGCGGTCGCGGAATACCGCATGCAGTCCGAACCACCGTCCTTGCGGCATTGCTCGACCCTCTCCCACGCCTTCCTCTCGCGCCGGGCCTCCTTGCCTATCAGCCCGCACGCTTTGGAGCATTCGATCTGCTCGCCCTCCGGGGAGAAGACGTCCCCGAGCCTGCTCGTGTACTCGTCCTTGAGATCGGAATACGAGTCCGTGTACATGCCCTTGGTCTCCTCATGCTCCCCGCTGGCTTTCACGGCCCACTCCAACAGGGGATTCACATCCGGATACACGGTCGGATCCACCGACAGTAGCTTCCCCAGGTCCACCGCGCCGAAACCGCGTTTGTGCTCCGGATCCAACCGCGCCTCACCCGAATCGTTGCCCCGCGTGTTGCGCACCAGCGACTGCAGCACCTGGTTGCCCGTCGCCTCAGGCCACTTCTGGAACACCAAAGCGAGATACCCGGTCAGATCCGCCGCCGCGCTCGAATTGCCACCATCGGACAACACGACCTCCCTCGAATCCGTCCTCACGCCCTTGTGTATCGGAACCCCGACACCCGGACTCAGGATGGACACGTTCCCGTCCATCACGTCCGACGTCGCGGAAACGCTTCCCTCACGGGTCAGGGAGTTCACCGTCACCGAACCCGGGAAATACTGGCCGTAGACCGGCTGGCCCACCAGATCATACAGACCCGCACGCGTGCTGTTGTCCCGGCCCCTCACGAGGACCACGCCGTGCCGGATCGCGTGCAGGGCCACCGGCGCGTACCTCCAATCGGGCATGGTGGTATACGACATGTTGACCACGCGCGCGCCCGAATCCACCGCGTCCGCCAACGCCGAACCGCGCAGATCGGACGAGCTCCCGTCATCGCCTATGCACGCGCCTTGGAACGCCATCCCGCCCGTGGTGCCCTTGTCCGTGAACCCGAACGGGTACGCGACCACATGCGCGCCCGGCGCGATGCCCTGCAGGCCCATGCCGCCGTCGTACCCCTTCCCGTTGCCCGCGATCAGACCGACCATGCTTGTGCCATGCGTGTCGTAGAAACCGTCCGACGTGGACAACGTCACATCGCCCGGCTTGCGCATCACACGCGACCGGTCCTCCCTGTCGAACTTGCTGTACCAGCACGAATCACCGTTCTCCGACGCGAGCCGGTACTCCACGTCCACGCCCTCCAACGAGGGATGGTCCGCCACCACCTGGCTGTCGATCACCGCGACCGTCACGCCCTCGCCCGTGATCCCCGAAGCCCACGCGTCCCGCACGCCCATATCCTCGATACGCCAGTCCACGCCATCATCAGAAGCCAAGGCCGACGGCGCGCACAGACCCGCGCACGCCGCCACCGCGGACACCACCGACAACACACTCCACAAACGTCTTTTCACCATCATGACCCCTTCGATCTCAACAGGATTGTGTGTGAACGGATGGCGGGAGCGGAACAGGAGGAAGGGACCCATGCATGGATGAATCGCCCGCCACAATAAATCTCGATATCGGCTGTTGTGCAGCAACGCGCCTCGTAGAGGTGCCAGCCGGCATTGTTGCCACCGCGTTCCGGGCATTGGAAAGAATCTCCAGTTGGGACTCCTCGGCCTGTTCGAAAATATCCGCGGCATTATCCAGCCGTTGCGCATATGCGGCCATCGACTGCTGGTACCCTTCACCAAGCTGCTGCATCATCTGGGCGTACAAATTGAGTGTATGTTCCACTCGTTGCTCAAAGAAATTAGGATTCGAACGCGTGCCTCCCACCAGGGAGTTCCCAGATTGCCGCACGGTTTCCCCGGCCTGCCGCACGGCGCTTGCCTGCCTTCGGACTTCCTCTAGATTGAGTTCAATTCTGTCGGTCACTTGTCTTCTTCCCGCGACTTCACTGGATTTGCATATAATGACAAGGCCGGAGCACGATCATCGATGGCATTCGTGCGATGCGCTCCGGCCTCACTGGAAAACCGGTGTCAGAAACGACCCGCGGAACGCGCGTCGGATTCCACATACTGCTGGGCGATCTGCGAGGTCGCTTGGGAAATCTGACCCAGAATCTGGTTCATTTCCTGCAGTTTGCTGGTCCAATCACGCTGGGCTTGGTGGTAGGCCTCCCTAGCGGAGCCATCCCACTGCTCGATCAGGGACTTCACCTGATTATCGAGATTGTCGAGTTCCCGAGCGATGCCTTTGGCATCATTGGCGATGTCGCTGGACAGCACATCCACCTGCTCCGGACGAACGGAAAAAGAGCTCACCATATTTGTTTCTCCTTACGGTTCCTTTAAATGATCCGATGACGTCAGCCGAGCAGGGCCTGCAGCTTGGATGTACGGGACTGGTTGTCTTCCTCGTTTGCGGCCTGGTCTTTGGCCGTACCGCGCAGATTGTCCCGTAAATCATTGAGGATGCGATTCAGGTTGCTGGCTTTCTCCTGCCAGCTCACCATCAGCGTGTTGAACGAGGTGGCGGCATCGCCGCTCCAGAACGAACCCAGTTCAGCCATCTTCGATTCGATGTCCTTGATACGGTTGTCAATGCCAAGTCGCGCATTCTCAACAGCAGTGGCGCCCTTCTCAATCGCGCCTTCCTCGGCTCTGATTTTTTCAGCCATTATCTTCCTTCGTCGGAGGGTTGATATCATAAGCGTCGCTTCAACAAAGCAACACCCGATTAAAAATACAACAATTATTTTGTTCATCAAAATCAAATCAGCAAAGCGCCCACGTATTGAGAAACAATCATATTGGTACACCGTTGAACCAAAAACTGTTTCATATTTTCTGAAAATGATTGCAAAGAATGAAAACTGTTTCATAAAAAACATATAATGGAATAGTGACACTATTTCAACCCTTTTATCATCTATAGTGGTGATGTTCAGAGAGCAGCCTTTCCGCAAAGCCATCACACCTTATATCCCAAAAAGGATTGTCCATGACCATTTCCGCGCCACCACTGCCCAACAGCCCGCGCCAACGCCTCTCACCTTCGACGGACAGCCAAAACGCAGCGCCGTTGCGCATCACCGTCGTCTATCAGACACGCAATGTGACGTTGCAGATCACAAACGAACCAATCGTCGCCGATATCCTTCCGGACATAGCGCGACGTCTCGGTGTACTGGATCCCGCCGTCGTGTTCGGAGGTTTCCGCCTGATCGACCGTGACGGCGAAGCGCTCTCCCCCGCCCAGACCTTCGCGGAACAGCATGTGGCCGATCAAAGCGTGCTGACATTGGAACCAGGCGCTTCAGTGGACACCGACATCGTGTACGACGATGTCGTGGAAGCCGTCGGAGCCAGCGTGCAGCAGGTCTACCGCCCATGGACAAAAGACCACACCACATTCACCTCACTGCTTATAAGCGTGGGCATGCTTATCATCAGCGCCGGATGGCTGGCCTTATCTCCACCCTCGGTCTGGAACGGTGCGCTGGGTGCGGGCTTCGCCATAGTGCTCGCCGCCCTGACCGTACTGCTGCAAGGCAAAGACATGACCACGCAAGCCTCAATCATCGGATTGTCCGCCAGCGTCTTCGCCGCCGTCGGTGGATACCAGCTGGCCTCCACCCTTCTTCCCGGGCAACAGGCATCGCATGCGATGCCCATGGCCGGTGCCGGCATCGGCCTATTGCTTACGGGAAGCCTGCTGACACTCGCGGTTCCCGGCATTCGTCCATATGGATTCATTCCCGTCGCCATCGGATCGCTCATCATCATTCCGGGAATCGCATCCGCCATGCTGCCAGCATGGATGACGGACATATGGATCGTCGCAGCGGCCCTCGTGGCCCTAGCCGCGAACGCATTGCCGTGGATGTGCCTGTCCTTTGCTCGCATCAGCGTGCAAAGCCCACATAGCGATGCGGAAATCTTCGCGCTGCCGGAGCCGATTGACTATCAGAACATCAAACGGAGGTACATCGCAGGATCCACCATGCTGTTCATCGGCCGTGCAAGCGCCGCCGTCGTACTGCTCATCGCCACGCCATTGCTCAATTCATTGGACACGCCGCTTGGCTCGGCAATCTGCCTGATCGCGTTCCTTGCCATGCTGTTGGATTCCCGGCAGATCTATACATTCCGGGAGACGGCTGTGACCGTGGGCGCCGCCGGCATCGGCATCCTATGCACAGGAATAACCAGCGTGCACGCGCATCCGGAATTCGGCATCCCACTGACCATTCTGATGATGTGCTGTGCATTGGCGACCATCATGCTGACACATGTCACGCGCAGGCAATCGCTGTTCGCCGCACGGATGGCCGATACGGCGGAGATTCTTTGCATCATGTTGCTTCCACCCCTCGCCTATCTGGCAATCACCCTATGACATCCACCATCACCGAGTAAAGGTGCCGTCCATGGCAGATAAGAAAGATCTTTCCGAAGCGCAAAGCTATTCACGCCGCCGATTGGTCACCGCATTCACCAGCGGCATCCCTGAAGGGGTGGAACTGACCCCAAAGAAAAACCAGACTCCGGTGATCGTCGGCGTCGGCCTTACCGTCATAGCCGTGCTCATCAGCATGTTCTACGGCATCATCAGCCCATCGCTGCCCTCCGGCTGGGAGAACAACAAACTCATCGTCGCCAAAAGCTCCGCCGCACGATACGTCAGTTCGAAAGGCACGCTGCATCCGGTCATCAACGCCATCAGCGCACGGCTGCTCATCCCATCATCCGATTTCAAGGTCATCACGGTTGACGACGACCAGCTCGCAGGCATTCCCATAGGTTCCACCATCGGCATTCTCGGCGCCCCGGACTCATTGCCGGACCAGGACGGCCTTGTCACCGGATCCATCAATAGCTGCACATCCGAGCAAGGCACCGACACCACTGCCAGCAACGAGCAGGCCAATACGCAGGCCAGTCACGAGGCCGCCCTCGTTTCCGTGGACGACGCGGATTATCTGGTGACGGGATCGCACCGATACAAGATGCCTTCCGAGCCAACATTGCGAGACGCATATCTGAGGGCGCTCGGCATTCCTCAGATAACCGCCATCAAAGCGAGCGCGCAATGGATCAACCTGTTCGAGCACGGTGATGAAATGGCCCCCATAGCCATCAACGACGAAGGCAAGGAAATGAACATACATGGCGTCAACGTGCCCGTCGGCGGTGTCGTCATGCAACAGGGTGACAGCAAACACGGCAAATACGTCGTCATGACGGACGGCTCCCTATCCCCTCTTGACGATCTCGCATACGATTTGTACGTCATCGGAAAACCGGAGCAGCTCACTCGGCCACGCACACTCAACGCTTCCGAATTCCAACACTTCACCAATTCCGCCGCACCGGCGATTCCTTCCAACTGGCCGAACGGCACGCTCACGGCCAAACGGCACGCATCGTCGGCATGCGCCACGTATCCGCTGCGCGCTTCGAAGAAGGCTGCGTCCTCGCAGGCGCGCCTGACCGTCAAGGAGAGCTCCGACCCTTCCACGACAATCAAACGCTCCGGCTCGGTGAAAATCAAAGACGGCGCCGGCGCCCTGGTACGGGCCACAATCGGATCGTCCGACGACGGCACCGTGTTCGCAATCGATTCGACGGGAACCGCATACCCCATTCCGAACGCCTCCGAGGAGACCCTCAAACGACTCGGATATTCCAGCAAGAACGTGCGCAATATCCCACGCTCGTGGATAGATGTCTTTCCACAAGGAGTGCAGCTCACAGCCGAAGCAGCCGGTTCGCCGCCAACCGCTCCGGAGACTTCGGACGATTCGGATGGGACAAGCGATTCGGATGCTTCGGCCACTCCGAAAAGCATGACCACCGACGCGGTTATGGCGGACGGGCAGGGACAATGCCAGGCCGGCGTCGAAAACTACGTCACGCAACAGCCTTGGACGAACACGCTGTTCGATATAGACACCCTGCGTCCGCAATCCACAGGCAAAGGAGTGACCGTCGCGGTCATCGATTCCGGCGTGGATGTGAACAACCCCCATCTTGCGGATGCCGTGGTTCCGGGAACCAGCTATCTTGACAGTGATGACAGCAATGGCATGGCCGATACATACAGTCACGGAACCGCAGTGGCGGGCATCATCGCAGCCCGCGACGTGCAGGGATCGTCCGTGCATGGATTGGCGCCCGAAGCCAGCATCATGCCGATCCGCGTATTCGAAAGCATCCGAGAGGAAAACGGAAGGCAGACAGGCGCGCCATCCTTGGAAACGGTCGGCAAAGCGATCCGATATGCCGTCGATCACCATGCGCAGATCATCAACATCTCGCTCAGCGACACCCGCGACGACCCTCAAATGCAGGAAGCCGTTCGATACGCGGAATCGAATGGAAGCCTCATCGTGGCAAGCGCCGGCAATCGTCTGACGTCCACCAGCACCAAGGATGGATTGCGGTATCCGGCCGCATACGATGGAGTGGTCGGCGTCACCGCGGTGGATGTCGAGCTCAACGCGACTGAGGATTCCGTGCATGGCAGCCAGGTGGATATCGCGGCTCCGGGAATGATGACGGCCTCCACCATTCCCGGCGGAGTGGACTGCGTGTTCGCCACGGACGTCTCTTCAACAAGCTTCGCCACGGCCTACACCAGCGCCGAAGCGGCGCTGATCGCATCGCGGTATCCGGACGAAACCCCGGCCCAATGGAGGCAACGCATGTTCGTTTCCGCCAACCGCGCACGTTCCGACCAGCGCGATGACAAATATGGATGGGGAGTAATGGATCCGCAGAGCGCTCTGGCATTATCCCTGTCCGATGACCTTCGAGGTCCCAAACTGGATGGCACAACAGCCATGCAGCACAGGGCAGGCGTGTCAGGCAAGCCGCTGGTATTGCATGCGCAACATGATCCGGATGCCAACGTGAAACTGTTCGCCGGCATCATCAGCATCGTGGTGCTGTGCGTCTGCGCGACCGCATGGCTGCTGGCAAGATACCGTCGCGAAACCAATCAAAAGAAAACCGGCGGACGATTCAGCACATCAGGTCGGGAATGACAAGGCCACCAAAAATGAGGCCGTCAAAACCACAATGGGTTTGACGGCCTCATTTATCAACGGCGGATTCCGACGATACGGAACCGTCAGAGCGCGGCGTTGAAGTCGCGCACCTTCAGCGTGCGGTGCGACGCTTCGACGTTGCCGCGCACAATACGCTTCAGGGCGTTGTCGGCATCCTTATGGGACGCGAGCCAGGCGTCACCGAGCTCGACGAGCTTCGCCGGATCGGCATAGCCCGGATACAGGCCCTCGAGCAGAGCCTCGGCCATGTGGAAGGTCTTGTGTTCCCAAATCCAATCGACTGCTTCGAAGTACTTCTCGGCATACGGCTCGGCCAGGTCTGCGCGCGGTGTGGCGGCGAAGCCGCGAGCCACGGATTCCAACTGCATGTTGGTCAGACCGTCATCGTGCAAAGCCTCGTTCCACGCCCATGCCTTCGCTTCGGCGGTGCCGGCCACAGCGCGTGCGCCATAGGCGAACTCACGGTTCTCGGTGGTTTCGCGCTTGGCCAGTTCGGCGTCGATTCCAGCTTGGTCGATCGCGTTGACGGTGCTCAGCGCGTTGATGATGGTCCAACGGAAGTTGTTGTCGATGTCAAGGCCTTCGAATGCCACGGAGCCGTCGAGCAGACCCTTCGCATTGGCCACGAATGCTTCGTCGCCCGGCTCGCCGTAGCCCAGATAGGCGGTGACAAGCTGGAACTGCTCGTCCGATCCGGCCTTGGCCGCGCCGGCCAGCTTGAACAGTTCGGCGGCCACATGCTTCACGACCTCGGCACGATCGGCCGGAGCGGTGTAATGCCATGCGGTGGTGCTGACCTGTGCCAGCGCATAACGGAAGGTGGTGGATTCGCGTTCGGTGGCGAGCGCGGCCAGCGAGGTGTCGATGAACCTGCGTGCCGGCAGTTCGCCGTCGCGGGTCATGTCCCACAGGGCGAGCCAGATCACGGAGCGTGCGAGCGCATCGTCGAAGCGGTACAGGTTATCCAAGGCGAAGGCGAGGCTCTTGTCGTCGAAACGAAGCTTCGTGTAGGTCAAATCGTCATCGTTCACAAGAATCAGCGACGGACGTGCCTTGCCCGCGGCCGCGTCGACGACCGTCAGCTCACCGTCCACGTCAAGTTCGAATCGGTCGGTGCGCACGATCTTGCCGGTTTCCAGATCCTCGTTGTAGAAGCCGACGGCGAGGCGGTGGGCGCGCAGGACCGGATGTTCGGCCGGCGCGGTCTGGCGGAGGGCGAGGCGTTTGATGGTGCCGTCCTCGTTGGTCTCCACTTCCGTGGTGATGGTGTTGATGCCGGACTGTTCGAGCCACTGGGCGCTCCAGGCCTTGAGGTCGCGGCCGGAGGTGAGTTCCAGTTCGGCGAGCAGGTCGGCGAGGGTGGCGTTGGAGTAGGCGTGCTTGTTGAGGTAGTTGTTGATGCCCTTGAAGAAGCGGTCGCGGCCGACGTAGTAGACGAGCTGCTTCAGCACGGAGGCGCCCTTGGCGTAGGTGATGCCGTCGAAGTTGACGTAGGTGTCGTTGAGGTCGTTGATCGGGGCGACGATCGGGTGGGTGGTGCTCAGCTGGTCCTGATTCAACGCCCAGCTCTTCTCGCCAGAGCTGAAGGTGGCCCAGGCGTCCTTCCATTCGGTTGCCTCGGCAGTGGCCATAGTGGAGGTGAACTCCGCGAAGGATTCGTTGAGCCACAGGTCGTTCCACCACTTCATGGTCACGTAGTCGCCGAACCACATGTGGGCGAGCTCGTGCAGCACGGTGACGACGCGTCGTTCCGCATAGGCGTCGGTGACCTTGGATTCGAACACGTACTGGTCGCGGATAGTGACCATGCCGATGTTCTCCATGGCGCCGGCATTGTATTCCGGCACGTAGATCTGGTCGTACTTGGCGTACGGGTACGGCACGCCCCAGGTCTTGGCGTAGAAGGCGAAGCCCTTCTTGGTGATGTCGAACAGGTAGTCGACGTCCTTCTCAAAGGCCTTGGCGAGCGCCTGGCGGCAGTACATGGCCATCGGCACGGTGCGGCCGTCCTCGTTGGCGTATTCGGTGTGCCATTCGGCGTATGGACCGGCGCAGATGGCGGTGAGGTAGGAGCTCATGGTCGGGGTCGGTTCGAACACCCACAGCTTGGTGGTTTCGGGCTCGTGGCTGCCGAGCGTGCCTTCCTCGGTGACGGTGTCGGCGTCCGTGACGGATGCGGTCGGCATGTTGGAGGTAACGATCCAGGACTTGGCCGCAAGCACGGAGAAGTCGAACACAGCCTTGAGGTCAGGCTGGTCGAACACGGCGTAGACGCGGCGCGCGTCCGGCACTTCGAACTGGGTGTACAGGTAGATGTTGCCGTCGGACGGGTCGACGCTGCGGTGCAGTCCTTCGCCGGTATTGGAGTACTGGCACAGCGCCTTGACGGTGACCTCGTTGTGTTCCTTGAGGTTCTTCAGTTCGATGCGGCTGTCCGCGTATGCTTCGGCCGGGTCGAGGGTTTCGCCGTTGAGGGTGATCTCGCTGACTTCGTTGGCGATGAGGTCAAGGAAGCTGCTGCTGCCCGGCTTCGCGTCGAAGGTGATGGTGGTTTCGGAGCCGAAATCCTTGGCTCCGCGGGTCAGGTCAAGCTTGACCGTGTAATGGATTGGCGCGGCGATGATGCTTTTGCGTTCTTCCGCTTCGATTCGGGTGAGGTTTGCTCCTGGCATGTCACTCCTTCTTTCTGGTAGCAGAAGGCGGCGCGACCGATTGTGCCGGTCACGTCGCCTTCCGATTTGCGTATGGTCTACAGGTTATTTCGATGCGTTCAGATTCATCGCATCATCCACGTCCTGCGCGATGTCGGCGACGACGGGGACGATCATCGGCTTGCGGTGCAGCTGTCGTGCCACCCAGCCGCCGAGCGTGCGTCGCATGATCTGCTGCAGCTTGTAGGTGTCGCGCGTGCCCTGCATCATCGCGTCCTGCAGCTGCTCGACGATCTGGTGACGGACCTTGTCGAACTCGCTTTCGTCCTCCGCGACCGCGTTGAGGTAGATCTTCGGTCCGGAGATGACATCGGCGGTCTCGGTATCGACGACCACGAAGCTGGATACGAAGCCCTCGGTGCCGAGGATGCGGCGCTTCTCAAGCTCCTCGTCGGTCAGCTCGCCGACGGAATCACCATCGACGTACACGTAGCCGCACGGCACGGAGCCAACGACCGCGGCCTGGCCGTGGTACAGGTCGACGACGTCGCCGTCCTCCGCCAGCACGACGTTCTGCGGATCGACGCCGGTCTTGACGGCGATCATGCCGTTGGCCACCAAGTGGCGGTTTTCGCCGTGGATAGGCATGGCGCACTTCGGCTTGACGATGTTGTACATGTACAGCAGCTCGCCCTCGTTGCAGTGGCCGGAGACGTGCACGGCGGCGTTGTCACGGTTGACCACGCGGGCGCCGAGCTGCACGAGCTTGTTGATGACCTTGTAGACGCCATGCTCGTTGCCCGGGATCAGGGAGCTGGCCAGAATGACCGTGTCGAACTCGTTGATGGTGATGTCGCGGTGGTTACCGTCGGCGATACGGCCGAGCGCGGCCATAGGCTCGCCCTGGGAGCCGGTGCACATGTAGACGAGCTTGTCGTCCTGCACGTCATGGGCCTGCTTCAGGTCGATGACGGTGTCCTCGGGCAGACGCAGGTAGCCCAGATCGGCGGCGATGGACATGTTGCGCACCATGGAACGGCCGACGAACACAACCTTGCGGCCGTACTTGTGAGCGGCGTCCACGACCTGCTGCACGCGGTGCACATGGCTGGAGAAGCTGGCCACGATGATCTTGCGGGTGGCCTGCGCGAACGCCTGGTCAAGCGCAGGGCCAATGGAGGTCTCCGGCTTGACGAAGCCCGGAACCTCGGCGTTGGTGGAGTCCATCATCAGCAGATCCACGCCCTTTTCGCCGAGTTTGCCGAACTCCACCAGATCGGTGATGCGGTGGTCGAGCGGCAGCTGATCGAGCTTGATGTCGCCGGTGTCGATGAGCGAGCCGGCAGGAGTCTGCACAAACACGGCGAGCGCGTCCGGGATGGAGTGCGTGACGTTCACGAATTCCAGGTTGAACGGGCCGACCTTGAGCTTGTCGCGTCCCTTGACCTCGACGAGCGTCGGGTTGATGCGGTGTTCCTTGCACTTGGCCTCGACGAAGGCGAGGGTGAGCTTGGAACCGATCAGCGGAATGTCCGGACGGAGCTTGAGCAGGTACGGCACGCCGCCGATATGGTCCTCGTGGCCGTGGGTGAGCACAAGCGCCTCGACCTTGTCGAGACGGTCCTTGATGTAGTGGAAGTCAGGCAGGATGAGGTCCACGCCCGGCTGTTCCTCTTCCGGGAAGAGCACGCCGCAGTCGATGAGCAGGATATGCCCGTTGTATTCGACCACGTTCATGTTGCGGCCGATCTCGCCCAGACCGCCGAGCGGCACGATGCGCATGGAACCCTTGCGATACTTCGGCGGAGCGATCAGCACCTCGTCCTGCTGCGGCGCGGTGGATTGCGGCGCGGGACGCGACGGACGGCGGTTCGAGCCGTTGCCGCGGCCACGCGATCCGCCGTTGCGCTGCGATCCGCCGTTGCCGCGGCCACGCGTGGAGGACTTCGTCTTCTTGGAGACGGTTTTCTCGGACTTCACAGCCTTTCCGGCCTTGGTTGCCTTGGCTGCGGTTTCGGCGCGCTTGGCAGCCTTGCTGCCGCGCCTGTGTGTTGTTGTGGTTTTGGTTTCTTCTGTTGCCATTTCCTAGTTGGATTTCTGTTACTAATTGTCTCCGCCTGTGCGGAGACGAGGAATTTCAGTGGGACTTTGCCCTATCCGCGATTCACAGCAGTCCCGCGGCGCGCATGCCTTTCTCCGCGCGTGCAATCTCAGCCTCGCCCGGACCGACGTTCGGCAGGCGCATTTCGGTGGAATCGAGAACGCCACGCACCTTGAGCGCGGCCTTGGCCATCACTGCCTGGAAGCCGTTGCCGTTCATCGCTTCGACGAGCGGAGCCAGACGCACGGCGATGCGCTGCGCCTCGTGGATGTCACCACGATCGAACGCGGCCGCCAGATCGCGCATCGGGCCTGCGGCGGCGTGCGCGATCACGGAGATGATGCCGACGGCGCCGACGGACAGGAACGGCAGGAACAGGCCGTCATCGCCCGAATACCAGGTGAGACCGGTCTCCATGCGCTTGCGCACCGCTCCGGCGATGTCTCCGGTGGCGTCCTTGACGGCCTTGACATGATCAAGATCGGCCAGACGGCAGTAGGTCTCCAGCTGGATGTGCAGACCGGTGCGGCCCGGCACATCGTAGATGATGATCGGCTTGTCCGCGGAATCGTTGACCGCCTTGTAGTGGCGGAACACGCCTTCCTGCGACGGACGGGAGTAATACGGGGCGACCACGAGCACCGCGTCGGCGCCCGCCTCCTGGGTCTGCTCCACCATGCGCACGGTGTGCGCGGTGTCGTTGGAACCGGCGCCGGAAATGACCGGCACGTCCACGACCTCCTTGACAGCCTGGACCAGCTCGACCTTCTCCTCCATGTGGGTGGTCGGAGATTCGCCGGTGGTGCCGTTGACCACAAGACCGTCGGCACCATCCGCCACGAGCTGCCTCGCCAGTTGTTGCGCGGCTTCGAAATCTACGGCTCCGTCGGCCTTCATGGGGGTGACCATGGCCGGAAGGATACGTCCGAAGGGAGCAGGATCGAGCAGATGCATTGTACCGTCGTCAGTCTTAGGGCTTGTCATACGGCTAACGGTACTTCCCTCTGCGGACGCTTTCGATTCCGCAAGACTCGAAAATCACATTTTGGAAGGCTTACCGACGATGACCGCGACGACGCACTGCAGGAAAGCGACGAACGTGAACACCATCAGCGGCACATGATGGCCGCCGGTGGACTGAACCAGCACGCCGAACATGAGCGGGCCGAGCGAAGCAATCAGATAGCCGAACGACTGTGCGACACCCGACAACACCACCGTTTCGGCGCTGTCCCTTCCACGCAAAGCGATCAATGCGAGCGCCACCACCAGAGAAGCACCTTGCGCGCAGCCGCCGACGAACGCCCATACCGGCATGAGATGCGGCAGCAGCAGCATGCCGAGACCGGCGATGAACATGGGGGCGCTTGCGGTAAGCGCCGCGCAGACCTGGCTGCCGCGCATGTTCATGAGTTTCGGGATGAGCAAGCCGGAGAAAATGCCAATTCCTTGGAATATGAACAGATACACGCCGGCAGCGGAGGCATCGTACCCGATGGAAGTGCATACGGATGGCATCCAGTTGGACATGGTGTAGAAGGCGGATGATTGCAGACCCATGAAAGCGGTCACATACCAGGTCATCGGACGGCGCAACACGCGGGCGAACACACTGCGCGACGATTGATCAGTTTGCGACGGACGATGTGCGGAAGTCAGGCACTGCACGTTGGCCATCGTATTGCGATCGCCATTATCGCCGCTATCGTCGGTTTCGCCGGCAGTTTTGTGATTGTGCAGTATGCGCAACGTCCACAGCGCGGCGACGACCAGCGGCGGCACACTCCAGAAAGCCAGCGACGCACGCCATCCGCCCCACATTTGCGCAAGTGGCGAGGAAATCAGTCCGGCCGTGGCGCTGCCGGCGGTGATGCAGCCGGAATAGACGCCGGTCGCCATCGCAACATGGCCGGCATAATCGCGTTTCGCTATTACCGGTACCAGAACATTGCCGACAGCGATGGCGGCAGCGAACACCACTGTGCCCAGCCAGATGCCGACGTTTCCGCCGAACGAACGCACGAAATCGCCAGCTGCGATGCATAGCAAAGCCAGCAGAATCGACATGTCGATGCCGATGCGTCGCGCAAGGAACGTGACGAACGGACTGACCACGGCGAAGGCGATCAGCGGAATCGCGGTCAACACACCCTGCACGCCCTCACCCCACGCGAGGTCGGTTCCCATTTGGGTGAGGACCGGTCCGACGGCGGCGATGGCGGGGCGCAAGTTCAACGATACGAGGAAAATCAGCGCTGCCCACAATCCGGTGGACGGACGGTCGCGTTTCAACGCATTACGCAAGGTGTTCATTGCACTTCCATTCCCGCCTCCACTTCCCAGCGAGGCTTCAGCAAATCGTATTCCCAATCGTTCATCAGATCGGCATTCGGACCGGTATTCGACTCAATCCTTCAGATCAATCTTCAAGTTCGTCGAGTAAATTGAAACAGTCATTGATATCTTCGATACGCACGCGCACAGCACCTTCGGAGCCGACAAGGCACTCCCCCAACTCGTCCGCAAGCAAGCACACATCGAATCTTGTTATTCATGACACTGTTCTTATGCCTGGCGCCGAAGCCAATGACACTGTCGTTATGCGGGATGGTCGTATTGAATCGGCATTCACCGACGAGGACAAAAATGCCGACGCATGGATGTTACATGACGTCGGCGAATCGGAAATGGACGGAAACCGGACTTCAGCCGATATAAGCGCCGATATAAGCCTGCGGATTCTGCTCGAACTTGTCGGCGCAACCTGGGTTGCAGAAATAGTAGGTGATACCGTCATATTCGCGGGTGGCCGCGGCGGTGGCCGGCTCGACACTCATACCGCAGACTGGGTCCTTCGCGCTGTTTGCGGCGGAATCGCCCGTGCCCATGCCATGCATATCGTGGCCGCCACAGCAGTGTCCGGTACCCATCGTACCCATGTTTTCGGTTTCCTTCTTGGCCTTGTGATCGCTGAACAGTCCCATGATGGTTCCTTTCTGTCTGTTGCTTCGATTGTCTCTCGAATCCGGTTCGCGGACCCGATACGTCTTGAATTTCGTGGCCGAGGCTTCCGCGTCGAACAAGCGCAGCCGACTCGCGTTCGTCACCACGCACAGCGACGAGAACGCCATCGCGGCGCCCGCGATCATCGGATTGAGCATCATGCCGGTGAACGGATACAGCACGCCGGCCGCGATTGCGATGCCGACACTGTTGTAGCCGAGCGCGAAACCAAGGTTCTGCGCGATGTTGCGCATGGTGGCGTGTGTCAAGTCGAGCGCGTGCACGAGGCCCATAAGCGATTTTCCTATCAACGTCACGTCGGCGGATTGGATAGCCACGTCAGTGCCGGTGCCGATGGCGAATCCCACGTTGGCGCGGGCGAGGGCAGGCGCATCGTTGATACCGTCGCCGACCATCGCCACGGTATAGCCTTGCGATTGCAGTCTTGCGATTTCATCCGCCTTGCGTTCCGGCCGCACTCCGGCGATGACATGACGTTCGTCGATACCGACCTGGCTTGCGATGGTACGCGCAGTGGTTTCGTTGTCGCCGGTAAGCATGATGACTGCGATTCCGCGCTTTTCAAGCAGTTCAACGGCTTGACGCGAGTCGGTTTTCGGCACGTCCGCGACGGCTACGATGCCGGCGAGATGGCCGTCAATGGCTGCCAGCATCGGCGTCTTGCCCTGCTCCGATAGGCGCTCCATGTCGGCGATGATCGCGTCGAGGTCCGTATCATGATCTTTTTCGGCGCTCGTTTCGGCGCTTGTTTCGGCGCTCATCTCCGGAGTATCGGACGCGGCCACATCGGACGTGGCCACATCGGACGCGATGGACGGCATGCCAACGTCAAGATCGTCGATCAAATCGACATTGCCAACGGCGACGGTGTGCGGCAGGCCGCGGAAAGTGACGTGCGCAGTAACGCCTCGGCCGGCAATCGCTTGGAAATCGGTGGTTTCGACACAGTCGACGGAAAGCGTGGAATCGGCAGAAAATTCGGAAGGCTTGGAAGGTCCGGAAGTCGTACGCTCCACGGCTGCAGCGACAATCGCTGCTGCGAACGGATGTTCGGAATCGCGTTCGGCTGCGGCGACAATCGTCAGCAAATCATCGGGATACCGACGCCATACGCCGAGCGGCAGCACATCGGTAAGAGTGGGCTTGCCAGCGGTGATTGTGCCGGTTTTGTCAAGTACGACGGCGTTGACTTTACCGCACGTTTCCAGCGCTTCGGCGGAACGGACAAGTACCCCCATGCACGCCGCGCGACCGGTCGAAACCGTTACTGACAGAGGGGTTGCGAGGCCGAGCGCGCACGGGCAGGCGATCAGCAGAACCGACACTGCAGCGACCAGCGCATGTGTGACGCGCGGTTCAGGACCAAACGCGAACCACATCGTGCACGCCCAGACGGCGATGAGCACCACGATCGGCACGAAAATGCCGGAAATCCGGTCGGCGAGACGCTGTACGGGGGCTTTCGAACTTTGCGCGGCTCGGACCATGCCGATGATCTGCGCGAGCACAGTGTCCTTGCCGACTTTTGTGGCACGGTAGCGTAACGAACCGCCGCCGTTGATGGTGGCACCAGTCACTTCGCTGCCTTCGGTTTTGGAAACCGGCATGGATTCGCCGGTAATCATGGATTCGTCCACAGTGGAACGACCGGATATGACGATGCCATCGACCGGCAGTTGCTCGCCGGGACGAATGACGATGATGTCGCCGACATGCACGTCGTCGATGGCGATTGCGGTTTCCTTGCCGTCACGCACCACACGCGCGGTATTCGGCTGCAGAGCAGCTAACGCGCGCATGGCTTCGCCAGTGCCTTTACGTGCATGCGCTTCGAGCAGCTGGCCGACGAGCATCAACGTGACGACCACGCCGACCGCTTCGAAATATGGCTCGCGCGCATTGTCGGGAAGAACGTTCGGCACGAAGGTAACCACGCAGGAATAGGCGAATGCGGCAAGCGCACCAAGGCTGACAAGCGCGTTCATTTCCGGAGCGCGATGAACGATCGCCGCGAGACCGCTGCGGAAAATCGGCAGCGCCGCATAGCCGACAATCGGCAGCATCAGCAGGAATTGCGCCCAGTTCGGCATTGGGTACAGCATGAGCATAGTGGAACCGAACACTGGAATCGTGCAGATTGCGGCCACAATGAGGCGGATAACTAAGGCCCGAATGTCCGATTCTGGAGAATCGGACACGTGGAGACCCTCTTTCGCCTCCTGAACGTCCGATTCACCAGAATCGAGCGCACAGGAACCACCGCGAACCTTCTGAGTGTCCGATTCTGGAGAATCGGACATCTGGACGTCCTTTTCTGCACCCTGAACGTCCGATTCACCAGAATCGGACATATGGGAGCCCCCTTGCAGAGCACGCGTGCCCGAATCGCCAGAATCGGACGCTTTGGTATCGGCTGGAACGGTAGTAGCGGCACCACCACCAGCAGCACCAGCGCCAGCAGCATGCTTGCCCGGCAGAATGCGCAATGTGCCGTGCAGCATGTTCATACCGCAGGCGAAAGGGTAATCGCCCGGCTGGTCGGGATTGAGCGTCAGCGTGGTCGTACGGAAGGCCGGCAGCGCAAGGTCGACGCCGAAATCGGAGAACACGACGTGCGACGAGCATTCGCCGTCCTCCTTGCGATCGAAGACGAGTCGCAGCGGCATGCCGGTTTCGGCTTCGATGATGGCCGGACTATACCCGCCTTTGACCTCGACGACCGCTTCCTGCACGCCGTCGCGCAACGGCGCGCGATACGCTTTGCGCGGTGCGAAGAAGAACCACAGCACGCCCGCCGTGACGAGCAGCGCCGCGATAAGCGCGATTGCGATGTGCATATTCCAGCCACCTTCCGTCCGTGATTGGCTTTCGATTTCAGCAAACACCATCACCATATACCCCTATAGGGTATATTGGCAAGAAAGACGAGCAAACTTCAGCCGTAGATAAAATTTTCAGCGCAGCGAGGAGGACGATATGAACGTCACACAGCACGGGTACGCAAGCGACCAGAAGAGGATTATCGCACGATTGAATCGCATTGAAGGGCAGGTGCGCGGCATTCGGCAGATGACGGAAAACGGCGAATACTGCATTGACATTCTGACGCAGATTTCCGCAGCTGACAGCGCGCTAAAGTCGGTGGCGCTACTGCTGCTCAACGACCATCTGCACCATTGCGTCGCCAAAGCCGCGGCGGAGGGCGGTAGCGTCGCCGACGAAAAGCTGGCGGAAGTCAGCGCCGCCATCGCACGCCTTGCCAAATAATCGGAACAGATCCACCATAAAAAACTGTCGACGGGAGACACATGCACCCGTCGGCAGTTTGAAAAAAAGAATTACGGTTACAGGTCAAGGAAGTGGTCAAGGCCGACGGTCAGTCCCGGATAGGATCCGGTGGACACCTTACGCACGGCCAGCAGCACGCCCGGCATGAAGGAGATACGATCGAAGCTGTCTGCTCGAATGGTCAGCTGCTCGCCGGAATTGCCGAACAGCACTTCCTCATGGGCGTTGAGGCCACGAAGACGCACAGCATGCACGTGGATGCCATCCACCACTTGGCCGCGGGATCCGCCGTCGGTTTCGGTGGCATCCGGAACCGGACCGAGTCCCGCCGCTTTGCGCGCTTCGGCGATGCCCTGCGCAGTATGGAAAGCAGTGCCGGAGGGAGCGTCCACCTTGGTCGGGTGGTGCAGCTCGATGACTTCAGCGGATTCGAAATACGGAGCGGCCACCTTCGCGAAATGGTCGGCAAGCACCGCGGAAATGGCGAAGTTTGGTGCAATGAATACGCTCTGGCTTTCACGTGGGGCTTCGACGAGCGCCGCACGCACCTGATCGAGCTTTTCCTCGGTCCAGCCGGTAGTACCCACCACTACGTCGACGCCCTGCTTGACGAGCGCGAGCACATTGTCCAGCGACACGCTCGGCACGGTGAATTCCACCACGACGTCGGTGTTTTCAGGGGTAATCGCCGTCAGGTCGTCGCCTGCGTCGAGCGCGAACGCGAGTTCGGTGTCGGCGGCGGAATTGACGGCGTCGACCACATGCGAGCCCATACGGCCCTTGGCGCCGACTACGGAAACCTTGATCATTGCAACTCCTTAATCGCACGCATTATTCATGCGTATCATTCATGCGTATTGCGTTCCGGACGTTCCCGCCCACGCTTGCGAACGTATTCCACTTACGAATCTAAAGAGACGCTTCGACGCGGGCGCGGCGGCGCACCAGCACCCAGCCGAGCAGCGCGAATGGAATCGAACATCCCACGAAAACGGCAGGCAGGCACAATCCCATGTTTGGCGAAGCATGGTCGAGCACAATACCGGTGACCATGGAGCCGAACGATGCACCCATAGTGCCGGCGGTGCTCACCCAAGAGAGTCCTTCGGTGAGCGATTCCTCGGGCACCGTCTCTTTCACAGCGAGGTTGCCAGAGGCGAATACCGGCGAAATGGTCAGGCCGGTGAGGATTTCCACTAGTCCCATCACAATCAGGTTGCCTTGGCATAGGTGAATCACCGTGAATCCGACGGCCATCAAGGCGAGGAACATGATCATGTGACGCCAGCGGGAGCCTTTGAGCTCGTGCGAACCGAAGATCAGCGCGCCGATACAGGAGCCGACGGCCAGCATGGCCAGCTGCACGCCAAGCACGGAGTCGAGGTGCAGGGATTTCATGACGGCGGTCATGGACGTGTCGAACGCAGTGAACGCCATATTGAATACGATGAACACGGCGAGAAGCGGCAGCACGCCCGTGTAGGTGAGCACGTTGCGTTTCCTGCGGCTTCGATCGTCCTTCTTAAGCCGGTCAAGGTCGAATCGGTCGGCATCGGCAGAGTCTCTGGTAAAAGCGCCGTCCGCCAATCGCACGTCAGCACCGTTTACGGAAGCCGCAACAACGGCGATTTCGCGCAATACCGGCGGCTGTGTGTCGCGCAGCGCGAAGAACACGGTTCCGCCGACCGCGCATGCGACCGTCGGAACGAACAGCTGCGAAACCGGATGCACGGAAGCTGCAAGGAAAGCCGCCAGAATCGGTCCGAAGATGAATACGATCTCATCGATGGCGGATTCGAGCGCGTATGCGGTGTTGAGCAGTTCCTCTTTGTCGGCTCGGTCGAGCACGTAAGCCCAACGGGTGCGCACGAGCGCGCCGAACGAAAATTGCGTCAACCCCATGACCACGGCCAGCATGAACAGCAATGGAATCGGCACGCGCATGAGCGCGGCGAAAGCGAAGCCCAGCATGGCGATGATCTGCACCACCAGCACCACCGGACCGACTTTGCGCTGGCCGAAACGGTCGTACAGGCGCGCGTACAGCGGTGTGACGGCCGCGGTGGCAAGCACGTATGCGGCGCTCATCACGCCGGCGATCGTCCAATTGTCGTACATGTGGTTGAGCGCGAGCACGATGCCGAGACCCATCATGGACATCGGCAGTCTGGCTACAGCACCGGATGCGCAGAACGCTTTCGTTCCGGGGATGGAAAAAAGTTTCGCGTATGGCGATTGCGGTTTGTTCGTACCGTTGGACATCACGCGCTCACTCTTCCACGGTAGATGAACATGTCATCGAACAGCGGCGGGACGTCACCGCCTGCTTGCGTTTCCGCATCTTCGCCGGCTTGTACGGCAACCTGTTCCGCGCTGCGATGTGCGATGCAATCCAGTCCCTTGTGGTCGTAGAAGCTTACGTCGCAGTCGGAATCGGTGTGCAGATAGAATGCGGGCACGTCCCATGCGGCGAAATGCTGCTGCATGCGGCGCCACAGCTGGCCGCCCACACCGTGGCCACGCACATCGGGATTGACGATGAACAGTTCCAGCTCACCCATGGTGGTTTCGTTGGCATGGCCTTCGCGTTCAAGGTCGATTTCCACCGAAAAGCCGGATTTCAGCGCAGCCATGTGTTTAACGGCTTTCGAATCGGCGCAGATACGGCGTTCCAACGCCTTCATTTCCTCGCCGACCTCGATTTCGTCGAGTTGCGGCGCTTCGCCCGCCACACGGATGAACGTGACGCCGGCGAGCGTACCGTCGGCAGTGAACGCGCCATTGGCGAAAGTGGTCGGCTTGAGGTAATGCAGTACAAAATATCGGGAAATCAGCCGTGACATGTCCGGACCGAGCTCGTCCACGTCCTGCGGCCAAGTGCGATCGAATAGTTCAGTCACCGTGCCCAAATCGTTCCAGCCAAGTGGACGGAAAACAATCGTTGATTTCGTCGAATCGTCCGTGCGCTGGGAATCGTTGGTCATTCCGGCATTCATGCCAGTGTTCGGGATAGTGGTTGCGTCATTCGCAGCCATAATCGAATACTCCTTAACTGTCGTTGCGTCCGGCATGTGCGCCCGCCCACACATGCTGCACGAGGGTAGCGGCGTTCCTCCACAACGCTGCCTGCATTGCGTTTAGTCCGCAGGCAGGCCGGAAAGCGCCCCCCTGCTTTTCAAATAAGGAGTCGTGCGCACCGGCACTAGTCGTTGTCGGATTGCTGCGGAATTCCGTAGCTCAACTCGGCAAGGATCTCTTCTTCTGTTTTATCGAGAGCGTCCAGCTCGCGATCGGCCTCGTGAGGCTCACTCACATAGTAGAGACAGGCGTCGATACTGTCCAACGGAACCCCTTCCATCGCCGAGAGCAGAAGACGGTACATGTCGAGCTGTGCGAGCTTCTCCTTGATTTCCTCGTCTTTGTGTGGTTTTCTGCCGGTTTTCCAATCGACCACGGTGTAGCGTTTCGTCTTGTTCGATTCATCAAGACCCCCGAAGAACACTGCGTCAAGTTTGCCGTTGACGATGGTGCCGAGTTGCGGCACGTTGACGACGAGCTGGCGTTCCACCCACGCTGGACGGCGTTGCGCCCATTTCGACTCGACAAGGCGCTGTTGCCATTGGGCAATCCGCTGTTCGCCCTGCGACTGCGCATCTTGTGTTGGCATATTCTGCGATTGCGTACCGATCGCCGCGATCATATCCGCACGCGATTGCGCGTTCGCACGGTCGAAACCGTCCTCACCGCCAATGCCGTCGGCGTTCACGTCGGCCATAATGAAACGTTCCGCCCACGCGTGGAATTGTGTGCCGAGCTGTGCCGTCGGCGAGGCGACGCGCGGAATCGGACGAACCAAACCACGCCAGTAGGCACGGGCGCCACGCTCGCTCATGGTGCCGGCGCGCGCCTGCAGCGAAGTGACGTTCTGACGACCAGCTGCGAGAATCCGCTCGCCTTTGGCACGTACGGCTGCGTCGAAAGCCTCCTGCGATTCGTCCACGTCAGCCAAATCGGCTTCCGGAATAAGCTGCCTGTCGCCCACGAGCAACCGGGCACAGCGCAGCAGCGAGTTGCCGCATTCCTCCGACGGCGCGGTTGTGGCGGTCTTCTCGGCTTCACGCACGCCATCCGCCGCAACGCGCAGTTTGCCGGCGACATTATCCGTCAAATTGCACGGCCATGGCAGGAACCGGTCGTCCGATACCGGTTCGAGCGGCGCGTTCCATGCGTCGCCGACCACGGCGTCCTCGAAATCACGGGCATGTTCGCCCACGAAATAGCCTTCGGGCAGTTCGCAGCCGAGCGTATGCAGGGAGCCGTCCGAATCGATGCCGTCGACATGTCCAAGCCCGTCGGACACCACCGGCGAATCGGCCAGATTCTGCGGTTCGCGTGCCGCCGAAACGATGCCGTTCATCGAATCGCGCACCTCCTGCCAGAAGTTCGACGGCTCGCTTTTCCTTCTCCCTTCCACCAGACGGGAATCGCGGCTCGTCTCATTGCAGCCGCTGTAGGTGAGCAGCGCCTCATGACGGGCGCGGGTCAACGCCACGTAGGCCAGACGGCGCTCATCGGCATGCAGCCTACGCCCATACTCCTCCCGCTGCGTCAGATACAGCTGTGACGGATCCACCCCTTCCATGTCGTCGATAGGCATGGTCCGCAAAGTGCCGAACACCTCGTCGTCGATAAGCTCCGCATCGTCCAATCCGGCGAGCGCCCCCAGCGGGTCGCCGCCAATCGTCGCGTCGTGCGGAAAGCGTGGCAGGATGTCCGCGTCGGCACGCACCGGTACCGGGACCGCGGATGGATCCTCCAGCCAAGTGCGGGCTTTTTCGCCATATTCCGGCGGCTCCCACACGCCGTCCCTCATGCCGCCTGGATGGTCTTCATCCATCGTCACGTTTAGACGGTCGCCTTGTTCGGAAGGGAAGACGCCGTCGCGCATGCCGACCACGGCCACGGCGTCCCATTCTAGTCCCTTCGATTGGTGCACGGTCATGAGCATCACATCGACGGGGGTGTCAGGGGCAGTGGCGTTGTCGTCCGACGCGTCGCGCAGCGAATCCACCCAGGACATGAACGCGCGGAGGCTTGGCGTGCCTTGGGCGGCGATTTCCTGCAGATACGTGTCCACCAGGGACAGCATCGCATCGAGCGGAGATGTTGCGAATGACGCGTTCCACGAGCCGGCATCGTCGGTCTCGTCAGCATCACTGGCATCGCCGTGCGGATGCCGCATCCGTTCCGCGAGCAGCAGGTCGATGTCGAGGTCGAGCGCGGTGATGGCCGCGCGCACCACTTCCGGCAGCGGATGGCCGACCGTGCGCTGCACCTGCCGGATGACGTCGGCGGCGCGGAGCACGCTGGCCGCGCCCGTTTCACTCAACGTGCCGTCGAGCAGCTTCGGCAGATCACCCCGTAACAGCACGTCGATCAGGAACACGGCATTGGGCACTTGATCCCGGTAGGCGCGCACGGTGGCGCGGATGTCCGCGTCGGACGGTTCCGCCTTCTCCTCCACGATGCCGGCCGCGACGAGCGCGCGGTAGCGTTGCGCGGTGTTGAGCCTCTCCGCGATGCCGGCGAGCGCCTGCAGGTCGTCCGCTCCGAGAGCGAACCGTGGCGTGGCGAGCAGACGCATGAGCGCGCCGCTGTCGGTGTGGTCGCACGCCACGTGCAGCAGTGCGATGATGTCCTTGATCTCCGGCCGTTCCAGCAACGCCGCCTGTCCGACGACGAGCGTGGTGAGTCCGGCCTGTCCGAGCGCGTCCTCGTAGGCGGGCATCTGCGCTTTGGATCGGAACAGAATTGCCACGTGTGGCCGATTGTCCTTTTCGCCGTCTGCCGTGTCGTCCGCGCTTGGGGTGTGCAGGGCGATCGCGTGTTTGGCGAATCGCACGACGGCGTCGACCTCCTGGCCGAACGTAGCGTATCCGAGCACGCCGAGCGTGCCTTCGGGGGCAGTTTTGGTGTTGGCGAGCGCGGGAACGTCCACTTCGCGCATGAGCGAACTTCCGGCGCGTTTCGCGGGCAGTCGCAGTGGTTTGGTCAGGTTGTTGGCCGCTTCGAGCACCATGCGCGAGTTGCGTCGGGTGACGGTGAGCGCGTATGGCCTGTCGGTCGCGTCATGGCCGAGGTCGTGTTGCAACATGCGGAACGCGCCCGGGCTGGCGCCTCGCCATGCGTAAATCGATTGGAACGGGTCGCCGACGGCGTTGATGGCGCTGCGGCGCGCGTCGTCCACGTGGAACAGGGCGGTCAGCAGGGCGGCCTGCGTAGTGGAGGTGTCCTGGTATTCGTCGAGCAGGACGTGCGTGTAGCGTTTGCGATAGGTGGCTCCGATGGAGGGGAATCGGGTGACGAGTTGGAATGCGGCGATGGTGAAATCACTAAATTCCGCCATGTTGAGCGCGTGTTTCTCGGCGTTGTAGTCGGCCACAAGGTCGAGCAGAAGGTCGCGTTCGCGTGCCACGCCGGCCAATCGGGCGGTGTTGTGGACGCACAGCTGGTGGCATTGGGCGCGATATGCACGTTTGCGTTCTTCGAAATCGGCGTCGGATTCCTTCTTCCGCTGTTTTGGCGCCTTGCCGAGTTTCGGCGCGTCCTCGGGCACATCCTCGTCCTCCAGCGCTTTGGCGACCTGCGCCACAAACGCCTCGTCCCATTCACGCACACGTGCCACGGCCTCGTCGAAGCTGGAGCAGTCGCCGCCGATCATGGCTCCGGATATGGCGTTGGACAAGGCGTACACGTTCCCCGCGATGGTGCCGAACGATCCCAGTCCATCACCGCCATCGTTGAAGGTGGCGATCTGGTCCATATGCTTGTCGAGCACGGTGTGGATGAGCTGCATCGCGCCCGCCTCGCTCAGCGGTTGCGTGTTCTGGTCGAAGCCGACAAGCAGTCCGTATTGGCGCACGATGGATTGGAAGAACGCGTCGTATGTGGAGACTTCCGGTTTGAGGAAGGCCGCGCGCGCGACGGCATGTCCGCCACGTCCGTCCGATCCGGCCTGGTTGCGCGCCACGGCCGCGGAAACTCGCGACAGCAGTTCAGACGCGGCTTTACGCGTGAAGGTCAGTCCCAGGATCTTTTCCGGACTGACACCCTGTCCGATGAGGGTGATGATGCGCCGGGTCATGGTGTAAGTTTTGCCGGATCCTGCGCCCGCCACGACGACGACATCCTCGTAGGAGGGCGCTTGGATGACGGCGGCCTGTTCCGGACTGTCGGTGATCTTCGGTTTGGCCGCCATCGCGGCGGCCTCGTTCTTCCGCATGGTTCCATTCATGCCGTCGGCTCCGCTCATGCCACGGTCCTTTCGAATATGGTGTTCTGTTCTCCTTGGCAGGCCGGACAGACGTCCTTGCACCGGCAGTATCCGACGTGTTCCGGGGTGGGTCGCGCGGTGATGCGGGTCGCACGGCTGGCCGCGGCCGCATAGAAGACGCGGGCGATCATGGACAGCGACCACACGGCCATGGTCGGACGCAAGTCGAGCAGCTGCTTCCAATGCTCCTCGCTCACCTGTTCCGGCCGTTCGGCCCCGTCGAGGGCCGACACGAAGACCTTGTCGAGTGTTTTCGCGTACTTGCGGGGCACATAGTCGCCGGCGTTGATGCTTCCGCCGGAAAACAGCGCCTGCTGATGATACGTCTCGTCGTAGTCGCCGTACGGTGCGGGCGACGTGTGGTCCATGACGTGGAACAGCGCGCTTTGCGTGATGTCGGGCATGGCCGCGATCGCCTGCGCGCCGCATACGCCGCCGTTTTCCGGGAAGGCGAGGCCAAGCTGGTAGCAGATGAGCTGCAAATCGCTGAAAATGTTACGCCCGTTCGGCGTCCGACCGGTTTTGTAGTCGATCAGACGCACCTGCTCCTTGCCGTCGTCGGTACGCCGGTGTTCGAGCCGATCGATGCGTCCGGACAGGCGTACTGTGAGCCGTTCGCTCATGCCGGTTTCCGGCCATCCGCCGACAAGCGTTCCCATGATGGCGATGAGTTCGTCGCGACTGATCGGACTGATGCCGTCGATGGTGTTGTACGCGGCGAGGATGTCGTCGAATCCGAACCGCGCGGCGAACTGCTTTTCCGCTTCGGCGCGTTCCAACGTGCCGACGGTGATGGTCTCGTTGTTTTTGACCGGATATTCCATATGATTCGATCTGACGAAGTATGTGGCGATGTTGCGCAGCGCGTCGGCCGCCTTCGCATCCTTGCCGAGCGCCTTGTACCGTTCCTCGGGGTCGGCGATCGCGTCGGGGTCGGCGCGCATGCCCTCGTATTGCCTGAGCATCCATTGGGTGATGCTTTCGATGTTGTCCTCGTCGCTCGTTTCGGTGTGGTTCGATGGCAGGTCGAGTCCGGCTTCGGTGGCCTTCTGCGCGACCGCGTGGATGATTGAGCCGAATCCGGTGGCCGCGCTGCCCATGCGGGGGCCTGCGAAGCGGTTCTCCAGCATCCAGCACACCGGGCAGGCCCACAGGCTGTCCACCGCGGACGGCGAGAGGGTGACCACATCGGACGGCCGTTTTTCCGTGGATTTGCCTTCTGACCGATTCGGTTGCGAGGTTGTGTCGGAAATGAACTGCCAACGGTCGGGATCGGCTGCGGCCACACCGTGCGAAGCCAGCAATGCCAAGGCTTCGGCCGCGTCTCGCGCCTGATCCGAATCGGCCGGAGCGGATGCCAACACGCTGCGAGCGGCGGCGACCAGGCCGCGCGGATCCGCCTCGAGTCCCGCGTAATCGCCGGTTCCGCCGACCGTCGCATACACGCGTTGCTCTGGATCGGCGTCACGGTCGCGGTCGAACCATTCCGGCAGATAGCCGTACAGGAAGTCGGACGGCACATGGTCATCGTTCAGGACTGCGCTCACCTGCACACGCTCGTCGGCGCGGGTCAGCGCCACAAGGAAGCTCTTCTGCTCCGAGGCAAGCACCGCCGCGGACTGCGCGTTTTCACGGCCGGACGATGTGACGATGTCTTCGGAAAGCCCTCCATGCAGCATGACGTCGGCAAGCTCCTCGCCGCCGAACAGGGTGTTACGTGGTGTGAGGTTCGGCCATTGGCCCTGCTGCACGGCCGGCATGAACACCAGTTTCCAATGCCGTCCGGCCGCACCCGCCGGCGTGGTCAGCGTCACGGCCTGGTCGATCGGCGCGGTGTGGGCGAGGGAATCGGCTTCGATGGTGAGCGAACGGACCTGTTCGATGAATGCGCCGATGGTGCGCGCGGCCATCATGCCGTCGGATTCGCCGCCGGACGCGTAGCTGAACAGGCGCATCGCCGCGTCGAGCCGGTCATTGGCCGCACGGCCTTCCGCGTTGTTGCGCAACGCCATCCTCTGCCACGTCGTGGCCTTGCCAAAAGCCCGCCAGGCGCAATCAAGCATGTATTGCGGTTCGCGTGACGTCAGACGCGCCTGCGATGCCATCGTATCGTCCAGAACCTTCCATAGGTGTGAGAAGGCTACGGATTGCGGATCCTTCTTCCCCAATACCGAGGCGATCGCGTCGAGCACGCGGGCCGTGTTCCCTTCCAGCAGCAGGATGTAGAGCGCAGCCACACCGAAGGAAGGATCGTCCGCGTCGCCGCTTTTCCCATCATCCGCGAGCAGACTGTCATCGGTCACAACCGACGATACGGCCGATTCACGCGATTCGGTATCCCGAGCCGATTCGCGCGCCGCGTGGAAGTCGGTTACGTAATCGTTCCAATCAGAGAGCAGCCGTGGAAGCAGTGCCTTATTGGACGTTACGGACGCAATAGCATCGGTCGCGGAACTGCCATTCGAAGCGTCGGAACCGCCATCCAGTACGGCGGCCAACGATCCGAGCGCGTTCATCGCCGACTCCACCACAGACAGGCGAGCCGGACGCTCCCCCGTGGTGGTGATCAGCGGCGAATCCATGATCAGCCTCACACGGGATCGGATGTACGCGCCGGCCTCGTGCATATCAATCGAGGAGGCGGCGATGCCCCGCCGTTTCAATTCGGCCAGTTCGATCATGGCAAACAATCCCTGCACGAACGGCTCGTCCTTGAGCGGCCGCGTCACGCTCGAATAGCGCACCGGCACGCCGTCGGAACGCAACCGCTCGCCGAACGCGCGCACGGTGGCGTTGTCGTGGGCGATGACGGCCATGTCGTTCCAATCTCGTCCGTGCTCGAGATGCTCGGTTTTGATCCTCCATGCCACGTCGTTGAGCTCCTCGACCGTGGAACGGTACATCGCGGCGCCCAGACTTCCGTCGCGCTCCTTGGGTGGCTCGATCGGCGGCATTTTGCCGGGACGCTTCGGCAGCGCGTCATCTATCTCCTCCGTGCTGGCGATGGTGAGGCTCACACGGCTCGCCACCGCGCCGCGATCAGTGCCGTCGGCTGCATGATCCGGTTCGAGACGCACCAGACGTGCCCCCATTCGGGATTGGGCCGCATTGAACAGGTATTCCGGGTACGATCCGCGGAACGTCTGCACCGCCTCGTCGGGATTGCCGACGAGCAGCAGTCGCACGCCACGGTTGTGCAACGCCGACAGGAAATCAAAGCCCGCGAGCGTGGCGTCCTGGAAATCATCGACGATGATGAGCTTCGGCAGATCTTTCTCCTCCGCCTCATCCACGGCCGCGGTCGCGTCGATCATGAGCCGTGAGGCGTCAAGACGGAACTGGTCCGGATAGGCGTCCCTGACTGCCTGGTCGTATTCGCCGCGCAGCGCGAAAGCGAGCCGCCATTGCACGCGCAACCGCTCCCGATGTGCGTCGACCGTCTCGCCTCGGCTGGCCGCACGGGCTATCAGCTCATCCTCGAATTCCGGCTTCGCGCCGATCTCGTTCATACGAGCGAGCATGTCACGGAATTGGCCAGCGAAGGCGTCGGCGGAATCGTCGGCGATCATGCCGGACCAGTCGGCCACCGCGAAGTAGGTGCGCAGCAGCGCGCAGGTATCGCATTCGTCGCCGCGTTCCACATGCCCGGTATGCGCCGCGAGCACGCGACGGATGATCACATCCTGCTCGGCGCCGTTGAGCAGCTTCGGCAACGGCTTGCCCTCGCGCGAACGCACGGCGGTCATCATGCGGAATGCGACAGCCGGCAATGTGGTGACAGGACGGGCCTGCGACACCGCGGACAGCTCGCGGATCACGGCGTCGCCCAACACGTCGGCCACCTGTCTGCCGGACACCGCCATCACGGCCCGTTCCCCGCCGTATCTGTGCATCGCGGCAATCAGCGCGTCGAGCGCGTATCGGGTCTTGCCGCTACAAGGTGCCCCCACAACCAGTGTCGCATCGTCGAGATCATCCAAATCCATCATGGCTTCCATCCTAACCTGTCAGAGTCTCGACGCCTCTGCCCGCGCACGACATGTCAGACAGCGATCTGCCCGGCCTTCCGGGCATCCGGAAAACCGGGCAGGGATAATCGGGGTTTCTCCCCCTGTCACTCGATCCAATCCCTCAGTTCTTCAGCATGGTGTTCCACACCTGGTCCAGCACACGGGAGGTGAGCCGAGCGGCCGCATCCCTGCCCTGATCCTGCGTCATCACAGCCACGGAGACCTTCCGCTTGCCGTTGGAGATCACCATGAAATAGTTGTAGGCGTCCCTGATACCCTGCCCTCGGAGGGCGTGCACGGTGGCGCCGGACGGAATGGACACTCCTTCGGAGGCGATGTCGTAATTCATCAGCGAGTCGTCGCCGGTTTTGGCCATCTCGACCAGCATACGAGCCGCGTCGTTGGGCGACGAGTAGTTCTCGTCACCGGAATTCGAGGCTTGGACGTCACCATACGCGCGTTCGAATCGCGTGCGGCTGTATTTGTTGTCGCTCAGCCATTCGTTGAGGTCGCTTTCGCCACCGACCGCATCGATCAACGCATTCGCCGAATCGTTGTCCATCTTGGTCAGCGAATCCGTAAAGTCATCTGGCTTCCGGTTATAGGTATCGCGAAAGTCGACCCATGCCGGCAGATAGAGTCCCGCAGCCACATAGGGCAGGCTCGCATTGCGTGACGAATAGCTGCACAGGCCGTCCTCGGTCATGACGGAGACGCCCACTTCGGTGGTGGAAACGCCATCGACGATGGCATCCATCGATTTCTTGTCCAGCGTTCGAACTTCCTGACCGTTTCCATCCTTCGACGTATCGGATTCGGTCTTCTTCCCGGATTTTCCGGTGTTTTTACCGGATTCCGTCGTTTTTTCGGCGCTGTTCCCACCTTTCGACGATCGCGTGGCCGGCTTCTTCAATGTTGATTCCGTCTGTATCTGCTCGGCCTGCTTGGCATTGTCCGCGTTTTCGACATGCAGGAACGCGATGGTTCCGCCGATGATGAGAGCGATGACCACCACGGACGCAATGACGATGCCCCACACGCCCTTATCCAATCCAGGCTTGTTCGGCCGCGCAGCCGACGGCGCGGAATCCACGGGAGGCACCTGCACAGGAATCGTTCCGAAATCCTGATTCCCCAATGGCATGGTTCCTCCGGTCATCGCACCATCGACCACGGTTCCATCCGGCACCGTGGCATCGATTATCGTTCCCCCAGTCGGAATCGGCCCCGCATCCACGCTCCGAGGCAGCTGCTGCCCGCAATTAGGGCAGAATTGCTCGCCGCCTTCGACGACCGTTCCACAAAACGGACAGAACATGCCTGTTCTCTCTCTTCCTCTCAAATCATCATCGCTCGAATATAACCGCCATACCATACCCCCTTAGCATGGCTGACGGATATGTCCCCATATACTATATCTGGAAGAGCATCGCAGGAACGGCGTACTTTTGCCGCGCACCGGCGAATTCGCATGGAATCCACAGAAGGAAGAAGCATGGAAGCCTCGAGGAGCATTCCCCCTCAAATCCCCGGTTACACGCTTGTCAAGCGTTTGGGCTCCGGATCCGAAGCCGACGTGTACCTGTACCAGCAGCTTTCACCGACCCGCCAGGTAGCCATCAAAATCAGCAAAGGCAAACTTGATCCGCAGGCCGCCGCGCGCTTCCGTTCCGAGGCGAACCTCATGGGGCAGATCTCCTCGCATCCCAATATCCTCACCGTCTACGCAAGCGGTGTGACCGCCACAGGCAGCGGCTACACCGTATTCGAATACGCGCCGGGCGGCAATTACAAATCCCTCCTCGCGCACAGCAGGCTCACCGTGGAGCAGATGCTCGACCTGGGCATCAGATTGGCCAGCGCGCTGTTCACCGCCCACCGCCGAGGCATCATCCACCGCGACATCAAGCCCAGCAATATCCTCATCAGCGCGCAGGGCATGCCGTTGCTGTCCGATTTCGGCATCGCAGGATCCGTCTACGGGCGTCCGGGCATCGGCTTCACCATCGCATGGGCCGCGCCGGAAGTGCTCGCCCAGGGCGGCGGAGGCAAGGAGTCATCCGATATCTATTCGCTGGGCGCCACGCTGTTCGCCACGCTGACGGGTCAATCGCCCTACGAATATTTCTATTCCGGGCTGCTTGGCGATGCCAAAGGCAAAGAACGCGCCGAACGGCTCAAAACCATCATCCTCAACAATCCGTTGCCGAAGTTCAACCGGCCGGACATTCCGCCACAGGTGGAGAAGGTGCTCCGCAAGGCCTTGGACAAGACGCCGGAGAATCGCTTCTACTCCGCCTTGGAATTCGCGCGCGCCCTGCAGAACGTGCAATACGAGCTGTATGGCCACATGACGCAGACCATCATCGAGGGCATTCCGAATTATCCGCAGAATCTGCGTCGTCGCAACGATTCAGGCAACGCCGTGCCGCAGCCGGCGAAACGCTCGTCATGGGTGAAACCCGTCGCGATCGGTCTGTCCGTGACGGCGGCCATCGTCGCGCTGGTTCTGGCATTCGTTTTCGTGGTCGCGCCGAACATGGACACAGCCTCCGACAACACCACTACGCAGGTGCGCAACCGAGGCACCAAGGACCATGCCGAGGACGATTCCGATTCCGCCATCACCACGGGCAGCGTGCCCAGCGTGCAGGATCTTACGGGAACCTACGTCTCCGACGGAGGCAAAGTGAAGTTCACATGGGTCAATCCCTCCCCGGAGAAAGGCGACTCGTACGTATGGTCGCCGGTCGGCGATTCGGGCAGCGATCCTAATACGCAAGGCACCTCCACGAAGTCGACGCATGTCGAGATCGATCCATCCGACGGCGCTCAAACCTGCATCCAAGTCAGTCTGGTGCGGGCGGATCGGCAGATGTCCGATGACCCCGCGATCTACTGCGTGGCCAACCAATGAATCATACGGCAGCCGAACAGAACGCGAACACAGCCAAGGAAGAGCCAGTACATGAGCAAGCATAGGAACGTCGAGAACCAGTCGGCGCAATCGTACGAACGGCAAATGCGATTCGGATCGCTGCTGAGCAAGCTGCGTCCGTCCGGCGGACGCCAGTGGATCACACCGATCGTCATGCTGCTTCTGCTGCTCGGCATCGTCGCCGGAGCCATCATCGTCAGCTCGGTAACACAACGGCATGTGCAGCTCGACGACGGCACCGTGTGGATCACCTCGCTCAAAGACCGCAAGGCAGCCCGATTCAACGTGAAGAACAAGGACGCCAACGCAGGCGTCTCCTCGGCGGCGGCACGGTTCGACGTGGCCCAGAACAACGGCGACACCGTGATCTCCGAAGGCACGAAGGCCAGCAACATCGAAGCCTCCACCGTCAGCGAAGGTGGCAGCACCACCATCAAATCCGATATCGAAACCGTCATCGGCGGCGACACGGCGGCATTCATCAACAGCAAGACCGGCAACGTCTGGGTTGGATCAGCCGGCGAGGTGAAGTCGATGAACCCCACCACCGACACTCCGAAGATGAAACTGGGATCCGGCGGCAAAATCGCGGTGACGCACGACGGCGTCGTATATGGCTACCGTCCATCCGACGGCACGGTGTTCAGCATCGACGGACCACAGGGCACGCTCGGCAAGGAAGATACGATCAAGGGCGCAGGCAACGCCGAATCGTTCACCGTGATCGGCAAGACGCCGGTCGTGGCCGGCGAAGGCAAGATCTTCTGGCCGAAAGGCAGCGCGGACATTGGCTTGCAAGGCAAGACGACATTGCAGGCGCCTTCCACGGATGGCAAACAGTCCGATTGGGTGGCGGCTTCGACGCCGCGCGGCATCGCCATGGTCGATCTTCACAGCAAGAAGGTCACGTCGCTGCGCAATTCCGGCAAGGGCGAGGCCGCGCAGCCGGTGTCCACCAACGGATGCGTGTTCGCGGCATGGGCCCAGCAGGCCAGCAACTACGTCAAGGTGTGCGCCGCGGATGACGATGGCGCGCAATTCGGCTCGCTCGAGGACATCAACGCCACATCGCAGCTCGTGTTCCGCACCAACCATCGTCTGGTGGTGCTCAACGACGTGGTCAACGGCAATGTGTGGAATCCCCAGGAATCCACCAAGGTCATCAAGATCCAATGGAACAAGATAGAGACCAAGCAGTCGAAGCAGCAGGAACAGAACAACGACAGCGCCAACAACCAGCACAACTTCAGCAAGAACTGCTCGTCGCAATCAGGACAGATCAAGGCCGAGGACGATTCCTTCGGCGCACGCGTGGGATCGGAGCAGATCCTTGACGTGCTGCGCAACGACGAGCAGACCGACTGCTCCGTGCTGCGCATCACTTCGGTAAGCGCACCGGACGGCGCCAACATCACCGTCTCCCCCGTATACGACGGGCGGTACCTGCAGCTCGACGCTTCGGCGGCCACCGCAGGCAACGTCTCCTTCAGCTATGAGATCTCCGACGGCCGCGGACAGACGTCCAGCGCCAACGTGTCGCTCACGCTGGCCGATGATGCAGACAAGGCGCCTGCGCAGACCGACACTCCTCCGGAAATCGACGTGGAGCAGGGCGCTTCATACACCACCAACGCGTTGGGCAGCTTCTCCGATCCCGACGGCGATCCGCTGACTTTGGTGTCGGCGACGCCGCAGAACACCGACCAAGTGACCGTGTCCACGCGAGCAGACGGCCAGCTGGTGTTCAACGCCGGCTCGATGTCCTCCGGCAGGGCTGGCATCGAGGTCACGGTCTCCGACGGCCAGCAGACCTGCACCGGCATGCTCTACTTCTCGGTGAAGCCGGCGAAGACTTTGGCCGCGGTGATCGACCCCGTGGTCAAGCAGACCACACCCGACACCCGTACCACGATCGCGCTCAAGCAGTATGTGCACGGCACCTCCGTAGAGCCCGCCGAGCTGACCGCGGCGGAAACCCCGTCCGGCGCGTCCACCACCATGAACGCCACCGACATGTCGATCACGTTCACCGCTTCCAATCCGGGCACCTACTATGTGCCGTACACCATCACGCAGGGGTCCATTCCGACGACCGGTCTGGCACGCGTGGAAGTACAGGCAGTGACCGGCGACGCGGCCAAGCCGGTCGCTGCGAACGATGTGGCGCTGCTCGGCGCGGACAATACCGCGATTGTGGAGCCGCTGGCCAACGACGTCGATCCGATGGGCGGCGTGCTGTCGGTGACCAACGTCACCGCCGATGCGCAAAGCGGCATCAAAACAGGCGTGGTGAGTAACAAGAGGGTCTATATCACCGCCCGCCAAGTGCCGACGAAGCCGGTGCGGCTCACCTACACCGTGGCCAACGCCGCGGGATCGTCGACAGGCGTGATCGTATTGCAGCCGCCGGCGCTGACCACATCGAACTCCGTGCCGAAGGCCGAGAACATCACCGCGCAGGTACGCACTGGAGGCATCGTCTCCGTGGACGTGCTCGACCATGTCACCTATTCCGACGGTACCACGGTGAGCCTGCAGAACGACCTGCAGTATGACAAGAACACGTTCAAGGGTCTGGTGTTCGTCTCCGGCAACACCGTGCGCTACCAAGCCACCGGACAGACCGGATCCTTCCCCGTCACCTATACGGTGAAGGACAACCTCGGCAACGCGGCCTCCGCCACCATCACCATCAACGTGCATGAGAAGGACGCGTCCAACAAGGCCGCGCCGACACCGTCCGATGTCGAGGCGCAGGTGGCCGCCGGGCAGAAGGTGCAGATTCCGATCACGCTCACCGGCATCGATCCGGATGGCGATGACGTGCAGCTTCTGGGCCTGGGCAACAAGGCGCCGGCCCTCGGACGCATCACCGAAGTGGGCGCCACCTATCTCGTCTACGAGGCGTACAGCGATTCCTCCGGCACCGACACCTTCTCCTACGCCGTGGAGGATTGGACGGGACAGCGCGCCACCGCACAGATCCGCGTGGGCGTGTTCAAATCCGGCAACGATTCCGGCGTGTACGCGCGCGACGACGAGATCACGCTGCGACCGAACATCGCGGCCACCGTACCGGTGTCGCAGAACGACATCTCCGGCGACAACACGAATCTGACGGTGTCCAAGGACGTCCAATCACAAGGCATCAACGGCATCACGGTCGTCGACAACATGCTGGCGTTCACCACGCCGAAGCAGGCCGGCACGTACTACGTCGTCTACACCGTCAAAGACAAGGCAGGTCTGTCCGACACGGCCACGTTGACGGTGAACGTCGACGAAAACGCTCCCATCGATCCGCCGACCGCCTACGATTACCGCGTTCCCGCGGCCGCCACAATCGACAAGAAATCAGTGGATGTGGATGTGTCGCAGTGGATCGCCAACCCATCCGGCACAGCGGACGAACTGCAGGTGGGCGTCGATGCCTCCGCCACCGATCATGCGCATATCAAGGGTGGCAAAGGCTCCACCACCATCACCGTGGACCTGACCAGCGAGGCCCGCGCGGTGCCATACACCGTCACCAACACGACGTATGGCATCACATCCACCGCGTTCATCCAAGTGCCCGCATATGGCGTGTTCCCGCCGACCCTGCGCCCGAAGGCTCCGTCGTTGAAGGTGAACGCAAGGGAGACCATCACCATCAACATCGCCGATTATGTGCGCGTGGGCGTGGGCAAGACCGCCTACGTGGACGGCGCTGATTCGGTGAGCGCCACAAAGGCGGCCGACGGCGACCTGTACGTCAACGACCAGACGCTGAAATTCACCGCGCCGAAGGACTACGCGGGCCCTGCCTCCATCACCTTCACCGCGGTGGATGGCAAGCGTGGCAAGGGCGACAAGGTGAAAATCGTCAATTCGGCGGTGCTCACGCTGCCGATCACCGTGATCGGACGAGACGTGCCCGCGCCGACGTTCTCCTCCTCCACCGTCGACGTGGTGGCCGGAGAAAGCGTCACCACTATCGATCTGACGGCACTGACTCATTCGGTCTCCGGACTGTACGACGATGAGAAGCAGTACACATATTCCGGCGGTTCAAGCGCCAATGGCGTGGATGCCAAGGTGAGTTCTGACGGCACATTGACTGTGTCGGCGGACAAGACGGCCACCCCAGGCACTACCATCAGCGTGCCGGTCAACATCAAGTATTCGAAGGGCACGGTGAGTGCCGGTATGACCGTTCGCGTCACCGCGTCCAACAGGCCGTTGGCCCGGCTCGGCGACAAAACCGTGAAGATCAAGGCCGGATCCAGAGAACAGGTGAATATGCTGTCCGACGCCTACAACCCGTTCCCCGACACCCCACTGACCGTAACCGGCTGCACATCCGACGGTGCTTCGAAACTGACCGTGGAATGCCCATCCGGCGGCGTGATCTCCATCACGGCGGCATCCGACATCGGCACGAGCACCAACAAAGTGATCATCACCGCGCGCGACGCCACCAAGACGAAGGAACGCGAAGTGACCGGCACCATCAGCGTCTCGGTGATGGACAAGCCGGATGCGCCGCTGCTGTCCGCAGTGTCCGGCGACCCGCAGGACGGTGCCGTGAATCTGAGTTGGACGGCCGGTTCGGCGAACGGCAGCCCGATCACCGAATACAAGGTGGCCTGGAGTGGCGATGGTTCCGGAGAGCAATCGTGCGGGCAGAAGACCTCCTGCCTCATCGACGGCTTGAAGAACGGCAAAACCTATTCGTTCAAGGTGCAAGCCAAGAACGAAGTCGGCTGGTCCAAGGAATCCAACACCGTGGACGGCACGCCGGACAAGCTGCCGGATGCACCGACGGACGTGAAGGCCGAAGTCAACGGAAACACGATAAGCGTCACATGGAAGGCGCCAAACGGCAATTTCTCCGCGATCGACACCTACGAGGTGACCCTGTCCGGCAGGAACGCACCGGCGAAACAGACGACGAATTCCACCCGAATCGACTTCGAATTTGAAGCCAACGCGATCACCGATGGCGACTCGTATACGGCAACGGTGAGAGCCCACAACAAGGTGAACTGGAGCCAGCCGTCCAAGTCCTCCGACTCGGTCAAACCGTGGAGCAAGCCCGATGCTCCGAAGATTTCCGTGACGAACGACGACACCGAAGGAACTATCACCATCGAATCGGTGGGCAACACCCGCAATGCCGGATGCAGTGCCGTCGAGATTTCCGGAGACGTCACAAAGACTATGAAATGCGGCGGAAGCGCGCAGTTCGGCATACCCGAGCATGATCTCAACACAAAGGAATACACCATCAAAGCGGCAGTGGTCGGCAAGGAAAACGTGCACAGCGACGAAGTCGTCGTGAAGTTCACACCGAAATACACAATACAGGCGCCGAAGTCAGTCACCGTCAAAGGACATGACGACGTGTGCACCGTCAGCTGGACGCCGTCAGGGCATGCCGACGGATTCATCGTGAACGCGACCGGACTCGGCTCCTATACCGCCAGCGATTCCGAAAAAAAGCATGATTTCCACCTCTCCGAATGGCAATCCTGCTCCGAAGCCTCAGTCATCCAGCAATTCAACGGCGCGCAAAGCGCCGCCACGCCCGGCAAAGCCAATCCGGAATACGTCCATAAGGTGAAGGCCGTTATCAATGCGCCGACGCTCACATGGGACGCCAACGACACGAACCTCATCAAGGTCAGCGGCGGGTCGGCGACCATGTACGGCCAGCCCGGCAGGACCCTGATCACCTTCACCGTGAATGGCAAACCCCACGACTTCGATTGGACGCCGAGCACCAACGGAACGCTGGACGTCAAGGACATCCTGCCCACAGGCGCCGATTACGAGTGGAAGGCAAGAGTCGTGGGATCCGATCCCGCGTTGAACAACGAAGCCGACGGCAAGCGGCTGCTTGACAAGGACCGGTACACGCCTCCGGCACCGGTACCGGATCCCGATCCGGACACCGATTCCGGACAGGACGCGCAATCCGCCCGCGAAACCAAGCCCGTAGCCGCATCCGTCGCCCTGTCCACCATCGACGGCGAATCCAAACCTTGGATTCGCGGCCTGGCCTACTACGCGAGACGCTGACAGCACGCGAACGAGACCATCGCATCAACCACAACCCACCGATCCGAGCACCACCACAACAAGGAGCAATCCCATGAGCAACGAATTCGACGACGCCACCCAGCTGGGTTCCATCGGACACAATCCGCGAGTTCCCGCCCAACCCGCCACGCCAGCGCAGCAGCCGCATACTGCCTTCCCCGCCCCCAGCCTGCCGCACCTTCCGCAGGATGACGAGGATCTGGAAGGCACCGTGCTGAGCACGCACAACGTCAAGAACCCGGTCGCCACGAAACCTGTGGCACCATCCACGGGCAACGCCCGCCAGCAGTTCACGCCGGCCGTGCCGACCCGGCAGACCGTGCAGCAGTCCCCCGTCTCTCCGATCGTGCCCGTCTCCCCGACGGTTCCGGCACAGCCGACGACCCCGGTGACTCCGAACCAGCAGCAGTCGCGCCAGGCCGAAAACACCCCATCCGGGAAAAAGCAGCCAGTCATCGACACCTCCATGATGTCCGCGCCGAGCGAGGACATCGTCGAATTCCATGAGAAGTTCTCCAAACTCGTCGACAACGTCTCCCAAGTCGTGGTCGGCAAGGAGGAACCGATCCGCCAATGCGCCACCGCCATGGTGGTCGGAGGCCACATCCTGCTCGAGGACAACCCGGGAACCGGCAAAACCCAGCTGGCCCGAGGCCTCGCCAACTCCATCGCCATATCCTTCAAGCGTATCCAGTTCACCCCGGATCTGCTCCCGTCCGACGTGGTCGGCGTCACCTTCTACGACCAGAAGAAGGGCGAATTCGAATACCGCGAAGGACCGATCTTCGCGTCCATCGTGCTCGCAGACGAGATCAACCGCGCCTCGCCGAAGACCCAGTCCGCGCTGCTCGAGGTCATGGAGGAGCAGAAGGTCACCGTCGACGGCGTCACCCATGAAGTGCCCCAGCCGTTCATGGTCATCGCCACCCAGAATCCAATCGAACAGCTCGGCACCTACAAGCTCCCGGAAGCGCAGATGGACCGTTTCCTCATCAAAACCACCATCGGCTATCCGAGCCATGACGTGAGCGTCGACATCCTGAAGCAGGTCAACGTCACCGACCGCGCCTCCACCGTGTCCCCGGTGCTCAGCGGCGACGACGTGCTGCGCATGCGCGAGATCAGCAAGAAAGTGCATCTCGACGACGCCATCCTCGAATACATCGTGCGACTGGTCGAAAACACGCGGCACAACGAACGCATCCAAGTCGGATCCTCCATGCGAGGCGCGCTCGCGCTGACCCGCTGCGCACGCGTATGGGCGGCCTCCGACAACCGCGGCTACGTGGTTCCGGACGACGTCAAGAACCTCGCCGTGCCCGTCCTCGCGCACCGCATCACCCTCACCGCCGAAGCCACCTTCGCAGGAACGACCCCCGAGCAGATGATCAAGCAGATCCTCGAGGAAGTCCCCGCCCCGACGCTGGGCGCCAACGCCTGAATCCAGCCATCCCCTAACCGGACCCGGCCACGCAACCGAACCCCGGCATACACTCCGACACAACCTGAAAGGTCAAGGAATGCGGCAATCGCAGACAATGCAGCACAGACGAACCCTCAAACGGTCGCTGCGCCGCATCAGGCATCGCATCAAACGGCTGGTCACCTCATACGTCTCCCCGCTCGGATGGGTCGTGATGGCGCTCGCCATCGCCTCGCTCGTGGCGTTCAGCCTCCTCGGATGGCATGAGCTGCTGGCCATGGCGGCGGTGTTCATCGTCATGCTGGTCACAGCGGTCATCCTCTCGCTTGGCAACACGTCGTTCAAAGCGACCATCGACGTATCTGAAAAACGAGTCACCGTATCGGACACCGTGCAGGTCGAAGTCTGCGTGGACAATCCCGGACGCACCCCCACCGCCTCGGCCCGCGGAGATCTGCCCATCGGAGACAACCACGAGAAGTTCGCCATTCCGATGCTCGCAGCCGGCCAATCACGCCAGACGAACGTGGAATTCACCGCCGTCTCCCGCGCCGTGCTGTCCATCGGCCCCTTGTCGATCCGCAAAGGCGACCCGTTCGGACTGATCCGTCACGAAAAGAAACTCGTCGACCAGATCAACGTGTTCATCCACCCGCAGACCGTCATGCTCAACACCCTGAACGCCGGCATTCCACGCGATCTGGAGGGGCAGCCAAGCGGCGAAATCGTGGACGACGACCTCGATTTCTACGGACTGCGCGAATACGAGCCCGGCGATGATGTGCGCAACGTTCACTGGCTCAGCTCCGCGAAAACCGGCTCGCTGATGATACGCCAATACGAGGCCACGCGCCGCACCGACACCGCCCTGACCATCAGCATCAATCCGGACGACTACATGGACGCCCGGGAATTCGAGCTAGCCGTGTCCATCCACGCCTCCATCGGCGTGCAATGCCTGCAACAACACCGTCCCGTGAGCACGCAGGCCGGAACCGAGCATGCGAAGCCGCGTAACACCACAGAGTTCCTCGACGGGTGCAGCGCCATCGAACCGGATCTCGACGACAATCCCAACCTCGCCCAGGCAACGCTTGCGAACGCCCCGGACTCGACCTTCTACTTCTTCACCGTCGGCAGGAACAAAGACATCGACTCCATCAAACGCATGGTGCTCGCGCTCCCCCGCTCCGCGACCTGCGTTGTATTGCAGGCCGTGACCGACCAACCCCGCGCCATCAAACGATATTCCGACTTCACATTGGCAACCGTGGGAGACCTCAACGATCTTCCCTTGATCATGGGGGTGTTGGCATGAGCACCACCAATCTTACGAATTCCACGAATTCCACATACACCACGAACCTCACCGGAACCGGAACCGCCACCGGATCGTGGGCCGATTCCACGCACTCGGTCATCTGGATGTCCCGAGACGGCAAATCGCAGGCGCTGCCGAACCTCAACCGCCCCCGCATGGCTCAGTACGTGGGTCTGCTCGTATCCTCGCTGCTCACGCTCGCCGCGGCCAGCAATCTCATCGACGTGTACGGATCGGCCCAGGCATGGGCGGTGGCGGCGATTCCCGCCACCATCATCGGCTCGCTCGTCGCGCTCGCCGGGCTCGTCCCCGCATTGCGTCTGTGGTGGCAGATGCTGTTCATGGCACTGGCACAGTTGGTGGTCGGTCCCGTCATCTTCCTGAACGACACCACCATCGCCCATGTCGTTCCGACGCTGCGCACGTTGACCCGAGGCTGGATGCAGATGCTCGGCTCGTTCAAGTACCTGCTGGCCATCGACCCGCCCACCGGCACTGGCGACGGCTCGTTGCTCGCCGTTTGGACGATCTGCCTATGGGCCGCGCTGCTCACCGGCATTTTCGCGGTGGCGGAGGATGGACGATTCACCATGATCGCCATCATTCCCGTCGTCGCGAATCTTACGATCTGCGCGTTGCTGGGTTCCTCGACTGGCTTCCATCGCATCGCGGTCGGCACGTTCACCGCGATCGCGCTGGTAATCTGGATCAGCGCGCGTTGGAAGCTGCTGGAGTTGGGCCGCTGGATCAGCTCCGTCATCATCGTGCTGTTGTCGGCCGCGCTGGCGATCGGCGGATGTCTGGCCGTCGGGCAGGACCGCACCATCCTGCGCGACCGGTATGAACCGCCGCTGAGCCCCTACGACTACACCAGCCCGCTGAGCGGCATGCGCTCGTACATCAAGAGCCACAAGACCGATGTGCTGCTGACCGCGAGGAATCTGCCGGCCGACTCGACGGTGCGCCTAGCGGTCATGGATCGGTTCGACGGCAATGTATGGAATCTGTCCGATTCCACCATGGCCACGGATTCCTCCAATTACCACCGTGTTGGCGATACGATCAAGAACACAACCAAAGGCAAGCGGTTCACCGCGAAATTCACCGTCGACGATGGTTTGAACGATTACTGGCTGCCTCTATCTGGCGCGGCCTCCAGCGTGGAATTCGCCAAATCATCGGATGCCGATTCGTTCTATTACAACACCGACACCATGTCGGCCATCTATCCTTCGCGCACCTCCAAAGGCCTGACCTATACGGAGACCGGCATCATGCCAGACGTGCCGACGGACAAGGAGATAGCCAAGGCGGACGCCGTCTCCATCATCCAGCCCAAAGCCGACGATGTGCCCGACTGCGTGGACAAGCTCGCCACCGCGATCGCGGGTGGCCAGGCCAAGGGCGGAGAGGCCGCGCAGGCCCTCGCTAGCAAGCTCAAGGAGGCCGGCTGGTTTTCGCATGGATTAACCGGCGACTACCCGTCCAATGCCGGTCATGGCAATTACCGCATCAACCAGCTGCTCGCCGGCAGCGCCATGGTCGGTGACAGCGAGCAGTATGCGTCCGCGATGGCGCTTATGGCCCGCAGTCTCGGCCTGCCGAGCCGCGTGGTGCTCGGCTTCCTGCCGAAGAACGATGAGGGCGATATCAGCAACGACCGCACCGAGAAGCACGGCAAGTCGACCGTCACGAAATTCACCGGCAACGACATGACGGCATGGGTCGAGATCAAGCTGGACGGCTACGGCTGGGTGGCGTTCTATCCAACTCCGAAGGAGACGAAGATCCCCGACGAGAACCAGAATCTGACTCCGCCGAATCCGCAGACCCTGGTGCGTCAGCCTCCGGTGCCGCTCACCGATCCGCTGCGCGACGACACCCAGGCCAAGGGCAGATCGTCAATCGGCGGAAGCATGGCCGACGAGACGTCGGCGAACCTGTTCTGGCAGCGCTTCGGCAGAATCGCAAAAAAGGTCGCCATCTACGGCAGCCCCGTCTGGACCGTGCTCATCGTATGCGGTCTGCTGCTTGTCATCAAGGCGATAGCCTTGGCGAGAGCGCGCAGGCATGGCAGCGCGTCGCAGCGCGTCGCAGCGGGATGGCAGGCCGTCGCGGCCCTCGCCCGGCAAAGCGGCCTTGACATCCGTGGCACCCGAAACGAGCAGGCGGCGTCCATCTCCAAGCAGATGGGCATCGATACCGAAGCGTTGCTCGCTTTGGGCAAGCAGGCCGATTACGCGTCGTTCTCCGGAGACGAGGTCGCACAGAGCCAGGTGGAACGGTACTGGCACGACGTCATCGAAGAGCGAAGATTCATACTCGATTCGCTGCCGATGCTCCGCAGATGGCGGGCGAAGCTTTCCCTCGCGGACGTGTTCCACTTCCGTCGGATCGGGAAGAAAGGACGAAACCTATGAGCCTTGAACGCATTGAGGTCGGTCTGAACAGCGATATCGGATTGCGCCGGAAAGACAATCAGGACAGCGCCTTCATCGGTCACGGCGTGTACGTGGTGTGCGATGGCATGGGTGGCGGCAAAGGCGGCAAACAAGCGAGTTCCACCGTCGCCGAACGGTTCGCGCGGCTTGCCGACCAGCCGACGCGCGATCTCGACATGCTTGACGACACGCTGCTTCTCGCGCAACAGGACGTGCTGCGGCTGGGCGAGGAACTCGGAGGCGTGGCCGGAACCACGATCAGCGGCGTACTGCTGCCGATGCGATTCGAGGATGGAATCGTCTCCCCCGACGAACGTTGCTACATCGTCAACGTGGGCGATTCGCGCACCTACCATATGCGCGCCGACGAGAACGGCGCTTGGATGGCGGATTCGCTGACCTGCATCACCCGCGACCATTCGGAACGGCAGAACGCCATCGATTCGGGCGAGATGACGCCCGACGAGGCAAGACGATGCATTCCGCGCAACATCATCACGCAATGTATCGGCGCTCCCGCCGGTATCAGACCGGATTGGTACGCCGCATGTGCCGACGGTCGATTCATCATCTGCTCCGACGGACTGCACGCGCAGATCAGCCGCGAACAGCTCGCCGGCATCGCGGCCGCGTACGCCGATCCGCAGATGGCCGCGGACATGCTGGTGCGCGCCGCGCTGGACGCCGGCGGCAACGACAACGTCACCGTCATCGTGGTCGATCTCCACGCCGACGTCCCTACCGGAAACGACTGGACCGTCAGCAAAATCAGCGATGACGAGGACATCAACGACATGTTGGATAGAACGCTGCAAACATTGCGGGTCGTTCAATAAGATCGTTCAATAGGATTAAGAAAAAGCCACGAGAACAAGGAGAATATGATGATCGATTTCGATGCCGCGGTGGCGGCCGTGCAGGATCCGAACGCGGATCCCGTGCTCCTAGCCAAGATCGCTTATGAGAATCCGGAGTTCGGCGCGAACGTCGTCGCCAATCCGCGCGCATACCCGGGACTGAAACGTTGGGTCGCCGAATTCGGCGACGAACGCGCCCGCCAGCAGCTTGTGGCGATGGGCTGGCCGGTTCCTCAGGAAGGCGTTCAACCGCAGGAGGAAGCCGATGCTGTCGCACAGCAGCAGGCCGTTGCTCAGCAGCCTGTCGCAGCCCAGCAGCCCGTCGCTCAGCAGCAGTACGTGCAAAGCGCGGATCTTTCAGCGTCCAATGATGTCTCGACTGAATACATCGATCCATACACGAATCCCGAGAACCTGTCCGAGGTGGCTGACTATTCCGCCGTCCAGCAGCAGAATGTCCAGCAGCAATACGTCGCACCGCAGGAGGTCCCGGCAGAACAGGCCGGATTCACTGCGGAGCTCGCCTTGACCACCACGGATCAGATGCTGATGGCGCGCATCGCCAGTGAGGCACCGGAGCTGCGTCCATGCCTTGCCCGCAATCCGAACATCTATCCGGAATTGCTCGCCTGGCTTGGACAGCTGAATGATTCGGCCGTCAACGCGGCCATCCGCCTGCGTCAGTAGCGTTCCGCCATTCCTTTTGGATATGGAAAAAAGCGGGCTGTAGTGGAAATCCCACTGCAGCCCGCTTCGTATTACTCGCGCTCGAACAACACTACCGTTCGGAGAACGTGAAGAACTGGTCGCCGATGCGCACCGTGCACGGCGCCTCCAATTCCATCGGCTGACGCTCCACCTTGGTCTCCACATCGTCGCGGATGATGTACGTGCCGTTGAGCGACCCGTAGTCCTCGATCCACAGCGTGCCGTTCTGATCGAAGCTGATCGCCGCGTGATTGCGGGAAATGGTACGCGTCGGGTCTTCCAATTTGACAGCTTTGGCGCCTTCCGGCACATCCGCGGAAGGCTTGCGTCCCAACAGCACGCTCCTGTCCACGACCACCTGCTGACCGGTCTGCTCGTTGTCCAGCACGTACTCGCGCTTGGGCTGCTTCATGGTGAACGCGGAGGACAGCACCGTGCCGTCCCAGTCCATCTCCTCATCGTCATTCCGCAGGTCAGAAGCGTTCTGTGCCGCTTCATTCTGCACCACAGGCGCTTCCTGAGGCGTGGACGTTTCCAGTGCCGCGGATTGCGACTGCGTCACGGCTGCGGAATCATCTGCGCCAAGGGACGGCTCAGATGCGGGTTGAGACATCACTGTGGCATCATCGTCGTACCATCCCGGTTCGGGTGGCGGCGGATAAGGTAGAAAACTCATACCCCTATTGTAAAGATTTCCGTGATATTCATGACGACATATCCACCCTGTAATACGGCTAGGGCCTTTCCCGAAGCATGTCGCTAATCTGGACATCGTCAATAGCGACGAGAATAGCGACGAAATGCCGATTCATTGTTTTCCGCATTCGCGAATTCAACCCCAAAAGAAGAAGGCAGGACAAGGATATCCTATGGCCAATAAGACCCCTTACGGACAGCCGCAGTACGGCCAGTCTCCGCAGGCGCCGACGCCGAACCACGGTCAACAACAACCAGCTCCCCAGTACGGGCAGCAGGCACCGATGCCTCAGCCAACGCAGTATGGCGCACAGCCTGGTACGCAATATGGACAGCCGCAACAGCCAATACCCCAGCCGCCGCAATCGCAGCAAACACAGCGATATGGACAACCGATTCCGCAATACGGGCAGCAGCCGCAGATGTCTCAGCCTACCCAATATGGGCAGCCGCAACCAATGCAACCGTATGGGCAGCCGCAACCAATATCCCAGCAGCCCCAGCCGATGCCCCAGCCATCCCAGTCACCGCAATCACCCCGGTACGGACAGCCGCAATCATACGGGCAACGTCCGCCGATGCCTGGAAACCCGCCTCTCCAGCAGCCTGGCGCGGCATCCAAGAAACCGCCGATGCCCGTCATCATCATCGGAGCGGTGGCCGCGGTCGTCGTCATCGCGTTGGTGGCGGTGCTGTTCGTCACGAACCATGTGAGCCGTTCCGACTACAAGGAAACCCAATCCCAAGTGGAGGCGCTGGAGAAAAGCTACAACGCCATCAACGAGGAACTGAGCTCGGCACTGTATTCGGAAGATAACGATTCCGCATACACCTACAGGAAGGTCCAAAAGAAGCTGAACACCTTCAAGCAGGACAGTGATGGGCTCGCCGCGCTGAAGGCGGTGAAAAAGGACAAGGACGTCAACGAGAAATACCAGCTCTACACGCAAAGCTACGCGAAATACGAGAAGTACGTCGGCGGGCTGACGCAGACCCTCCCCGTGTACATGAAAATGGCCCAGACATGCACGAAACTTCCTGATTTCGATTACTCCGACATGTCCTCGTACTACCGCGAGTATTCCAAGATACTCGGCGAATGCTCCACGGCGGCCGGCGACCTGGCCCAATCGTCCATCAAATCGTATGCCGATTACGGCAAATCGATGAGGAATCACGCGGAGGACGCGAAGGACATCGTCGATGAGATAGTCGAACTCGACGTCAGCAATCTTGAGTATGGCTCCAGCAAATACAAGAAATTCCGTCAGCTCAGCAATGATTTGACCGAGCTTGACGACATCAAGTCGCTGGATACAAACACCTTGGAGCAGGAGGCGAACGACGCCGACCTGTCCAAGGCGCTCACGTCCTTGGACGAAACGCTTTCAGAAAAGATCAAGTGATTCCAGGCAGCATTTCGATTGCTGCGATTCAGGGAGTCGATCGACAGGTCGGCTCCCGTTTTTTTATATCCGCAATATCCGCTTTAGATCCCCATTAAAGTATCCCCATTGCGCAACTCGTCGTGCTTCCGCAGCAAATACGACGAGGGGGCGGAACCGACCAGTATCGGTCGGTTTCGCCCCCTCGTCATGTAGGACGATTCGTCTTTCGACTATCGCGCGGTCGGCGTCACACGGTGGTGTCGCCCAGATCCATCTGACCACCGTTATCGTTCAGGAAGTCATCCGGATTGAAGTCGTCGCCGAGCTTCAGATCGCCGAAATCGATGTTGGAGAAGTCCACATCGGACAAATCGGCATCGCCGAAGGAGGTGTCGGCGCCTTCCCCACCCAGGCCGAAGTTCGGGTAGATGGTGTCGCGGATGGCCTTGTCGGGCTCCACCGTGGCGTTGCGGTAACGGGCAAGGCCGGTACCTGCCGGGATGAGCTTACCGATGATGACGTTCTCCTTGAGACCCTTCAGGTCATCGACCTTCTGGTTCAGGGCGGCTTCGGTGAGCACGCGGGTGGTCTCCTGGAAGGATGCGGCGGACAGCCAGGAATCGGTGGCCAGGGAGGCCTTGGTGATGCCCAGCAGCTCCGGACGGCCGGCGGCGGGCTTGCCACCGTTCTTCACGGCCTCCATGTTGGCGGCCTTGAAGCGTGCCTGATCCACGAGCTCGCCCGGAAGCAGGGCGGTGTCACCGGAATCGATCACGGTGATACGACGCAGCATCTGGTGCACGATGACCTCGATGTGCTTGTCGTGGATATCCACACCCTGGGAGCGGTACACGGTGTGCACGCCTTCCACGATGTTGACCTGCGCGGCGCGCGGGCCGAGGATACGCAGGATCTTCTTCGGATCGACGGAACCTTCGGTCAGCTGGGTGCCGGCTTCGACGTGCTCGCCATCCTTGACAAGCATCGGCGCACGACGGGTCACCGTGTAGACGATCGGCTCGATGGAGCTGTCGTCCGGCGTCAAGGTCACCTGGCGGCCACGCTCGGTATCCTCCACCTTGACCACGCCCGGGAACTCGGTGATCTGGGCCTCGCCCTTCGGGGTACGGGCTTCGAAAAGCTCGGTGACACGAGGAAGACCCTGGGTGATATCAGAAGCCGATGCGACGCCACCGGAGTGGAAGGAACGAAGCGTCAGCTGGGTACCAGGCTCGCCGATGGACTGCGCGGCCACGATACCGACGGCCTCGCCGACGTCCACCAGCTTGTTGGTGGCCAAGGACCAGCCGTAGCACTTGGCGCACACGCCACGCTTGGATTCGCAGGTCAGCACGGAACGGGCCTTGACCTCTTCCACGCCGTGGGCGACGAGATCATTGAGCACGTCCATGGACAGGGCGTCGCCGGCCTTGTATAGCACGGTCTCGCCGTCGGCGGGATCGATGACATTGGAGGCGAGCAGACGGGAGTACGGACCACCGTCGGCGGCCTTGACCAGATGCAGGTTGCCGTCGGCATCGCGTTCGCCGACCTTCATGACCAAACCACGCTTGGTGCCGCAGTCCTCCTCGCGCACGATCACGTCCTGGGAGACGTCCACCAGACGACGGGTCAGGTAACCAGACTCTGCGGTACGCAGTGCGGTATCGGCCAGACCCTTACGAGCGCCGTGCTGGGAGATGAAGTATTCCAGCACGGACAGACCCTTGCGGTAGTTGGACTTGACCGGTCGAGGAATGATCTCGCCCTTCGGGTTTGCCACCAGGCCTCGCATGCCTGCGATCTGGTTGATCTGCATCATGTTTCCTCGTGCACCGGACTGCACGATGATGGCCAGGTTGTTCTTGGAATCGAAGTGCTTCTCGACGGCCTCGGAGACCTCGCTGGTGCACTTGGTCCAGAGGTCCACCAGCTCCTGGCGGCGTTCCTCTTCGGTAAGCATACCGATTTCGTAGTTCTCGTTGACCTTGTCGGCTTCGCCTTCGTATTTCTCGATGTAATCGTCAAGTTCCGGCGGCTGGATAACGTCGGAGAACGCGAAGGACACACCGGACCACGGTGCGCGGGTGAAGCCCAGATCCTTCAGCGCGTCCAGCGTGGCGGCCACCTGGGCGGTGGAGTAACGGGTCGCGATGTCGTCAACGATCTTGCTCAGACGCTTCTTCGGCGCCTGCTCGTTGACGAACGGATAATCGACCGGCAGCGTGCCATTGAACAGGATACGACCATAGGAAGTGGCGAACAGGATGGAGCCGTCATGGAAACGCTCCTCCTTGACCACGTCTGGGCTACCCGGTTCCGGATCAACGACCTTGACCTCGCCCGGCTCCCAATCCTTCGGCAGGACGAAGTCCTTCGGCAGACGGATGAGCACCTTGGCCTGCATGTCGATCTCATGCTTGTCGAGGGCCATTTCGGCCTCTTCCAGCGAGGAGAACACACGTCCCTGTCCCTTGGCTCCGTCGGTGACGGTGGTCAGGTAATACAGACCGAGGATCATGTCCTGGGACGGCATGGTCACGGTGTGGCCATCGGCCGGCTTCAGGATGTTGTCGGAAGCCATCATCAGGGAACGGGCCTCGGCCTGGGCTTCGGCGGACAGCGGCAGATGGACTGCCATCTGATCGCCATCGAAGTCGGCGTTGAACGCGGCGCAGGCAAGCGGCGGCAGGTGGATGGCCTTGCCTTCCACCAGGATCGGCTCGAAGGCCTGGATGCCCAGACGGTGCAGCGTAGGCGCACGGTTCAGAAGCACCGGATGCTCGGAGATGACCTCTTCAAGCACGCCCCACACTTCGGGATCGGCGCGATCCACAAGACGCTTGGCGCTCTTCATGTTCTGCGCGAAGCCCTGATCCACGAGGCGCTTGATGACGAACGGCTTGAAAAGCTCGAGCGCCATCGGCTTCGGCAGACCGCACTGGTGCATGCGCAGGGACGGACCGACCACGATCACGGAACGGCCAGAGTAATCCACACGCTTACCAAGCAGGTTCTGACGGAAACGGCCCTGCTTGCCCTTGAGCATGTCGCTCAGGGACTTCAGCGGACGGTTGGAAGCGCCGGTGACCGGACGGCCACGACGGCCGTTGTCGAACAGGGAGTCGACAGCTTCCTGGAGCATGCGCTTCTCGTTGTTGAGCATGATCTCCGGAGCGCCCAGCTCGATGAGTCGCTTCAAACGGTTGTTACGGTTGATCACACGACGGTAGAGGTCGTTCAGATCGGAGGTGGCGAAGCGGCCACCGTCGAGCTGCACCATCGGGCGCAGATCCGGCGGGATGACCGGAATCACGTCGAGCACCATGGCCTCCGGCTTGTTGCCGGTGGTCAGGAACGCGTTGACGACCTTCAGACGCTTCAGGGCGCGCGCCTTGCGCTGGCCGGTGCCGGTGTCGATCTCCTCGCGCAGCTGCTTGGCCGCGGCCTCGAGGTCGAAGTCCTGCAGACGCTTCTTGATAGCTTCGGCGCCCATGCAGCCTTCGAAGTAATCGCCATAGCGATCCTCCATCTCACGCCACAGGTCGACGTCGCCTTCCATATCGCCCGGCTTCAGGTTCTTGAAGCGGTCGAACACAGCGCTCAGACGCTGGATCTGCTCGTCGTAACGGGTACGGATGGCGGCCATTTCGCGCTCGGCGCTGTTGCGCAGCTTGGCGCGGGCGGAACCCTTGGCCTCTCCTTCGGCCTCAAGCTCGGCCAGATCGGCCTCGACCTTCTTGGCGCGGTCCTCGATTTCGGCGTTGCGGCGCTTCTCGAGGTTGGCGATCTCGTTGTCGAACTCCTGCTGCAGATCCGGCAGGTCCTGGTGACGCTGTTCCTCGTCCACCCTGGTGACCATATAGGCCGCGAAGTAGATGACCTTCTCCAGATCCTTCGGAGCGATGTCCAGCAGGTAGCCCAGACGGGAAGGCACACCCTTGAAGAACCAGATGTGGGTCACCGGAGCGGCGAGCTCGATGTGGCCCATGCGCTCACGACGCACACGGCTCTTGGTGACTTCCACGCCGCAGCGCTCGCAGACGATGCCCTTGAAACGCACGCGCTTGTACTTGCCGCAGGCGCATTCCCAATCGCGGGTAGGTCCAAAGATCTGCTCGCCGAACAGGCCATCCTTCTCCGGCTTCAGGGTACGGTAGTTGATGGTTTCCGGCTTCTTGACCTCGCCGTAGCTCCAGTTACGGATGTCGTCGGCGGTGGCCAGTCCGATCCTCAGTTTGTCAAATTCGTTGACGTCCAGCACTCTATTGTCCTGTCTATCGATTCTTAATGCTTATCACGTTTGTCGGGGGGACGGCCGCGACGCGGCGCTTGTCATGCGTCGCGGCCGTCCCGTTCGATCACTGGAATTCGGGCTCCTCTGCGGCCTGCTCCTCCTTGGCCTGCGCGTCGGGACGCGCGCCAATGTTGAAGCCGAGGTCGTCGGAGGCGTTGGACGGATCGTCGTCCTCGTCCTTCATGTCGATGGCCACGCCTTCGGCGTTGAGCACTTCGACGTTCAGGGACAGGGACTGCATTTCCTTGAGCAGCACCTTGAAGGACTCCGGGATGCCTGCCGGCGGCAGGTTGTCGCCCTTCACGATGGCGCCGTAGACGCGCACGCGGCCGTCGACGTCATCGGACTTGGTGGTCATCATCTCGTGCAGCGTGTAGGCGGCACCGTAGGCCTCGAGGGCCCACACCTCCATCTCGCCGAAGCGCTGGCCACCGAACTGAGCCTTGCCGCCCAGCGGCTGCTGGGTGATCATGGAGTACGGACCGGTGGAACGGGCGTGGATTTTGTCGTCGACCAAGTGGTGCAGCTTCAGCATGTACATGTAGCCCACGGAGATCGGCTTCGGGAACGGTTCGCCGGTACGGCCGTCGAACAGGGTCGCCTTGCCGTCGGGGCCGACGAGCTTGTTGCCGTCGCGGTCCGGAAGGGTGCAGCTGAGCAGGCCCTTGATGGTTTCCGGACGGACGCCGTCGAACACCGGGGTGGCCACCGGAGTGCCCGGAGCGCCCTTTTCGGCGCCCTGCGGCACGTACTTCTTCCAAGCGGCCTCGGCATCCGGATCGAGGGAGATGTCCCAGCCGGCGTGTGCGATCCAGCCGAGGTGCAGTTCCAGCACCTGACCGAGGTTCATTCGGGAAGGCACGCCCAACGGGTTGAGCATGATGTCGACCGGGGTGCCATCGGCGAGGAACGGCATGTCCTCTTCCGGCAGAATGCGGGAGATGACGCCCTTGTTGCCGTGGCGGCCGGAAAGCTTGTCGCCCTGGGTGATCTTACGATGCTGGGCGATGTAGACGCGGATCATCTGGTTGACGCCGTTCGGCAGCTCGTCGCCGTCCTCCTCGGCATCCTCACGGGTGATCTCCTTGACCGCGATGACGGTACCGGTCTCGCCATGGGGCACGCGCAGCGAGGTGTCACGCACCTCACGGCTCTTCTCACCGAAGATGGCGCGCAGCAGACGCTCTTCCGGAGTCAGCTCGGTCTCGCCCTTCGGGGTGACCTTGCCGACCAGGATGTCGCCGGCCTCGACCTCGGCGCCGATGCGGATGATGCCACGCTCGTCGAGGTTGGCCACCGCGTCCTCGCCGACGTTCGGCAGGTCGCGGGTGATCTCTTCGGCGCCCAGCTTGGTCTCGCGGGCGTCGATCTCGTACTCCTCGATGTGGATGGAGCTCAGGGTGTCGTCCTGCACGAGGCGCTGGGAGATGATCACGGCGTCCTCATAGTTGTAGCCATTCCACGGCATGAAGGCGATAAGCAGGTTCTTGCCCAGTGCCATCTCGCCCTTCTGAGTGGCCGGACCATCAGCCAGCACGGTGCCGGCTTCCACGCGTTCGCCGTCGTGGATGAGCGGGACCTGGTTGTAGCAGGTGGTCTGGTTGGAACGCTGGAACTTGGCCAGCTTGTAGGAGCTGGTGGTGCCGTCGTCGTTCATCGTGCGGATGATATCGGCGGACACGTAGGTCACCACGCCCGGCTTCTCGGCCAGGATGACGTCGCCGGAATCGACGGCTGCGCGCCATTCGGCGCCGGTGCCCACGAGCGGACGCTCGGATTCGATCAGCGGCACGGCCTGACGCTGCATGTTGGTACCCATCAGCGCTCGGTGGCCCTCATCGTGCTCCAGGAACGGAATCAGGGATGCGCCAACGGACACCATCTGACGCGGAGAGACGTCCATGTAATCGACGGAGCTGACCGGCACATCGACCGCTTCTTCTTCGCCGACTCGGGCGAGGGCCTGCTTCTTGACGAAGTTGCCGTTCTCGTCGAGCTCCTGGTTGGCCTGGGCGATGACGTGCTCGGCATCGCGGTCAGCGGTCATGTACTCGACTTCGTCGGTGACGTGGCCGTTGACGACCTTGCGGTACGGGGTCTCGATGAAGCCGAACGGGTTGATGCGGCCGAAGGTTGCCAGGGAGCCGATCAGACCGATGTTCGGACCTTCAGGGGATTCGATCGGGCACATACGGCCGAAGTGGGACGGGTGCACATCGCGCACCTCCATGGAGGCGCGGTCGCGGGACAGGCCGCCGGGACCCAGGGCGGACAGACGACGCTTGTTGGTCACACCGGCCAACGGGTTGTTCTGATCCATGAACTGGGACAGCTGGGAGGTGCCGAAGAACTCCTTGATGGTGGCGTTCACCGGGCGGATGTTGATCAGGGACTGCGGGGTGATGGCCTCCGGATCCTGGGTGGTCATACGCTCGCGAACCACGCGCTCCATACGGCTCAGGCCGGTGCGCAGCTGGTTCTGAATCAGCTCGCCGACCTGACGGATACGACGATTGCCGAAGTGGTCGATATCGTCGACATCCACGCGCAGGTCGACATCCTTGCCGTCGCGCTTGCCCGGGAACTTGGTATCACCCGCATGCAGGGTGACCAGGTACTTGATGGTGGCGATGATGTCCTCACGGGACAGGCTGCGGTCGTTGATGTCCCTTTCCAGACCAAGCTTGCGGTTGATCTTGTAGCGGCCGACGCGGGCCAGATCGTAGCGCTTGGTGTTGAAGTAGAAGGAGTCCAGCAGGTTCTTGCCGGCTTCCGGAGTCGGGGTGTCGGCCGGACGGATCTTGCGGTACAGGTCGGTCAGAGCCTCGTCCTGGGTCTGCACGGTCTCCTTGGCGAGCGCGTCCATGACCAGCGGGTAGTCCTTGAAAGCGTCGGCGATCTCATCCTTGGTCATGCCGATGGCCATGAGGAACACGATGGCGGACTGCTTGCGCTTGCGGTCCACGCGTACGCCGAGGACGTCACGCTTGTCGATCTCGAACTCGAGCCATGCGCCACGGCTCGGGATGATCTTCGCGCCGAAGACCTCCTTGTCGGAGGTACGGTCCTGGGTGCGATCGAAGTACACGCCCGGGGAACGCACTAGCTGGGACACGATCACTCGCTCGGTGCCGCCGATGATGAAGGTGCCGTGCGGGGTCTGCAGCGGGAAATCGCCCATGAACACGGTCTGGGACTTGATTTCGCCGGTGTCGCCGTTCTCGAATTCCGCGTTGACGTACAGCGGCGCGGAGTAGGTGTAGTCCTTCTCCTTGCATTCCTGCACGGTGTGGCGCGGTTCCTCGAAGTACGGATCAGAGAAGGTCAGGCTCATGGTCTGAGCGAAGTTCTCGATCGGGGAGATCTCCTGGAAGACCTCATCGAGTCCGGAGGTGTGCGGCACGGTGTTGGTGCCGTTCGCCTCGTCCTCCTCGACGCGCTTCTTCCAGCGTTCGTTGCCGATGAGCCAATCAAAGCTATCGGTCTGTACACCCAACAGGTAGGGTACATCAATGGGCTCGCGGATGGAGCCGAAATTCACACGGTCCGACGCCTTATGCAGATCAATGTCGTGCTGGTCGGCGCGTGCGATGATGGTGGTGGTGTTCGTCGTAGCCTCAGCCAATGGACGTTCCTTATCGCTCGCTAATCGTATCGATATGTTTCCCCGGAAGCGCTCTCGTTGGCCACCATATGCCGAATACGCGGGCGCTTCTTCCTTGTCAGCGTGCCCGCTATATGACACGCATCTACGCAAAGTCAAGAGAATAGCATACCCTATAGATTTTCACTCCACGGTGATACCGACTGGCTCCGACTTGGTCTTCGCATGCCCCTTGACCGACAGTTGGGCGGAGTACACGCCCCGATCCACCTTCGGCAAATCGGCCGCGTCCGCGCATGCCGATCCGGAGCGCACGCCCGGCCATGTGATCGTCTGCTTGACCTCGTCGCCCTTGGCCAGCAGACGGTAATCCGAATTCACGGGGCACACGTCCGATTTCCAGATCACATCCTTGCCCGATTTGATCGTCAGCACCGTGCCGGATTGGGAGACGTCAATCAGGCAGCCGGCCTTGCTTGTGCCGTTGTATTTCACGGATACTGCGAAATCCATAGAATCACCCACGCCGAGACTCGACGCGGTCGGCGTGACCGACAACGCAATGTCGGACGCGTCGCAATCGGGGACGCTGCTTTTCTTCTGCTGTCCGGTCGGCGTCGGCACTTCCTTGCGGGAGATCGCGTACACGTCGGCGTGATGGATTTCGCGGTTGACCGCCACAATGCCTTGGGAAAGCGAATACAGGCAGAATACGATGAAGCTCAGCACCACGACCAAGGCGACGCCTACGACGATGCGACGGCGACGATACACCGCCTGCTGTTTTTTCGTACGATTTTTACCGGTTCGTGGAGAGGTCTTTTGAGCCATGGCTCCCAGTCTAGCGTGCCGTGTTCCAAGCGGTTTGCGTATGCACCGCGCGCATCGTTTTCGTGTTCGGACAGGTCTGGGCGGGCTCAAACAGGCTTAGGCAAGCCTAGGTGGGCTCAGTCTGGAAGCCGCACGCCTCCTCCGGGCAGGATTTCGATAAGCCCGTCCTCGTCAAGCGACGCGATGCATTTGTCGAGCTGCACATGATCCTTCCAGAGCTTTTCGACGCTTCCGCGATCAAGCGTCGTCTCGCCGTCCGGTAATCCGCGCAACGCGTTCAGCACCAGTCCGCGCACCTGACGATCCGTTCCCTGGAACCGTTGGCGGGGACGCGTGCGCCGCTCCCCCAATCCTGGCCTTCCGTTGCGCAGGAACGCGCATTGCGCCGCGATCGGACAGGCGTCGCATAACGGCGATTTCGCGGTGCACACGGTCGCGCCGAGTTCCATCACGGATTGGTTCCATACGACGGAAGGCCGATCGAATCGACGGCATTTCGCGAAGCCATCGTCCGGCAGCAGCCGTTTCGCCAGCGCGCGTTCCGCCGGGCTTGCCGCTCCGCCGAACGATTCGACGCCGACGAACGCGCGCGACAGCACACGACGGATATTCGTGTCGATAACCGCGATACGTTCGCCGAAAGCGAACGACAGCACCGCGCTGGCCGTGTAATCGCCGATGCCGGGCAATGCCAATAATTCGTCATAGGTACGCGGCAGCTCGTCGGCGTAATCGCATGCGACGACATGGGCGCATTCGCGCAATCGCAATGCCCGTCTTGGATAACCAAGCCTGCCCCACGCGGTGATCACATCGGATTTGGGAGCTTCGGCGAGCGCGGCCGCGTCCGGCCACCGTTCCATCCATGCCGTCCAGTACGGCACGACACGGCCCATCTGCGTCTGCTGGCTCATCACTTCGGAGACGAGCACGCCCCACGGTGTGGTGCGGCCGAATCGCCATGGCAGGTCGCGCGCATTGTCGTGCCACCATTGTGCGAGCGCCGTTTCGATTTCGTCGGCATCGGTTTCAATGGCGATTGTCGTGGCGTTGCCGCGCAGGGCCGCATGCATGGTGTTCGTGTCGTTCATCGTTCCTATTCTTAGCATTTATGACGAATGAAGAGCATACCGATACCGCGCGGGGCGCAACGCCGAACACCGAAACCGCCGCGGCGGAGGCCAAGGTCGAGAAGATGTTCGAATACGGGTACCGCAAGTCCAATTACGGCCCGGACGAGCTGGTGACCGACGCGCACGGCAACCCGATTTCCGTGGTGGACGCCATGTTGAGCGCGAAGGATGCGGCCAAGGCGGAGACCTCCACCCCGCACCTGTGCTACTACTCCCCGCGTATTCCGGGCAACACGGGTTCCGCGATCCGCCTGTGCGCCGTGACCGGCACGATTCTGCATCTGGTGGAGCCGCTGGGCTTCAATCTGCGCGACACCAAGCTGCGCCGTGCGGGACTCGACTACCATGACATGGCGCATGTGGTGCTGCACCCGAATTTCGAGGATCTGGTGGAATCGATGCCCGATTCGCGCATCATCGCATTCACCGCGCACGCCACCAAGCTGTACACCGACATCGAATACAGGCCGACCGACATTCTGCTGTTCGGCCCGGAACCGGGCAATATCCCCGATCCGATGGACATCATGGCCGGTCCACACGTGGCCGAGCAGGTGCGTCTGCCGATGCGCCCGAGCCTGCGCAGCCTGAATCTTACTAACTGCGCCTCCATCGCCATCTACGAAGCCTGGCGACAGTTGAACTTTGCCGGCGGTAAGTAAAAACAGTTTTACAAACGCAAAAGAGCCCGGCCCTCCGTGCAGGAAGGTCGGGCTCCTTCGTAAGAACGTCAGTTCTTGAAGGAGTGGATCGGCGCCGGAATGCGGCCGCCACGGGTCACGAAGGCCTCGCAGCTGGTCTGGTTCACCGGAATGATCGGCGCGTAGCCCATGAGGCCGCCGAAGTTGGCCATATCGCCCACGCCCTTGCCTTCCACCGGAATCACGCGCACGGCGGTGGTCTTCTGGTTGACCATGCCGATGGCCGCCTCGTCGGCGATGATGCCGGAAATGGTGGCCGCGGTGGTGTCACCAGGGATGGCGATCATGTCAAGGCCGACGGAGCATACGCAGGTCATGGCCTCAAGCTTTTCGATCTTCAGGCAGCCGTTGTTGGCCGCGTCGATCATGTTCTTGTCTTCGGAGACCGGAATGAACGCGCCGGACAGGCCGCCCACATAGGAGGACGCCATGATGCCGCCCTTCTTCACCTGGTCGTTGAGCATGGCGAGCGCGGCGGTGGTGCCTGGGGCGCCCACCTGTTCGAGGCCGATCTTCTCCAGCACTTCGCCGACGGAGTCGCCCACGGCGGGGGTCGGGGCGAGCGAGAGGTCGATGATGCCGAATGGCACTCCGAGTCGGCGGGAGGCCTCCTGGGCCACCAGCTGGCCGACGCGCGTGATCTTGAACGCGGTGCGCTTGATGGTTTCGCACAGGAACTCGAAGTCCTTGCCCTTGGCCTCGTCGAGCGCGCGGGAGACCACACCCGGTCCGGAGACGCCGACGTTGATGACCGCGTCGCCTTCGGTCACGCCGTGGAAGCCGCCTGCCATGAACGGGTTGTCGTCCGGGGCGTTGCAGAACGCCACGAACTTCACGCAACCGTAGGAATCATTGTCTGCGGTGGCGTGCGCGATGTCCTTGACGATGTGGCCGAGCAGTTCGACGGAGTTCATGTCGATGCCGGTTTTGGTGGAGCCCACGTTCACGGAGGAGCAAACGATGTCGGTTTCGGACAGGGCCTGCGGCAGGGAGCGGATGAGCATTTCCTCAGCCGGGGTCATGGACTTGGACACGAGCGCAGAGTAGCCGCCAATCAGGTCGACGCCGACCTTCTTGGCCGCGCGGTCAAGCGCGTGCGCGATCTTGACAAAATCCTCGGAGCTCTTGCAGGAGCTTGCGCCGACCAGGGAAATCGGGGTGACAGTAATGCGCTTGTTGACGATCGGGATGCCGAAATCGCGTTCGATGGCCCGGCCGGTGGACACGAGGTCCTTGGCGTACGTGGTGATCTTGTTGTAGATGTTCTCGCAGACCTCGTCGACGCTGTCGGCTGCGCAATCCAGCAGGCTGATGCCCATGGTGATGGTGCGCACGTCGAGCTTCTCCTGCTCGATCATCTTGTTGGTCTCGTGGACCTCCATGATATTCAGCATGGTTTTTCCTTACGATTGGTACGATTCGTGGCTTCGGTTGCTTGCATGGCTTACGTGTGCCGCGGATCAGACGCGGTGCATCTTGGTGAAGATCTCTTCGCGCTGGCAGCGGATGCGCACGCCGATCTCCTCGCCGAGCTTGTCGAGATCGTCGACGACAGTGCCGAATTCCTCGTCCGCGTTGGAATAATCCACAATCATCATCATGTTGAAGAAACCGTCGATGATGGTCTGGGAGATGTCGAGCACGTTGACCTGGTGCGCGGAAAGATAGGTGCAGACGCGGGCGATGATGCCGACAGTGTCCTGGCCGACGACGGTGATGATTGCCTTGTTCATGGAACTCCCTAAACGTGAGGTGTGAATATCCAATACCGTCCCGGCGATTGCCGGACGTGTCCTTAAGTATAGAAAAGGCACGTGCCAAAACACGTGCCTTGATGCTTGTTTGCGTTACATACTGAGACGGTTGTGTCCGTTTGCTGTTTCGCATTGGATCAGAACATATATACTACATGCATACTTCGTATATATCTTATATATACGCGGTCAGTCCCGTGCGCCATGCTGTTCCTTGAGCAGGAAGGACAGCGCCAGCACCAGTACGATCAGCACGAGACCGAACACATAGCCGTACCGCGAGCCGGCCACGAATCCCTCTGCGGCGGTGGAGCCGGAGCCCATGCCGAGCAGGCAGGTGGCGATGGAGGTACCGATCGCGCCGAACACCTGCTGCATGGTGTTGAGGATGGTGGAGCCGTCGGCGGCGAGCTCGCGCGGCAGACCCTTCAGCGCCGCGGACTGCGCGGGCTGCTGCATGAGCGGTATGCCGATCATGAACACCACATGCGCGAGGATGAAGAACGCCGGAGCGGTCGTCACACCGATCGCAAGGAACAGCAGCGAGCCGATGATGGCCACCACGGCGCCGACGCGGACGAGCGGAGCCGCGCCCATGCGGTCGTACCAACGGCCGGACAGGAACGAGACGATCGCGTTGACCACGCCGCCGGCGAGCATCAGCATGCCGGCCACGGAACTGTCAAGTCCCAGCCCGCGCTGCAGTTCCTGCGGGGCGAGGTACATGATCGCCAGCGTGCAGGCGAACGAGCAGGTGACCATCAGGGCCGGCGTGCGGAACGAGGCGATGCCGAGCGCGCGCAGATCCAGCACGGGATCGTCGATGTGCAGCTGGCGGTACGCATAGTATGCGACGTCCACCACGCCGATCACCAGCAACGTCACGACCAGCGCGTTGAAGCCCATGTCGGCGACGAGGCTCACGCCGGCCACGAGGCAGCCGAAGCCGATCACGGAGGCGATCACCGACAGCATGTCGACCTTCGGATGCGTCGTTTCGATCGGCGTGACGAACGTGGCCGCGGTACATGCGATGGCGACAGCGGCGACGACGGCGAACAGCACGAAGATCGCGCGCCAGGAGCATGCGCCGATAATCAGGCCGGCCAGCGTCGGGCCGATCACCGGGGCGAACATGATCACCAGGCCGGCCACGCCGTTGGCGGCGCCGATCTTGGCCAGCGGGAAGACGCGCATGATGGCCGCGTACATGGTCGGCAGCACGATGCCAGTGCCGACACCTTGGATGATTCGTCCGGCAAGCACCAGCGCGAACACCGGCGCCGCGGCGGACAGCACGGAGCCGACGAGGAAGCAGGCGAGCGCGACGAGCACGAGGGTCTTCGCCTTGATCCATTTGAGTAGGAAGCCCACGCACGGCAGCACGATGCCGATGGCGAGCATGTAGCCGACGACCATCCATTGCGCGGTGCCGGTGGTGATGTTGAACGCGTCGCACAGGTCCGGCAGCGCGATGTTCATGGATGTTTCGGACAGCATGCCCAGGAACGCGCCTGCATACAGGCCGAGCATCACCTTGTGCGGATGCTCGAAACGGGGTTGGTCATGGTGTGATGGGATGCGTTGCGTTGTCTCTTGCAACAGCGATTTTCCTCTCTCGACGACATTGATGCCTCAGGCATCAAAAAACCGCATGGCCCGACCGGGAAAATTCGGCTGGGCCATGCGGTTTTCAAGAACGTCGTCACGCTACCACGTCTGGAATCGCTTCGTAAGTCGTCCGGGCGTGTCGCGTCGGCGGAACATCCAGTGGCGACGCGCGTCATACCACCCGCGGACGCTGCAGAAGACTTGCCATGTATATGGGCAGATAGAGCACTTTGCCTTCACGTGCCACATTGGTCTCCGCCAAAACATACGCGCCATCGATCGCATACCCGGGCATGTCCAACGCCTTGTTCAAAGCCGCGTGGGAGCGGAATCTCGAGCCGGATTTGATCTCCAGAGCAAGAACCCTGCCCAATTCGTCTTCGATGAGAAAATCCAATTCCCCCGTCTTTTTGCCGGTGAAATAGTATGGAACGAATCCATGTGCGGTCAGTTCTTGGGCGACCACATTCTCATAGACGCCGCCATAGTTCATGCGCCCTTTGGCTCCGAGACCATCGAGTATACCGAGAGTGGCCTGTTTGTCGTATGTGCCGGTCAGCAATCCGACATCCGAATAAAACAATTTGAGCAGCTTGCGCTCCCGGGAGGCGAGCAACGGGCTTCTCGGTTCCTCAACGTTGTATACGGGCAATGCGACGTTGGCCCGCGACAACCACAGGAATTCATCTTCGATCTGGCTGTATCGTTTCACTTGGGAAACGTCGCCGACCTTGAATCTACGGGTGGAGTTGTTCAGCTCGCTTGGGATCAGCCGATAGATTTCCTGAATGACCAGTCTACGGTCTTTCGGCGCGTATTGGGTGATGTCCCGATTGTAGAAACGTCTGATATCGGATTGGATCCGGCGCACATTGTCTATGGTTCCATCCCGGACGAACGCGCCGACCGCATCCGGCATGCCACCTGTCAGCAAATACCGGTGGAACAGCCCCAGCAAGCGTTCATTGAGATACCCGGGAACCGGTTGTTCGTTCCGCAACGATTCGCGCGCCATCGCGAACGCTTCCCCCGCGAGCCCCATGCTCCAGCAGAATTCCTCGAAATCCATCGGATACATAAAAAGCTCCGACATGTAACCGACCGGATATGAGCGCACATTTTCCAGTTCGACTCCAAGCAGTGAACCGGAAAAGATGTAGTCGTACTCGCCTTTGTCCACCAATGCCTTCACCAATGTGATGATATCGGGACAATACTGAATCTCATCGATGAAAATCAGCGTGCTTCCCGGCACCAAAGGCTCGGATGCCGCGATGGAAATGCGAAGTAGAAGATCTCCCGGATTACGTGCGGCCGCGAACGACTCACGCGCCGCATCATCCAACGCGAGATTGAATTCAATGAAATGGTCGTATTCCGCACGGCCGAATTCACGGATGAGATACGTCTTGCCAATCTGACGAGCACCGGTGACAAGAAGCGCCTGCTTGGTCTTGCCTGATTTCCAGGCAAGCAGGTCGTCATATGCTTTTCGTTTCAACGTTTCCACCATCCATCTAGCATAAATCGCAATTTCATTTCACTATTTTACTGCACAAAATCATATTTCATATATGCCGTTTTCGACATAAAGTCGAATTCTAGAATAGAGATCTGCGCATAAAATCACATTTCGCCAATGCCATCTTGAACGCGCAATCATCTTCCGTATGGATGAACGCTCCGCAATCCGAGTAGCGCCAAATCCTCGTATCACAAGGTTTACGTTCATTCCAACTACCAATCTGGTCCACGAGTAAATCACATACGAAAAACGCGCGTTGGCGCACGTCCATGGAAAGGCGTGCGCCAACGCGCGTTTTCAGCGTAGAGCGCTACGATCAGACCTCGCGGCTTGCGGCGGCCGCGGCGTATGCCGGCAGGGCGCGCGGTGCGTTGAAGCCCTTGGCTTCGAACTCGTCCGCGATCTTCTGCGCGATGGCATGGCCTTGGCCCTTGTCCACCAGGGCGATGATGGAGCCGCCGAAGCCGCCGCCGGTCATGCGGGCGCCATACGCGCCGTTGGCGCGCGCCACGGCCACTGCGGTATCGAGTTCCGGCACGGTCACTTCGTAGTCCGCGGAGAGCGAGTCATGCGACGCGTTGAACAGTCGGCCGGCCTCGTCGATCTTACCGTTGGCGAAGGCACGCACGAAGGAGTTGACACGGGCGATTTCGGTGATGACGTGGCGCACGCGCTTCTTCATCGTGTCGTCTTCCAGCTTGTCGAGCGTTTCCTTGAGCGCCTGGAACGGATCGTCGGACTTGGCGATGCTGTCGGCGACCACACGCAGGTTGGCCACGCCGAGGATTTCGGCGGCCTTCTCGCAGGTGGCGCGACGCTGGGCATACTGGCCGTCGTTGAGCTGATGCGGAGCCTGGGTGTCAAGCACCAGCAGTTCCAGACCGTACTTGTCGAGATCGAATTCCTGCTGGGAGACGTTCTCCAGCGGGCTCAGCTCTGGACGGCAATCAAGACGCAACGCATGTCCGAAAGTGCAGCGCATGGATGCGTTCTGGTCGAGGCCACCGGTGGACGCGCCCGCCATGTCGTTTTCCGACTTGATGGCGGCGTTGATCAGCGTCACACGACCGGCATCGGATGCGCCATAACCCAAACCGTACACATCATCCAGCGCCAAGGCGGTGGAGCAGGTCATGGCTGCGGAGGAGCTCAGACCGGAACCGAGCGGCACGCAGGAGGAGAATGCCGCGTCGAAGCCCTGCACCGCATTGAAGCCGGCTTCACGCAATGCCCAGGCCACGCCTACCGGGTAGGCGGCCCAGCCTTCCACACCACCGGCCTGCAGACCATCGAGGTCGGCTTCGGTAACGTTTCCGGAATCAACGTCGGAAACCACGTGCACCTTGGTGTCTTCACGCGGCTTGAGCGCGATGAACGTGCGGTGCGGCAGTGCGATCGGCAGGCACAGACCCGCGTTGTAGTCGGTGTGTTCGCCAATCAGGTTCACACGGCCCGGTGCGGCCCATACGCCAGCCGGTTCCTCACCGTAGGTGGCGCGGAACAGGTCGGTCGCGTTCTTCACACCCTCGTCATGCGAGAGCGGCTCAATGAATTCAACAGCAGTCATTGGTGTTTTGTCCTTTGGGTTTTATTGGCTTTCAGCCTTCGATATCGATTGGTCCGAGCTCGTGGAAGCGCTTGGCGATGAGTTCCGGCGTGGTGTCGGACACCCATGCGGCCATGCCCGATTCGGAGCCGGCCAGGTACTTGATCTTGTTGGCGGCGCGGCGGAACGAGAAGAACTGCAGGTTGAGGCGGTAGTTCTCACGGCGCTTGTCATGGATCGGAGCCTGGTGCCATGCCGCGATGTACGGCAGGTCCATGCCCTTGCCGTCGCCCTTGTCGAAGAACGCGTTACCGCGCTTGAGCAGTGTGGAGTACATGACGGCCAGATCCCAGCGTTCCTGGTCGTTGAGCTCGTCGAGGGTGAGCACGTCACGCATCGGGGCCACATGAACCTCGAGCGGCCAGCGTGCCGCGGCCGGCACATAGGCGACCCAACTGTGGTTGCGCATGACGATGCGTTCTTCGGCTTCGATTTCGGCGTTCATGAGATCCTTGAGCAGGTTGCCGCCGGTCTTCTCATGGTAGGCCTCGGTGTGCTGCAGCTCGGCTTCCATCTTCGGTGCGATGAACGGGTAGCAGTAGACCTGGCCGTGCGGGTGAGCCAGGGAGACGCCGATCTCCTGGCCGTGGTTCTCGAACGGGAAGATCTGCTCGACGCCTTCCATCTTGGAGATTTCGGCGGTACGGAAGGCCCATGCCTCCACGACCGTGCGCAGGCGGGAGACCGGCAGATCGGCCGGCAGACCGTTCTCGTCGGGGTCGAAGCAGATCACCTCGCAACGACCGGCGGCCATCTTCTTCTCCCACAGCGGATTGCCGTCGACGTATTCCACAGCTTCGGAACGGCCCGGCACGCGCACCATCGACGGGAAACGGTTCTCGAACACGACCACGTTGTAGTCGGTGTCCGGCACTTCGCCATCCTGGTACGGGTCGCCCGGCTTGCGTGCGGCCAGCGGATTGCCTTTGGCCGTGGCGCCCGGACCTGCGGTGATCGGACGGTTCATGCGGGCGGTCGCCATCGGGATCCAATCGCCGGTCAGCGGGTCGCGGCGCATTTCCGGAGCCGCGTACGGCACCTCCTCGCCCGCGGCGTTGAGCTGATTGGAGAAACGGTATGGCAGCTGGCGTGGATCCTTCAGCTCGCGTGTCTTGGCGCCGGAAACGTATTCCGGATCGTCATCGAGATAGAAGAAGTCGCGTCCGTCCGCAAGCGTGGTCGGCGTGATACGGATATGCTCCTTCGCATATTCTCCCGGAGTGTAGTTGACGAAATCAGCCATCTTGTGATTATTCACCTTCCTGAACCGGCTCGGTCTGGTGCGCCAGCACGAGCTCTTTGACCAAATCCCTTGTTTTCGCCACCGAATCAGGATCCAACCCGTCATCGGTGATGACCGTATCCACCTGGTCGAAGCGAGCGAACAACGACAATGACGTGCAGCTCCACTTAGTGTGGTCGGTCAAGATTATCGTGCGGTCGGCGATGTCCATCATCGCCATATCCGTTGCGGCCTCCAGCGAATTCGGCATGAGGAAGCCGCGTGGAATGGACACGGAATGCGTGCCCAGGAAAACAGTGTTGACGCGCAGCGAGGCCACCACTTTGTCGGCAATCGGTCCGACGAGCGAATTGGAGCGGGTGGTGACGCCGCCGGTGACGATGACTTCCACGTCCTTCGATTCGAGCGCCTGCACCAGCTCCGCGACCGGAATGGAGTTGGTGAGGATGGTGATGCCCGACGATTGCTGCGATTCGAGCAGATGCTGCGCGAACACGTACGCCGTGGTGCCGCCGCCGATGGCGATCACGTCTCCGGGGGCCACGTATTTGACGGCTTCCTGCGCGATGGCGTCCTTCAAACCGATGTCCATCTGCGACTTCACGGAGAACAGCGGTTCACTGAGCAACGTGCTGGTGCTGACGGCGCCGCCATGCACTCGCTTCAGCAGGCCTTTGTCGGCCAAATCGGCGATATCGCGGCGGATGGTCATGGCGGAGACGCCCAGCTCCTTGGACAACGCGGTGATGCGCACCGCGCCGCGAGTGCGCAGACGGCTCAGAATCAAATGCTGACGCTGTGACGATATCATGCGAACATTATCGCACATGTTCACTCAAAAATAAAACCGAGTTGAGCGTTTCGCGGGTTTTTCACGCAAGTACGCACCACAATCGCCTGAAATTCAGCACAAACCACACAAAAGCGAACATGCCATATCACCCAATCAAAGTATCCCCGAGTCCATCGTGCGAATCCGACGAAAACGTGCGAGAATAAGGAACCATGACATACGTTTCCGAAAACTTTTGGCACGACGCCGTGAACAAAGCCACCACCGACCTCTTCACCTTCGGCTACAAACACATCATCAAACCGCATTTCGTCTTCAATCACACGCCCGACGTGGCGCACAGCCAGATGATCGAATTCTGCAAGGTCACGCGCAACATTCCACCGCTGATGTGGCTGTGCCGTGAGATGCTCGACTACACCGATCCGATATTGGAGACCAACGTGATGGGCGTCGACTTCGCCAACCCGTTTGGCCTGTCCGCCGGCCTCGACAAGGATTGCGAGATGCCGGTGCTGCTCGACAACGTCGGCTTCGGCTTCGAAACGGTTGGCTCCACCACCTCCCGTCCATGCCCCGGCAATCCTCGCCCGTGGTTCCATCGTCTGCCTGAATACGATTCGATGATGGTGCACGTCGGCTTGGCCAACGAAGGTTCCGCAGTGGTGATTCCGCGGGCCGAGAACGCGTGGACGAAGGCCAAAAACATGCAGGTTTCGGTGTCCATCGCCCGCACGAACGATGACAAGACCGGCGATCTGGACGAGGGCATCGAGGATTACTGCATTTCGATGCGCCGCGCGGCCGGCCGCACCGCCATGGTCGAAGTGAACATCTCCTGCCCGAACACGATGGCGGGCGAACCGTTCAACGAAAGCCCGGAAGCGCTTGACAAGCTGTTCACCGAGCTTGACAAGATCGACCGTCCGCAGCCGACGCTCGTCAAAATGCCGTTGAACAAGACGTGGCCCGAATTCAAGGATTTGCTTGACGTGCTGGCCGAGCACAACGTGCAGGGTCTGTCGATAGCGAACCTGCAGAAGGACCGCACCGGCATGAACATTCCGCGCGATTGGGAGGGCGGCCTGTCCGGTTCGCCTTGCTATGCGGCCAGCGACGAGCGCATCAGGCAGGTCTATCGCGAGTATGGCGACCGGTTCGCGATCGCCGGCATCGGCGGAGTCTTCACCCCCAAACAGGCGTACGAGAAGATCCGCAGCGGCTCGTCGCTGGTGATGTTCATCAGCGCCCTCATGTACCGCGGCCCGCAGCAGATCACCGTGTTGAAGCGCGGGCTCGCCGAGCTGCTCCGGAAGGACGGTTTCGAGCATGTCAGCGAGGCCGTCGGCATCGACGCGTGAAAACTTTTTAATTGCGATTTAAGTTGCGATTTAAAAAGCGGTTTTTAGGCACTATAAAGGCGATTAATAATCGCAGATAAATAGATAAATACAGAGGCGCGTCTCCGTGGGAGGGCGGGCGTCCTGTTCACGACACACTCAAGGCCGTTCGGCCAGGCTTACGGTCGTGAACAGGACGCCCGCCCTCCCACTCGTTTTTTTGTTATGTTGCGTTGGGGTGTTATCCACTTTTCGCAATAAGAAAAAAGGGGGGAAGGGAAGGAGGGTCAGCGGAAGGCGCCGCGGAGGTATGGCGGCTGGTAGGGGGCTTCCTCGACCGGCACGTCCAGTTTGTGGGCGGCACGGAGCGGCCAGTACGGGTCGCGCAGTGCCGCGCGGCCGATCTCCACGGCATCCGCCGCACCCGATTTCAGTATTTTCTTGGCCTGCTTCGGCTTGGTGATGAGTCCCACCGCGGTGGTCGGGATGCCGGCGCGCGACCGCACCTGCTCGGCGAACGGCACCTGATAGCCGGGCTTCACCGGAATGGTCACATCGGGAATCAGACCGCCGGTGGACACGTCAATCAAGTCCACGCCATGCGCCTTCAAAATCTTGGCCAGATCGACGGTCTGATCGAGATCCCAGCCACCTGCGGCCCAGTCGGTGGCGGAGACACGAACCAGAAGCGGCATGGTCTCCGGAATGACGGAACGGACAGCGTCCACAACCTCGACCAGCATGCGGACGCGGTTTTCGAACGTGCCACCGTATTCGTCGTCACGCCTGTTGATGAGCGGGTCAAGGAACTGGGACAGCAGATAACCGTGCGCCGCATGGATTTCCACCGCGTCGAAGCCGATATCCGATGCGCGCCAAGCGGCATCGCGGAACTGTCCGACGATGGCGTGGATCTCATCGACGCTCAGCGCGCGCGGACGCGCCAGCGCCCCATACGCGTCGGCGCTCGGGCAGACCGTCTCCCATCCCCCATTCTCCCTCGGCACGCTCCGACCCTCAAAACCGATCGGATGGCAGCCCGTGGAGCCCTTGCGTCCCGCATGGTTGAGCTGCACGGCCACCGTCGCTCCGGTGGCCTTCACATCGGAGACAATCCAACGCCATGCCTCCATCTGCGCGTCGTCCCACAATCCCAGATCGCATGGCGAGATGCGGCCTTCCGGCGAGACGGCCGTCGCTTCCATGATGATCATGCCGAAGCCGCCCATCGCGCGCGACACGTAATGCTGGTAGTGGAACGGCGTCGGCCTGCCGTCCTGCGCCAGCGCGGAATACGTGTCCATCGGCGGCAGCCAGATACGGTTGCGCATGGTCACGCCGCGCAACGTCATCGGATCGAACAACCTGATCGTCCCGTCCTTCTTGACATCGTTGTTCTTCTCGCTCTTGCCCATCGTCATCTCTTCCTTAGCAATTCCAAAACCATCGATCTCGCGCCGTGCTTCCAACGATTGGCGCCAATGGAACCGTTGGAGCCAATAACCAATGGAACGACATCACTTGCATTGTAAGCAGAACGCCCGCCTGTTGGGGCGGGCGTTCATGGACTGTTCACTTTGCCTGTGACGTGAACATCGCAAACACGACGGAACCGCGATTCACCACGGCGTCACTGTCGATTCTGCGTTGTCTGCTGCGATTGCTGGTTCTGCTGCGATTGCTGAATCGACTGATTCTGCTGTTGGATGATGGTCGACTGCTGCTGCGTCGGCGTGGTCTTCTTACCTCCGCCGATCGGCGTGACGCTGCTGGAGGTCGCGGAATACTTGGACGCCGCTTGGCCGTAATCATTGTCGATCGGCAGCTGCTTTCGTTCGGCGTACGCGTTCATGAAGTCGCGCCAGGCCGGGGCCGCGATGGTCGAACCATCCCAATAGCTGTGGTATTGGCCGTTGATGGCGATGTTCGCAATCGGGTTCTGCACAGGATTCTGCACATCGCCGACCAGCACGAACGTGGCGATCTGGTTTGGAATGAAGCCGCCCGTCGTCACATACTGATCCTCATGGGTACCGGTTTTGGCGAAGGTCTTGCGATTGTTCGCGAGCTTCGCCACCTGGCCTGCGCCATCCGTACGGACAACACCCTGGTTCATGGCCCAAGCGAGAGTCTGGATAATCTCCGGGTCAACCGCCTGATGACAGTTCGCCGACGGCACCTTCAAATCGTCGCCGTCCACCGTGGTGACCTTCCTCAACGCAATCGGATTGCACTGCACGCCGTTCGAGGCGTACACGGCGAAGATGCTCGCCATGGTCAGCGGGGAGACGTTCACATTGCCCACCAGCATTGCCGGCACGAAGGACGCCGTCTTGTCAAGCGTCTCGCCGGTGTAGGCATCGTGGTAGCCAAGTTCGGTCGCCGTGTCGGCGATCTTGCACAGGCCGATGACGGAGGCCATAGACGCCTGCGTGGTGTTATGGGATCGCGCCAAAGCGAGCGCAGGGGTCTCGGGGTTCACGGTGTTGTTGGTGATGGCGTTGGTCAGCGACCACACGTCCGTGCCGCCCTTGTACCGGTCGCAGGCGAACAGGGATGTGGGATATCTGGTCGTGGTCTGCAGATTCTCGTTGACGGAATGTCCCGCCTCCATCCATGCGACCAGGTTCACCGGCTTCCACGAGGAGCCGATGGAGAAGCCACGTCCGCCGCCATCCACGTAGTCGACGGCGTAGTTCATAGCGTCCTTCGTCTGATCGGTCAGACCGGCGTCGGTCGCATCGTATGTACGATTCAAGCCGAATCCCAGTACTTCGCCGGTGCCCGGTTTGACTGATGCCATGACGATTTCCATTCCGGAGGGATCCTCCGGAGGAATCGTCTTCCGTGCCGTCTCGTTGAGCAGCGTGTTGGCGTCGAGGTCGAGCGTGGTGACGATTTTGAGGCCACCCTCCTTGAGGAGCCGCTCACGATCCTCCTGGGTCTTGCCGAACTCCTTGGAATTCAGGATCTTGTGCACGACGTAGTCGCAGAAGTAGCCGGCGTCGTATTCGGCGGCCATGCAGCCGGTCGAGTTGGACTGCAGGTTCAGGGTGTCCTTCAGCGGCGTATTGACCGCTTCCTTGTATTGCTTGGTCGAGATGTAGCCTTGGTCGTGCATCAGCTGCAGCACGATGTTCCGCTGCTTTTCCGATTCCTTCTGGTTCGCTTCGACGGACGGGTCGTAGGAATTCGGATTCTTGGTGATGGCTGCGATGGTCGCGGCCTGCACCACGTTCAGCTTGTCGGCCGTGGTTCCGAAGTAGCGCTTGGCAGCGGCCTGCACACCATACAGGCTGTTGCCGCCGAACTGCGCGATGTTGAGATAGCCCTGCAGGATCTCGGCTTTGGAGTATTTCTTCTCCAGTTGCACCGAGATCAGCATTTCACGCATTTTGCGGGCGATGGTGTCTTCGGACGCATGGTATTGGGAGATCGGGTCGTTGTCCTGGGAAGCCTGCATGATCAGGGCGTTTTTGACATACTGCTGTGTCAGCGACGAACCGCCCTGCTGGTCACCGCCTTTGACGTAGGTTTGGACGAACGCACGGAACACGCCTTGCACATCCACGCCTCCGTGTTCGAAGAATCGCTTGTCCTCACGGGCCACGACGGCCTGCTGCATGACTTTGGAGACTTTCTTCAGCGGCACGACTTCGCGGTTCTGATCCCAGAATTCCGTGATCTTCGTCTTGCCGTCGGAGGCGTACATGGTGGATTTCTGCGGAAGGCTGGTCACATCGAAATCAATGCCTTCCACCGTAAGCGATGGAACGACGGCTTTGACCACGCTATTGGCGCCGAACACGGCGGGAAGGAAGAAAATACTCGTCACAATACCGCCGCCCACGCATAGCATGATGTATGCGATTACCAGGGCGAGCACGCGTTGAACGGTCAGGGTCTTCTTCTTTTTGGGCATGACGCCCATTCTAAAGTGGCGGGTCTACTAAACGAACACGCGCCAACAGACGTCACGGGTTTCTCACAAAACCGCCGTTTTCTCAGGAAAAGCTGGAAATCAGCCGAAAATCATCTGCATGGAATCATCTACGTGATCGACGGATCAGCATGCCCGGCTGGTAGATGATGATCGACCGGCCTTCCCTTGCTATCCATCCGCGGTTGGCGAAATCCATCAACGCCTTGTTCACCGTCTCGCGCGAGGAGCCGACAAGCTGCGCCATCTCCTCTTGCGTCAGATCGTGCGGAACCTTCAGGCCCGCTTCGACCGGCTCTCCGAACCGCGCCGCCAGATTGAGCAGCGTTTTGGCGAGGCGTCCGGGAACGTCCATGAACACCAGATCGCAGATACGCTCGTTGTTGCTGCGCATGCGATGTGCCAATACCTGCAGCATGTCCACGGCCACGCGCGGATGCTCGTCGAGCCAGGCGAACAAAGCGTCGCGTTCCAGCCAGACGACGCGCGTGCCGTTGGTCATCGCCACCGCCGAAGCCGTGCGCGGTCCGCCATGCGGGTCGAACACCGGAATCTCGCCCAGCACCTCGCCGTACGCGTGGATGCTCAGCAGCTGCACGCGCCGGTCGGAAGCCTGACGGATCAATTTGACGCGGCCTTCTTCCAGCAGGTACATGCGATGGTCGGTATCCCCCTCGCGGAAGATGAAATCGCCCTTCGAATATTCGGCGTGACGCAGGTGCGGCAGCAGCTCCTCCGCCTCTTCGGGCGAGACCTGCTTGAACAACGCGGTGTGCAGCAGCGTCTCACGCTCATCGTCGAAACCGTCGAAGTCATTGATTCCGTTGACTCCATTCGAGGTGACCATCGATGTGCCTCCGTTCCGACGCGCTTTCGTTGCCCCCATCGTCGGCGCCATCCAATGCCTGCCAAGCCGGGCACCTTCGACCATTCGGGCTATATCGGGCTATATTGTAACTCGCCTGGCCGCGGCGACCAGCCATGCAACCACCTCGTCGCGGCTCATGCCGGTCTGCGAGCGCATGGGATCGACGCGTTTCACAGCGGATTTCACCGCTTTGTCGGACATTTTCTCGCGTGACACGTTCAGCACGCGTGTCATTTTCTCCGCGTCAATGTCGTAGGCGAGCGTGACGTGATGCAGTATGGCGCCCGGCCCGCCGTTCACGGGTGCGAAGCGGCGCTGCGCGGCTCCGCCGAGTTTGCCGTGTTGGGTGGCGATGTCGTTGATTCCGGCGAAGCGGACGTCGAGGCCGAGTCCGCGCAGGGCTTCGACGAGCCAGTGGTCGCAGAGCTTGTAGGATTCCTCGATGCTCATGCCGTGGGCGAAATCGAGCGGGGCGTACAGCGAGTACGTGATGGTGTTGCCCGGCTCGATGAACATCGCTCCCCCGCCGGTGCATCGGCGTACGATCTGGAATCCTTCCGAGTGTGCGGTACGCACGTTGACTTCGTCCTCAAGCGATTGGAATCTGCCGATGACCACGGCCGGGGCGGCCCATTCCCAGATGCGCAGGGTGGGTTCGCGGGTTCCTTCGGCCACTTCCCGAGCCCATGCGGCGTCGACGTTCATCTGCTCCTGCGGGCTTCGCGGGGTATCATGTACGATGCGCGGCCGCAGCATGCGCCACCGTCGCGCGTATTCGTTTCGGTCGCTGTCCGTTTCAGACCGCGATTCCTGCCGACGTGCGTCCTGCCGGCGTGCTCGTGACACCTCGCTATCGGCGCAATTTCTGCCGTGCACGCCATTTGACGATGCTGGAATCGCGGACGAATCGCCGTCGGCCGTCATGCCGTCGATCGCCCTGCGGAATGCGATGGCGATGCCCTGCGCGTCCATGCCGACGATGCGCGCGTCTGGATGGTCCAGCATTGTTTTTTCGATGGCGATGGCCGCGGCGTCTTGCATCGCCGTCGGATTTCCGGCATGTTCGGAGGCGCATCGTTCCAACGCGGTTTCCATGGAACGCAGCATCCGCCACGTATCGTCTTCATCGCCGTCAAGAAAGAAATCGCCGTCGATATGGCATTCGACGGCGTGCGTGTCTTCCATTCGCCGCGCATGGGAAAGCCGGACGGAAACTCCCACGAGTTTGCCGCCCGGCTGTTTGTATAGTCCTCGGATCATCAATCCTGCAACTCTACACCTTTGCCGTCACGATGCCACTGGGAACCGGGATGGGAAGCGAGGATCATGATGCCTTCCACCAGACCCCAGATGCTGGCGATGGCCGGACCGATGAAGATGATCCAGCCGATGATGGTCAGCAGCAGCTGCGCGACGGCCTTGCCGGTGTTGCCCAGGTAGAAGTTGTGCACGCCGAAGCTGCCGAGGAAGATGCCAAGCAGTCCCGCGGCCAGTTTCGACTTCTGCGAGTACCCCATGGGGACGGGCTGACCGTAGGCGGGCTGCTGCGTATAGGCGGACTGGTTGTAGGAGTAGCCTTGCTGACCGTAATTCGGCTGGCCATAGGAGGGCTGGCCATAAGCGGGCTGACCGTAGGACTGCTGTCCGTAGGCACCGTTGGGATCATAGGCCGGAGCCGGGGCGACCGGCTGCTGGGACGGCTGCGCATACTGACTATAGGACGATGCGCTGGAATCGTAGGACGGAGCCGGCTGGCCATAATCCGGCTGATCATAGGACGGCTGTTGGCCGTATGCCGGCTGGCCATAATCCGGCTGGGCATATTGGTTGTAGCCGGGCTGGGCATAGGAGCCTGCGTTGGAATCGTAGGACGGGGCCGGCGATGCGGACTGGGCATAGGGCGACTGGCCGTGGAGCGAGGTGTCCAGCTGCGTTTCCTGAGCATACATCTGCGCATCGCTTTGCGAGGCATCATACGACTGGCCGAAATCGGCCTGGGTCGCGTCACCCGACGTTGGATTGTTGATTTGACCGTTGCCGTTGAAATCGGCGTTGTTATCACTCATGTCTCAACAATATCCCAAAGTTTGCCCATTTCCACCCGATTCCACCTTAGGCGGCCCCTGAAAAATCCCCGAATATGCGAAGACGCCCGCCGATTCGGGAAAAACCCTTTTCGGTGGGCGTCTCAAAGGATGGGACGGAAGTCGGAATCAGCCGATTTCTCGGCTTTTCGAACCGTCACATGCCGTCACATATCTTTATATGTCGTCTCACATGCGCGCCAGAATGTCGCGACCGACCTCGTCGGTGGAACGCGTGGTGGAGCCGAGTTCTTCGATGTCGGCTTCCACGGCGGTATGGATCTTCTTGGCGGCATCGTCGAAACCGAGATGCTCGAGCAGCATGGCGGCGGACAGGATGGCTGCGGTCGGGTTGGCCTTGTTCTGTCCGGCGATGTCCGGAGCGGAACCGTGGATCGGCTCGAACATGGACGGGTATTCGTTGGACGCGTTGATGCAGCCGGAGGCGGAGTATCCGACGCCACCGACCACCGCACCGGCCTCGTCGGTGATGATGTCGCCGAACAGGTTGTCGGTCAGGATCACGTCGAAGCGGGACGGGTTGGACACTAGGAAGATGGTGGTCGCGTCGATGTGCAGGTAGTCGTGGGAGACCTCCGGGTATTCCTCGGCCACCTTGTCGACGATGCGCTGCCACATGTCGCCGGCGTTGACCAGCACGTTCTTCTTGTGCACAAGGGTCACATGCTTCCTGCGCTTCATGGCCAGCTGGAAGGCGTAACGCACCACGCGCTCCACACCGTAGGCGGTGTTGATGGAGACTTCGGTGGCCACCTCGTTCGGGGTGCCACGGCGCACCGCGCCGCCGGCACCGCAGTACAGGCCTTCGGTGCCTTCACGCACGACCACGAAGTCGATGTCACCCGGGTTGGCGAGCGGCGAGGTAACGCCCTTGTACAGCTTGGACGGACGCAGGTTCACGTACTGGTCCAGGTCGAAGCGGAGCTTGAGCAGCAGGCCGCGTTCCAGAATGCCCGCCTTGATGCGCGGATCGCCGACGGCGCCCAGCAGGATGGCGTCGGTCTTCTTGATGCGCTCCTCTTCCTCTTCCGGAAGAATCGCGCCGTCACGCAGATAGCGCTCGGCACCCAGATCGAACTTCTCATATTCAAATTCGGCGACGCCTTCGGCCGCCTTCTCCAGAGCCTTCTGAGCCCACGGAGTCACTTCCTTGCCAATGCCATCGCCCGGAATGACGGCGATGGTGTACTTCTTTGCAGAATCACTCATAGCACGCGACTCTAGTCAGTGATTCACCTATCGGACTAAAACAGCTCAGCAAATGGACAGCCCATTCCGACAGTCGGCGGCCAGTCAGCTGCCGATGCCCATCACCGACAGGCACCAGGCGTTCTCATAGGAGACTTCCTCCCATTGCTTGTACCGCCCGGACGTACCCCCATGGCCGGCTTCCACCTCGATTTTCGCCACGGCGTCCACACCGGCATGCTGCAGCCGAGCCAGCCATTTCATCGGCTCCACATACAGCACGCGGGTGTCGTTCATGGATGTGGTAATGAAAATTTTCGGAAAAACGGCAGTTCTTTCATCATTTTCACTATCTGGCGCATTCTCGTATGGCGTGTACGACTTCATATACGCGTACACATCCGCGTCGTGCAGCGGATCGCCCCACTCGTCCCATTCGGTGACGGTCAGCGGCAGCGAAGGATCAAGGATCGAGGTCAGCGCGTCCACGAACGGCACATCCGCCTCCACGCCCGCATAGCATTCCGGAGCCATGTTGGCGACCGTCCCCATCAATAGGCCGCCCGCCGAGCCGCCGTTCGCCACCGTACGCAGCGGCGAGGCCAGTCCGGCGCGTTGCAGCGCGCGCGTGGCGTCGATGAAATCCTCAAACGAATGCTTCTTGTTGAGCAGGTGCCCCTGCTCGTACCAGGCGCGTCCCATTTCGCCGCCGCCGCGGATGTGCGGCACGGCGTACAGCACGCCGCGGTCGAGCATGCTGATGCGTGACACCGCGAATCCCGGATCGGAGCTGATCTCGTATGCGCCGTAGCCGGTGATGAACATGGCGGAATCGCAAGTCGGCACGTCACGCCGCCATACCAGCGAGACGGGGATACGTTCGCCGTCGCGCGCGGTGACCCACACCCGGCGTTCCATGTAGTCGCGCGGATCGAAACCACCCAGCACGGTGGCGCGTTTGAGCAGACGGTCCTCGCCGGTGTCCGGATCGTAATCGTGCAGTTCGCCGGGGCGCGTGTAGCTGGCGAACGAGTAGCGCATGCGCGGCGCGTCATACGAGGGGTTGCCACCCACGCCGATCGAATACAGGCGGCGCGTCTCCCCCGGCATGCGGTCGGCGGTGGCGCCGTCCGACGACGTCATCGCCCGACGCGAGACGCCATGCACGGCCGATCCCTTGCCTTGCGCGGCGGCGGCCGCGTCCAGTTTGCCCCAGATCTCGGCGCGTTCCTCGTTGATCTCGTCCACGGATTCGTCGACGTCCCAATCGTCCTCCAGCGCGTGCGGCACCAGTTCGGTGAACCGCCATGGCCGGCCGGCCAGGAAATCCTCGGCGGCGGCCCGTTTCGTCATCACCGCGATGTGCGGCAGGCTTTCCGCGCGGTATTGCAATGCGACGAAATGCCGATGGATCGAGATACCCTCGATGCCCAAGCCGTGCGCGCCCTGCAGAATGGCGGGATTGCAGGGATTTGAATACGGGGTGCCGATCGGCATGGAGGAGGCGCCGGGGTCCACGTCGTCGCCATGCTCGCAACCGTAGGGCGATCCGACCGCCACGCGCACGCCTTCGCCCAGCCGGTATGGAGGCTCGTGCGTCCGCATATCGATCACATCGATCTCGAAATTCGGATTCAACGCGTTGTGGTACACCACGGCGAGCGGAATATCCTCGCCATGCTCCCCCGCGCCTTCGAAGCAGGCGAAGCTCACATCGTATTCCACGTCGGTTTCGCGCGGAATGAACGCCCGGAACGAGCCCTCTGGGGTGTCCACCGGCAGCATCAGCACCTCGGTGGTGGTTTTCGACCCGGTGCCGATCACGATGTTCCGTTCGTCGAAGGACAGTCCGATGCCCACCCAGAAGCGTTCATCCGCCTCGCGGTACACCTCCACGTCATCGGTCACGGGGGTGCCGACGCGGTGGCGCATCACCGCGTATGGACGCCACGCGTCGTCCAACAGCACATAGAACACCCATTGCGCGTCCGGCGTGAAGCAGGCTCCGCCGATGCCTTCGAACCGCTCCTCCAGCTCGTCGCCGGTCTCAAGATCGCGGATGCGGAAATCGTAGCGTTCGTCGCCAGTCGTGTCGGTGCCGTACAGCATCCAACGGCCGTCCTTGGAAATGTCCATGCCGCCGATGCGGAAGAAATCGTGGCCTTGCGCCTCGGCGTTCGTATCGAACACCACCTGTTCACCGTCGAGCGGCACGCCGGCCTCCACTGTCGGCGGATCCCAATCGTCCGCGCCGCGGATCGGCACGCGGCATTGCGTGGCGTATTGCCGCCCCTGCATGGTGCGGGTGAAGTACCAGTAGCCGTCCATGCGCGTCGGCACGGACATGTCGGTTTCCTGCACATGCGACCTGAATTCCTCGAACAGCGTCTTCCGTAGTGATTTGAGCGGTGCCATACGCTGTTCGCAATAGCGGTTCTGTGCCGCCACGTAGTCTTGAACGTCCTGCGATTGCTTGTCCCGCAGCCATTCGTATTGATCGATGAAGGTGTCGCCATGGAAGGTGCGCTCCTTCGGCACCCGTTTCGCGCGCGGAATCGCGCCGAACCCATCCTGCTCCGATGCGGACGGGTCGTTCATGCCCCGAAATTCACTCATGCACGCGATTATACCGGCCTGCCATACCGGCCCGCATCGTACGTTTCCGCCGTTTCCGGCAGGCGGAATCGCCATTAATCGTCGAAACGCACGGAACGCAGGTACGGCAGCATCGTCTTCATAATGTTCGATCCGGTCGTTCCCATGAATACCGGCACATCGGTGACCGGCGTCGGCTGCGTGGACACACGTCCCGCGACGGAGCCGAGCGTTCCCCCGACTTCGCGCGGCGACAGCTGCCGAATGGCGATCGCCAGCACGCGTCCCGGATACCGTCGCGCGATTGTGGCGTATGTGGTCGGATCCTTCTGCCCGTCATCGCCGATCAGAATGAACTTCATATCCGGAAAATCCGCCATCAGCTGCTCGGCGAATTCAAGCTTGTGCTGCACGCCCGACGGAATGAACGTCTTCGGACGCGGATCAAGGTCGCGCAACAGCAAAGGCCCTTCCGGAAAACCATGGTTCGTGATGAGATGCCGGATCGAGCTTTCCACGTTCCACGGCGACGTGGAAAGGTAGAAGAACGGGGCGTCCGGGAACATGTCCGCGATGCGGGTGAACAGCAGGTTCATGCTGGGCACCGGCACCTTCTTGCGGGGGTTGAGCAGCAGCAGATTGTACGCGGCCTTCACCAAGCTCGGCGCCTGCGTGACCATGATGGTGTCGTCCACGTCGGAGATCACGCCCACCTTGGTGCCGCTTGGAATGGTGAATAGATTGGCGTCCACCGGCTTGCGACTGCGCACTTTGTACGACACGTTGTGAATGCCCGGATCGAGCGAATGCTCGGCGACGAGGTCGAGGTATCCGGCATCGTCGGACGCCACGAATTCGCTGGAGGTGTCGGGATGGCTGTCAACCGCGTCGTACACTTCGGACGCGCCCACCTGCACGGTTTCGATAGGCACGTCGTCGATCGCGAGACACACCTTGGTATGCGGCGACGGCACCATCAGCATGCCGCGGATGCCGCGGGACAGCCGTCCGGCCTGCCTTTTGAACGGTCCGTACACGGTGCGACAAATCAGGCGGGAGTAATGCTCGGTGCCGTAGCCGACATACGGTTCCACGCGCGGATACCAGTCCAGGGCATGCACCAGCGCGGTGGAGAATTTCAGCCAGATGCCGAACGTGCCGGTGACGGCATGACGGAACAGCCTGGTCAGCAGCGGCTTGGCTTCAATCCGCTCATGCTTGGAGGCCGTGTCGAAAGTGGTGGCTACCTTGCGCGCAGGAATCGGCACGGTGGCCATGTCATCGGACGGCGCATCGTTCCTTCCATCCGTCCGCTGCGAATCGGCGTGCCAATTGAGGTGCGGCGGAAACTGCGGCAACGGCTGAATTTCATTCATACGCACACTATAGGAGTCACGTTCGAACAAACGATTGCGCCACAGCAAAATTTAGAAAACGCCCTGGAACTGGCCGAATTGGGTCACTGGGCCACGATTTTTGCGTACTCGTCAGCGGTGAGCAAATCCGGCTCATCGTCCTCGAGTTCGATTTTGAAGATCCAGCCCTCGCCGTACGGATCTCCGGTGACGATGCTCGGATCGTCGGCGGCTTCGCTGTTGACGTAGCGGATTGTTCCCGCGACCGGGGAGACCAGTGCCGTGACGGCTTTGGACGACTCGAATTCTGCCACTTCATCGCCCGCCTCGACCTGGGTGCCGACTTCGGGCAGGTCGACGTACACCAGTTCGCCGAACTGTCCGACGGCATATTCGGTGACGCCCACCATGGCGGGTTCGACGGATGCGTCCACCCACACGTGTTCATCGGAGTATTCGAGGTGCTCGGGCACGTCGAGGTTCAGCTTGGTGTCGTTGTCTTCGCTCATGCCGCCATTGTACGGCAATCGCATGGCAAACCTACGGCAATCGCACGGCGCACTACGGCAGATCGTGGCCGAGCCATTCCTCAATCATGTAACGCGCGATCGTGGCCTTGCCCGGAGCCTCCATACGTCCCGAAACCAGCTCGTTCATATACTCATCGCGCGTCACCCATCGCGCCGTGAGCGTCTCCTCGCCATCCACGCACACGTCCGTATTGACCGCCACACCCTTGAACGCCATCATGAGCGACGCGGGGAACGGCCACGGCTGCGACCCGAGATACTTGAGCTCTCCGATCTCGATGCCGACCTCCTCCTTGGCCTCGCGCCGGCATGCGTGCTCCAGATTCTCGCCGGCCTCCACGAATCCGGCCGACACCGAGTACAGGCCGCTGTTTTCCCAGGCGCTGTTGTGCTGCAGCAGCAGGCGGTCGTCATGGTCGACGATCGCGGTGATGACAGCCGGTTCGATCCTCGGGAAAAGCAAACGATTGCCATCCGCTTCGCTCGTACAACGCTGCGCCCATCCACCGAGCGCCGGTTCGACGGGGGCGCCGCAGGTCGGGCAGTGACGTTGCCTCGCATGCCATACGCTCAGGGAGATCGCGGATGTGGCCTGACCGGCTTCGCGCGCGCTGGCATGCGGCGCGAATCCGCGCAGATCGACCCAATCGAATCGCGTCGCCGCGTTTTCAAGCAGCGATTTCGTGGTCTTCGCTTGCGATTGGCTCGGCCGCACTTCGGCGAACGCATCGTCCGCACCGCCGCCGCGCGTCGTTTCGGCCATCGCGGCGGATTCGGATGCGGGCCGCACGCGTGTCACGTCCACGGCGACCACGTGCCCTCCCAATCGTCCGCCGTAGGTGCCGAGGAACATGGCGAGCGCCGACGGATGCGATTCGAGCTCCGCAGAAACATAGGCGCCCGGAAGCTGCGCGAGGCGCATGTTCACGTTGGCATAGTCGGCGATCGCGCCTTGGCCGTGAGGCACCGCCACTTTGCCATCCTTGACGAGGATGACTTTCGTGGCCGGTTCCGCCAGCACTTTGGCGAACAGGTCGGGCTCGCCGCGTCGCGCCACTTCGTAGTCGATGTCGCCTTGGGCGAGCGGCAGGAACGGCAGCGCCTGCGTCAGCGCCAGTGGTGAGAACATGCTCATGGTTTCTCGCTTCTTTCGTTACGATGATTTCACTGCGATTTATATATAAGATTTATATAAATAGTATATCCGTCATATATGCAAAGTACATATTTTTTATATACGATTTATATACGTTCTATATACGTGCGATGTACACTCGATATGACGTCAGCCGACCCGCTTCACCAGTTCCAGCAGCGCCGCGGCCACCTGGTCGGGATGCTCGTATGCGCTGAAATGTCCGCAATCGTCGATCACCGTCATCGCCACGTCGGTCTTCGCCATCGCATCGGCAACCGGCTTCATCACGGCCGGCGGGCTGGACGGATCCTTGTCGCCGCAGATCACGGCGACCGGCACGTCGATTCCCGGCAGCACGTCGTTGAGATCGGGACGTCCCGCCGCCATACGCTCACGCCATGCGATACCCGCAGCCGGCTGCTCATTGATCCACGTCTCGAACTGCCTGCAATACGCCTCCGATCGCTTCACCGTGGAATCGGCGTCCGACGGCACCGCGAATCCCATTACCGGCTCATGCGTGCCGGTCGTCTCGCATTCCTCGGCGATGGCGACGCGCTTTGCACGCATCTGCGCAGAATCCGCATCGCCCTTCGTGTCGCACAATGCGAGCGCGGCCACTGCTTCCGGATGCAACCGCTGGATGTTGAGAATCAGATAGCCGCCCATCGACAGGCCCACCCAAATCGCCTTGTCGCAGCCGGCCTTATGCAGGAGGTCCACGTATGCGTCCGCCATGCGGTCAAGTCCGTATGGGAATGCGCCGTCCGCATCCTTGCCGCCGCTGTCCTCATCCGACGGAATCGGCCCTTCGCCAGCGCCCGGCATGTCAGGCGCCCAAATCGGAAAATGTTTCACACCTTGTTTCACAGCTGCTTTCCGCAGTTCCTCAGCGCACTTGTCCCACATGCGGTGGTCGACCGGGAAGCCATGCACCAGCACGACCGGCGTGCCCTCGCCATCGCAATACACATTGTTCTTCAGATCGATCGCCATGTCTTCTCCTCCGTGCTTCTACCTGCCCGTCCAAGCAAGCGCCTGGCGCACAATCGTGCCATAGCCGTTGCTCATCTGCCCTACGAACGTGTCAAGCATGTCGCTGTCCGAATCGACCCATTCCACGTCGAGCGTCTCGTCCTGCGGCTTGCAATCGCCGGCGATCGGCACCACGTAACACAGCGCGATCGCATGCTGCCGCGGATCGTAGTAATCGGACAGTCCTGGTGTGGGGAAGAATTCGGCCACGGTGAACGGCTGTGGGCTGATCGGCAGCTGCGGTAGGGCGATGTCGCCGAGGTCTTTCGCCACGTTGCGTGCTACCGCTTCCCGCAGCGATTCGTGGTAGAGGACGCGTCCTGCGATGAGTGTGCGTTCGATGCTGCCATCGTCGCTGACGCGCAGCAGCGAGCCGACCTGTGATACGCGGCCGAGATCGTCGGTGCGCACCGGCACCACCACGACGTAGGGGATCGGTATCTGCCGCCGCATGTGGTTGATCTCGTCGGATGACAGCCATCCGGGTGGGTTTCCCATTCCGCGGATGAAATCCTCCGGTGTTATGTCGTCGAATTCCCCGCGATGGCGGTTGGCGTCGAAATCGCCCTCGTCGGGCACTTCATCATTCATCACTGGCATGGTTCCATTATCGCGCACGGTATGTGAATTTCACTCGATTTCGATTCCTCCGGTAGCGCAATCGAATATGGCATTGCGTCGGCGCAGCGCGCGGCTATATACTTTTCGCGGGCGGGGATTCGAGTCACGAGCCGGCCGGGCATATCGCATATGCCGGCATACGCGGCATCGAAAATCGAAAAAATCGAAAAGTCGAAGCACGTCGAGATAACGAAACATCGGAACGTCGAAAAGAACGTCAGAAAGCAGGAACGGATATGGCAACGCATGCAGTCACTTCGCAGGATTTCAACCAGGTCGTCGAATCAAACGATCTGGTGTTCGTCGATTTCTGGGCGACATGGTGCGGTCCGTGCCGCGCGTTCGGCCCGACGTTCGAGAAGGCGAGCGAGGAGAATCCGGATGTCTACTTCGCCAAGGTGGACATCGACCAGAATCCCGATCTGGCCTCCGCTGCCAAGGTGCAGGCGGTGCCGACGCTGATGGTCGTCAAGAACCAGCAGATCGTGTTCCAGCAGGCCGGAGCGTTGCGTGCCTCCGATCTGGACGCGCTTATCGAACAGGCCAAGGCGCTCGACATGAGCGCTTCGGACGATGGCTCAGATACCCCCTCCGGTGTTTCCGCGGAATGACAACGTTTTCCTCGTTCGGCGATCGAATTCCTTGGAATGCGCTAGACTATATGTAGTTGTGCGTTTTCCGGCGGAGCCCATGCGGCCGCGCGCACGCGTTCGAAAAGCGTTTGAATCCGCCGAGGAACTGTAAGCTATGTAGGAGCAGAATGGCTAACCACAAAAGACATGCCCAGCCGGCTACCTTGTCTCTGCCGAGCAAGTCGCAGCTGGTGAAGATTGCCGCAACGGTCGCGGCAGTAGGGCTGTTGGCCACCGGCGGCTTCGTGTCCCATAACCTGTACGCAACCGCGGATGCAAGCAAAGAGAAGCCCCAATCGGTTTCCGCGTATTCCGTGTCCGATGCCAACGAGGCTTCCCGTGGCAACGCGCGTGAGGCGCTGAAGGGCAACACCTCGTATGTCACCGTGAAGATCAACGGCAAGACCCGAGTGGTTCCCGGCACCGATTTCACCGACGTGAAGTCCGTGCTGGATGCCGGCGATATCACTTTGGATCCGGAAGACACCGTCTCACCGGCACTGACTACGAAAGTCAACGAGAAAACCGTCATCACCATCAATCGCGCTGGTGCTTCCGTCGCTGTGACGGACACCGCGATTCCGTTCAACACGGTGAAGAAGGAGACCTCCTCCCTGCCGAAGGGTCAGGAAAAGGTTGAGACCGAAGGCCAGGAAGGCGTGATGGAGACCACGAATCTCGTCACCAAGTCTGGCGGCAAGGTCGTCTCCTCCAATATGATCAGCTCGTTCGTGAAGAAAGCCCCTACCGACAAGGTGATCCTCGTGGGCACCGGTTCCACCACGCCGTCCACCGCTGCGGCGACCATCGGCACCACCGTTCCTGCCGGCGAAATGCAGCAGTGGGCCCACGATTACCTGCTGTCCAACGGCTACACCGAAGAGGACTTCACCGCGACCGTGTACATCATCTCGCACGAATCCGGCTGGAACGTGTCGGCCACCAACCCGAGCTCCGGCGCATACGGTCTGCCGCAGGCGCTTCCGGGATCGAAGATGGTCAGCGCAGGCGCCGATTGGGCCACCAACTACCAGACCCAGCTCAAGTGGTTCTGGGGTTACTGCGCCCAGCGCTACGGTTCCATCCAGGGCGCCTATTCGTATTGGCTCGCGCACAAGTGTTACTGATGCCTCTGCACCTTTGCTGAGCGCTGATCTTCAATTCGTTCCGTGCTCTACCTAAAGCCTCGCCCCGCGCGGGGCTTTTCTTGTTCCCCCTCTCTGTCATCTCTTGTCACTCCTCCACTTTTGTTCGCGGATTAAGCTTCTTCCTCGCCTCCTCGGCTTCCCCGTCTCTCTGCCCTCTGTTTCCCTCGTCACGCCCTTCAATCCCCTTCGTCGCATCCTCGTCACATCCTCGTCTCACCCTCCCTCATCTCTCTCGTCTCGCCCCCCCCTCTCCCTAGCTCCCCGTCTCCCTTCCTACGTTTGCGGATTAAACTTCTCCCGTGGGGATTTACACGATGCTGTGCGGATTATTCAGCATACATGTGGATATCCGGACGCCCGTTGCGGATTAGTACGAAAGCTTGCGGTTTCTTAAAATCGTCTGCGGATTTATCGCATGCTGTGCGGATTATCGGCAGCTTCTGCGGATTAATTTCGCCATTTTCTGCTGCAAATCGATTAAACCAAAAACCAAAAGCCCGGAATTCCAACGTTTCTTAATTTTGCAATTATCAAAGCATGCGATTTTCATCCGCACGAACGTCGAATAATCCGCACACGTATTAGATAATCCACAGAAGCGCCAAATAATCCACAAAGGCACCAAATAATCCACACGGGCGATAGTAAAATCCACACAACATTCAAGGAATCCGCACAACGTCTAAAGAATCCGCACAGCATTCAAGGAATCCGCACAGCATGCGATAAATCCGCACGAGCGATGAATAATCCGCAAACCGATACAGGAATTAATACAGCGAGGCCAATGCAGGGTTGAGATTGCAAATAGATTTGCAAAATAGTTATGCAGATAGATAGCTATGCAGAAGTATCGACGCGCAGGTACCCGGCGCACGATGCACGGCACGCACGCACACAGACGCGACTGGCCGTAAACGTCCACGCCGATTGACCACGTCGGCAAAGCCTACCGTACACACGCGGCACGCGCACGGATCCGTCTGACCTGTGTTGTCCGGAGTGGAAGCCACCGTACACACGCACACACATCTGTCGTCCGCCTATGATGCACGCACGACAGATGACCGGCATCCGGCACGACGCGCGCACACCGCATACACACATCTCGCACGCACACGCAGTGCACACAGCACGCGCACACGTATCTCGCACATGCACGGCAGCGCACGCGCACTCAGTTTCGGGAACCCCGCCGCATACGCACGCACATACACAGTCTCGGAGCATCCGCGGCACACGCAGTGCACACAGCACGCGCACACAGTTTTGCCCCCGCCGCATACGCACGCGCGTGAACATAACACGGTCTCGGCGCATCCGCGGCATATGCCGCACACAGCGCACGTACTTATCCACATAGCGGGTTTGGGCGGGTTATTTATCCACTTTTCCACGGATTCACATGATTGGGTGGCGCGAACTGAGCGCCGTCGTTTACATTTTCCGACATGTATGCTCAAACACCTCAGGACATGGCACGCGCGCTTTTCGAAGCACAGTTCGACGAGCTGAAACGCGCCCGGGCGATCCGCAAGAAATATCGCACTGACGTGGTGCTCGGTCTCACTTCCGCAATCAGAGTACTGTTGATCGACATGCCCGCGCTCTACGACAAGGTGAAGCTGCTCGACCATCTGCACATCGTGGTGGAAGAAGCACGATTCCGCTCTTCACTGGATGGCGTAAAGTTCCACGCATATACCGCGACGCTTCCTCCAGATCTGGCGCCTCAACAGCTGAATCGGGCAGCTCAAGCAAACCAAGCAACTCAAATAGCTCAGCCAATTCAAGCAGCCCAAGTAGAGCAGACAAGCCAAGCAGACCGCGCGAACCAACCAGGCGAGACAGGCCAATCACGTCAAACGAACCAGACAAACGAACCAGACCAGAACAGTCAAGTAGGCCAAGCAACTCAAGCAAGCCGCGCGAACCAACCAGGCGAGCCAGCCCAATCACACCAAGCGAGCCAGACAGGCCAGACAAGCCAAGCAGGCCTAACAACCCAAGCAGCCCAGATCAGCCGGCCAAATCAAACGGTTCAAAACCCAGACCAACAGAACAGCCACACGGCAGATCTCGCCGACCAATTTCCACAGTCGCAAGCGCAAGCACAGTCACAAGCACAAGCACAACACGAGCAGCACGAACAAAACGAACAGCGCACCAAGCGTCCAAAAAGAATTCGCAAAACTCCTCCATTTGCACCCTTCGAGAAAAGCAAGTATGCTCCCGTCTTCGTGGAGCCGCATATTTTCACGGTGCATCCGCTGTTGCTATGGGCGCAGATGGCCCCATATCTCAAACTTGAGGAGCTGGTGGTGCTTGGTGACGCGATGATGCGTCGCAATTATTATCATGTGCACGTCTCCCCCGAAAATTTCATTATGCTGCTCAACGAGCTCCCGCCCACGTTTCCGCATCGCAGGAAATGCGAAAAGGCCGCGAAACTGCTTGCCGAAAACACCGATTCATGCATGGAGACCCGTCTGCGATTCCGTATGCACAGCGCCGGCTACGGCCCGTTCGTGGTCAATCATCGGCTTACGCTGAACACTTCGGACAAGAAAACGGCTTTTCTTGATATCGCGATTCCGGATTTGAAAATAGCGGTCGAATATTCCGGCAAATTCCATGCGAATAATTGGGAAAGCGACGAGGCTCGCCGCACGGCATTGGCTTCGGCCGGCTGGCAGGTGCTTTCCGTCAATGCCGAGACCTTGCGCGATCGCGGTAAATTCAAGGATTTCCTTTTACAGCTTTCGATGACGATCGCAAGGCAACGCAGCATTCTGCGACAGGACGCGCAACGTATATAAGAGCAGCGAATATGGGGGCTGCAGGAACGCGCACGATCAGGCAAGGGCGCATGACCACCACAACAACAACACAACACCTAACGCACAACGCGCGAAGAAAAATACGAAAGGACGCCATCCGCGTCAACGGACGACGTCCTTTCATGGAAACATTCCTCAGCTGGAGCCTCTCAGGCCTCAGGCTTCAGCGGTTTCGGGTGCCTCAGGCTTCAGCGCCCTCGGCAGCCTCAGCATCGCCCTTCTTCTTGCGCGGATGCTTCTGATGCGACCCGCGCTTCGGCCCGCGCTTGCCAACCGTGCCGCTCTTGGCGGTCTCCACATCGAACACGATCGCCTGATCGTCCGAATAGTAGATGCCATCCAGCGCATAGAACGCGATTCGCGTGGGATCGTCCAGTTCGGGGAATTCGAAGAATTTCTGCGTGGCGACGAGCAGATCGATGTTGCGCAACGTCACCGCGGACGCCTCCCCCGGTCGCTTGGTGGCGAAACGAAGCGCATGCTCATCCTTCTCATCGCACTTCTGGATCGCGAATTTCTTCTCGTCGTAGTTCACCAGCACCTTGACGTATTCCGGGAATCCCAACACGGAGCTGACGTTCTTAGAGAAACGCACGGATTCAAGCATAATCGTCATGGTCAATTTGCCGCCGACGCTCTCGCCAACTTCTTTGAAACCGTCCAGAATAGACATACAAAACCTTCCTTACGGAAAAACAACTACCGAAAATAAGTGTACATCATATTTCAATTAAATACGTATTGTTTCGGTCGCAACATAATTGGCGCACATTGCATTTTAAAAGGGTGTATTTGCGATTCATGATCCACTTGAATCGCAAATACACCCTTAAATGTCCGCAAACACATTGGCGGGCATCACGTGATTGATTGGTTTAGTTTTCGGTATTGGAATCCGTTCCGTTGTTGTCGGAAGGATTCGTTGCGGCTCCGGAGCCGTTTTGATTGCCACCAGAGGCGCCGTTATCGGAGTCGCCATTGTCGCCAGAATTATCCTGCTGGCCGCCGGTACCGCCAGTGCCGCCACCTGTTGTACCAGCAGGCACACCACTGGTAGTGTGGTTTCCACCATTGTCGTAATACCCGTACGGATACTGGCTGCCCCACGAATTGCCCCACGAATTGCCCCACGAATTGTCCTGCGAATTATTCTGCGAATTCGTCTGCGCCGCCGCGGCCTGCGCCGCCTGAATGGAGGCGTTCACCGAGTCCGTGGCCGTGGAGATCGCCTTCACGGCGTTCCGCATCGCCTGAGCATCGGAGCTCTTGCCGTCGATCAGCTTCTGCGCAGCGTCAATCGCCTGGGAAAGCGCATCACGCGTCGCATCGTCCGCGACCTGCCCGTTGGAATTGTCGAGCAGCGTACGCGCGGCGGAGATGGCCTGCTCCAACGAGCTACGCGCATTCTTGGTTTCCAGCGTCTTTTTGCTGGTTTCGACCGTCTTCACAGCCGAGGCGACGGCGTCGGCCTGCTTCTGCATGTCGCCGCTGTGGCTGTTCATGTTGTTCGCTCTGGATTCCAGCACGGTCTGGGCGAGCGACGCGGAGCATTCGGTGATGATGTTGCTGGAGCTGAGCTGTTCGCCCTGTTCGACGCTCTTGTTCAGTTTCGTCAGCACGTTTCCGTCGGCGACCTGGTCCTTCGTGAGCTTCTGCAGGCCGGCCGCCTTCTGCATCGCACTCTCCAAGGCCTTGCTCGCCTTGGTATATTTGCTCTGCGCCTTTTCGCACATGGCGATCGCGTCACGCTTGCCCTGGCTCTTGTCTTCGTTCTTGGAGCGCACGACAAACACGCCTGCCACGACGAGCGCGATCACCACCACCGCGATAATGACGCCCAGCGCTATTTTTTTGATCGGCAACGGCTTCTTCGGCGGCACGGGAACGGTTTTCAGCGGATCGTGTTCGGGATCGTCCTCGGCGATCTTTTCCAGATCGGCCATTTCGCCGCCGTCCTCGATGGCGGAACGCGACGGCTCTGCCGCTCCTTCGAATGTCAGCGATCCGGCCGGCACGACTGTGGTCTTCTCCGTGTCGGAATCGTCCTGCGGCTGTACGACGGCCCCGGACAGGCCAAGAGCGTCCTCGTCTATCTTCGGGAAGCTCAGCGAAGGAATGTTCCAATCGTCATCGAACGCATTGTTATGCAACAGATCGGCCGAATCATCTTCCATTTTCGGAAAACCATTATCCTCAACTGCCATATTCTCCCCATTTCATGGACAGTACACTTCACGCTCCGCCGCCAACGCCATATGTTCATCATCGTCGGCACATACCAGACTTATGATAGCAACATTGTCGGAGACGTGACATGGTTTTCCGGCAGAGCGTGACGCGGCAAGCCTCCACCCCGCTCCATAACCCCTTCTTCCCATTTGCACAAACGGCAACTTTGTTGCAGAACGACCCGTCGCCCTGCGCAAGACTTGGAAAATCGGGCTTCGGCAAAAGAAAACGACAATGAAAGCACTTCGATAGGGTGCTCGTGCACCTCACACAAATGCAAACATTTTCATGAAACGGCGTAAATTTTCAGCAACGATTTTCATTAATTTTCCGCCACTTTTCACAATTTCACTCCTTATCACAGCGGTAAAATGAAAAACATCGTTTGCAATAACGCAAACGCTGTCAAAGAAGATGGAACCCCTAACACAGGGAGCCATGGAGTAAGGAACAAGGAGCTATGAGGCACCGGAAATCAACCTCAGCCTGGCAGAAGCTGGGTCTGAAGATCAGCAAGAAGGTGGTCGTCGGCGTCACAGCCGCAGCGACCGCCCTCGGCGGACTGGCGATCGCCAGCACTGCGGCGCAGGCCAGCACCGACCGTGACAGCTACGCCGACACTGTTCAAAACGTCACCTTCGAACAGGCCCGAAAGAAGTACGGTCTGGCGAAGGAGATGAGCGAAGGCGCTACCCTGCACGCTTGGGAATGGAGCTTCAAGACCATCGAGAAGAACATTCCCGATATCGCGGCGGCCGGATACACTTCCGTGCAGACCGAGCCCATCTCTGCCATTCACAGCGGCGGTAAGGGCATGATCTTCACCGAGAACTGGTACTACGTGTACCAGCCGACCGACACCACCATCGGCAACTGGGTAATGGGCACCGAGTCGGACCTGAAGAGCCTGTGCGAGACCGCGCACAAGTACGGCGTGCGCATCATCGTTGACGTGGTGGCCAACCACATGACCGCCACTTGGGGCGCCATTTCCGACCGTTGGAAGAAGTCCGAATACTACCATCACGATTGCAACAATGGTGACGTGCAGGATTGGAACAACCGCTACCAGGTGACCCACTGCAAGCTGCTCGGCCTATATGACATCAACACCGAAAACACCGAAACCGCCAACATGATGCACGACTTCCTCGTGCAGGCGGTCAGCGACGGCGTGGACGGCTTCCGTTTCGACGCGGCCAAGCATATCGAGCTTCCGGACGAATACAACAATTCCCAGTACTGGAACATCATCCTCAACAATGGCGCGCAGTTCCAGTATGGCGAGGTGCTGCAGGATTCCATCTCCCGTGATTCCGATTACGCGAACCTGTTCTCCAGCCACAGCAAGAACGGCGGCGGCGTGACCGCTTCCGCATACGGCCAGAAGCTGCGTGGCGCACTGAATTCGAAGAATCTGAACGCCAGCGACTTGTCCAACTGGAGCCATTCCGCAAGCCCGAGCAAGCTGGTTTCCTGGGTTGAATCCCACGATAACTACGCCAATGGCGACTACGAGTCCACCCGCATGAGCGAATGGCAGATGACCATGGGCTGGGGCGTGATCGGTTCCCGCTCCCAGACCATGCCGCTGTACTTCGACCGCCCGGTCGGCTCCGGCGGCAGCCAGCCGCAGTTCGCCGAGAAAAGCAAGCTCGGAGATGCAGGCTCTCCAAGCTGGAAGGATCCGCAGGTCGTTGCCGTGAACCACTTCCGCAACACCATGAACAACAACAAGGCCGCGGAATACATGCGCAATTGCGGCGCGAACTCCTGCCTTATGGTCGAGCGTTACATCAAGGATGGCAACTCCAAGAACGACGGTGTGACCATCACCAACATGGGTGACACCCAGAACCTGGCTGGAACCACCACCACCCTTGATGACGGTTCCTACACCGATCAGGTCTCCGGCGGCAAGATCACCGTTTCCGGCGGCAAGATTACCTCCGGTTCCGCTCCCGCCGGCAAGATCAGCGTGTTCTTCACCGACAACTCCGCTTCGGTTTCCGTCAGCGGTTCCAAGTCGTTCAAGACGAACACCACCACCGTCACCTTGAACGCGAGCAACGCTACGAACACCACCTATACCACTTCCGAAGGCAAATCCGGCTCCTATAAGGACGGCGACACCATCACCGTCGGCGCTTCCACCGCTGTCGGTGGCACTGTTACCGTGAAGGTACAGGGCAAGGATGCGGATGGCCAGACGGTTTCCGGTGAATTCACCTGTACAAAGAAGGATCCGAACGCTACCAGCACGGCTTATGCAAAGAAGCCAAACGCGTGGAGCAACCTGTATGCATACGTGTATGTGGACGATCCTGACGCCACCACCCTGCAGGAGAACGCCAAGTGGCCGGGCGAACCGATGACGAAGGTCGCCGCGTCCGACACCTGCGGTCAGGACGGCGAATACAAGTATGAGATTCCTGACGATCTCGTCGGCGACAACGCCCGTATCATCTTCAACGACGGCAACGCCACCAACACCAAGAAGTATCCTGCCGACACCACCGATGGCGAGGATGCGGCCGGTCTTTCGATCGACGGCAACTACGCTTGGAACGGCAATACCTCCTCCGGCACTTGGGAAGCCCGCAATTGCGTGGTGACCCCGGTTACGTCCGTAAAGATCAACGAGGGCAATTACACCACCGACATCTCCGATGGAGTCACGACCAAGCAGCTGACCGCCACCACCGACCCGGCTGGTGTGGCTGTTTCCTGGAAGTCTTCCGATACGTCCGTTGCCACGGTTGCCTCCGATGGCACCGTGACGCCGGTGAGCGCCGGTACCGCCACGATTACTGCGAAGGCTGGCGATAAGTCCGCTTCAATCAAGGTTACAGTAACGGGTCAGCCGCCGCTGGATCCGGTGAAGACGAACACCATTTACGCCACCAAGCCGTCCAGCTGGGACAAGATGTACGCGTACGTGTACACCGGCGACGGCGCGACCGCGGTGAACAACGCCGCATGGCCGGGCATCGAAATGACCACCACCACCGCCACCGACGGCTGCAAGCAGTCCGGTTACAAGTATGAGGTTCCGGACAGCCTCGCCAAGGGCGCGAAGGTGATCTTCACCGACGGCGGCAGCCAGCAGTATCCGGGATCCCGCCAGCCGGGCCTGGACTACAACGGCGGCATCGTGAAGTGGGACGGCTCGACCGCGACCCTGGCCGCGATCACCTGCGACACGACCGTTCCGGTCTCCTCCGTCTCGATTTCGGGTGATGGCGTGTCCAATGGCAAGCTGAGCCTGAAGTCCGGGGCGAGCGCGCAGCTGACCGCCACGGTCAAGCCCGACAACGCGACGGACCGGAAGGTCACGTGGACGAGCTCGGACAGCTCGGTCGCGAACGTGATGGGCACGGGCGTGGTGACCGCCGGCCGGAAGGCCGGCACCGCCACGGTCACCGCCTCGGCGGGCGGCAGGAGCGCGTCCGTGCGGGTGTCCGTCACCGTCCCGGACGAGACCGTGGACATCACCTTCAAGGCGTCCGACGTGTCCCTGAAGGCCGGCGAGACCCTGTACGCCGTGGGCGACTGGGGCCAGGCCAACGCGTGGAAGCGCGCCGGCGGCGTCAGGCTCGCCAAGAGCGGCGGCGCCTACACCGGCACCGTCCAGGTGAGGAAGGGCCATGCGGTCACCGCCCGCCTGGTCAAGGTCGACGCCAGCGGCAGGACCACGTGGGACAAGATCGGCGACGTCAAGGCGACCGCCGACCGGTCCAAGACCGTCGGCCTCAAGTGGGACAACACCGTCGACAAGACCGTGGACGTCACCATCAACGCGGCCGCGGACCTGAAGTCCGGCGAGACCCTGTACGCGGTGGGCGACTGGGGCCAGGCCAACGCGTGGAAGCGCGGCTCCGGCGTCAGGCTCGCCAAGAGCGGCAACATGTACACCGGCACCGCCAAGGTCGACAAGGGTCATGCCATGGCGTTCCGCCTGATCAAGGTCGACGCCAGCGGCAGGACCACGTGGGATCCGTCCACCGACCGCAAGACCACCGCCGACAGGACCAAGAGTCTCGGTGTGGCATGGAACACCAGCAAGGTCAACGAGGACGGTACCATCCCTGACGATTCGGAAATCTCCATTTCCGGTAAGGGCGTGGTGAACGGTAAGCTGACCATGCAGGCACATCACCTCAATGAACTCTATCTCGTTGGCGCCAACACCTCCGACAAGGCCACTTGGTGGTCTGACAGCGCTGCTATTGCAGTTTCCGGAGCCGGCGTGGTGTACGCCGTGCAGGCAGGCACCGCCAAGGTGAGTGCCAAGGTTGGCTCCAAGGTCGCTTCGGTGGACGTTACCGTGGAAGACAATTCCACTGTTAAGGTCAGCTCCGTGACCATCTCCGGCGACAGCGTCTCCAATGGCAAGCTCAGCATCATTGCAGGCAAAAGCGTCCAGCTGAGTGCCGCCGTGCTGCCGGAAAATGCCACCAACAAGACGGTGTCCTGGACTTCCTCCAACTCCTCGGTAGCCAATGTGATGGGCACTGGTCTGTTGACCGCAGGTAAGGCTGGTACTGCCACCATCACCGCAACCGCAGATGGCGTGAGTTCCAAAATCACCGTCACCGTCACTTCCGCGCCTCAGCCCTCGGGTGATATCGTCATCGCCGGCGCTGAAAGCGGCAAAGTGGTTGGTAACGAAGAGTTCCAGCTCACCGCCCGTGAAAAGGATGGCAGCAGCTTCGAGAATGTGGAATGGAGCATTCCGAATACCGATCTCTTGAAGTTCATCAACGGTGGATTCTCCAAGACCTCCACGGGACGCACGGTGAATCTCAAGGCAGAGTTCAGCTTCATGCGAGATGACTATGCCGACACCGTTGTCTCGGTCAAGGCAACCCGCGCCGATGGCACTGTGCTGACCGCACAGAAGAAGCTCTCCGTTGGAGGCTATGACTCGTGGAGCAATTCCGATCCGGTTGATTCGATCACTCCAAGCGCCGATGGTTTGGTGAAGACGGGCGACAATGAGTACACACTCACCATGTCGGCCGGCTCATCGAAGCATGTGGACCTCAAGGTTTTGCCCAGCAATGCCCGCCAGCTGCCTCTTTGGAGCAAGCTCGGCGGTGACGACTCTGTAGTCACCGTTGACGGCGACGGTACCATCTATGCCCACACGGCAGGTACCTTCCAAACCGGCGCGACCATCTACAACCGTTACTTCAATCTCACTGTTGTAGTGGAATAATCACACACCAATAAGTGAAGGCTCGGTCCGCACGCCAGCGGAACCGAGCCTTCACTTATTTCATGCCGAAGAAAATGTCAGGACTGCTATTGGATTGGAAATCCAATCATCTCATTCGACATCAGTTTTCTTGATACGCAACGCTTTTCTTCAGATAAGCAATCGAATGATCGCGCATGCTTTGCAAAGCCACGTCAGCACCTGCCGAATAATCAATCGCAATCCCACTCTTCACTTCATCAGACGAAATCTGCGTGAAGTCGGTGACAATGCGATCCGTCAATCCCAATTCCTGTAATACCTGCCCGCGACGAGTACCCAACTCATGCTCTTTCGTACCTTCGGTGTAAACCCAGAAAGTCTTGTGGAAGTTGATGGAAAACAGCGTTCCATGGTAGGAATCGGTAAGCACCGCCTGAGCATGACGCATCAGAGAGAGGAATTCCTCAGGACCGGCTTCCAGCACATTAATCAGTTCCGCACAGTTCGGTGCGTTGCCCGCCATCGGCGTCAATACGGCGACGCGCATGCCAATACGCTTGGATAGTTCCTTCAGCTGATTAAAAACGCCCATTGCACGCTTAGGACGAAGCAACGAATAGAACAGCAAGTACGGCTCATCCCCTACCACCGTCTTCCGGCATGCCGGAACGTGTTTCACCCACTCATCCGCCGTCAGCAACAACGTTGGATCGCATACATGCTCAACATGCTGGCCACTCACTCGTTCCAAACGCGCGCATGCTGACCGTTCGCGAGCCGACAGCGCATCGAATCGGGCAAGCGCCGGACCGATATGGTCAAGCTCCTCATCGGTCATGGTGGCCGGCGAAGAAGCGTAGGAGATTTTTCTGCAGCGCGCCCACTTCAATAGGTATGGATCCATGTATTCCCAATCCACACGTGCCAATTCGTTGGAATGCTTGTTGATGATTTGGTCGCTGCCGCTCACCGCAACATCGAATGTTTCGGCCAGCTCGTTAAGCTCTTCAGGAGCGCGATATTGCTTCGCACTCAACTGTAGATTCGTGTGAATGAACTGTTCGAAACGCTTCATTCTGAGTTTGCGCTTACCGGCTACTGACAGCATGGTCAAATCGGCAAGTGTCGATTTCAGTCCCTGTCCACGAAAATACAGACGTTCATAGTATCGTTTGCCTTCTTCGGAGCGGTAGTCGACCATGGTGACGTTGTGTCCCATGTCCGCAAGCTTTGTCTGCGTTGCGTACGCTTGTAGCACCGAACCATAGTTGTAGGCCGCATGGTAGGTGATGATTCCGATATTGAGCGGATGACCGGCCATGTTATGTTCCTTTCGTTCAAGCTCATTCGTTTGTTGGTTTTATTGTTCAGTCGCCGAATTGTCTGTGTCGCACCCACGCTATCGCAGCGCTAATGTCATACAGATGCCATTTCATGGAAAGTAGAGCCACTCGTCTGGTTATCGGAAATCTGCCTCCACGATATCGCAGCAACGGCTCTTGGAATACCGGTAGATTCAAGGTTTGCCGATATCGGGTTTTCCGTTCCTTGCGACCCCAAGGTGCCTGTGGATTAAACAGGTAGTTGATCATGATGATGGTCAAGTGGAACAGCGCGTAATCATCAAGACACTGCATGTAGGCTTCCCTCGTATCGGCAGGTTCCATCTGCCGTACGGTGTCCTGTAACGCTTCGATACCTTTCACCGTGCGCCGTACATAGTCGGTCCGGAACGTCCGTACCGCGGATTGCGCGTTCCTTCGATACTCATATGCCATTGCGTCCACATAGCCAATACGCCGCGCCACAACACACGCACGAAATGCGAATTCCGCATCTTCCCCCAAGCTCAAAGATTCGTTGAATCCTTGGATGCTTCGCAGCACGGACATGCGGTACAGTTTGCCCCACGCCAAGGCGATGCCCCGTTGCGGACGAAGCATGTCCTCGCAAAACTTGTCACATTCCGAACCTTCGAAAACCTTGTTTTCGTTCAGATAATGACGCGTTTCGGCATCCGCACCCAGTACGCTACGATATGCCCCCATCACAATATCGCACTGCCGCTGCAGGGCGAATTTCAGCAGATTTTCAACGGCGTTTTCGGCGAGCGCATCGTCCGCATCCACAAACATAGCCCATTGTCCGCTCGCTGAGCGTAGACCAGCATTGCGAGCCGCCGATACGCCTGCATGCTCGATTGTTTCGGCGTGGACGTTCATGGATGCTGTGGCCCATGTCAGGATGGAAGTCGTATCGAATGCCGGTTTCCCGTCGAAAACGATGACGGCTTCTACACGAAAGTCGTCCCCTCGCTGCTGCTGCAGGCTTTTCACACAGTCATGCAGGGTCTGAATCGGGGTTTGATATACCGGAATGATGATACTGACAAGTTCGCTCATGGTCAGTTCAGTTCCCGTGTAATGAATTCCGGCTGATACCGGAAGGATACTGGCGATTCGATGGATTCCGGGAAATTGCCGATGGCTACGAATGCGATGAGTACTTCATAATCGGGCACTCCCAACAGCTTGCGTATCTCTTGTTCCTGATTCGCACGCATCATGGTGTTCAGCGGGCACGCTGCGAGCGATTCGTGTTCGAGGGCCGTGAGGAACGACATGGCGAACAATCCGCCGTCGATATATGGCTCGTTACGTTCCTCGACACTGACAAAGCTGCGGACGTCCACGCTGATGAGCGCCAGTACGGGCGGCATGCTGTATCCACGCCATCCACCTTGCGAAGTCAGCGCTCGTTCGATGAATTTCGGATTGTGAATGAACAGTATGCGGTATGCCTGGCGATTGCATACGGATGGCGTTTTCATGGCGATTGCGACCGCATTGTGAAGCTTTTCTCTGTCAACGGCCGTTTCCTCATATTCGCGGACGCTGGTACGTCCGGCGAACAGTGTCGCGTAGTCCAGTGACGCATTGTTGCGTTTGTCGGCGGCACGAACGGTTTTCGTTCCGGCTTCGGCGACGCTATCGCATGACTTGTCCGCTGAAGCAACTTCAGTGGGGAACCACTCGCTGACAAATTGGGGAACTGGTTTTCCAATTGCATGATGTTTACGCACGTATGCTCGGATGACGTTCTGTGCGGCTTGGTATGTCACATCGTCCACCGGATAGCTATGCTTGCGCCATTGTTCCATCACGGCCTTGAGCTCGCTGAACGCGGATTTGCCGAAACCGTCACGGAAATGCTGGTGCGACAGTCCTTTTTCGATACGGTGGATGTAGTACACCATCGTTCCACGAAGCCGTTCGGACTGTTCGCTGTTCCATGGTCCGGCGCAATTGTTCAGGAATCGCTTGCGTTGCCGGCTGTAATATGATTTCAATTTCATATTCGCCTTGGCACGCTGCAATGTTCGCCACGCATGGTTTGGCACCATTTTCTTAATCTGCTGCTTTGCACCCATTGTCATTGCCTTTCCTGTAGTTCCGGCATAATCGACTGCATTTCTTCCATGATTTTTTTGGTGTAATACCCTTCACGTAATCGAGTGCCCAAGTCATCCGCTCGACGCGCCATCGTGAAGTATTCTTTTTCATCAATGTCATGTTCCGCTTGTATGGCTTCGCGGATGGTGTTCACGGCGATTCCAACGCCATGTTCCGTCACGAATGGCGCAAGCGCCGCTTCCTTCCAGATGATCACTGGTTTGCCGGAAGCCAAGTAAAGTGAAAGTTTGTGGGGGTTGTTGACGGTCAGATATTTGCCGTAGAACCCTGTACATGTTTCGGTGCTGTCGCCGTCCCAAATGAGACCGAATCGTCCTTGGAGCTTGTTCGGCAGTTCATCGGGAGTGCAGATGCCTCGATACCATTCGGATGGACCATGTTCGGAGTCGAATTTGGGACCGTAGAGGTTGACGTCCGCGTCAGGGAATTGTTCGGCGAGCTGATAGAGATATCCGGCTTTATCATGGCTGAGATTTCCTGCGATGTCGATGCCATGGCGTTGCTCTGGCGGCACCAGCGTTACGGCAGGCAGCAGATAGTCGAAAATACCGATTTCTTTGATCGGAGCTTTGGCCCCATAGTCGCGTAATACTTCGCTCATGCGAGGATTATGGCTGATTAAAGCGTCGGCCTCTGCCACCCACTGTTTGTCGAAGTCAGTGAAGGAGTATCCTCGTAGGCTTTCCAGATCATGCACCAGCATGATGAACCGTACTCCCCGTTCCTTCATTCTGCGCACGGAAGGCAAGGCGTACAGGGAGACCTTGTTATACATAATGAGTGGGAATTGGATCAGCACCACATCCGCTGGTTTGACGGCACGTTCCAATCGTTTCCAATCGGCGATGGTATAGCCGACGCATAGTAGCTTGTCGACATACCCCTTGTTTTCTCCGGGGTGCACTTCGAACGGTTTCCATGCGTCCTGTTCGAGCAGCTGGCGAATGTCATCGCGTGCTTTGGAACCAGCGTGGGCGTGGTGCAGGGAACGTTCGCAAATCACATATTTCGCCATGTCTACCCCTTTAGACCTTGTATTTTGTTGAGAATTGGACGAATCATGCCCGTTACGAATTGTTCACGGCAAACCAGCAGGGCCGTGCCGTAGATGATCGAGAACAGGATGCCACCGCATACGAGCCATAGGAATGCGTTCCATGCGGAGCAATCGCACAATGCAAGCACGATGTATGCGGCAATCCCTGAAAAGCCGGCTGAGCAAAAGATACGAATCGGGTCGATTAATCCGCGAATACCGCTGAGGAACTCACGGCAGACGTAGGAACGCATGACAAACATCAACGCTTCGCACAGGGAAATGCTGATTGCCGAGCCAACCACGCCGAAGCGGGGAATCAGCACACAGTTGGCAATAATGGCCAGCACAAGGCCGATGGCGTTGACTGCAGCCCAACTACGTTCCTTGCCTTTGGAAATCATGTAATTGGCCAGCACGATATTCATTGCCGAGAACATCACAGCGACACCTACGCATCGTAACGGCACTGCGGAGTCCGCGAAATCCGGACCGCCCAGCAACGCCACTATGGGGTCGGCGAGTAGAATCAGCAGCACTATGATCGCGGAGCCGAATACCATGACGAAATTCATGTTCTTCGCGATAAGCTCGCCAGCTCGACGTTCCTTGTTTTGCGCCTGATAATAGGAAAGACGCGGCAACATGACATTGCCTACCGAATTGACGGCAGTCACCAACACGGACTTGATTTTGGAGACCAGCTGGTACAAGCCGACCATGTTGGTGGTACCGAGGAAACCGAGCATGACGATGTCCACTTGAATATACATGCCGGATGAAATGGATGCGATCATAAACCACAGCATGGGTTTGAAGTGGCGCTTCACGTCGAGTTTCGCACCGTCATGCAGATCGATGAACTTGCGCAACCGTAGAAGGTTGAGAACGTTCGATCCGTAGCCGGCCACCACCACGATGAAACCGTACGTCACATAATCGCCGCGATTTTTCACGAAGACGAACATCAGCACCAATGCCAGGATTTTGAAGCATACGCTTCGTATCGTGATGTACTCGTACTGTTCCAGCGCCTGGTAGAACCATTCCACGCCAAACGATGCCAACCAGATTGAAAGGCCGAACATCAGGAACAGTTCGAACTGTGCGTTCATCTTCGGTACGGTAAACAGGCATACCACATATACGATGCTGACCGCTGTGGTGGAACAGCCCAAGATGACCAGCAGTTCCTTGACCGTGCGTGAAAGTTCCGTTCTATCGTCGCGCACGCTGGCGCAAGCCCTAACGCCGTAGTAAGTCACGCCCAGTAATGCCACTAAAGAGAAGTACGACGAAACCGATTGCGCGAATGCAACATGACCGGTTCCGCCAGTGGAAAGCACGCGCGATACGTAGGGAACGGTGATAAGCGGAAAAATCAGCGATGACGTGGTGACGATCATGTTCATCAGCACGTTGAATTTCACGGAATGAATACGCGACATTCTTGTGTTATTCCCACTCAAGACGCTTCGCCTTCTTTGTGCCAAAATTTTGGTTGCACACTATTTTTATAAAAACGATTAGTGCAATCCAGATGACGATATCCTTCAACATGATCTGGTTGAACATAGTGGAGAACCAACGATTCGAAAAAAAGCTGAACGCACAGCAGTATCCGATCGCGCCATATAGCATCATAGATAGTGGAACTCCACTCGTACCATATTGCAGAGCATACACAACGTTCTCATAGCAAAGTTGCGAAAGCGCCGCGATCAGCACAATCGCTACCATCGCACCGATAAAACCCCAGTCGAAAATGAATGCGTAATATGTGGTGAACACATTGCCGAGCTCCTCGCCATTGTATCTTTGGAATGGCTGCCAGCGCATCCAATCAATCGTGGTCTTTCCGAATAGCTGGGGGAAGGAAGCGCGAGTAGACGCCAAGGTCATATCTCCCCATTGTGTTGGACCAACGGCAAGAGCAGGGTTCATGGAATTCGTCAGAAAAGCATCCAGATTTTTCAGTGAAGCCCCAATATAAATCGAAAGATATTCATACGTTGAAGTCGCATCAGTTTTGCGTCCCATCAATGAAAGTAGTGGTTTAAAAGAGATGAGGCTAATTGCAATAACGACTATGCACCATGCAACTGTGCGAAATCGTAGTCGAGTGCTTTTCCAGTTGTTGTTTTGTCTGCGAAACAACAACCAATAGGTAAATATTGCGACGCCTAACTGAATAAGAGTATTGCGTCCACCAAGCATCAACGTCATCGGAACCGTAGCCAGAGCATTCACCAATGCGAGATAGTCTTTTTTCAGCGTCTGAATCACAAAACTCCGCATGGCTAGAAACAACCATACATATGCCATGGCGTTAACCGATAAACACATCAAAGAAGCCAGACCGGAAATGCCCACACTTTTGGTGCTGAATTTATTAACCTTGTCATACAGTCCGATAGCTTGACTCAAAGAGCCATTACCACCATAAGGCAATGTCACCGCAATAACATGCCTTGACACAATCAGCAAAGACAGACAAGTGAATAGCAATCCCGCAATATAAACCCACAAAGGCAACGTAATATTACGCGGTTTTTTATATTCCCTCGATCTTTTCCTACCGAACATAACGGCATGGAATGATGATTTGACAGCATATGACGTCACAAGGAACAGAAGCGCACCTATTACTACGACGACATATGTTTGCAAAGATAAATTGAAATTCCACGCCTGATAATTCGTTAATCCATTGAATGTCGATAAGATGAAACCGAGTACGAACAGTACAGACGGCTCAGCAAAATCTCCTCGATACATTAGTAACAGCAGAACCAGTAAAAAAAGCAGAGTAAATAGCAGCGCAACTGAAATCATGCCTTCATCACCGCTCTAATGTGACGAAATTTCAGGATGGCTGCGTTTGTAGCAACGATACATTACGCTATATATGGTCGGTGAAACGGTGAGCAATCTCCACTGCAGCGATTGGCTTTTTGACATAAGCTCAGCGCTTTCGGCCAACGGCATCAGCTCACGTAGTTCGATCCGCGCAGATCGCTCGAATTCAGCCCATTCCTTGCGTCTGCCCGCAAGGACAATGCGATTGTAGGTGCCTACGATAGATTCCAGATGACCATACGCGGCATACGGCTCGTTTTGAGGATACTTCTTACGCACCAATTCCAGCATGTTGCCAGTGGATCGCGCGAATTTATCCGTAATGCCCTGGGATTGGCTTCCCTCCGTCATCCGATATCGGTATAGCGGCGCGGAATCGTAAACGATTCGTTCGGCGCGGTCAAACAGCTGATAGGTCACTGGTGAATCCTCGGCATACTTTGCGTCAAGCGGATAGCGGAGACCGTCGAACAGTTCTTTTTTGGCGAGCTTGTCCCAGGCGACCACATAGAAATATCCATGCATGTTGACGTATTTGAATGCATTTTCGGAGGACATCACCATTTTCTGCCCAGACAAAGCATTGCTATACGTGCTACCGTCCGGATTTTCGCGCTCATAGGAAATGATGGACAGATCCGCTTCAGATTCCTGCATGTTCCGCATCATGGTAGAGAACATGTCTGGGAGCGTGTAGTCGTCGGAGTCCACAAAACCGATATAGTCCCCTCGAGCAACGTCAAGTCCGGCATTGCGAGCACCGGCCAAACCTTTATTGGCTTGGTGAATCACGCGGATACGAGAATCACGTTCAGCCCACGCATCGCACTTCTTTCCCGATGAATCCGTTGATCCGTCGTCAACGACGACGATTTCAAGATTGCCATAACTCTGTCTAACAAGGCTGTCCATGCATTGGTCAAGATAACGTTCCACGTTATAGACCGGTACGATAACGCTAATCAGGGGGTACTCAGGAATGGCCATACGTCTATCAGCAGCTCTCCACGTATTTCTTACCGACAAATTTCGCCATCAGAAAGCCAGTCCCCTTCTTCATCCAGTCCACCGGCTCAGGACTGACGATTGGCATTTCTGCATATGGATAACGTTTAGTATTCAGCCACACATCAAGAAGAATCTCACTGATACGTCCGGGATAGCGCAGTTCGAATGGTGTGTAATCACTGGAATCAATACGTTTCGTAAGCTCGCCCACAATAGGGAACATCCAGCTGCAATATTCGTCAAGCAGGTCCTTGCGCATTATGAACATGTTGAAAAGATGAGCCGAGTTTCTATCCATTTGGACATCGAACGCGTCCAAATATTCCGGTGTACTTTCAGCGATGATTTTCCGAGTAGCGTCCAGCTGGCCTTCCCTCATAGTGTGTTCGTAATGCGAATACACAGTTTCGATATAGTATTTTCGTTTGGTTGGGACGATGATTTCCGCATCGTCAAGCAAAGTCTCATAATCGTTTCGTTGCGCCACAGCAGCAAAACGCTCATCTTCATTGCCGTACAGTTTTGGACTGTCACTTTTGGCGAAATGACGGCGGTAATGCACTAACCCTTGGTATCTCGATGAACAGTTCTTCCACAGCCAATACAATCCAGTCAATTCGGAGTATTGAGCATTCAAGGATGAGATATTGTCGCCATCGTTGTCGCACTTCATACCGAGGTCAACTTGCGGATACAAAGCTTTACCCACCTGCAGGGGCATATATACGCCGTCCGTCGGCATTCGATATGCTTTGTGCGTAGCTACAGCCACTGTAATATCGTATGCCATTACCGCTGCACCTACTTTCCTGATTGCTTGGCTGCTACACTTCATTTAAAATGAATACGTTGTCACCAATCGACAGCTGGATAATAGCGTATCAAAGACATTAGACACATGAAGGGGGAATTCGGAGCACAACGATATCACCCGCATAGGGTGCATATGTGACGCTGAATCCAACTGCGAACGTTCGCCCTGAATCATTTTTTTACATAGGTGTCTGTTCTCATAATCCACAATGCAAATGAGGTGGCCAACTTCCAAAAACAACGGAAATCAGCCACCTCATGTCAATCAAATACATCAATAGGAATTATTTGACGGTGACGGTGACGGACACGGTCTTGCCGTCGACCTTGGCACTCACC